>Ga0183098_10086_pt1 | contig 355675 bp, 268 predicted proteins | sample BioMet9_FD_128884 | JGI IMG/M metagenome (GOLD analysis project Ga0183098, IMG submission 128884) | Microbial communities from bioreactor (seeded with sewage sludge) at Lawrence Berkeley National Lab, California, USA - Biofuel... | ecosystem: Engineered > Bioreactor > Anaerobic > Unclassified ...
CGGTTTGGCTTAATAAAGGGCGATTTTCGCTTTCCATCCCCACTTTAATTACAAAAGTGGCTAAATTTGTACATTTTATTTTACAAAAATCTTTTTTAGCCCGCCTCACCCACTTTTAATCACACCCCCCCCCATCCTTGAATCCACACTTGATGAAGTGAACAGGCGGACAGCGTTGAGAGATGGGCGTCTTTGTGAACTGCCGTGATATCGAATTGTAACGTTCCGTTGTGGGAGGATGACGAGTTTTATACCTTGCTTTATACATTAAGATTAATCCACTATATAATTAGTTTAACTATTGTTGCCGTGTCTTGTTTTATAAACACGCTTTTAGGATTCGGGGGGACGACAGCAGTAAATAGTGAGCTTGACGTTTCAGGTGCTACCCAATACCGTAACTACTAAAGACGTAAATCCGGCCATTTATCAGGCAAAAACGCTTTGCAGGTGAGCGATATAATATCGCAATTTTCGGTGCTAAAACATGAAAATAGACGATAAACCCATTAATAAAAGTGAGACGAAGCTAAATGTACAAAAGTGGGAAAATGGGGAAGTCATTTCGATTGATCACCTCAACACAAGAGGAATCTACGTTGCAGAAAACACTATTTCCCAGCATCCCTACGAGCTAGCCGGAAATAGTGCATTTGACAGAAAAGCAATTTTTAGTGTCTTGCAGTTTGGGACTATTATACCTCCGTTGTCTCCTTGGACGAATGTCTCTCGTCTCAAGCCTGGTTATAGCTATAAAAAAACGGAAACCGGTGTCACCTGCCTGGGGGCGAATCAAATCAGTGATCTGTTTGAATGGCCAGAAAGCCTTGATCAACAAGCAGATGCCATTGTGAGTATTATTGATAAATCGATCAGAAATGTTGAGGCTCCTGTTATTTTGTTCAGTGGTGGTGTGGATTCCGGTCTTATAGCCGCGCGGGCAGCTGCCTTGGGAAAACGCAAAAGTTTGCTCCTAAATTACAGTTTTGGCAAAGATGATTCTGAAAGTCAGCTTGCCGAAAAGATGGCCCATATTTTGGGTTTGCGTTTCGAGCGCATTGAGGCTGGAAGCGAAGCAATCACAACTTGCTTAGATCAGCCCGGGAGGATTTATCCGTCCCCATTTGGCGACAACTCGGTCGTTCCAACATCCGCCCTGGCACGCGCAGTCGTAGAGAGAGTGGGGCGTGGCACACAAATTTTTGATGGCACAGGCGCAGATGGCGGATTTGGTATGACCTCCAAAATTGCGGCTTGGAAAAGATTGGCTAGTATTCCCAAGTTTGCTCGTCGAGTCGCTGGCTCATTATATAAACAGTTTTGGACCTCTGAAAACAGCTCAATGGAGTATCGTCTTCGAATTCTTCGGCGCTCGACTATGATGGAATTACTACCAGCCATTCTTGCTCAAAGTCCGCTGGCAGGAATCCTATTTGACGCCTCACCGGCTTTAGAAGTTGAACAGTTGCTTGTTGATTGGATTGCCAGTTGGGCTGGGACTAAATTACCACGGCAGGCGGTTGCTTGTGATCTGGCGATGACGTGTGCCAATTGCTTTGCGCAAAAAGCACAATCAATTTTTGATGCAGCAGGAGTTACCGTGTCCTACCCATTCATGACCAATGGCAGTCTTCAACTGGCTCTTACAGCAAGTGAACATGTCATTGAACCAAAAGCCCCCTTGAAACATGCACTAGCCCGTCATGTGCCCAGAGAAATGGTATACCGCCCGAAGTCTGGATTTTTGGATCCCAAAGCCTCTATTTTCCACAACCACCAGTTCATTGAATATTTGCTTGATGCCAGCAATAAAGGGCCCTTAGCCGATATTCTTGATGGCCCCAACCTGCGAAAAGTGGCAGATCTGTTGTCGACACGTCGGCATCTTCCATCTCAAACCCTAACTACTCTCTGGGCCATTGTGTTTCTGCATCGCTGGATTGCGACTTTGCCAAAAAAATGAAAATACTTTGCAATCCTCAAAAAAGAGTTGGGGATAGAGCCCTGAAAAAGGGTATAACATGTAATCCGAAGACAAGGTCCAAACCGATCTGAAAATACATGGAACTCTATTACATTTGAGTGTGGTTTCACAGCACCTCTGGTTACAAATCCTCTGTGGACCTTGAAAGCCAACCGAACTGAAAGAAATCCTTATATCTCTCTCCAAGGGAGTCTGTTTTGGGGGGATCATCCATGGGAACCACACAACATTCAAGAGGCCTAATTGATCTGAAGCCACTCATCTTTCCGTTGGCATGAATTTTGGTGTCATTCTTGCTTGAGGCAACAAGAAGGTGATGATAATAAAAATGAGATGTATTCTGTCTGATTGGAAAATTATTATTTTTTAAGACTTGACTATTTGGTTATTTGGCCAAATAGTAATTCATATTTTAAACAGTATGCCAAAGGTGATTTTAGATCGATTAAGGTCAAATGCGCAGATTTTCAAGGCTCTTGGACATCCTACTCGGTTGTTATTGATCGAACAGTTGGCAGCGGGGAAGAAGTGTGTTTGTGTTCTGACTGAGGCGGCGGGACTTGATATGTCCACTGTTTCAAAGCATTTGTTGGTTTTGAAGCAGGCTGGAATTGTTGAAGATGAGAAGCTTGGGTTGCAGGTTTTTTATTCTCTTAAAACACCTTGTGTTTTGGATTTTTTCAAGTGCATTGAGTCAAATCGCCGGTGTTCTTGTTCTGCAAAGAAGAAATAATTTTTGTAACGAAATATGAGAAAAATACAAATTCTTGGTACTGGATGCAGTAAGTGTCACAAGTTGGCTCAATCAACTGAAGCTGCTGCAAAAGCTCTGGGGGTGGAATACGAAATGGAGAAGGTCACTGATCTTCAGGAGATCATGAAGTTTAACGTTATGTTGACTCCGGCTTTGGTTGTTGACGGAGTCGTGAAATGCAGTGGAAAAGTTCCCTCAATTGAGGAAATCAAGAGTCTGATCTCCTGATTTTTTCAAGGGGCTTTCATTGTCAACAGAACTCGAATCAAGACTATGAAAAACACTACTGTCGGTTTTATTGGTGGCGGGCGGATTGTTCGTGTCATTCTTCAAGGATGGAAACGCAAGGGCGTTTTACCGGCGAAGATTGTCGTGAGTGACTGCAACGCAGAGAACTTAAACAAGCTGAAAACAGTGTGTCCTGAGGTTGTTACGACTGGTGACAATGCTTTGGCTGCTGCTCAAGAAATTGTTTTTCTTTCGGTTCATCCTCCTGTCATGGCTGGTGTTGTGGCTGGGATTAAAAATAGCCTTAGTTCAACTGCGGTTCTTGTTTCGCTTGCGCCAAAGTTTACTTTGGCAAAATTGACGGCGTTGTGTGATGGTTTTTTCAGATTGGCACGGATCATCCCCAATGCTCCATCGACTGTGAATTGTGGCTTTAATCCAATGGTCTTTGGCGCAGCTCTGGGGGAGTCTGAGAGAGCGTTGGTGCGAGGACTTTTCGAACCATTGGGGAATTGTCCTGAAGTGGAGGAGTCCAAGCTGGAAGGATACGCGTTGCTTTCAGCAATGGGGCCAACCTATTTTTGGTTTCAATTTCAGGTGTTGCGTGATGTTGCAAGGGATTTTGGCCTGGGAAACGCCGAGACTGCGGCGGCGCTAAAACAGATGGTTTCTGGTGCGTTGGAAACGTTGCTGGAATCAGGTCTGAGTCCCGCCGAAGTGATGGATTTGGTGCCGGTCAAACCGCTCGCGGAAATGGAGGGATCGGTTACAAATCTCTATAAAACACAGTTGTCTGTTGTTTACAGTAAAATCAAACCTTAACTACGTGAATTCATGAAAGCATCAATTAAATTATTGAGTATCGCTACTATGTTGTTGTTGGTGGGTGTTACTTTTGCAACCAGGAGCCAAGGCGAAGCAACCAACAGTTCCACAAATGCGGTGGTTACAAACCAGCCGCCTTCTGTGACAAAGACAAATGCCTTGCCCAAGCTGATGGATTTTGGCGCAGGCAAGTGTATTCCCTGCAAGATGATGATGCCGATTCTGCAGGATCTGAAAAAGGATTATGTGGGGCAGATGAAGGTTGAGTTCGTTGATGTTTGGCTCGATCCAGACGCTGGAAAGCCTTACGGAATCGAAAGGATTCCCACGCAGATCTTCTTTGATGCGTCAGGCAAGGAACTGTATCGCCATGAGGGATTTTTTAGTAAAAAGGATATTTTGGCCAAGTGGAAATCGCTTGGTGTTGATTTTAGCAAGAAATAATCTCGAATACTGAAATTCAATGGAGAGCTTGTTTGAGAGTTTGATCCATGCGTTGGAAGAAGCTCCTGGAATTGCTTTGGGAGCTTCGTTTATTTGGGGAATCCTCAGTGTCGTTTTGAGCCCCTGCCATTTGTCCAGCATTCCATTGATCGTGGGGTTTATAAATGGGCAGGGGAAAATGAGTCGCAAACGTGCGGCGGCTGTTTCCACCCTGTTTGCTCTCGGCATATTGGTTTCGATTGCGTTGATTGGCATCATTACTGCAGCCGCTGGGAGGATGATGGGGGATGTCGGACGCTGGGCAAATTATGCAGTGGCGGGAGTCTTCTTTGTTGTGGGACTTCACTTGCTGGGAGTTGTGCCCATGCCATGGTCTGGGCCGGGGAGCATTGATTTGAAACGACGAGGAGTGTTGGCTGCATTTCTTTTGGGATTGATCTTTGGCATTGCGTTGGGGCCCTGCACATTTGCCTACATGGCACCGGTATTGGCAGTTTCGTTCAATGTGGCAAAAGCCAATTGGGTTTACAGTGTGTTTCTTCTCTTTTTCTATGGAGTGGGGCACTGTTCTGTAATTGTGGCTGCGGGGACCATGACGGGATTTGTTCAGCGTTTTCTTGACTGGAACAAAGAATCCAAGGGAGTTGAACGATTAAAAATTGTCTGTGGAATTCTTGTGATTTTAGGCGGTTTATATCTGATTTACATGGCGCGATGAACGGAAAGTCAACATTTTTAAAAACTATATCCTGGATCGATATTGCAATGCTGTTTGCATGGTTCTTCCTTTACTCGAATCTTGCGGGCATCAGTAAATGGGTGACCTATGGCCTCTTCAAAATGGAACAAGGTCGCCATTTGAGTTCTGCAGTCGAGTTTTTTGTGTTCGAGGTTCCCAAAGTGTTGATGCTTCTTGTGTTGGTGGTATTTGGCGTGGGGATCATTCGATCATTTTTTACGCCGGAAAGGACTCGCCGGATTCTTTCTGGGAAAACGGAATTTGTAGGAAACATTCTCGCTGCGCTACTGGGGGTAGTAACCCCGTTTTGTTCCTGTTCTGCCGTGCCGCTTTTTATTGGTTTTGTAACCAGTGGAGTTCCGTTGGGGGTGACGTTTTCATTCCTGATTTCTGCTCCAATGGTGAATGAAATTGCCTTGATTCTTTTATTTGGGCTTTTTGGTTGGAAAGTCGCTGCGATTTACCTTGGCACGGGGCTGCTGATAGCAATTGTTGCGGGTTGGATGATAGGCAGGTTGAAAATGGAAAAACACGTGGAAGAATGGGTTTATGCCACCAAAACTCAACCCGCTGACGCGCAAAACGAGAAAATCCCATGGACGGAACGAATCCAGAGTGGACGAGATGCTGTCAAAGATATTGTTTCACGCGTTTGGATATACGTGATTCTGGGGATTGCCGTTGGGGCTGGGATTCATGGGTATGTACCGGAAGGATTCATGGCGTCCATGATGGGGAAGAGCGCCTGGTGGTCCGTCCCACTGGCGGTGCTGATGGGGGTTCCGATGTATTCCAACGCGGCAGGGATTATTCCTGTGGTTCAGGCTTTATTGGGAAAAGGAGCTGCACTGGGGACGGTCCTGGCGTTCATGATGTCAGTGATTGGACTCTCCTTGCCGGAGGCAATCATTTTAAGAAAAGTTCTCAAGCTGCGCCTGATTTTTGTCTTTTTTGGCGTGGTTGGAATTGGAATCATGATTGTTGGACTTCTGTTCAACTGGCTTATCTAAAGTTGACACATGTGTCTGCAAAGATTATTCTATATTTCGTTATAGGACGAAATATAGAATATGCAACTTCGCCAACTCATGGCTGTGACCAAGGCCCTTTCTGATGAAAATCGTGTGCGCATGCTTATGATCATCAGCCGGGGAGAGCTTTGCGTCTGCCAGATCACTGAGCTTTTCGGTTTATCTGCCTCCACAACATCCAAACATCTCTCGATCCTATACCAAGCCGGCCTTTTGGACTGCCGAAAGGACGGTCGATGGGCGTATTATCGTTTGTCAGGAAAGGAATCACTGGCAATGGCCCGTAACGCAATTGCATGGATAAAGGAGGCTGCAGAAGGAGATTCTCAGATTGAGGAAGATGTCAGACGGCTCAAATCTGTGTTGAAAATGGATCCTCAAACCCTATGCAAACAACGATGTCAAAAGTAAAAATTCTATTCCTTTGCACAGGCAATTCCTGTCGCAGTCAAATGGCGGAAGGCTGGGCGCGATACTTAAAAAATGATGTGATTGAAGCGTATTCCGCTGGTATTGAGAAGCACGGCATCAATCCTTATGCAGTCAAGGTCATGGCTGAAGTTGGAGTGGATATTTCTCATCAGTATTCAAAAACTCCTCAAGAATTGGGGGCAATACCATACGACTATGTGGTAACCGTCTGTGGGCACGCACATGAGAACTGTCCAATATTTCCTGGAAAAGCAAAAGTGATCCACGTTGGTTTTGAAGATCCTCCCGAACTCACAAGAAATCTTCCTGATGGCGAGGAAAAATTGGCTGTTTACAGGAGGGTTCGTGACGAAATTCGACATTTTGTGGAGACGTTGCCTGACTCAATTTCATGCTCATCAAAAGGCTTGAAAGTGGCTGATAAATGAAAATTGCAAAACTAAGAGGTTATGAAAAAAAGCATTAAGTCGAATTCGGAAACAGTGAGACAAGTGATCCGAGATGGCTATGGCAAAATTGCGACAAAAGACACTTCGTGCTGCAAAGGTGTTTCCTGTTGTGGATCGTCTCCAGAAGACGCCGCAGCGCTGGTGCAAAAAATAGGATATTCTTTGGAGGATATATCCCCCCTGCCAGAAGGAGCAAACATGGGGCTGTCGTGCGGCAATCCTACGGCCCTAGCGGCCCTGAAACAGGGAGAGACCGTTTTGGATCTTGGGGCAGGAGGCGGTTTTGACGTTTTTATCGCAGGCAAGAAAGTGGGTTCCACAGGTCTGGCGATTGGTGTCGATATGACTGCGGAGATGATTGCCAAAGCCAGGCGGAATGCGGTGACATATCGCGAGAAAACCGGCTTTGACAATGTTGATTTTCGATTGGGCGAGATTGAGCACATGCCAGTTGCTGACCAGAGTGTTGACGTCGTTATTTCCAACTGCGTGTTGAATCTTTCTCCAGACAAGGCGCAAGTCTGGCGTGAAATTGCCCGTGTCCTGAAGCCTGGAGGACGAGTGGCCATTTCTGATCTCGCCTTACTCAAGCCACTTCCAAATTCTGTCAAGGAAATGGTCGAGGCTTTGGTGGGATGCGTGGCTGGAGCCGTGTTGGTCTCTGAGACCGAACAGATGGCGCGTGATGCTGGTTTGGTGGACATTACTTTGAATCAAAAGAGCGATTACGTAAAAGCCATGTCTGAATGGAGCGACCCGCTTTATAAGAAGATTATTGAATGTCTTCCCAAAGGTGAAAAGCCATCAGATTACATTACAAGCCTGGAAGTCAAAGCTGTAAAAGCGGGCAGTAAGGAGCAATCCTCAATTTACACACCTGCCATTGCTGAGTTGATTGCCATCGGTGCGGCTGTGGCGGCCAATTGTGAACCGTGCTTTAAATATCACTACGATCAAGCCCATAAACTCGGTATAAATACCGATGACATGGCATTGGCTGTCAAAAAGGCAATTTCAGTGAAACAGGCTCCCGCGCAATCCATTATCAGACTGACAGAACGTTTCCTTCATGGGGACTTTTCTGCAACCGTCGATTCTGCCTGTTGCCCTGGAAATTCGAATTCCGGAACGAAGACTTGTTGTCAATAAAATCATTGATGTATGAAATCAAATATAGATAAAGCGATGGAAAAGTTCCTATCGGGGTATAACTGTGCGCAATCCGTGTTGTTTGCCCATGCTGGTGATGTGGGGATTGATCCTGAAATTGCCTTGAAGGTGGCAACGGGATTTGGCGCAGGCATTGCACGGAGGGGAGAAATGTGTGGCGCATTAACCGGTGGTATTTTGGCCATCAGTTTAAAATTTGGTCGAGGAAATGGGCAGGATCGAACTGCAACAGATCGCACTTATGACAAGGCTCAAGAATTGATACGCGAATTCGAAAAACAACAGGGTTCGACAATGTGTCTTGTTCTCGTCGATGGGTGCAGGTTCAATACGAGTGAAGGCAGAGAAAAGTTCAAAAAACAGGATTTATTGCACACTCGGTGCGTTGGCTGTGTGAGAACAGTCTGCGAAATACTGCCTTCTCTCTTGAAGGACGGGACGGCTAATTTGCAAACAACCTGATATGAGCAAACTTGTTCCTCCAACGACGCCAAAACGTCTGGCATTTTTTGATCGCTATCTGACTGCATGGGTTTTGCTCTGCATGCTGGTGGGAGTCAGTCTGGGAAAACTATTTCCAGCCTCCGTTGAGACGTTGCGCAAACTTGAGTTTGGTCAGGGATCACAGGTGAACATTCCGATTGCGATTCTTCTCTGGCTGATGATCTATCCGATGATGTTAAAGGTGGATTTTGGTGCCATTGGAGGCATTGCCCGGAATCCCAAAGGACTGCTCATCACGCTTTTTGTCAATTGGCTCGTCAAGCCCTTTAGCATGGCGTTTTTGGCATGGGTGTTCATGCAACACGTGTTTGTCAGTTGGATTGATCCGGAAATGGCGAAAAATTATACCGCCGGTCTGATTATCCTTGCTGCTGCTCCTTGCACGGCAATGGTATTTGTATGGTCTTACCTGACCGATGGCGACCCGGCCTATACGCTGGTGCAAGTTGCAGTAAATGATTTGATCATGCTTGTGGCATTTGCGCCGATTGTCATGTTTCTGTGTGGAGTAACCCAGGTTGTGGTGCCAGCTAAAGTTTTACTGACATCGGTTGTTGTTTTTATTGTCATTCCATTGGCGGCTGGATGGTTGACCCGGCGTGCGCTACTAAAATCATACGGCAGGGACTGGCTTGAACAACGCTTTCTTCCAAAATTTCAACCCGTCATGATTTCTGCCCTTCTATTGACACTTGTCCTGATATTCGCGTTTCAATCCGCGAACCTGATGAAACATTGGATTGCTGTGTTGCTGATCGCGGTGCCAATTGTGATTCAGGTGTATTTCAACTCAGGATTAACTTATCTGTTGATGCGAGCACTGCGTGTAAAACACAATATTGCGTCACCAGGCGCATTAATTGGAGCGAGCAATTTTTTTGAATTGGCAGTCGCAGTGGCAATAACTCTCTTTGGCGCTGATTCTGGTGCAGCGTTGGCAACTGTCGTTGGTGTGTTAGTGGAGGTTCCTGTCATGCTTTCCATTTGTAATGTCTGCAATAAAACACGCTCGTGGTATGGTGTTCCATGATAGTTGATCTTTATTGCATCAGAGAAAACTCTGCCCTCTGGGCATGGCTGGAAGAGTAGTTCCACTGAAAAAGGAATCTGTACAGAACTTTTCTTTCAGATAGTATCCACAATGGAAGAGCTTGGCTTTGGTCCCATCAGTCCTTCCATAAAATCACTCCCTATGAGTGTTGTTGTTTATTAAATCTATCGCGTGGTAACTCCAGAGCTATTTTTCATTTGTTTTGGCGATTTTTTTGAGACGGTGGGTCTTTAATTGAAAATGATGATGGATTGCAAAGATCTTCTCGCTGATTACACCAAAACCGGATCAGAAACCGCGTTTAGGGAGTTGGTCGAGAGTTATATCAATGGTTTATTCCACAGCGTTGCGTATTGTAGAAGGTGATGTTCACCGTGCGCAGGATGTTACGCAAACGGTTTTTACGGATCTTGCCGGAGGTGTGGCGAAACTTCCTGTTCAACCTCTTGAAATGCGTTTTTTGCAATAACTTCTGTGCCTTTATAAGGCTTTGCTCTGTTGAGAGGGGATGTGGAGGAGTGCTTGGGCTTTCTGCCTGAAGTGTCCAAACTTCAGGCAGAGATGAAAGAACAGCCTAAGCTTTCAGTGAATTAATGGCTTCGCGTACGATTGAGGCACTTTTTTGGAGCGCGTCGCCTTCTTCAGCCGTCAGGGGCAGGGGCAGGGTGGCCAGGACACCTTGTCCGCCAACGATGTGTGGCAATGCCAGGGTGACTTCTTCACATCCGGGCACGCCATGGATGCGGGAGCAGACGGTTAGAATGGCACGTTGATCATGCAGGAGAACATCGACGATTCGGGCCACGGCACTACCGATTCCATAATAGGTGGCTCCTTTGCCATTGATGATTTGGTAGGCGGCACGGCGCACGTTTTCATCGATTTCCAACCGTTTCGCGTTTGTAAGGGATTTGCCCTGAACGGTTGCAAACGTGTCCAGGTCCAGTCCTGCAATGGTCGCTTGGGACCAAACGAGAACTTCGGAATCTCCGTGTTCACCGATGACATAGGCGTGAACATGCTGTGGGTCCACATCAAAATGCCGTCCAAGAAGGGTCCGAAAACGGGCTGTGTCGAGAGTGGTTCCTGAACCGATGACGCGACAACTGGGAACTCCAAATTCTGCCGCAAAATCTGCTGCCAGTTGAGTCATTATGTCTACTGGGTTCGAGACGACCAGCAAAACTGCCTCTGGAGCATTTTTCAGCACGGAAGGAACAATCTGGTGAAAAACATCGGAATTGCGCTGAAGAAGTTGCAACCGGCTTTCTCCGGGTTTTTGGGCAACTCCACCGGCAATGACAACGACGCGCGCCCCTTTCAGGTCTGAATAGTCTCCGGCGCGGATGGTTAGGGGATGCGCGAATGGAACGGCATGGAAAATATCGTTGGCTTCGGCTTCGGCTCGGGCTTTGTTCAGGTCGACGAGGACGATTTCGCGTCCAACACCGCTCATGACGAGCGCATAGGCTGAGGTTGCACCAACCATTCCACACCCAACAATTCCTATTTTCATAACTGGTATTAGTTTGTCCGATCTTGGTTTGTTTTCAAGCGGGATGAGCTACGGTCGCCCCCTCACAATGGTAAGAAATTGAATTCCCGGTTTGGCGGTTCTGCCTCGACCGGAAGGCGACACGCTGGGAAGAATACCCTGCGGAAACGGCTGCGTCAATTCTCTAAAGTTATTCAAAACGATTGAATATATAAATATAGACCCTGTGGAACATTGTTTGGAAAACCGTTCCAAACAAGGCGGTCTTTTGTAAATGAAGTCTTTCCAGAGGTGGGGTTTAATATAAGCTGTTCTTCATTCATTGTGGCTTATGAGAAAATCAACGGCGGTGACATTGATTTTGTCCGGTTCGCTGCTTGCAGGTTGTGACAGGCAGAATGCGCTCTCGTCTGCTGGTAATCCGGGCGGAAACGCAGGGCTTTCTGTAACCAACAACACGTATGATCCGGCTCGCGGTTATTATCATGCCCCATACCGGGCTTGGTATCCTCACCCACACAATTACTATGATCCGGCCTCGGGTTATTATTACAATGGGCATTGGTCAAGTGTGCCGGATACAAGCAAGACAACCCCAAGCACGCCTGCCATGGCGGCTTCTGGAAGGTCTTCGGGAAGCTCTTTTTTGAGCCGGTTCGGCTTTGGTTCTCATGGCAGTTCAATCCATTCCTGACATGAAACGTCTTGTCTGCAAACCCCGCGATCATTGGTCGGATAAAGTGGAAGAAGTCGGTCTGACTTTTCATACGGCTGACGGCGTGCCTTACTGGGATGAATCGGCTTTTTATGAATTGACATCAAGAGAGGTGGACACTCTCGAAAAGGCTGCGAATGATTTACACGAAATGTGCATCGAGGCCGCGCAATGGGTGATCGATGAAAACCGATTTGCGGAGATGGGAATTCCAGAGCTGGCTGTGCCTTTGATTAGGCGTTCCTGGGAGCGGGATGATTTCAGTTTATATGGCCGGTTTGATTTGGCTTATGATGGTGATAAGCCGCCAAAACTATTGGAATATAATGCCGACACTCCAACCTCGCTTGTCGAGGCGGCGGTGGCTCAATGGTATTGGCTTCAAGACACCTATCCCCAAGCGGATCAATTCAATGGCATTCACGAGCGTTTGATTGGTGCGTGGAAGAAATTTCGATCCCAGGCACCGGACAAAGTCTGGCTGGGGGGGGTCAAAAACCATTTGGAGGATGCACAAACGGTGCTTTACATTCAGGATACATGTCATCAGGCCGGGCTGGAAACCGAGGCACTTTTTATTGAAGATCTGGGCTATGATTCACGTAGCAAGCGATTTGTTGATCTGGCCTGCAACGAGGTTCGAGCCTACTTCAAACTATATCCTTGGGAATGGATGTGGGGGGAGGATTTTTCCAAATACCTTGAACAGGAGCAAATCCACTTTATTGAACCGATGTGGAAAATGTTGCTGTCGAACAAAGCAATTCTGGTTGCGCTTTGGCGTCGATTTCCAGATCACCCTAATTTGCTCCCGGCCTATTTTACATTGGACGAATTGAAAAAAACGCGTGGCATGTCCTCGGTTGATTATGTGCGAAAACCCAAGCTTTCACGCGAGGGAGCAAACGTTTGCATTGTTCGAAACGGTTCTGTGGTTACGGAAACGGTCGGTGAATATGGATCCGAGGGGTGGATTTACCAGGCAGCCATTGATTTACCCAGATTTGACGGAAATTATCCCGTTATGGGGGTGTGGATGGTGAATCACGAAGCTTGCGGACTTGGAATTCGCGAGGATCGCACGCCTGTTACCGGGAATTTAAGTCGTTTTATTCCCCATCTATTTTACTGAAAAAACAAATTATGATTATGAAAAAGAAAATGATCTATTCGATATTGGCCTTGTTGGCCACAACCGGAGTCGCGATGGCTGAACCGGTTGAAGGTTGGCACGCAAAAACTCTTGGTGATGCTTTGGTCAATGTTGTGTTGTTTGGAGTGCTGGGAATTGTTCTCGTCATTCTTGGCTTCAAAATTTTTGACAAGATCATTACGCGAATTGATCTGGAAGACGAGATACGCAAGGGAAATGTGGCTGCCGCCATCTTAAGCGGAGCTGTCATTATTGGCCTTTCACTGATTATTGCGGCAGCCATGGGATAGAGTGACGGCCAAAAGAAATTTCCGAAATGGGAGAAACGAAGAGGACTTGATGTGAGGCAGAAGCATGGTGCCTATCAAATGGAATTGAACAAGCCCGACAAAAAGATTTCAAAGTGTCCCAGCTTCTGAATCTCTAATTTGTTTATGGCGCGGCGAATCAGCCATTGCTGCGTTAGTCACACCTCACTTATCTCAGCGGATAAGCTCGTCGCTTCTGCCTTTCACTACCGCCTCGACGCTGCCACCCTTTCTGGAAATGTTCTTTGGCAGTCACTCTAGACGGAAAAATTTCTTTTTTTACGAAAAAGTGGATATCCCTATAAACAGAAAAGGACTGGGGGCAACCAGTCCTTATCGGGAAGATTCTGTCAGAGGAAATGTTTATTTCTTTCGGAAACTGCGAATCATACCTATTCCAAAAGGCAGAATCAGACAAAAACCTGAAAAGATCGTTGAAGCTTCAGGAACCGCAGTTGAGACAGCATCGGTGTTAACGCCAAATGCAACACGCAAGCCTGTGGGATTTCCTGAGTCTTGGGGTGAGTTGTAGACAACAACATCCAAAGTGTGGGTTCCGCTGGTCAAGAGAAGGTCGTTGATGGTGTTCCAACTTGCATAGGCAGTGTTCCCTGTTTGACCTATCTCCTTTCCATCCAGATACATGACACCGCTGTTATCGGTGGACCAAGAGAGGATGGTCGTCTGTGCGCTGGAAGTAAAATTCAGTTCGTAGGTATAATAGTGGCCACTATCGCCGCCGGTTTGTGTTGGAGAGGAGTAAGTGATCCATTTCGACGCTGGTGCTCCAGCCAGATCACTGGAAACCCATGCGCCAACAGGAGTTGCAACATAAGCACTCCCAGTGAAGGATTTGTCAGCGGGATTGATGCTGGTTACTTTCCAATTGGCATCAACTCCATTGATGTCATAGGAAGCTCCAGTGCTGAGGTTAACGAACCCTGCCATTGCACTGCTCGCAGAAGCGAGGCAAGTGACGGTTGCGAGGAACAATCCCAAAGTGTGTTTAATTTCCATATTTTTATAGTCCTGACTGTTGTTTTTTTTGATTCAAAACAAACTCAATTAAGGAGTCCGGTCTAGAGGCTTCTTATAGTCAATATTGTTATCCTATCGGAGGGGGGAATTCTATGGTTGAAATGGACAAGAGTATCTAGTTTTGGGACGTATTACAGATATACCGATGGGGTATCTATGCGAAAGTCTTTCCCTCTCGCTTGTGCGATTTGTTTTTTAAAAACACCTCAAGAGCGACCTATTCTAGTTATACTGAAACAGTTATAGATGAATAATAAGATTCACTCGTTCCCATCATGGCAACCAAATGAAACGTGGAGAACGGCACAAATGAGAAATAATTATATAATAAGTATATTATTTGAGGTTGCCCCAAATCCCTTTGTGCCATCATGGCATAACAATGTTATTTCTTTAAAATTCCCCTGGACTGCATCCACTCTTCAGCTCGGGCGGGCCAGGTGGTGACCGTTTTTTCGGTCTTGCGAAGTCCGTAGCCGTGTCCCCCTTCGGGGTAGAGGTGCATTTCCGTTGGAACCCCCGCTTTCTTGAGCGCAAGGTAGTAGAACAGACCGGTCTCAACTTTGACAACGTCATCTTCGGTCTGAACGATGAAGGTGGGCGGTGTGTTGGATGTGATAGTGAGTTCTGGTGCTGTTTCACCCGTGGTTTTGTCTCCAGTCAGGTAGGCGGGATAAATCAATAGGGTGAAATCTGGCCGGCAGGAGGTTTTGTCGATGTCGTCGATTGCGGTGTAAGCGCGTTGTTCAAAACGGGTGCTAGTGGTTGCGGAGAGGTGGCCACCGGCGGAGAATCCCATGATGCCGATGCGCTGCGGATCAATCCCCCATTCTTTTGCGTGTGAACGGACGAGGCTGACAGTGCGTTGTGCATCTTGAAGTGGCGCCAGATAGCGTTCCTGTCCTTCGCGGATTGGCACGCGATACTTGAGCAAGATTCCAGTTACTCCAATGGAATTCAGCCACTCGCAAATTTCCGTGCCTTCCAGATCCATGGCAAGAATGTGGTAGCCACCCCCAGGACAGACGATGACAGCGGCGCCCGTGTCCTTGTCTTTGGCCGGATGATACACGGTTATGGTGGGGGCGGTAACATTCTTAAGACGGATGACACGTTTCCCAGCGACCAAACCATCGTTTGCGGTAGTTTGGTCGATTTCTTTCCCGAGATCCTTTTTTTCACCGGGGGCTGTTTGAGGCCATACCTTGATGGGGGCGTCTGGGGTAGTTTGGGCATGAGTGGCAAGGCAGGTGAGAAGGGCAGTGGCAATCACGGATAATAGGGGAAAGAGAGTTCGCATAGTCTTTGGAAATTATTTTTCCAAGGGTGCCAGCCTCCGATGGGATTCTCAATAGGAAAGTTTTTGGAAAAAGGACGCCAGCCCATATCCTTTTGTGGCGATCCAACCAAGCCAAACGGATGCTTCAACGACTATGACGATGGCAATTGGAGCGGCAAGATCGACCTTACCAAAAGTCATCGGTAGCCAGCGTTGTCGCAAGGGCCGCAGAAGATTATTTCCCGTGGCCTGGATGAAATTCAACAAAGTGAAATCTCCAAAGTAAATGTAAGTGTTGAGCACGTAGACCCCAAGAATTCCGATGATAAGATAGCCAAGCTGGCTGTAGAAGGCGAGACTGATGAGGATGCCTTGGCCAAGCTCGTGCATGAATGAGACTTTATGCATCATTTGAAACTTGAGCAGAATGGGGGTCAGGCAATACCAGAAAAGGAGTACCCCGAGAAATGGCGTAATGATTCTGACAAACCAGGGAAAAATTTCCAGAACGCCGAGGTGCAACTGAACAAAGCGTTGGTAGGGATCGTTCTCTGGCAGGTTGCCATTCAAACAGGAGAGAGCAATCAGGCATAAATAAAATGTGCCAAGTGTGATTCCAAAACTCAGAAAGGAGTAAAGGAGCATGTAAATGGGGAAGAGGGTGTTGAGAAAACTGAAGATGCCCCCAAAAAAATGAAAGGCAATATCACTTCGAAAAGTCAGTGTGGCAGGGCCTAGTGGAAGTTTTGGATGCCACGGAAGTGCCGGGGCGATTTGGTAATACATAAAGCCACGGATAAAGAGCAGAGCGACCAGCACCCAAAAATAGAGCCACCGAGAGCGTGGCGGCGTGGCGTTACGGAGCGTCCCCACCAGGGTAGCGCCAGGGCGATCTATCTGCGTCAAATGGATTGCCCGCCAGTTGAGCCAAAGCAGAAGACCTGCGATGTTGAGTATGAAATCGATGAGATTCATCTGCAAACAGGCTGAATTGAAGGTATTTGAAGACTTTTTTCAATTCAAAAACACACTTTAGTGTGTGGTTTCCCCCTGTATTGAAGCTGTGAATCCATAAAAAAACCGGGGTAACGCTTGGTTTGCATTACCCCGGCTTTGTTTACGCGAGAACGCGTATTACATCATTTTTAGAAGGGTGTCAGCCATTTCGGAGGGCGTTTTAGCCACGCCAATACCGGCTTCCTTGAAAGCGGCAATCTTGGCTGCTGCTGTGCCTTTACCACCGCTGATGATGGCTCCGGCATGTCCCATGCGGCGTCCCGGAGGTGCAGTAGCGCCAGCGATGAAGCCTGCCACTGGCTTGCGGCAGTTCTTCTTGATCCATTCTGCGGCTTCCTCTTCGGAAGAACCGCCAATTTCACCGATCATGATCATACCGGTGGTTTCTGGATCGTCGTTGAACATTTTGATAATGTCGAGATGGGATGAGCCATTAACTGGGTCACCGCCAATGCCGACGCAGGCGGATTGTCCCACCCCGCGGCAGGTGAGCTGCCAGACGGCTTCATAGGTCAAGGTTCCACTGCGGGACACGACTCCAATGTGACCTTTTTTATTGATATAGCCCGGGCAAATTCCAATGCGGCAACCGCCGAAGGAGTCTTTGCCTTCGCCAGGAACAACGATTCCCGGGCAGTTTGGTCCGATGAGACGGGTTTTGCGGCCTTGCATGGCACGCTTCACTTTGACCATGTCGCGCACCGGAATGCCTTCGGTGATGCACACGACGAGGTCGAGTTCGGCATCGACTGCTTCGAGAATGGAATCCGCAGCGAATGGCGGGGGAACAAAGATCACAGAAGCTGTCGCTCCGCTTTCTTTAACAGCTTGGGCAACGGAATCGAAGATGGGGACGTGTTTATCACCATGATCGAACGTCTGGCCGCCTTTGCCTGGGGTGACCCCGGCAACCACCTGGGTGCCGTAGTCGAGGCTCAATTGTGTGTGCTTGGCGCCAAAGCTGCCCGTGATGCCCTGAACAAGAATCTTAGTTTTTGGTGTTACAAGAATGGACATAGAATTGGGAATAAGGGGTTAGAGGGCTTATTATTTGGCTGCTTTTGCGTTCTTCTTGGCCACCTTTGCGTTCTTGACCGCTTCAACGATCTTCTGGGCGGCGTCGGCCATGGAATCACCTGAAATGATGGGCAATCCAGAGTCCTTGAGAATGGTTTTACCCAATTTTGAATTATTGCCTTCCAACCGGACAACCAGTGGCAGGTTCAAGTGAGTGACTTTCGCGGCGTCAACGATTCCGGCGGCGATAATGTCGCATTGCATGATGCCACCAAAAATGTTGACCAGGATGCCCTTCACATTTGGATCGCTCATGATGATTTGGAAAGCGGCTGTGACTTGTTCGCGGGACGCGCCACCGCCGACATCAAGGAAGTTGGCCGGTTCACCGCCAAAATGCTTGATAATATCCATTGTTGCCATGGCCAGTCCGGCTCCGTTCACCAGGCAGGCGATGTTGCCATCGAGCTTGATATAGTTCAGCTCATGCTTGCTGGCTTCAGTTTCCAGCGGAGCTTCTTCGGCCAAGTCGCGCATGGCTTGGATTTCCGGATGGCGGAAGAGAGAATTGTCGTCCAGGCCAATCTTGGCATCAACTGCCAGAAGAGTGTCTTTGCCTTTCTGCCCGGCAACAACGCACAACGGGTTGATTTCAACCATGCTGGCGTCGCATTCCCACCACGTTTTGTAAAGCGCCAGAAACATCTTGGCTGCTTCACCGATGAGTCCGCCTTTTAATCCGAGGGCGATGGCGAGCTTGCGTCCATGGAAGGGCATCATTCCGACTGCCGGATCAATGGCAATCTTGAAGATCTTTTCCGGTGTTTTTGCAGCAACCTCTTCAATGTCCATGCCGCCTTCTGTGCTGGCCATGAAAATGGGCCTGGATGTGGCACGATCCAGCAAAATGGCGCAGTAGAGTTCTTTCTTAATCTCGGCAGCGGTGCAGACGTAGAGCTTGTTGACTTTTCGTCCGGCGGGGCCGGTCTGTTTGGTTACCAAAACGTTGCCTAACATGGCTGTTGCGTTTTGGACAACTTCATCAAGGCTGTGGCAGAGTTTGACTCCACCTTTGAACCCTGTGGTAAATGTGCCTTTACCGCGCCCGCCGGCATGGATTTGGGCTTTGACAATGACGATTTTTTCCCCGCTGGCGAAGAGTTTCTCGGCGTATTGCCGGGCACTATCGACGGTGAGACATGCTTCGCCCTTCGGCACGGCGGCGCCGTATTGAGCTAGAAGCTGTTTGGCTTGATATTCGTGAATATTCATTACAGAGAGGCGTTAAAACACTACCATTTGACTTAAAAACAATGCCTTCGACTCGTCAATGGAATTAAACAGGAAAAAAGGGACGATTTAATCAAGGTTAACGTTAACCGTAATTTGTTTTTGTCACTTTTCCCCATTGATTCCTGCTTTTTTCCCGAGCCTTGATGACTTCAAATATCTTAAAAATCGATCCTCTAAAAAAGTGTCAAAGAAAGAATGCCATTTCCCCATATTATATCGGGCAAGCTCGCTTGAGTTTTTACCCGCCTGATCTTGGGGAAGTGTCTATGAGAAATCATCCGTTTCCCCGGCTTTCTGAACGGCCAGAGTCGATGACTTCTTTTGAGACGCTTTTTCTGTCTCTTTGAGGGGAGCCCCAACGACAACATGTGTTGAGTGTTTTAAATCGGAATCAATTTGTTCATTCGGTATATATTTTGAACTGTCAATCAACGTGAGTAATTCCATCACTGCCGCCTTCATGTTTTTGGTCTGGGAATTCAATTCGTGTGCGGCGCTGGCGCATTCCTCAGCACCTGCCGCATTGGCCTGGGTCACCTTGTCCATCTGGGAAATTGCAGTATTGATCTGATGAACGCTGTCAGATTGTTGTTCAACAGATGAGGATACTTCCGTGGTGAATTGACCGATTTTCTGGGTGACCTCTCCATTCTTTTTTATCAGTTCGGAGACGATGTCGAACAGATGCTGGCTATCCCTGTTTTTTTCCAGGGAACTTGTAATGAGGTTTTGTGTGTCCTTGGCGGCCAGTGCGCTGCGTTGAGCAAGATTGCGCACTTCCTCTGCAACCACCGCAAATCCCGCGCCGGCTTCACCCGCTCGGGCCGCCTCAACAGCCGCATTGAGCGCCAAAATATTTGTTTGAAAGGCAATTTCATCGATGGTCTTGATGATCTTTGATGTTTGTTCTCCGGCTGAGATGCTCTGGCTCAGAGCCACGGACATATGACTCATTTCGCTGTTGATTTTTTGGTAGTTGGGAGTGACCTCGACCTTCATGATTCTGTCGACTTCCTTGGAACGTTCGCTGGTATGCTTGCTCATGGAGGCCACCTCTTCGAGGCTGGAGCTTGTTTCCTCGAGGGATGCGGCCTGTTCGCTGGCACCTTCGGCCAGAGATTGGCTGGCTGCCGCCACCTGTGATGCTGAATTTGCAGTTTGGACGGTGCCTTCCTCCAGCGTGTTGAAGACTCTGGAAAGAAGCTTTGAAACGCTACGGATGTTCCAGATTGAAATTCCAATTCCAACAACCAAAGTCACTGAAGCCGCAACCACAAGTAGAAGAATGGCGTAGGAAGTTTCCTTTGCCAGTAAGGCCCCTTGTTTGGAGCCATTTTGTTGATGCGCTTCCATGGCTGCATGGATGGCATCACTATAGGCTTGATGAGCCGGATTCAAGGTCGCATACAACATCTTTATGGCCTCGCTTTGGTTCGTTTTTGCAAGGGCGAGAACGACCTTCCGTTTTTCAACATAATCCTTGCGTTTGTCGGTGATGTTTTTGAACACCTGACGTTGCTCTTCCGTTTTTAGGAATTTTTCGTATTGGGCGTAGGTCGCAGTCAAATTTTCGCTCAGCGCTGCCATGTCAGCTTCGATTTTTTGACGTTCTTCTGGAGTGGCAGCCAGAATAAAACGATGAACGCGGAGGAAGTTTGCGGAGATGCCTTCGTTGATCTTGCCAGTGTAGAGAACGCCTGGCAGGGAATCCTCGACTATCGATGTCGTGTTGTCTCGAAACCCGATGAACTCCCAAATGGAAATGGCGCTGAGCACGCAGAGCATTACACAAAGAAACCCGGCATTTGAGGCAAAACGTTTGCCAATGGTAAGAGTCTTCATTGCTTAAAAATATAACAAATATAGACTATTGTACAAACGTTGGGGGAACAATGTCTCCGAACGCTCTTTAAAAAACACAACGATCCAATGAATATGACACTGGAGCAAAATTCATACAGTGCGCCCCGCGACGTCTCATTGATCAATCATGGCATTTATTAAAAAGTGCCATACGTATGGATGGGTGTCAAAAGCAGAGCGCCTGCTTTTTACAGGACAGGATGATTTTCCAGAATCCTTGCCTTGGAGATATCAATGTTTATTTGTGCTTTCAGGGCATCCAAAGAGGGGAATTGTTGTTCATCTCGAAGCTTTTCAAGAAAACGGAGCTCCAGCGTTCTGCCATATAATTCACCCTTAAAATCGAGAATGTGGGCTTCGATTTGTAACCGGGGAGTAGGAAATTTGAGCGTGGGGCGACGTCCAATATTGACCACGGCACTCCAATTTTTATCACCACAGAGCACTTGGGCTGCGTAAACGCCAGTCGGGGGCAATGCCAGGTGGATGGCATCAAGATTGGCTGTGGGAAAGCCGAGTTGCCTGCCAAGGTGATCCCCTTCAACTACTTTCCCAACCAATGTATAAGGACGTCCTAACATCTGGCTTGTGGTGGTGAAGGCTCCCAGCCGGATTGCCTCTCGTATCCGGGTGCTGCTGACCGTCTGACCTTCGAACAAACAATGAGAGAGTCCCAGCACTGTAAAATGCAACTCCAGCCCAAGCTTCTCAAGTAGCTGGACGTTGCCGCCACGGCCCCGGCCAAAAGTGAAATCGTGACCGACGCATACATGGTCCAGACGCTGGAAATCACGACATAAATCCCGGATGAATTGTTCCCCGGTGATCTTGCTGAAATCCTTGTCGAAACGAATCAGGTAAACCGTGTCTGCCCCAAGTGTTTCAATGACTTCCAAACGTTTCTCAAGAGGATAGATGAGCGGGGGGGCATGTTGATGTGAGAGCACCGATGAAGGATGCCGATCGAACGTGATGACAACGGAAATTCCAGATTCCTTATGGGCTCTCTCGATTGTCTGACCAATCACCTGTTGATGCCCAAGGTGGACACCGTCAAACACACCGATTGCCGCACTGACTTTTTTAAGTGAGCCATGTTGCAGATCGGCAGCGGAGTGAATGACATTCATGAGTTACCAGAGAGTTTCAGCTCCAGAATGGAAAGCGATTGGCGCCGTTGCCGCTGGGACGCCGATAGTGGTGAACGTAATGTTGTCAGACCAGATCATGCAGAGAGTGAGCTTACGAATTGCGCTCGAACTTCGCAACATCACTATCGATACAACCTTTACGATCAACATCATTTTCCCAGGGACCTTTCGTCCTATTGTTTTGCAACTCCAGCCAGCGTCAAGAACGGGATGACACGTTTTTCCAACTCAGATGTTGAGAATTTGAGGACGTCTTCAAATGGAATGGCATTGGCAACGTCGAACTTGCCGGAAACGAGACGTCGCAACGAGGATAAATGAGCCCCGCAGCCAAGCTTTTGTCCCAGTTCGTGCGCCAGACTGCGCACATACGTGCCTTTTGTGCAGGCAACACGAAAACTTCCGTAAGGTTCTTCGTATCGGGTGAAACGAAAACTGTAAACTCGGATGAGTCGGGGTTTACGCTCCACTTCTACGCCTTTGCGCGCCAGTTTATAAAGGGGGACCCCTTTGACCTTGATTGCAGAGACCATGGGGGGCGTTTGCATCTGGTCTCCTTGAAAAGTGGCTGCCGCCTGATTGATTTCATCCAATGTCATTGGGAGAAGCGGCAGGGAGGAAACCAATTCCCCGTCGGCGTCGTAACTATCCGTGGTCTCGCCAAATTTTGCAGTGCCCTCATAGACCTTGTCATCGGACATGAGTTTTTCGGAGAGTTTGGTGGCTTTTCCCAGAACAATCAAAAGAAGACCGGTAGCTCCTGGATCGAGTGTTCCACAATGGCCGACCTTTTCGAGTTGGAATTGTTTGCGGATGGTGTCGACAACGTCATGAGATGTTGGACCAGCGGGTTTATCGATGAGCAGAGCGCCATCGAGGGGATCAAATTCACGCATGAGGACTATTGAATGGCTTTTAAAGCTTTTTTGATGGCGCCAATGACCCGGCGTTGAACGGAGAGCGGTCGTCCTTCGATTCGGGCTCCGGCTGCGGCACTATGGCCGCCTCCGCCGAAGAGGGCGGCGATTTTATTGACGTCCACCTGACTGGACTTGGAGCGAAGGCTGATTCGAGTCACTTCCGGTTCGACTTCTTCAAAAACGCAGGCGACAACCACGGGTTCGATGGCCCGAATATGGTCAATAAGGCCTTCCGTATCGCTCCGATCCGCTCCAGTGCGGGCAAAATCCTTTTTCTTCAGCCAAAAATACGCGATTTTATCATCGTAAGTCAGCCGGAAATGGTTGTAGAGATGCTTGAGCAGACGCACACGCTCAAGCGGAAAGGATTGATAGACTTCGTTGCAGATCTTTCCAAGATTTGCCCCCAGTTTTACAAGCTCACCCGCCGTGTTGTATGTGAGCGGCTTTGTTGTCGGATATTGGAAGGAGCCGGTGTCTGTTGAGACGGCAGTGAAGAGGCAATCCGCCATTTGCGGTGTAATAGACCAGCCAGCCACCTTTAACAGTCGAAAAATAAGTTCCCCAGTCGAGGCTTCGCGGGCAGAAATCCAGTTGATATCCCCATAACGACCGTTACTGGTGTGATGGTCGATGTTGATGAGCACCTTGCGATTTTCTGGTTTCGGAAGAGAACGTCCCAAGCGTTCGAGATTGGCACAGTCCGTGGCGATGACACAATCGAACTGCTGGTCTCGACGTGGTTTTTGCATGACCGAATTGGGGTCGAGAAATGCGTATTTCTGCGGGATGACATCTTCATTCCAGCAGCAGACTTCCTTCCCTTCGTTGCGCAGAGCCAGCGCCAGCGAAAGTTGGGAGCCGATGCAATCACCATCCGGACGGACATGCCCGACGATGCAGAAGGTTTTGTTCTCCTTAATCGTCTCCAAAATGCGATCTATGATCTTTGGATGATCTTTCATGAAGAGTGCTTTTCCAGATCTTCCATGATTTGAAGGACCCGGTTTCCCCGTTCGATGGAGTCATCAAGAACAAATCGAAGCTGCGGGGTGTATCGGAGAACAACATTTTTTCCGACGAGCCCCTGAATATACTTCCTGTTTTGCGCAAGCAGCTCCATGCCTTTTTTCTTGTCCTTGCCGAGAATGCCGATGAAGACAGTGGCATTTTGAAGATCATTGCTTACGGACACATCGTTGACATTGATCAATCCGGCCTTTTCTATTGGGAGTTCCCTCCGGATGATTTCACCGATTTCACGTTTCAATAATTCACGAACGCGTTCAACTCTCACTGACATATGGCCCTCCGTTCTATCAAAGCTTGGGCGTTACCTTTTCGGTAATATAGGACTCGATAACGTCTCCGACTTGGTATTCGCTGAATCCTTCAATGCGGATGCCGCATTCCATGCCCAAGCGGACTTCATTGACTTCGTCTTGGAAGCGCCGGATGGATTGTACCACGCCTTCATAAATCAAACCCTTGCGACGCAATACGCGCACCTTGCCTTTGATTATACGTCCATTGGTAATCATGCAACCGGCAACGCTGCCACCTTTTGAGAGTTCGAACAGTTTTCGCACTTCTGCCGCACCGGTGACGACTTCCTTGATGATGGGGTCGAGCAATCCGGCCATGGCTTCTTTAACCTGGTCGATCAATTCGTAAATGATGGCGTAAAGTTTGATTTGGACGCCTTCGCGTTTTGCCAAATCCGCCACACCAACGTCGATTCGGGTGTGGAATCCTAAAATAATGGCCGAGGAAGCACTGGCCAACAGCACATCCGATTCGGTAATGGTGCCCACTGCGCTGTGAATGACTTCCAGCGAAACCTTGCTTGATTCAATCTTTTTAAGTGCTTCGACAATGGCTTCGACAGAACCTTGTGTATCGGCCTTGACGACGACTTTGAGAATCTTGGCCTGAGTGGCATCCAGCGTGGCAAACAGATTTTCCAGTGTGACCTTTGCTCGGGTCTCCGTGGATTCACTGCGAACCTGTTCGGCGCGTTGCTCTGCCATGTCACGTGCGGTTTTCTCGTCTTCCATCACGCTGAATTCCAGTCCAGCTTCAGGAACACCGTTCAAACCAAGCACTTTGACGGCGACAGATGGCCCCGCTTCTTTAAGACGGCTGCCTTCCTCGCTGATGAGGGCGCGCACTTTACCCCAATATTGCCCGCAAATAAGAATGTCACTGACGTGCAGTGTGCCCTTGCGAACGAGCACTGTGGCGGTTGGGCCGCCGGGTTCCAAGCCGGACTCAATCACATTGCCCTTGGCCTTGCGATTGGGATTGGCTTTGAGCTCCAGCATGTCCGCCTGGAGCAGTATCAATTCCAGCAGTTTATCGACACCTTGTTTGGTGAGTGCTGAAACATCGACGAAAATTGTATCGCCACCCCAATCATCAGGAACCAGTCCCTTTTCCTGAAGCTGCTGACGCACCTTCATGGGGTTGGCATTCGGATGATCCATCTTGTTGACGGCCACAATGATTGGAACCTTGGCCGCTTGAGCGTGGCTCAAGGCTTCAAGTGTTTGGGGCATGACGCCATCGTTGGCTGCGACAACCAGGACTACGATGTCTGTCACGTTGGCACCGCGGGCACGCATGGCGCTGAAGGCCGCGTGTCCCGGAGTGTCAAGAAAAGTGATTTGTTGGATCTGCCCCTTCTTTTCAGGGTGGGGGAACGAGATCGTATAAGCCCCGATGTGTTGCGTAATGCCACCGGCTTCGCCTGCCGCAACGTTGGACTTGCGGATGCCATCGAGTAAAGTGGTCTTGCCGTGGTCAACGTGTCCCATGATCGTAACGACTGGGGCGCGTGGCTTCATTTGCTCCGGCTTGTCCTCAACGTCTTCTTCGACTTTCTTTACTGGGGCATGAATGGTGCCGGCACCGCGCTCTCGTTTTTCAACTTCAAAACGGAAGCCGTATTTGGCGCAAATCTTCTTCGCAACGTCTTCTTCGATCGATTGGTTGACGTTGGCAAATACGCCCGTTTCCATGAGATCAGCAATGATTTGAAACGGTTTGCGTTTGAGTTGTTCAGCCAGATCACGAACGATGATGGGGGGCTTGAGGGAGATCAACACACCAGTGGTTGGAGCAACAAACTTCTCAGCCTGTTGTTTGCCCTGTGAGTTACCTGATCTTTGATGACCTTGTCCCTGATGGCCCTGACCGCCAAAGCGTTGTCCTGAATTCTGTTGGCCACCGCGTTGGTTGCCGCGATTTTCACCTCCGCGGCCTTGTTGAAAATTGTTGCCTCCACGCCCACCGCCTTGATTACGGTTCCCACGTTCTTGTGGTTGCTGACGCGAAGGTCTTGGCGGCAAGACAACAAATCCCACTTTTTCGCCAATTTTTGGCTTTGGCGGAGGAGGGGGTGTTGCTGGTGCTGCCGGTTTTACTGGAGTAGGAATTGTTGTCGGCGCTGTTGCTGTTGGTGCAACGGTCGTGGCAACGACAGCCGGTTTCGCGGGAGCTTGCGATGTAACGGGCTTTGCTGACGGAGAATGAATTGTGTGGGTGGAAAGAGTTGGGGCAACAGGCGGCTTGGGGGCTGCTGCGACTGGAGCTGGGGCAACGTGTGTGACGGGTGTTGCGACGGCTGGTTTGGGAGTTGCTGCCGCACTGGGAGTCGTGGTAACTGGAGCCGGTGTTGGTTTGGGGGCGACGTTCGAAGCCACCTCATGCTTTGCAGCGGGATGCGATGTCTGACTCGGGGCAGTGACGTGAGCTGGCTTATGTTGTGGCTTAACCTCTATTTTCTGTTCTGGACGTGGAGGTAATGGCCGGAAAATGGCAAGCATTTCAGGCACCAGTGCCGGTTTGACAACCGGAGGAGGCACGGGAGTGGCAGAAACTGGAACGGAAACAGGCTTGACTGGCGTTGGAGGAGGAACAACAGCCGGAGCGGGCTTTTCTTGGGGCTTTGCAACGACTGGCGCAGACGCGATTACTGGCGCTTCTGCAGCCGGAGCTGCTGGTGCAGGTGCGGGAGCCGGTGTATGTGTATGTGCTGACACTGGTGCTGTTTTGGGTGCAGTAGCAGGTTCAGGCGCGGGAGCTTGTGGCTTGACAGCGGGTTCGGCTGCAGCCTCACTTTTTACTGCCTGTGCCGGGGCTTGTGCGGCCTCTGTCTTATGAGGATAAATCAGTGCAAGTTGTTGCTCAAGAAATTCGGCAGTGATTTTATCGAGCGAGCTCGATGGCACTTTGGCTGCAATGCCCAGTTCTTTGGCTTTTGCAAGAACCTCTTTGCTTTCTATTCCAATTTTTTTTGCTAAGTCGTATATACGAACGGGCATAGTTTTCTTTCTGCCAATCAGACCATTCACTTGTCATGCTTTGAGCACGTTGACAGCAAATAGTCTGTAGTCCCTTACTCAAGCGACATTTGTTTTTCTGTTGATTGAGTCCCAGTGCGTTTTGCCGCTTCGGCTTTTACTGCCTCAATAATGGCCGGAGCCTGTGCTTTTATGGCGTCGATCTGCTCCAAGTCATTCAGTTCAGCGTTAATTAAATCATCCAGACTCAGGAAGCCGGCATGAACCAGCGCATCAGCCTGTTCGGAAGTCAGCCCGGGTATGGCTGCCAAGTTGTGTACTGCCAGGGCCACTTTTTCCTGGAACCCAAATGTAACGACTGTTTCTGGCTCAATGTCAATTTGCCAGCCGGTCAGTTTGGACGTCAATCTTGCATTCTGCCCGCGCTTTCCAATCGCGAGGGAGAGTTGGTCTTCCGCCACTTTGATTTTAGCCTTGTGACGGGCTTCGTCCACTTCAAAAGATTTAATCTGGGCAGGTGAGAGCGCGTTGGCGATAAAAGTCCTTGGATTGGCATCCCACTTGATGATGTCCACTTTCTCGTTGTTAAGCTCTCGTACGATATTTTTGACGCGTTGGCCACGGAGACCGACGCAGGCCCCCACGGGATCGACTTTGGCATCGCGGGTGTACACGGCTAACTTTGTGCGAAAGCCGGGTTCGCGGGCAATTCCTTTGATCTCGATGGTGCCGTCACTAATTTCAGACACTTCCAATTGGAAGAGTTTGACAACAAATTGGGGATCGGCCCTGGAAAGAATGATTTCCGGACCGTGCAAACCGGTTTCAACGGCTTTTACATAGCAGCGGACGCGTTCCCCGATCTGGTATTCCTCTGTAGGAACGCGTTCACGATTGGGGAGTAGGGCTTCGTATTTGCCCAGGTCTACTGTAACGTCTGAACGTTCAAAACGGCGGACGACTCCACTGATGATGTCTCCAACCCGGTCTTTGAACTCAGTGAAGATGAGCTGTTTCTCTGCACGGCGAATTTGCTGCATCAGGGCTTGTTTCGCATATTGGGATGCAATACGTCCAAACCCAGCCGGAGTGACTTCCACTTCGAGTTCATCTCCCAGCTTGGCATCGGGCTTTATGCGATGAGCATCAAAAACGGTGATTTGATCGTGTTTTGAAAGAACGCGTTCAGCAACAACAAGTTTTGCGAAAGCTTTGATATCGCCATTGCGTGTGTCAATGGTGCATCGGAGGTCCCTGGCAGGTCCAACCGCCTTTTTGGCAGCAGACACGAGGGCTTCTTCCACAGCCTTGACAAGAGTGTCACGGTTGATACCTTTTTCTCGTTCCCAAAATTCTAATACTGCTAAAAAGTCCGCGTTCATAACTTTTCTCACATTCCCTTGCCGGGGGAATAAAAAAGTCGGCAGATATCATTCTCTCCGACTTTGCGCGCTGGCAACCCAGCATACCAAGTTTTTCAGGTCTCACCATAACGATTTTGGAATGATCGTCAAGGCGCAAAACAGAGTTTCAAACCCTATTTCAGGCATTTTATTCCATTTTTTCATAATTGCCACTTCTTTATATGGGGAAATTTTGTCCCGAGTGCCAATTTGACCCAGTTAAAGTGAATTTGGTGGAAACATTTTGCATTTTTCCCGTGTCTATTCCAATGTTTGTTTATGACCAAACCATTGGCGCTAATTTATTATGAAAACTTGCTCCCGGGGAGCCAGTTGGCAAATCGCCTTCACGAATTAGGTTATCGCGTTCAGGTGGTTGAATCAGCGGGGTTGGATCAATTGACCGAATTGTCCGAAAAAGAAAAGCCTATCCTTGTTGTGGTGGAGGTTTCTCATCAAACGAGTGTCTGTCCCAGTATTTCTAAACTGAAAAAGAACACCGCAACGGCGCATATTCCTGTTCTTGCCTTCGCTGTGGATCCTGATAAGGCCTTGACGGCGGAGTCCAAGGAGGCTGGAGCTTCACTCTTGGCTGGTAGCAAGGCTATTTTGGAGCAGCTCCCCCAGTTGCTGGACCAGATTTTGCAGGTTGAGTAAGCTGTTATCTTCGTATTACTGTTCTGACAAGATCCCTTTGTTGGCGGTCGCTTTGCTTTTTGAATATATTGGCAAATACCGTAAGGCAGGTATATCCCCTAAAATAAATATTTTACCCGTGTAAAAATTATATTGTCGTTTTTCTAAAGTCGTTCTGGAAAAGGTTTCGAAGGCGGGTGTCATATTCAATGCCCACCTATATTAATATCTGGAATGGTTACTTAACCTCAATATTTGCAAACAGGCTTTCCAGATTGTTCAAGGGCGGTTCGCGTTTAAGTGAATTGGGGTTGAGGGCTTGCTTGAGATAAAGTATGGCATCCGGGATGGTTTTGACGGAACGAGGGAGTGTTGCCCCACAGGCATTGGCATGGCCGCCGCCTTGGAGCCGTTCAGCGATTTTAAGGGCTTCACCGTTCCGGCTGCGGAGGCTGACGACGATTCCGGTGTTTCCACGGCGGAAAAGCGTGACGAGAACAGGGTAGTGCGTAGCCTGAGTTTCAAGCAGGTGGTGCACGACCATATTAATATTGCCAACGACCGTATCAACGTAACCAACTGTGGAGCTGATTTCAGTCACGTTCTTCTTGCTCCATTCGAATCCGATGGGGTCTTCGATGCGTCGTTTAACCGCCATGACTTCAAGAAGCGGGTGGTTTAAGAGCTTTTCGAGTGTTCCGTCTATAATGCTGTGCAGATTCCAAAACTGGTAAGTTTTAACGAGGTTGCCGTAATCATTTGCCAGGTAGAAATCTGGATGGCCCTCTAAAAAGAGATCGGCGACATTATTAAGTTCAACTAGGCGATCAAGTTCAGGAGAGCCCAGACCGTGTTGTTTGCACAATTCGTAGCAGAGAAGACCGGCGGACTTGGTCACGTCATGAACGAGCTGGGATTGTGTGGCACGATGATCTGTTGTGTGGTGGTCAAAGATGAGCCAGTTCGCCTTGTCCATTCGGGGTTCAAAGCTGAAATCGCTGACCCAGGCGGATTGTTCTCTCAGTTCACGAAGTCTCCAATTATTATAGTGGTAAGCTTCCAGACGGACGTCCACACCGAACAAATGTTTGGCTAGTCGTTGAAGTAGAAGGCCTGATACAAACCCGTCCAAATCGCTTTCATGAGTTAAAATAACTTCTGGTTTTGGAATCGCTTCCATCAACTCAAACCGTATCTCAACTCGATCTCACTGACCAGAATTGTTTTTGGTCAGACGAAGCGGGAAGTCTGGAATTCCCTTGATGACAACTGAAAATGGTTGAAAAAAATCCTTTCATTTTTGTGCTGGGGCAGGGGGATTCAGAAATTTTATTCTGTTTTTTCTCCCTGCGGACTTGGGGGAAGTATATTCTCCCAAACGCATGATTACTCTCGGCAAACGCAATACATTGAAGGTTCTCAAGTCCGCTCCTCCTGGAATTTACCTGGACGGAGGCGAGAAGGGGGAAATTCTTTTGCCGGGGCGATATATTCCCGAGGGGGTGGCTCCTGGGGATTCACTGGATGTGTTCATTTATTTGGATTCAGAGGATCGTCTGGTGGCTACGACGGAAAAACCGCTGGCTGAAGTTGGGGACTTTGCCGCATTGGAGGTTGTAGGAGTAAAGAGGCCGATTGGTGCTTTTTTGAACTGGGGCTTGGCAAAGGACCTTCTATTGCCATTTCGAGAGCAGATCGTCCCAGTGGGAGCGGGAGATCGTGTGGTTGTTTTCATTTACGTTGACGAAAAGACTGGGCGCATTGTGGCTTCAAGCCGGTTGAATGGACATCTGAGCAAGGATTTTCCAACGTATCCCCCCGGTCAACCCGTGAGCCTGATGATTGTCAATAAAACACCTTTGGGATACAACGCCCTTGTCAACAAGGCTCACCTTGGCTTGCTTTACGATAACAATATTTGCATGCCGCTCGAAGTCGGCCAGACTCTCAACGGTTTTGTCAGGCAGGTCCGTGACGATGGCAAGATAGATTTGACGTTGGATGCCGCAGGATACCAGCGTGTGGTGTCCCTGACTGGGCGGATTCTGGATGCCTTGCAGGAAAACGGTGGGCGACTGGATTTTGATGATGACAGTTCTCCCGAGTCGATTCGCCGTCGCTTTGGTGTCAGTAAAAAAGCATTCAAACAGGCGTTGGGGCGATTATATAAAAAGAGGCAAATCCATTTTCTCAACCCTGGAATTGAAAAAATTAGTCCAGACGCGGCCCCTGAATCATAAAAAAAGCGGTTTGCCATAAACAAAAAATTCTGCGAGTAGTTAACTTTCTTATGGAAATTAATCCGGATCGTTTAAAAGTGATGGCATTGGCGATCGGCCTTGCATTTCAAAGCCTCCTTCTGAGTGCAGCTCAAAGTCCTGAAGTGGCTCATTTTCAGTTCTGGGGAGGCAATCAAATGGCAGCCGATGCAAATATGCCGAAATTCAAGCAGATTTGGGGATTGCCTTCGACAATTGAATACCGTGCCGTTATTGCGCATAAAGTGGCAATAGAACTGAGCAGTTCATTTGCGAAGGAGCTAAATCCGGCCATGCCAGACGCGGCGCCTCTTTTGTCGCCACTGGTGGAAGACGTTTTTCAATACGAATCTGCCGCGACTTTTGGCGGACGAACCAACGGTCCCCTCGGCTTTGTGCTGGCTGTCAAACTGGACAACACCCGTGTCAAAGTGTGGCAGGATACTTTTGCCAGACTGATTGGCAGTGCTCCGGAAAAGTCCACTGCAGAATCGTTTGAGTGTTTGAACTGGAAAAAAGCCAAGGTCCGTTTGGTGCGCGCTCAGGATTGGCTGGTTGTCAGCCGGGGCGAGGATTTGCTTCCGCGCCAGACCCAATACTTGCAGTTGATACGCCAACAGGGCCATCCCACCAAAGGGGTGCAGGAAAACTGGCTCGTCGCTGATGCGGATTGGCCGCGCCTGGCAGCCTGGCTGCCGTTGAATTCCTGCCCCTTCAAGCTTGCCTACATGGATCTGAAGATTTCAGCAAAGAAGGACATTCAGAAAACAAAGTTACGCCTCGTCTATCCAGAGAAAATCCAATGGAAAAACCGGTCTTGGCGTGTTCCGATGGAGGCCATCACCGATCCGGTCGTCAGCTTTACCGCCATGCAGGATGTGGCTCCGTTCTTGCAGGAAAACAAGAATCTGTCCAAGCTCAGGCTCAATCCTCTGAATCAGGAAGTATATGTTTGGGCGTTGAGGGATGTGCCCTTCCTCACGTTTGGTGCCATCATGACGGATCATGCGACAAACGTGCTCCGTGATCTGGCCGTTCAAGTGCCTCAGATTTACAACGGCAAATTAAATGAGATGCACTACGGGCAATTGGCAGCGATGGCAAATGGTAATGAACTGGCGTGGACCAATTTATCCTTTATCATACCCACTCTTAGCGCAAAGAGTGGAAAGAGCGGCGAATTTATCGAGCTCGGTTTCTTCCCTCAACCGCCGCATAGGATTGCTCCCCCAGATGAGCTGTTTGCCCAGTTTACGACTCGAACCAACCTGGTTTATTACGATTGGGAATATACAGGCATCCGTCTGCAACAATGGCGTCCTCTCTCCGTTATTCTGCCGATTCTTCGCGGAACGGTTCATCCTAAAGAAAACAAAACAGCGACTCACAAAGCGCCAGCCACCACGGCTGCCAAAGGGAAAAAGCCGAACATACGTGTTCTCCCGGCTCGTGAACGCTGGCTGACGGACATTGTACCGTTGCTTAATGATACAGTGACAGAAGCAGTCCTTACCGGTCCCAATGAGTTGACCATATCAAGAAACTCACATCTTGGGTTTACAGGACTGGAATTGGTGGCACTTTCTTATTGGTTGGATGACGACGCCAGCTCTTTGGCTCAACCGATGAAGGCCCAGCCAAGATTGATCAAGCCGGCACACCCATAAAAAAAGACAGAATTTCATGTTAAAACTTGGTGTTAATATCGATCACGTTGCCACAATCCGCGAAGCCCGTTATCGGGGCCGCGGAAAAGGAGAACCCAATCCTGTGGAGATTGCGCTTCTCTGTGAAAAAGCCGGTGCCCACGGCATCACCGCACATTTGAGGGAAGACCGCAGACACATTCAGGACCGCGATGTCTGGGCACTGCGCCAAAGCGTCAAAACCCGCCTGAATATGGAGATGGCCAATAACCCGGAGATCGTGGACATTGCGCTCAAGCTCAAGCCTGACATTATTTGTATGGTGCCGGAGCGCCGGGCTGAAGTCACAACGGAAGGTGGGCTGGATGTTGCGAGTAATTGGAGCGCTATCAAGGAGACCCGCCAGAAGTTGAATGATGCCGGGATCGAAGTCAGCCTGTTCATTTCCCCTGATCCGGCGCAAGTCGAAGCTTCCGCCCGCGTTGGCAGCCAGTTCATTGAACTTCACACCGGCGCTTTTGCTGAAGCATATGAAATCGCCGATGCCCGGACAAAGGAATTACAGCGCTTGATCGATGCCGCCAATCAGGCACATCAGCTTGGCCTTAAAGTTAATGCTGGACACGGTTTAAATTACCAGAACCTCACTGACATCTACAAAGTGCCGCACCTGGTGGAATTGAACATTGGCCACAGCATCATCAGCCGCTCCATCAGCGTGGGAATCAAGTCCGCCGTCAAAGAAATGCTGGCCTTGATGTCCAAATACCCACAATGATCCTGGGAACCGGCATTGACCTGATCGAAGTGGCGCGGATACAAACGGCTCTGGAAAAGTTTGGCGACCGTTTCTGGAAGCGCGTTCTGCGCCCGGAAGAAGCGGCTTATTGCATGAGTCACAAGCGCCCGGCTCCATTTTTTGCCGCACGCTTTGCAGCAAAAGAGGCCATTTCAAAGGCGTTTGGCACAGGAATCGGCTCACAACTCGGATGGTTGGACATGGAAGTCTGCCGCAAAAAAACCGGGGAACCCTACGTTGTTCTGCATGATGGAGGGCTTGAACTCCTCAAAAAACGCAATGGTAAAATTGTCCATTTAAGCATCAGTCATACCGAAGCACATGCCACGGCCATTGCAATTTTAGAGGGGGACGGCCCCTAAAAAAGCCCGTTTTACATGGAGATTTGCGCGAAAATGCGCTTCTGTAATAAAATGACTTGCCTCTTGGTGACGTCCCCTTCATATTAGACGGGCTTGCTCGCAACACAAGTGATTCACTTGGGTGTGGGAGGCCGTTGATGGCAGGATAGCTCAGTTGGTAGAGCAGAGGACTGAAAATCCTTGTGTCCCCGGTTCGATTCCGGGTCCTGCCACCACTTTCTCAAAAATTCCCTCAAAACTTTCAATGGGTTGAATTGTCGTTGTTTCTTATGGGTTACAGCCACGATGCCAACATTGGTGCAAGTAATGCGGTTACCAGACCGTTCAGACCAATTCCAATTGCTGCAAAAGCTGCCGGGCCATCGCCCATCGCTGCCACGTGTGAAGCCGCAATTCCACTGCCTGCTGTTCCTGCAGCCAAGCCTACCGCGTGTTCATGCTCCACCCGGAAAAAGGTGAGAGTTGCTTTCACCGTTATGGCAGTGAGGATGCCGCCTACAATCGCGAGAGTTGCCGTTAATGCTGGCACTCCACCAATTTCTTCCGCCACAGACATGGCAATTGGGGTTGTCACCGCTTTAGGCATCAGAGACACGGCCAATTCATTGCTTCCGTGAAACAACCGCACGAGCAACGCCCCGCTGACCATCGAAACCACAGAGCCTGCCACCAATCCCACTCCAACGCCCAGGAGACTCTGGCGGATGTGCGTGAAGTTCTTTGCCAGTGGAATTCCGAGAGCCACGGTTGCGGGGCCCAAAAGAAAAGTTAGAACCCATGTCGCTCGAAAATATGTGGTGTAGGGCGTGTGTGTCGTGATTAGCAAAACGGAGACCAGCACGATCGTGATCAACGCTGGATTTGCCAGCGCGTTGTTGCGCGAAATGCGCTTGCACCCAAGACCGATCAAATAACACGCGATCGTGATTCCCGTCCACAAAGCCGAGATGAGAAATGAGTGAACGCTCATGGTTTTCTCTGTTTTGGGGCAAAACGTTGCATGAGCCAGCCTGTTGCCAACATACTCAGAAAAATGGAGCCCGCCATGGCCACGACGACGGGCAGCCACTCATGCCGCAGCCGTTCTCCTTCTGTGATGATTCCCACGCCTGCTGGCACAAAGAGCAGTCCCATGTGAGCCACCAATAAACGGCCGACGGGTCCAACATGTTCGGATAATTGACGGTGAAAAAACGGATGGAAACGTTCTGCTGCCAGAAGTATTCCCGCAAGAAGCGCTAAACCGATTACCGGTCCCGGAAGTGTCAAGTGAAACGAGACCTTGCAATGTTTACCCACAATGACAAAAACCACCAACAGGAGCAATCCAATTGCGCCCTTTAACGCCAAACCAATCGGATGTCCGGCCTTTGAATTCCCAATTTTGATTTCATGATCCATGACGTTCCAATCATAAGAGCAGGGTGGGGGAGCGAGAACAACTTTGTAGTTTGCAGCGTGTTAACTTTAAGTTTACAATCCGTTTTCATGGAATTGCGTCACCTGCATTATTTTGTTGCTGTTGCTCAAACGCTCAATTACCGCGCAGCCGCTGCAACGCTCCATGTTTCAGCGCCCGCGCTGAGTCGGCAGATCAAGGATCTGGAACGGGAATTGGGGGCGAGACTTTTTGATCGCAACACGCAATCCGTCCGCCTGACAAACAGTGGAACCGTATTCTTGACAGAGGTTCGAGCCATTCTTTCCCATGTGGACCGCGCCTGTGAATTTGCGCGTGAGGCGGAGGAGGGACGGCGGGGGCGTTTGACGATCGGCACCATCGGACGCCGCCTATCCCATTGCATGCCGCAATGCCTGACCACGTTTCAGACGCGTTACCCGGAGATTCAAGTGGATTTGGTCGAAATGGACTACGCGGAGCAACTGGCCGCCTTGGAGGCGGGAACGCTTGACGTGGGGTTCATGCCCGAGCACATCGCCATCACAGTGGGAACGCGTTTTCAACACGAGACCATTCTTTCCGCTCCCATCTTCGCCGTGCTCAGTCGCAGACATCGTCTTGCCAGGGGGCGAAAGGTTGCCCTTGCCGATCTGGCCAAGGAACGACTCCTCTTTTTGGGGAAGACAAAATCCTCCATGTGCGCTGATTTTGCGCGACCCCTCTTTGCCAGTCGCAAACTGATTCCAAACGAGATGGTGGAAGTCAAAGGTTTTCAAACCTTGATTACAATGATTGCCTCAAAGCAAGGCGTCAGCCTGTTGGGATTTGAAAGCATCGCCTCTGGCGCTCCCGGAGTTGTGCTTCGTCCACTTAAGGAAACCGGAGCCGATTTGACCCTGAAATTCTGTGCGGTCTTTCGTCATTATGCCTCGAAAACTTCCCGTCCCGTCGATCACTTTTTGACAACTCTGCATGAAGTCATTCTGTCCAGATTTTCAAAGTAGGCCAATCTCTAATATAAAAACAACCTGTTAATATACAACATATTGTGCTGTTTTATATTTAGCACTACAATAAACAGTGGGGCTTGACTTATACTGTAACCTTAAAATGAATCTGATGCGTAGGTTCATTCAAAAATCAACTTTGCGTACCTCCAACTTCTCGTTGGCGGCTGCATCAGCTTTGCATGTTGATCTGCTAAATCTTGGTCGTTTCGAAGCAGACTTGGGGCTTTTTAGTCCTGCTGATGTTGATTTGGCTCAAGGATTATTCAAGGCAAATTGTGGACCAGCTGCTTTTGCTGCAGTCTGCCGCAAACCAGTTTGCCAAATAATGAACTTTTTCGCTCATTTTCCTGAACGTGATTGGACAACACTCGGAGATATGAAACGAGCGTTGGTGGCGTATGAGGCAAATTTTAAGCCACTGTTTTCTGATTTACCGTCATTTGGTTTTGCCTTGCTTCAACTAAGGGTTGACGACCATCCATTGCATCCCCTTTATTCCTTAACATACACGCATTGGGTGGGGGTTTGCTCAGGTTGCTTTTATGACGTGAATTGGAGAGGGTGGCTACCAATTCCACTCTGGGAACATCTGATACTGCCGCAACTTTTCGTCGGAGCAAAGCACGCGAGGCAGTGGGATGTTCGTGATTCTCTAGAGGTTCTGAATCAGGAGCTTGTTCGTCCAGCATTCGGCATTCGGCAAAAAGCGGTAACTTCGTCACGCTTTTCTGCTTCTTCGTAGTTTTTAGTTTGCCTGATTGTTCCACTCTTAATTTTAATTCTCCTTGTGGAGAAATTGACTGAATTCCCTTGAGCCGTTCACCAAGCCTCACTGAATATATTTGAAGATTCTCATAGAATCGTTGGTCAAGTGGTTCACTTTTCTGGGAACTCCTAAAATGCCAAAATATTGCCCCGTCGTTACGTATGCGACACATTTTTCGTCCAACTGTATGCATGTAGGGCTGTGCATCTATCATAGTACTAGAGGCAAAAGCTGCACCTAGCCTGCTTGCATATCTACCTCCACCAATAAGAATTGGAGAAATAGACGATCCAATGTGTTTCTGCAATGCAATCAGACGATTAAAGGCCTGATCTCCATTCTCTGGTTTCAGATAGCCAGTTTGGAACTCCAAGCATAAGTGTCTTATTTCAGGATGAACCAAAAGCAGATTTTCCCAGTCTTTCCAATCATCCTCGTGGAGAACATTTAGGTGTAAGACGACATCTAAACCGGCTTCCGCAGCGTGTTCTGCAACTCTGAGAATTCGACTACGATTATAGCGATGATGTAGAGGTGGTGAATCTAGGAAAAAAGAGAAATTAGGCACTGTAATAAGACTAATCCCAAGATTTGATAGTTGTTTCAAAAGTCCAGAAGACAAATGCCATTTCCAGAAATCTTCAAGCATCTGATCTGGTGCAACACCAGTAACTAAAATTTTTGTGTTAGGTCCTATCCCCATTTCCTTCCTCAACTCGGAAGCCGTTTGTGCCACAGGAATAAGACCAGTTATACGATTTCTTTTAAAAATAGCATGTAATGGAATTGCTACCCATTCTAGATTTAACGGTTTTGAATAGGGAATTTTGTGATACCATGTCGGAATATAGTATGGAAGATTTGACGAAACTGAATGGAGACTGTGCTTCAGTTTACATTCAAAGCCGTCAACCTCACGCGATCGATTGACCAATAACTGAGGATTACAAAGGCAAGTCCATTTCCAATCAACACATTTCTTGTGATCAAATGCACTACATCCTGCAAACCATATGTCGTCAGAACCGTGACAAAGTGATGGGCGCAACGAGCAATAGCTACAGGTATCAGATTGCATAATTCGTTAATCAGTGGGTTTTCAATTGCACCAAAAAGATATTCGAGATTGGTTGTGATTCTGTAACTTGAGCAGCCACGATTATTGAATTTATGCGGTTCAAGTAATCCCTGAGTTCTGATGCATCTTGGGGCATTACAAAGCCAATTCGGACATTCATAAGAAGAACGTCGACGGTACTTCCCGTATCACGGATCAATACTCTGACTCCAACTTCTGGTAAGTCTGACGTAAGGGAGCGACAGCGAAATGTTGGGATTACATTTTCCGGCAGACCTGAAAAAATATTTTCGGAGGCAATTTTTTCCTCAAACAGGGCTTCTGTTTGTTGCTTGAACCTCTTTGCTTTAGTGCTGATAAATGCTATTCCCATAGAATTCTTTTTGCTAATGCTTCGTATGTCCACCCTCGCCCAGCGCGAGTACGCCGAACCAAACGAAGGGAGTGTAGGTCATTCAATCGGTTGTTCCATGCTGTGACAGTAATCCCGAGTTTGGGAAATAATGCGTGTAATTGCGGAGCGGTACATGGGCCAAGCTCTGCAACAACCTTGAAGGTGAATTGAAGAGTTGGATCGGTTCGTCCAATCAAAATGGCATTTTCGATTTCATCTCCATGAATGCTCATTCCAACGAGCATGGGAACATTCCTTGGCTCCAAAAACTCCCGAAACTCGGTGAGTACTTCCTTTTGCAAAGAGGAGAGAATAACATAGATATCATATGGACGGGGATCGGATTGATGGCGAGGAGTTACTATTGCATTTTTGGTTTCTGCGGACAATCGTCCGCACGTCCACAGCCACAAGGCAGTTCCTTTTATATAACTACCGTTAACAGCCTTAATTCCGTCAAAATCCAAAACAACTACTGTGCCGGGGGCAATTGAACCTTCGACTACTTTCTTGGCTATTGGTGCCATATGATTCTCCGCTAGAGTTGCGCCAAGTCCCTCTGTAATAATCGGAGTGCATTCTTTGAATTTAACAATCACATAATCAATCTCACTTATTCAGGTGAGAAAGTCAAGTGGAAAAGTTTCTTCCCGTGGTAGTCCAGAAAGTGAGCAGCTAACGTTGAGCTGCATTCCTCGAGCAAAACCAGTAAATTGTGGTTCCGCTTTACGCCCTGAAGTTGTCTGTGCAATTCGGATACGCCCTTCATGACTCCGTAACTCGACGATTCCGTTTAGGTTGGCCATGGAACGAAATACCTCTTTGAAACCTTCACCATCACCGCCAAAAGAACGGCGACTTGCATGATTGGTCACAATTTTCATCAAAGCTTCTTTCGAGTTTTGGAGTGAAGCCCACCTTGGATTCTCTTTCAGTGATGCGAGTACCCCCCGGCCAATATCACAAACGGCAAATGCAACATGCCCTTCACTGACGAAATAGCCGATCAGACCTGGAGCCGCATTCTCTGAATTGCTCCCACTGTGTTGTGTGACATTATCGGCCATTTCTCGCAGGGCACCGACTAAGGCCTCCGCAATCTTCCCAAACCCCGCGGCTTTTGCAGCTTTTGTGAAACGGGATTGATACGGGTGATAATGAACTACATCTGTCCAATTCTGACCACGAATCGGGAAATATTCCAAATACCTTGATTCCCACATGTTATCTCTGCCCGGAAAGGAGCCATCTTCAAATGTGCGAATCGCAGTTCTCAAAACACACGCATTCAAGGCCCATCGATCGATTTGATTTTGTAACCACTTGGGAAAAGTTGACCGCAAACATGCAAGCTCGACAATTGCGCCAATTGAAAACCCAGATGGGAAAGGTAGTTCAACGGGCTTGCCTGTTGACGCTAGTTCGCGCAGTTGATTCATGACATTAGAGTCAAATAGAATCTGACACATACTTCCTTTTAAAGTTCTCACTAATTCCGTAATTTTCAATACATAATGCCGTAGATGCGTTTATATAAATATTCCGAGTGATTACTAGGCAAATTCAGTCTTGTACTTTTAAAAAAGATGTATAAGAAGATAGGAAGAATTTGATCGACCAATTGTGGAATTTTATTGTGGCTGTTCTACCCGCCCATATCAAACCGTGTACCGGCTCTTCCAGAACTGGGCTCGCTCTGGTGGGGATTGAAACTATCCTCTCCACCCAGGCTAAACACCTCAAGGAAGCCGAGAAAATCGACATCAAAGAATGCTTCGTGGGGAGGAAACATTTTTCTAGTCAAAAAAGTTGCTCTAAATCAGGAAAACAAGCGCGGTAAAGATGCCAAAATAATGGGCATTGCAGACGACTATAGCTTTCCAATTGCCATAGAACAGAAAGCGTTTCGCCATCTGAAGTAAAACTGGTGGAAGCCACATTGGATGAGCGTGTGGTCAAGGATGTGTCTAAACACTTGCTTGGAGACAAGAACTGTGGCTGTACAAATTCGACGAGAGTTTAATGAAAACTATGGTATTGAGATGATCTTACCCAACCAGCAAAACCGTCGGGTTCCCACGCAAGATAGACGTTTATTGCGTCGTAACATCAGCCGATGGAAGGTGGAGCGCGTGTGGACATAGCTTTTCAGTTTTTATCCTCTTGGATTTGCTCTTGACTCCTCAGTCCGCGCTGACTGAAATGGGCTTTATGCCTTTACCTATTATCTCTGTTGCGCAGATGCGCGAGTGGGAAAAAGCCACCTGGGCTGCTGGTCAATCTCAGAATGTTGTCATCAAAAAGGTGGGCGAAACGGTTGCTCACTGGGTTTTGAAATTCACGCGTCCTGCGGATACCATTGTGCTTTTGGCAGGCAAGGGCCATAACGGTGATGATGTGCGTGCCGCACAGCCGCATTTGGCAGAGCGCCATGTGGAATTGATCGATGTCACGGATCCCAAAACGGCGGTTCCTGTCCTGGCAAAAGCCGTTGCCAGTGTGAAGGTGACGGGGCTTCGGGCGCGAACGTGGATTGTGGATGGTTTGTTTGGGATCGGGCTGGATCGCCCTTTGGATGCGGACTGGGTGAAGCTGGTTGAAGCAGTGAATGGAAGCCGGTTGCCCGTGTTTTCCGTGGATGTGCCATCGGGGTTGAATGCGGAGACGGGGGAGGTGGAGGGGGCGGCGATTCGTGCCGCTGTGACGTTGACGGTTGGGGCTCCGAAAAAGGGGTTGTTGACAGCGAAGGGACGGGCGTTTGTGGGGCGCTTGATTGTGGCTGATGACATTGGGTTGGTGTCGTGTCCGGTGAGTGGTGATTTGAATTGGACTCAGGCTTCGGATTTTAATAATTTCTTTTCACGACGCTTGGAGGAAAGCAACAAGGGTGGGTATGGACATGTGAACATTTGTGCTGGAAGTCTGGGATATCATGGGGCGGCAGTGTTGGCGACACGCGCCGCGTTGCGTGCCCAACCGGGATTGGTGACGGTTTTTCCTCAAGCTACAGCTTACATTCCAGTGGCCAGCCAATTGCAGGCGGCGATGGTGCGTCCATGGCAGGCCAGGACGGTGCCTTTGAAAAAAGCGTCCGCTCTGTTGATCGGGCCCGGTTTGGCTGCGGCTGATTTGTCTCTGGACATGAAGAATGAGGCGCGGTTTTTGTGGGGGGATGCAGAATGCCCTGTGATTGTGGATGCAAGCGCGCTGGATTGGCTGATTCCAAAGGCGGGACCGCAGGGATCGATTCGTGTGTTGACCCCACATCCGGGGGAGGCGGCGCGGATTTTGTCGACCTCCGTGGAGCAAGTGCAGTCTGACCGGCTGGGGGCGTTGCGAACCATTTCAAAGTCATATGGAGATGCCATCGTCGTATTAAAGGGAAACCAAACGTTGGTGGGGAGAGCAAGCGGGCCGGTTTTTGTGAATTCCACTGGTAATCCTTTGTTGGCACAGGGAGGAACGGGGGATATTCTGGCGGGGTATATCGCAGGACTTCTGGCGCAACCGGAATTACAGAAAGACCCGTTGTTGACGGTTCGGTTTGCTGTCTGGCAACATGGCTTGGCGGCAGATCGCCTGTGTCAGGTAAAGGCAAACTGGATCCCGGATGATTTGGTCGATTATTTGGGACTGGAAGAGAATGCCTGATTGTGCTTTTATAAGGAAAAATAACTTATGCCAAAGAACGGTGTGTTCAGGCTGGTGAGGTTGGTGTGTTGTGCAACTCTCCTGGGAACGGTGTTGGTGCCGGCTTGGGCGGGGTCCTATACGCTGACGGATGGTCGCGAAATCAATGGTGAGGCCACTTCCATCAAGGATGATGGCGTCACTTTCAAGACAGGTGCAGCCTCTTATTCTCCAAAGATCACCTGGGATAAATTCTCACAGGATGATTTGAAGACGTTGCTGACCGAGGCGCGTGGCAATAGTGAAAAAGCGTTGGTGGAATCCATGATTCTTGATTCTGCCAGCACATCCAGCAAAGCCGCGGCACCCAAGGAAAGCAACGTGGAGATCAAGCCGATTGTCACTCCATCCCGCCCCACAAGCGGTGTGGGATTATCTGCGCTTTTTTCAAGTCCATTGGGTTTTGTGATTTTTCTGCTTGTTTACACGGCCACTGTTTTTGCGGGATATGAAGTGGCGATTTATCGGAATCGCCCGATACCGGTTGTGTGTGGTCTGGCGGCAATTCCGTTTTTTGGGATTTTCAGTTCTTTGGTATTTGCCATAATGAAAGGAGTGCCGCTTGAGGCCTCTGATTCCGGAGGAGATGATGACGGAGTTCCATCCGTAAATCCCTTGGCTGTGGATGCGACGAAGAGATCGGCCTTATCGAAGTTTTCCTTTGGTCCAGCGAGTAAGGCAACCGAGGTGCCAACGGGGCAAACGGATGAGCAGACCGATCCCAATCTTCCCGCTCCCATTGTTTTCAAGCGTGGGGATTTTACATTTAACCGTCGGTTTTTTGAAACGAAGCTGGCGGGGTTTCTCCGAATTGTCCCTTCTGAAGAGGAGAAAGATATGGTGGTTTGGATTAAGGCTGTTCGCGGCGAGTTCGCCGGGAACCGAATCATCCAGATTACCGCTGATGATTTGCATTTGCAGGTTTTCAAGGCAAATGCGACTGCTGATGAGATCATTCCTTTTGTGGAGGTTCTGGAAGTTCAGATTCGTCACAAGGATCTCGTTTAACCCAATAACATTAACCAAAATATCGTAATGAAGTATCGCACACTCGTTCTGTTTGGCGCTCCCGGTTCAGGAAAAGGCACCCAAGGCAAGGTTCTTGGTGCCATTCCTAACATGCTCCACTTTTCATCAGGAGATGCCTTTCGCGCATTGGACCCCAACAGTGAACTGGGAAAGACTTTCAAAGACTATTCCACACGCGGCCAGCTCGTTCCTGACGAACTGACAATCCGGCTGTGTGTTGACCACATCAATAAGCTGGTTCAAAACGGAAAATTCAATCCAGAGACCGACACGCTGATTCTGGATGGCATCCCTCGCAGCGTCAATCAGGCCAAGGCGCTCGCCGAGACAGTAGATGTCAAAGCGGTGTTGAACCTCAGTTGTGCAAACTATGAGGAACTCGTGCAGCGCATGAAGAAACGCGCTTTGAAGGAAGGCCGCAAAGATGACGCCGATGAAAACATCATCCGCGAGCGTTTTGCCACTTATGACAACCAGACCAAGCCATTGCTTGAGTTCTATGGCCGCAAGTTGGTCAAAACTGTTGACTCACTGCAATCGCCCATCAATGTTCTGAAGGATTTGACCAAGATCATTTCGAAGCTTTCATAACTTTTATTTCCATGTCCTTTTTGGATGTGGAATTTTCAATTGGCAAGGCGCGGAAACCTGTGGAAGGCGTTCTTCCGGGGATTTCCGCGCTTTCGTCGTTGTGCACGGAAATTTGCGGTAACGATGTTTGGGGGCTTTTGGGGGATGGTCTATTATTGAATATAAAATAATGAATTTACGCCTCGTTTTCATGGGGACAGCAGAGTTGGCTTGTGCCAGTCTGAAGGCATTATTGGAGACTCCGGAATTTAGTGTGGTTGCCGTAGTGACGCAGCCGGATCGGCCAGCCGGACGCGACATGAAACTGCAATTTTCTGCCGTCAAAAAAACGGCGGTTGCCGCAGGAGTTTCGGTCCTTCAACCTGAACGGGCGCGGAATCCCGAGTTTGTCGAACAACTGCGTTCACTGGCTCCTGATTTGATTGTTGTAGCTGCCTATGGCCAAATTCTGCCGACTGCCATTCTCGATATGCCGCGCTTTGGCTGCATCAATATTCACACCTCTCTGTTACCCAAATACCGCGGTGCAGCCCCCATTCAGTGGGCGTTGCTCAATGGAGATCGCGAAACGGGGGTTACAATCATGAAGGTGGCGCCTTCGCTGGATACGGGGGATATTTTGAGCCAGGAAGTCACGCGGATTGAGGATTCGGACAATGCCGAGACGTTGCATGATCGTCTCGCTGGGATTGGGGCAAAACTCATTGTCCCGACAATCCGGGACTTGGTGGCTGGGCGCATCACCCCCCGGCCTCAGGATGAAACCCAGGCAACGCATGTTCGGAAAATCTCAAAAGAGGATGGGAAACTGGATTGGACACAACCGGCCAGAGTCCTTTGGAATCGGGTTCGGGGATTCACTCCATGGCCTGGGGCATTTACTTTCGTTGAAACAGGTGGAAAAAAGAAGTTGATCAAGATTTGGCAGGTCCAAGTTGAAGAGGGGAGAAAAGGGGAGCCCGGAACGATTCTCTCCGCGGATAAATCCGGGATTTTGGTTGCTTGTGGGCAGGACGCCTTGCGGGTATCGATTCTTCAGCAGGAAGGTGGACGCCGGATGAACGTTGCGGAATTTCTTGCAGGCCATGCTCTTGCACGCGGTGAACGGTTTGGTGCTTGAGGCGTGTTAGTGAATCAAAGTAATGCGTGGAAGAAGCGGAAGGGGGGCAATCTGGTGTTGCAAAAAAGGTTGAATCTGGTATAGCAATTCTTAAAGGGGCATGGAACCGTTTTTCGGTTGAATGCCCGTGGTATCTTTTTTCTTTAAACGCCGGAGTAAGATTTTTTCAAAATTTGGTTCGCAGTTTCGTTTCCGTGTATTGCGAATCATGAGGCGGCCTGGGTGGGTCGCCTTTTTTTGACCTCAGGAACAAGCGTTTGGTTCAAATTCAGGTCTGATTTCACAACCATTTCACGCTTGAGATCGAACTGCTTTTAAACGAGTTTTTTGTATTGAGGCAGCTCGGCCAGTTTTTTCACCAGTTCCTTGATTTTTTGTGCTTCACTTTTGTGTGCGAGAAGCACGGCATCATCCGTTTGCACGAGAATGCAATCGCGAATGCCGACAAGGGCAATCGGGGTTTTGTGCTTGGTGCGGGCATCGAAGATGATGTTGTTCGAGGAATCGATATTAATCGTTTCGGCTATGGCGCAATTGCCGTTGGCATCGGCTGTGAGGTGGCGGGCGATGGCAGGCCAGGCACCGAGGTCATCCCAAGCAAAAGCGCCATCTGCGACGATGACGTTTTGAGCATGTTCCATCAACGCGTAGTCGATGGAAATTTTTTGGATGGTTGGGTAATCAACTGCGAGAGTCTGTCCCAGTTTTCGCGGAGTCCGTGTGTTGAGCCAGCGTTGAAGCGAGGCAAACATGGCCGGTTGGTATTTTTCCAACCCATGAGAGATGGTGGCAAAGGACCATACAAACATGCCTGCATTCCAGCGGAAGTGGCCACTATTCACGTATTCGATGGCTTTTTCCAAATTTGGTTTTTCCACGAATTTTTCGGCCTTATAGAACACGGTGGGGTGTCCTTCAACCGGAGCAAGAGCGGGGCCGGTATGTATATAGCCGTAGCCGGTGGCGGGTTCGGTGGGCTTTATGCCGATGGTTACGATAACTTCGTTACGGGAGGCGGCATCAAATGAATCGGAAAGAACCTGAAGGAATTTTTGTTCCTCAGGAATGATGTGATCGGCTGGCAGCACGGCCATGACACCAGAAGGATTGCGCTGACCGACGACCGCGGCCCCCAGAGTGACGGCGGCACAGGTGTCGCGTCCCACGGGCTCAGCTATCACGTTGCCGGCTGGCAATGTAGGAAGCTGTTTGCGGACTTGAGGCGCTTGGAGTGCGTTGGTGATGACGAGAACATTCTGGATCGGAACCAATGACTGAACGTGGTCAACCGCCTGCTGGAGAAAAGATCGGTTTCCCACCAAAGTGATCAGTTGCTTCGGAGTTTTTTCCCGGCTGATTGGCCAGAATCGTTCGCCCCGTCCGCCTGCCATGATGATGACGTAATGGTCGTTGTTTACCTGCATTTTTTTAAGGGGTTGAGGAAGGTTGGCTACTTCTTTATTGCTGCCACAAGAGTTTTTGTGAATTCAGAAACGTGTTTGACGAGATCGGAGGATTTGCCGTGAAGGGCGATTTGATTGACGACGGCACTGCCGACAACAATGGCTTCCGCACACTCAGACGCGGCTTTGGCTTGTTCTGGATTGGAGATGCCAAATCCGATGGCGATTGGGAGCGTTGTGTGGGCGCGGATTTTTGCGGTCTTTTCGCCGATGTTTTTCGAGAGCGTGGAGCGCATGCCAGTGACGCCTTCTCTGGAGACGTAGTAGATAAAGCCAGTTCCGTGTTTGACGATGCTTTCTATGCGTTCTTCGGGAGTGGTTGGGGCGACGAGGTAAATTGTGCAGAGATTGGCTTTGCGCATGAATTCTTCATAGCCGTGCGATTCTTCTGGTGGTAGGTCCAGTGCCAGAAGGCCGTCAACCCCCGCTTTGGCTGCATCAGTAATGAATTTCTCGACGCCGTAATGGTGAATCAAATTGAAGTAAATATAGAGAACGATGGGGATTTGAGAATCACGGCGGATGGCGGCAACGGTCTGGAGTAATTTTGCAGGGGTGGTGCCGGATTCAAGCCCTCTCTGGGCTGCAAGCTGATTGACGAGGCCATCAGCAAGTGGGTCGCTGAAGGGGACGCCTAACTCCAGAATATCCACACCGACATGGTCAAATGCCAGTGCGAGCTGGCGTGTTGCATCCAAGGTGGGATCTCCTGCGCCGATGTAAACCACGAACCCTTTTTGGTTTTCTTTCTTCAGCCGGACGAAACGTTCACTAATACGGTTCATTGCTCTAAGAATGCCAATAAATGATTTATGAGGCAAGCACGCAACCTTTCATACTCCTTCAGAAAAATTAAAAAACTACAGATAGGTAAGTTTCATTTTTGAAGGCAAGTACACAAAAAACACATTCATACCGTCATCAAAAACGGTTAGTTGGTTTTACGTGACGGCCTTGCTAATGAGAGGCAGCCCTGTTGGGGCTATCTGCCGCTCCGGCGTGTGCTAACTGTGCCGGAAGGTGATTCGGGCTTTGCACAAATCGTAGGGTGACATCTCAACATTGACACGGTCACCCACACTAATGCGAATAAAGTTCTTCCGCATTTTACCAGATATGTGAGCCAGCACTTCATGCCCGTTGGGAAGAGCAACACGAAACATGGTGCCGGGCAGGACTTGGGTCACACTGCCTGTCAACTCAATTGGTTCTTCTTTCGCCACTTTTACATTAACTCCAGGAACAATTCATTTCACGCCCGGGTAACCCCCGTGCGCGCCGCATCGTATGCGCGGGCCGCAAGAATTGCCCATTTCATGTCTTGAAAGCAAGAAAGTTTTTTGCTCGTTCGCTGGCTTTGATACCCCTTCTTGTGCTTATTTGATCTGGTCTTGTGCTTCGTCATTGCCAAATGCCTCAACATGAACGCATGGATTAAGGTTCATTATTTGAAGCATTATTCGTATTGCTGGTCGATGACGTGCCCGGCAGGATGGATTTGAGAGACCGGAGCGGATGAAATGGAATCTCAAGAATGGTTCCGGGGAAATACTCTGGCTTGACGGCTGGATCATCCAGCGGGCCGGAGACCCGGTATTTGAGGACTTTTGCGATAGGGGCAGTGATGGTGCTGATGATGGGGCCAAGGACCGGTGTATTACGCAGAACCTGGGCTTCCACGAGGGCATCGATGGTGTTTTCATCCGCAGTGCCTTTGTAGAGCAGGCGCACCATGGAGGCCTGGATTTTCAAGTCATCTGAATAGAGAACGCCATTGGTGACAATGAAAGTGCCTGCGGCTTCGCGCGCCCGGTTGTTGGCGGCACCAGTGGAAATGCCATTGACCAACGTGGAAACGATGGCTCCAAACATGGGGATGTCCCAGATCAAGCCGTCTTTTAAATTGGCGTCTCCATGGCCTCTCCAGCTTATGCGGCTGTTGGCCCTTCCGTAGGTGTCCACGAAGACGTGAAGTTTGCCTTCCATTCTGGATGGACGTCGTGTGAGCCCTCTTGCCAGTGTGTTCACATCAACATTGTCGGCGTTGGCCGAGAAATGCACTGCCGTACCTCGTATCCGGCAGTCAAAATAGGCCCATCCGGTTGCGGAGCCGCCTCCGTAAAGGCTGGCAACAATGTTCGTCAGGCTGACATCGGACCCCACCCAATCAACGTCGCCGCTGACGGAATCCACCTGACATTTTGTCCAACGGAAATTGGTGCCGGATATTTTAAAGTGTAGATCAACATCATGGTCATCCACGACGGAGAAATAGCCGTTGACGCGGATGGTTGGGGGTTGGTCAAAACCGATGACGAGTAAAAATGGAGGCAGGATGGGGCCCAGCGCCTTGAACAAATTGCGTGGATTGTATGTGCTGAATGCGTTGGAAAGAGTGAGCCGGTTGTTCGTGAAATTAAACGATGCCTGGGGAACCAGGACGCTTTGGGTGCTTTGGCGGAGTTGAAAATTGGTGACTTGTAACAGAAGGTTGGAGTAGGTGAAAGCGGCAGTTAGCGAGTCATATGGCTGATTGAACGCCATGAAATTGGTTAATTCCAGTGTGGCCTTGGCGACTGTCTGTTCGATGGATCGCCAATCACCAGTGGCTTCCACATGAACTTTGGGGGGATGTTCCAGTTTGATGGAGTCCAACCACGGTTTCATATCTGGAGAGTTGGCAAAGTTTTCGAGTAATTCCTTGGGGTTAATCTGACTGTCAATTGTGGTTGAGAATTGGTGTGTTGGGATGTCTGCGATGACGTTGAGGGATATTTCGCCTTCAGGTCTGGAAACGTGAAGGTGGTTCAGTTTTAGTGCCAGATTGGATAATGTGAAATCTGCCTGATCGAGCGAGAGATTGCCTTCTGGACTGAGAATTTGGAGATTGTTGACAGTCAGAGTCTGATTGGTGAATGCCAGTGGGACAATTCCAGAATCGAGATGGAAGCCACGGCTTGTCAGGTGCTCCGCTTTAATGTTTCCGCTCAAAGAGAGTGTGGTGAGGACTTTTTCCGCCCATAATATTTTATTGGTGGACCACTCAGGCAGAATGGCTTGCGCCTGGAATTGAAGGGTAGGCGGATTGGTGTATTGAACTTGTTCCAACCAAAGGCGGTTCGTGGTGGAAAGGAGAGGCGCAAGTCCTTTGGGATCGATATCGGAATAAAAATGTGTAATGAGTTTGTTGTTTTTTAGATCGTATTGGGCGTCCAACTTGAGTTTTCCGCCGCAAAGCCGGGTCTCCAAATTCTCCAAAACCAGTTTGGGGGAATCCCAGCGTCCAGAGCAGATGACGTCTTGAATGTTGAGGTTTGGAATCTTGATGTCGTTTGCCCGGATTTGCCAGTTGAGTTTTCGGTTTTGAATCAATGGGCAATACTGAATCGGAAGGTTTAAAGAGAGGCCATTTTGATTGGTGACGGAACTGAAGGAGATTTCCGCCTGTCCAATTTGCCCCCAAGGAGTGACGATTTCCTTTGCGTTGAGTTTCCCCTCGGCACTATGAATCGCAAAGTTGGTTACGGCGAAGAGAATGGAACCATTCCAGTGAAGATGGGCTACGCGCACCCAATTGCTGTCGTTGACGGGGTGGCTAGTCACCAGTAATTGAGTGATGCTGAGGTCGGCCTTGCCATCGACGAGGTTGAGGTCCTGCTCCGTGCGGGAAAGTGTCATTCCCAAGGTAACCTGATTGCCTCCACCCCAATCTGTGGTGATGTTTTCCGCCGAGATTGTAAGGCGGGCAAAAGGGGTGCTGCCGGGACTGACAATGTGGGAGCAGTTGGCATCGAGTTTAAAATTGGCCATTTCGCCCCAGGGGGTTGTTGCCCCCAGTGCCGTGAAGCGTAATTGGGCAAAGAGCGTATCAGGATTACTCACATCACCACTGACCTGTCCCGTCAGTTCCGGTGGGGAGGTGAATTGAAACTTGTCGGCAATGGTGACGATTTGGTGGAGGGTGGTTTGCCAATGGCGTTTGGCGGCGGCGCGATCTTCCGCCTGAGGGTTGGCCGCAGTGGATGGCTTGGAAGGTTTCCAGTTCTGGATTGCGGAGAAATTGGTCAGAGACCCGTTCAGACGTATGGAAAGTGCACGGATGTTGCCTCTGGCGTTTTCGAGTTCAACGCAGTCGTTGGGAAGGAAACGAAAGGCAAATTGGACGTTATCAAGTGAGAGCGTTTCCTTGGCATCTTCAGAAACGGGAACTTGAAGGCGACCGTTGGAAACGGTGAGGGATTTGATTTTGAATTCACCATGAAGCAATGCCGTTAAGTTGAGTCGAATGACTGCTGAACCAACGGAGAGGCTTGGACCATTGGTTTCGTTTGCCGGACCGAAGGAAACATTTTTGAGCATGATTTCCTGAGACCAGCCGAGGCGCATGTGGGAGAATTGAGCGTTGAATCCCCGCTGGCGCAGTGCGTTCAAGAGCGGGGTTTTAACGCATTGTGGCATGTCCGCAAGATGGAGATAAAAGAATGCCGAGAGAAGAACCAAGACGATGAGCCAGAGGGAAATCCTTAGCCAGCGAAACGCTGTCAGCAGAATCCGAAAGACTCGGCGTTTTGTGAAGCCCGGCATAGTTTATTCTTTGTGCGATTGTCTCAATGCGGGAGGAATAGTCAAATCTGCCTGAATCCCATTGGAATAAAGGTCCACAGGAAATTCAAAGATCAAACGTTCTCCTCCACGGACGATGGTCGCATAGGGGTGAAGGTAGGGAGAGGGTTTCCCAAAATCAATGGTCAGTGTTTCGGTCTGATTGGTGCCTCTCCGGACTGTCAATATAATCTGGTGAGCGGTCTCCTTGAATCCAAAGCGGTCCAGGTCCTTGTCCCCCACGCCGCTCCAATAGATGGCGCGCAACTGGCCAAGGCGATACAAGGTTTCATCAAGCGAAAATGAATTAATCGAACCGTGCGAGCCGGGGGCAAAAGTCCAGTTCCAGTCCGGGTCGCGAACGTATTTGCGAATGCTGCCTTTTTGACGGACGGTGATGTTGACAACGTCGTTTGAGGCAAAATTCCAGATGCCGCGATCGCGCAATTGCCACGCGGCCTGGGGGAGGCGTTCATAAAGATTCGAGGGAATGCTGTTCAAGGAAGGCTCATCAGTGCGGCGTTCATAGACCTTGCCATTTTGAAAGCTGCCAAATTCCAGTTGCGCGATGATGTTGCTCTTACCAGCGCTGCTGCGCAGTGTGTACTGAAGGGCGGGTGGAACAAAGCCATAGGTTCCAAAATCTGCCACAACGGGTTGTTCAATTGTAACTTCGAAATTCGTAAAGACCTCAATCAAACCTTTCATTAGTTGAGCGTCTGCCGGGAAGAGATTTGTTGTGCAGACGGTCCAGCCTCCATTGGTGCTTTGGGTGATGGCAAAGGGCTCTTTCCCGTGGACTTCAATGGTATGAATTTCTGGAGAGAGGGCGCTGACCATGTGACGATCGACAAAATTGGTGTTGGCAACCAGCCAGGCGCGGAAGGGTTCCTTGGGGACGATGACGATATTGCCGTTGGTCAGTCGTTGGGCATAGACTTGATCGGGATGGTTGGTGGGGCTGATTCCGGTGTGGAGCTCAAAGAGAACATTGGTGTTCTTAAGGAATGAAATTTCCAGTTCTGGCGTCTGTGGAGAGGTGTGCAGTCCGTAAGATTCGAGATCGTTTTGTGCCAGTTCCGGCATAAATGAGAGAACCCGTATTTCCTGCAATTGTTTCAGAAGATTTTCCACTTTTGTGGCGTCGGCACGGGATTGAAGGGTTTTAAGCCGCCAAAGGCCTTGTGGCTCGCGTTGAAACTCGAAGCTTTTGGCTCCGGAATGGACCTTGATTTGTTCAAAAGGCAATTCGGAGAGATTGACAAGACGGGTATCACGCCATTGGTCTTTGTTGGTCGGGATGTATTTTAGCAGTTCAGAGCTGACGCGGTAGATGGTCTCAGTGCCGACGACTTGGATGTATATTTGATCTCCCATGGCCGAATTGGTTCCCACCATGAGTCTGTAGACGGATTTCCCTTCCTCGATGGTGATGGAAAAACGGGGAGGCGCAAAACCGAATTCCTCTTGGGCGGAAGGACGGTCCTTGAGAAGCTCCGAGGTCAGTGGTGGTGTCTGCCATTCCATGGTGGCAAGTGCGTGGATCAGGGAATCTACGCGCTCCGACGCAGCAGGGTAGGAGATGGGTTTGACAAGGGCCCAGGTGTTGGAGGAACGGCGGGCTGTGATCAGCTCGTTTGCCAAAACCGTTACTTCGGTCGTCTTGAGAGGATTGAGTTGAGGAAAGATCCGGTGGATCATGTGCTCTGAGCGCGCCTTTTCCCTCATTGGATGTTCGATGAAGAAAATCGATAGAAATAGCGCAACAGCCAATATCAACAGGGTGAATGTCGTTTTCGAACTCATTTCATTGATCGTCGCTCAGGTTAACGCCGGCGTTGCAGATAGACCAATCCACCTACCAGCAAAACAACCCCAGGCAACCCAACTAGGAAAAGAAGTTGAATGGATGTCTTTTGCGATTGAGTCATGAGAAGCCGATATTCCTTGATTGGGCGGGGAACCAGACCACCTAGCAAAATGTCATCCCGTTCCATCAGCCAGTTTAGAGTCAGAGCGGCAAACGCGTGATTACCGTAGCCGGAATCAATCGCTGCATCGCAAAAAAGGTAGGAATCACCCACGGACACAATGCGTGTGCCACCTCGTGGGGTGTTGACGTTTTTGATAATGCCTTGTTCCACTGCAACAATAAGAGGAAAAGCTCCCTTGCGTTTTCCACATAGTGAATTGGTGCTTGAAGCGGCGACTACGGTGATGGTTGGCGCTCCGGGAGGCGTGTTTGTTGAGTTGACTCTGAATGGGCGCGGGGAGAAAAGGCGAATCATTGCTCCCGGGGCTTTTTCCGTCAAAAGCGCATTGATGATCGGGTGGGGAGCCTCCTGAGCGGTCAGAAAATCACCGTCTTCCGTGATGACGTAGTCCTTGTCCTTTTCGCGAACCTGTTCGTTTTCAACGCTTGCCCCCCAGTTGGACATGATTTGTTCCATTCCAGAATTGTAATCATTATTAAAGAGAAGCAGCATGCGCCCCCCTTTTTTGAGATAGTCATCGACTTTGGTAATCTCTGAAGTGCTGTAACGCATTCTGGGGCCGGCGATGATGAGAACCTGGCAGTCTTCGGGGATGTCGTTGGTTCCGACAAGTGTGAGTGACTGCCATTTTGTGTCCAGCTCATCGGTTAAAATGGAGGTGAATTTTGAGTAACCTTCTCCGTAGCTGGCGGCTTCTTCCGTGTGTTCCTTGTGCCCGCTCAAGAAGTAGGCTTTGAGGGGCCGGGGATTGCATACTGAAAAAATGGCGGAGGTAAAGAGCATCTCTCCTCGGAAGGAGCTTCTTCGAATCGTATCGCTTTCGCCGCTAATGTAGGCGTTGAGATTGTAATCGGCCAGGCTCTTGGGGTAGATGATCTTTGAGTGACCATTACACTCAAAGAGGATGAAATTGTGATCCTTGAGTCCGGCCAGACTGTGGCGTGCCAGGAGGGCGCGTGCCTGTCCGTCATAGCGTGTGTAATCCAGCGTCTTGACTGTGATGTGTTGTGGATTGGCTATCTGGTATTCGTTGAGCAGGTTGGCGCTCATCGAATAGAGTTCCTTTTCGTTTTCCACATCGAAGAAGATGGTGATGACAACTTCGTTGGTAAGCGTTTCGAGAACCCGAAGCGTTTGTGGTGAGAGCTGTGTCATGGAATTGGCATCCACGTTGAACCGCTTAAAGTAACCGCCTGCCAGATAATTGGCCATGACCACCAATGATGCCAGGGCTAGTATGGCAATCAACAGGTTGAGCCTCAGAAGCCAACGCCGGCTTCTGGAAAATTTGTGTTCAGTGACTTCAGTTTCAGCCATGTTATTTCCACCTTCGGCTTTCAACCACACGATAAGTTAGGAAAAGGAAAAACCCGGTCAGTGAGAGATAAAAAACGATGTATCGGGTGTCAATCACACCCCGGGAAAAATCGGTCATGTGGTTATACATTGACATGTAACTCAGGGTTTCAGTGATCCAGGTCTTTTGAATTGGAAATTGGTCCACGATAAAACTCAGGATGAAAAGGCCGAGCCCCAGCGCAAAACTGGTCATCGCAGCAATAATCTGGCTGCTGGTCATGGCGGATGCGAAGCATCCGAGCGACATGTAGAGACATCCCAATAGAAAAATTCCCAGGTAAGTCGATCCCAAGACATTATAGTCAATCAAAGCGGGGTTGTTTGTGGCATACCCCAGAATCAGGATGCATCCAGCCAATGGCAGCCATGTGACGACGAAAAAGAAGAGTGCTGCGGTGAATTTGGCCATGACAACCTGCCAGTCACTCACAGGAGTTGTCATCAGGGTCTCAAAGGTTCCCGAGTATTTTTCCAGGGAAAAGAGTCGCATTGTAATGACAGGGGCAGAAAACAGGAGAATCAGCCAGAAGTAAAAGCCAAAGAAACATTCTGTCACTGTGATGGAGGCAGGATCGCCTTGCAGCTTTTCAATCAGGCTGATCATGCACAATCCCAGCAAAAACACAGTTGCCGCAATGACCGCGTATCCCATGAAGGACACGAAGAAGCTGCTTAATTCTCTTCTTGTGAGAGTAAAGTATGCTTGCATTAAAAGGTTTCCTCCTCGCTTTCAGGTCGTGTGAGGCGGATATAAATGTCTTCCAAAGAATGACGGGTGCGTGAAAGCTCGCGGAGTTGCCAACCATGTTCCTTGGCCAGATCAAAAATGACTGGCCTGAGATCCTGACCATCGACCCCCGTCAAAGCAACCCGATAGTAGGAGCCTTCCGCAGCGCTCAAATCGTAATGTTCAATTTCTGGCATCTGTTCCCAGCAGGAAACCAAGTCTTCCCGCGGAGCCAGGATTTCTGCAATGGTTTGGGCATCCTTGCTCATGGTCCGCTGAAGATTTTCCGGAGTGTCGGCTGCAAGGATTTTACCTTCGCGCATGATCAAAACGCGGCTGCATGTCATTTCCACTTCCGGCAGGATGTGTGTGGAGATGAGAACCGTGTGGTGATGCCCCAAGTCCTTGATTAATTGCCGGACGGAACGGATTTGGCTCGGGTCCAGACCGATCGTGGGTTCATCCAGAATCACAAGTTCAGGCTCGTGCACCAACGCGTCAGCCAGCCCAACCCGTTGTTTGTAGCCCTTGGAAAGATGCCCAATAATACGCTTGCCGACTTCAGTTAGCCCACATTGTTCTATGACGCGCTCAACCCGCTGCCGGGTTTGGGTGAAGCCCAGCCCTTTAAGACGGGCTCGAAAACGCAGATATTCCCGGACGCGCATCTCCAGGTAGAGGGGATTGTTTTCCGGCATGTAACCGATGCGTCGACGCACTTCATCGGCCTGGGTGCAGACGTCAAATCCGGCCACCCGAGCACTGCCAGAAGTGGCTGGTAGAAAACAGGATAGAATGCGCATTGTCGTGGTCTTGCCAGCCCCGTTTGGACCGAGCAAACCGACAATCTCGCCGCGCCCAACCGTGAACGATAAACCCGACACTGCCTCATACCCGGCAAATCGCTTTGTCAGATTACTCACTTCAATCATGGCGTCATCGGTCATGGATGTCTAAAATACCAAGCTTTTGGAAATATAGCCCAAACGGCCTTTTCAAATCCAAACTACTTTAGGCTCTTCCTTGGTTTCGGCATAGCCAAAAATTTCAACTAAAGTGACGTTCGATTTGTCCGTTTTGTTCATGTGTACTGTTTCCTACAACCCAATCTCTTGGCATGTCGGAAATTAAAAGATCTGAAGTTGTTTACTTTTGACGACTTCTGTTGGCATACCCCCAACAGGAGAAGACAGTGAGTAAAATTAAATTTTTTTCTCCTCAAAGAATGACAACTCTCATTTCTGGCATATAGTGTATTAAAGCCCTATTAAGCAGTCTAATGTAATCCGTAAAGCGCACCTCTCATGCGAAAATTAAAAATTGTTCTTGAGAGTGGAATGCGTGTTTTTAGCCAACCCCAAACGATCATCGACAAAACAAGCTTATGAAAGAATGGACTATCGGAAAACGTATTAAATTTGGTTTTGCCTGCATCATCCTAATTGCCATCGTTCTCGGTGTTTTTTCCTACGTTTGCGTGCTAGAGATAGCCCGCTATTCGGATGAAATTACAAAACGGGCTCTCCCCATTAATACAGCCTGTTACCAGTTACAAATCAATTTGAGGAGCGGAATGCAGAAGATGTACATGCACATCGGAAGTTTGGATGCTCAGGATATGGCGCGATTGGAAGCTGGTTATGCCGAGCTTACCAAAAACAACGATCTACAATATGAAATGCTCAACAAGTCCATCCTTAAGCCGGAAGGAAAGCAGATCATGGAGAAAATTATGGCTGCTCGAAAGGACTATGCTGTAATTCGCGCAAAAGTGTTCGAATCGAGTCGTCAAGCCACAAATAATGTTGCTACCTATCAACTCGCACGCAATCAGATGGATCCAGCCGGAGAGAAATACTCTGCTGCCATTGACGAACTTGTTGATTATGCACGTCGAAATGCCGTGACTGTCTCAGATGGGATTACATCCCAAGTCAAACAATCTCGCTTAGGTATTATCCTAGGGATCAGTCTTGCCTTTATTGTGGGAGTTGGAGTCGCCTTCATTATTACGTTGAAAACCAACAAGAAACTTAAACATGTGGCGGACGCATTGAACGACGGAGCGAGCCAGGTGACAGCGGCGGCGGGGCAGGTATCCTCAAGCGGACAATCACTGGCGGAAGGAGCGAGCGAACAGGCGGCATCGATCGAAGAAACCAGTTCGTCGCTGGAAGAAATGTCCTCAATGACCAAGGGCAATGCCGAGCACTCCCATAAAGCCAACGAACTGGGGAAACAAGCGCGCAGCGCGGCCGAAAAAGGCGTACAAGACATGCAAAACATGACCTTGGCAATGAACGGACTCAAGGCGGCGAGCGACGACATAGCCAAGATCATCAAGACCATCGACGAAATTGCGTTTCAAACGAACATACTAGCACTCAATGCAGCGGTGGAAGCGGCTCGAGCCGGAGAGGCTGGGATGGGATTTGCCGTGGTGGCGGAAGAAGTGAGGAGCCTGGCGCAACGCTCAGCGCAGGCGGCCAAAGAAACCTCAGAAAAGATCCAGGGGACAATAGAAAAGACGACCCAAGGGGTGGAAATCAGCCACAAAGTGGAGACGGCGCTGGCGGAGATTGTGACGCGAGTGAGAGAAGTGGACCAACTGGTGGCGGAAGTGGCGAGTGCATCGAGCGAACAAAGCCAGGGGATCAGCCAGATCAACACCGCAGTGACCCAAATGGACAAAGTGACACAGAGCAACGCGGCGAGCGCGGAAGAGAGCGCGGCAGCGGCGGAAGAATTGAACGCTCAGGCAGAGACGATGAAAGGGTATGTGAACGAACTACTGGCACTGGTGGGCGGCAGTGGTGGAGAAAGTGCAGGCGGGGGACATGCAGCCAGCCACATGAGTCATGTGAGCCATGCGGGACACAAGACAGCGGTGACGGTGGGAGGAAGCCCAAAAGGAGGGAAACCGGAAAAACCCGTGACAAAAGTTCTGGCAGCCTCAAGCGAGAAAAGAGCCGAAACCATCCCCCTCGACGACGATTTTAAATAGATGGAGAATAAAACTGTTAGTGCGGAGAGGAGAGCTATTATCGGAGAGGGGAGCTATTGTAAGTGCAAGTCCATCTGTGTCCCACCGGGGCGGCGAAAATGTGAGGTGGAGAGTGATGGAAAATTGTTTTTGATACCAGCTTTGTGGCAGGCAATATGGAAGATTTGCTCGATCTGGTCCGCCAACTTGCCTTCGCCCCTCATGCGAGTTCTGAAGTCGGAGTCATTCAACTTGCCGCCTCTGATGGTTTGGATGCCACTAAGTATTTTCTCTTTTTTTAGGGGCTCGTGAATCTGGAGCCACTCTAAAAAAAGATCTTTTACGGCATAAGGCAATCGCAAAACTTCGTAACTGACAAAGGAAGCTCCAGCTTGGGCTGCCATCGAAATGATGTTGATCATCTCATGATCTGTGAGAGCTGGAATGACTGGAGCAACGAGAACACCAACCGGTATGCCAGCCTTTGAGAGTGACTCCACTGCTTTAAGACGCTGGCTGGGCAGAGAAGCACGAGGTTCCAATTTTCTAGCCAATTCAGGAATCAACGATGTGATCGAAATGCAAACGGCTGCCGCATTGAATGATGCCATCTCTGATATGACATCGATATCCCGCGTAACCAAATGGCTTTTCGTTGTGATGCAAATGGGGTTACGGAATTCGGCGGCCACTTGGAGACATCGACGGGTCAACAGCAAGCGGCGCTCCACAGGTTGGTAACAATCCGTGGCGCTGCTGAACGAAATCACCTGTGGAACCCACTTGGAAGAGGAAAGTTCCCGTCGTAACAGTTTGTCTACGTCCTCTTTGACCATGATTCGGGTTTCAAAATCCAATCCAGATGAAAACCCCAAATACTCATGTAGTGGACGTGCATAACAATAAATGCACCCATGTTCGCAACCACGAAAGGGATTGACTGCCGCATCGAACCCGACATCAGGAGAATTGTTGAACGAGAGAATTGAAGCACTTTGATCTCGAAAAAAGACAGTTTTGGCAGAGCAGGGGGCGTTGCCATCAGAATCAGACTCCAAATGGAGTGCTTCGAACCGGTTTGCCGGATTGGAAGCAGCTCCACGTCCTTTTATGGGATCAGAACCCGTCATGTTAATAGCGAATTTTTGAAAAAATCTGGACGATATTAATAACAATCAAAATGTAATCTCAAAAGGAACAATAGCTCAGAACGATACCATCAAGAGAGAGACATTGCCGTAATTGGTTTCTCTTTTGTGAAAAAGAACGCGTTCGTCAGAATTGCGAATAGTTGGAATACACCGATTTGCAAAAAAAAACAAAAAACCGTTGACATCCAAGTCGGGCATCCATAACTTTGCACGAAGTTATCGGGCTGTGAAACTTTTTAAACATTAGCCCCGAACGCTTTTTAATTAAGCGGACGGTCGGGGTTGATGGGATTTTTGTCATTTGGGCAAAACGGGTTAGTTAAAAAGAGGCAGACCGAGATGTAGATTTTGCCCATGTAGCTCAGTCGGTAGAGCGCGTCCTTGGTAAGGACGAGGTCATCAGTTCAATCCTGATCATGGGCTCCATTAATAAAACTAAGTAGTCGATAACATTAACAAAAACAAAAGCAGGAGATAGCAATGGCTAAAGAAGCATTTCAAAGAACCAAACCGCACGTAAACGTTGGCACCATCGGCCACGTTGACCACGGCAAATCGACGCTTACAGCTGCGATTGTCGAAGTGCAGGCAGAAAAAGGTCTGGCCAAGCCTATTAGCTATGCCGATATTACTAAAGGTGGCACAGTCCGTGACGCGACCAAGACAGTTACAATTGCTGTCTCTCACGTCGAATATCAGACTGAGACTCGTCACTATGCGCACGTTGACTGCCCAGGACACGCCGATTATGTGAAGAACATGATCACTGGCGCGGCTCAAATGGACGGTGCAATTCTCGTTGTGAGCGCTGCTGACGGCCCCATGCCCCAGACTCGTGAGCACATCCTCTTGGCATACCAAGTCGGTGTTCCTGCAATCGTTGTTTTCCTGAACAAAGTCGATCTCGTTGACGATCCTGAACTGCTCGACCTCGTTGAAATGGAAATTCGCGATCTGCTCACCAAGTATCATTTCCCTGGCGACAAGATTCCCATCATCCGCGGCTCTGCCACGGCGGCTCTTGCTCACAAGCCAGAAGGTGTTAAAGCCATTGGCGAATTGCTTGATGCCATTGACAAGAACGTTCCACTGCCACAGCGCGAAGTGGACAAGCCGTTCCTTATGTGCATTGAAGACGTGTTCAACATTGAAGGTCGCGGAACAGTTGTTACCGGCCGTGTGGAACGCGGAGAACTGGCTAAGATGTCTGACGTTGAGATCGTTGGACTGCGCGATACTCGCAAGACAGTTGCCACGGACATTGAAATGTTCCGCAAGCTGCTTGATAAGGCTAGCGCTGGTGATAACGTTGGCGTTCTGCTGCGTGGCACCAAGAAGGAAGAAGTTGAACGCGGAATGGTCTTGGCAAAGCCGGGTAGCATTACTCCTCACACCAAGTTCAAGGCCGAAGTTTACGTTCTTTCTAAAGAAGAAGGTGGCCGCCATACTCCATTCTTCAACAAGTATCGTCCTCAATTCTATTTCCGCACATCCGATGTGACGGGTAACGTTGCCCTGCCGGAAAAGGTTGAAATGGTGATGCCTGGGGATAACGTTTCCATTTCTGTGGAATTGATCGCTCCTGTTGCCATGGAAAAAGGCCAGCGCTTCGCTATTCGCGAAGGGGGTCGCACCATTGGGGCAGGTCGTGTTTCAGAAATTGTGGCGTAATTTATTTGCAAATTGGTGCGCGCCCGATTTATATTGGGCGCGCTTCTTTGCGCATTTGCACAAAGGCCACTTACGGCAAGGGCGGTAGCTCAATTGGTAGAGTAGCGGTCTCCAAAACCGTCGGTTGGGGGTTCGACTCCCTCCCGCCCTGCCAATAATTTGGATGGAGGGGTGGCAGAGTGGTCTATCGCGGCGGTCTTGAAAACCGCTTCGGTGTTACAACCGACGGGGGTTCGAATCCCTCCCCCTCCGCCAAACGGAAAGCAGAAGAATGAAAGATATTTTGTGGTTGATAATTTTAGCAGTCATAGCACTGGTTGTATTCACCTACTTCCTGCGCCGTGGTTCATTTCTCCGCATCTCCCAATATTTTAAGGAGACAAAGGAAGAACTGATAAAGTGCACTTGGCCCACTTGGGAAGAGCTTAAGGGATCCACTGTGGTTATTGTTATTTCGATACTGCTCATGGGGCTTTTTACGATTGGAGTTGATGCGGCAGTCACAATGATTGTGCGGCATATTGTTTAAGGATTACTGCCATGCCAAAAAGTCAATGGTTTGTCATTCATACGCTTTCGGGTCAGGAACAAAAGGTTAAGGATAGCATTGAAAAGCGCATCAAATCTGAAGAGATGGGAGAATACATCAAGGAAGTGATGGTTCCCGTCGAAAAAGTGGTTGACGTTCGAGGTGGAAAAAAGAGTGTCACCACGCGCAAGATGCATCCAGGCTATGTCTATGTTGACATGGTCTTGCTGGATGATGATAAGCGGATTTTGGAAAAGCCTTGGTATTTCATCCAAGATACCCCCGGAAAGATTGGCATTGTTGGCGGAGACCGTCCGTTGTCGGTGTCGCCAGAAGAAATCGCTGTGATCAAAGAGCAGATTTCTGAATCCGAGGATGCAGAGAAACCTAAAGTTCATTTTGAAGTCGGTGAAACGGTAAAAATTAATGATGGTCCGTTCCTCAACTTCAGCGGCGTGATCGAGGAAATTGAGCCTACACGCGGCAAACTCAAAGTGACCGTCAATATTTTCGGACGCAATACTCCAGTCGAACTGGAATATTGGCAGGTCGAAAAAACCTAAAATTTTAGTATAGTATTATGGCAAAAAAGATTACTGGCAAAATTAAGCTGCAGATTCCTGCAGGCCAAGCCAATCCGGCTCCTCCTGTGGGTCCGGCACTTGGCCAGCAAGGCGTGAACATCATGGCCTTCTGCAAAGAATTCAACGCCGCCACAAAGGCTCAGGCAGGCATGGTCATCCCTGTGGTGATCACTGTTTACCAAGATAAATCCTTTACCTTTATTACCAAGTCTCCGCCGGCCTCTGCCCTTCTCAAGAAGGCTGCTGGCGTTGCTTCCGGTTCCAAGGTGCCCAACAAGGAAAAGGTGGGTAAAGTCACCCGTAAACAGGTGTTGGATATCGTGAAGATCAAAATGAAGGATTTGAATTCCAACTCGGAAGAGGCGGGATTCCGTATTGTGGCTGGCACAGCCCGGAGCATGGGGATTGATGTCCAGGGTTAATTTGCAGGAAAATAAACAATAAAACGGCGGGAGAGCGAAATGCTCACTTGAACCGCACTAAAGAAAATGGCAAGTAAACGTTATAAAAAGGCATTAGAGCAGGTTGACGCAACGAAGAGTTACTCTCTGAAGAGCGCAGTCGAAATTCTCGCAAAGTTTCCAAAAGCTAAATTCAACGAGACAGTTGATTTGGCGTTCCACTTAGGAATTGATCCAAAACAATCGGACCAAATGGTTCGTGGCACTGTCCCGCTACCTCACGGTAGTGGTAAAGTTGTCAAAGTCCTTGTGTTCACCAAACCTGGTGCGGCGGCTGATGCTGCAAAAGCGGCGGGTGCCGAATATGTGGGCTACGATGAGATGATCAAGAAGTGCGTTGAAGGGTGGTCTGATTTCGATGTTGCGATTGCCACGCCAGACGCCATGGCTGAAGTTCGCAAGTTGGGTAAAGTGCTCGGACCTCGCGGTTTGATGCCCAATCCCAAGACTGGAACTGTGACTCAGGACACGGCAAAGGCTGTGAAAGAAGTCAAAGCTGGTCGCGTTGAATTCAAGGTCGACAAGGGGGCAAATGTGAGCGTCCCGGTTGGCAAGCTTTCATTCAAACCAGAACAAATTTTTGAAAATGCCCGGGCAGTGGTTGATGCGGTTGTAAAATCGAAACCTGCTTCTTCAAAGGGCACCTACGTTTTGAGTTGCACAATTTCGGCGACCATGAGTCCGCCGGTTCGCGTTGATGTGCGTGAGTTCACCAGTGCCATCAATGCTTAATTAAAGGAGACAATATCATGCGCGCTGAAAAAAAGAGCATTAATAACGAGTATTTGGTCCGGCTTAATTCATCCCCATTCTTTATCGTTGTTGATTATTGTGGGTTGAAAGTGGCACCGCTGACTGAATTGCGCAAGCGTTTGAACGCTGCTGGTTCTGAATTGCATGTTGTGAAAAATTCCATTTTCCGTCTTGCAGCCAAAGAGGCTGGGATTGCGGATTTGGGATCAACATTGGCTGGACAGTTGGCTGTTGTTACAGGTCAGAAGGATGTTTCATCCGCCGCAAAGGTTTTGAAGACTTTTGGTGCTGAGTTTGACAAGCCCAAGATTCGTTTTGGTTATCTGAAGAGTGAACGTTTGGAAGCTGCCGATTTGTTGAAACTGGCGGATTTGCCATCGTTGGAAGTGCTTCGTGCCAAGATTCTGGGATTGTTCAACGCTCCCGCAACGAAGTTGGTTACGGTGCTCAATGCTCCTGCCTCTCAATTGGCCCGGGTTATTCAAGCCAAGGCAGACAAAAAGCAATAAGCAATCGATTTTTACGCTTTCACACCGTGAAATTTTGGCGGTGTGAATTAACAAACAAAAACAAAGTAAATCGTCGGCTGGCGGGCGTGTTGGCATAAATCCTCCACTGCTGTGGGAGACGACGAGACTGAAAGACATATGGCAGACTTAGCATCACTCGTAGATCAACTGGGAAAACTCACGGTTATTGAAGCCGCTGAGTTGGTTAAACAATTGGAAACCGCCTGGGGCGTTTCTGCTGCGGCTCCTGTCGCAGTGGCCGCTGCTGCGGCTCCTGGCGCTGCAGCTCCTGCTGCTGAAGCCAAAACAACTTTTGACGTTATTCTTGTTTCTGTTCCAGCTGACAAGAAGATCGCCGCCATTAAGGCTGTGCGTGAAGTCAAATCCGGCCTCGGATTGGCTGATGCCAAAGCCTTGGTTGAAGGTGCCCCGAAACCTGTTCTTGAAGGTGCAGCGAAGGCTGAAGCCGATGCCGCCAAGAAGAAACTTGAAGACGCGGGCGCTAAAGTTGAGGTTAAATAAATCGGGTTTATCTTTAAAGCGGCGGCCGGATCAAATTTGCGAATCAAATTTGAGAGACCGCCGCTTTAAAAGTTTAGGGCGTTAAATAAAACTACATCGATTGCTATCAGAATAGCCGATTTTCAGAAATTTCTTTTTATTGTAGCCGGCGAGTTCTCTGCTCAGCCAGAGGCTTGCCTTGTGTCGTTTGTACTGAACTAATATCTGGCTCAGCCAGAGAGACTTGAGGTTAAAATGCCATCTCGACTAACTGAACGTGTCCAATTTGGAAAGATCAAGGCCGTCCTCGCCCCTCCAAATCTTATTGAACTGCAGACGAATTCCTATCGGGATTTTCTACAGACAGATGTTCCTCCTTCCAAGAGGAAGAACATGGGGCTTCAAGCGGTTTTCACCGAAGTTTTCCCTATAGAAAGCTATGACGGAAAGTGTGTCCTTGATTTTCATAGTTATGAAATTGGAGAGCCAAAACATGACTGGCTCGAATGCCTTCGCGAAGGCATTACGTTTGGGGCTCCGCTCCACGTCACTTTTTTGTTGAAAGAGGAAAAGGGAACTCGTGAGGAAAAGGTTTTCATGGGTGAGTTGCCCTTGATGACGCCTCAAGGAACGTTTGTAATCAATGGTGCTGAACGCGTGATTGTCAGCCAGTTGCATCGTTCTCCCGGTCTGGCTTTCGAAAAGACATTGCATCCCAACGGAAAGGAATTGTATTCGTTCCGAATTATTCCAGATCGTGGTTCGTGGTATGAGGCTCAGTTTGATACGAGCGATTTGCTTTATGTGTATCTTGACCGGAAAAAACGCCGTCGCAAGTTTTTGACAACGACGTTCTTCCGTGCGTTGGGCTACAGTTCGGATGCGGATATCATCAAGCTGTTCTACGATGTTGAAGAGTTGAGCTTGAAGGATGCCGAAAAATTGGAAGATATTCAAAACAAGGTTCTTATCGAGGATGCTGTTGATAATGATAAGAACATTGTTGTGGCACGCGCTTTTGAACCGCTTTCCAAGGCGGTTGTGAAGCAGATTGCAGAACTGGGCGTGAACAAGGTTCATGTCGTTGATACGACGGTTGATGATGGTATTGTCATTAAGTGCCTGAAGAAGGATCCAACGAAGGATGAGGAAGAGGCTCTTAAGGATATTTATCGTCGTCTGCGTCCTGGTGATCCGCCGACTGCTGCCAACGCGCGCGCATTGATCAAGAGATTGTTCTTTGATCCCAAACGTTATGATTTGGGCCGTGTGGGGCGTTACAAGATCAACCAAAAGCTGGGCATCAAGGGTGGCGATTCCCGCATTTTGACGAAGGAAGATCTGGTTACGGCAACGAAATATCTTCTGAGACTGAAGAAGGGGGAGGGTAGCTTGGATGATATTGATCACTTGGGAAGCCGTCGCATTCGTACTGTTGGTGAATTGCTGGCCAATCAATGCCGTGTTGGGCTTGCTCGCACGGAGCGTTTGGTGAAGGAGCGCATGACGTTGTTTGATCAAAGCCTGGAGAGCATGTCTCCTCAGAAGTTGATCAATCCGAAGGCTCTGTCTGCGGTGATTCGCGATTTCTTTGGACGCAGCCAGCTTTCTCAGTTCATGGATCAGATTAATCCTTTGGCTGAGTTGACTCACAAGCGCCGTCTATCTGCCCTCGGGCCTGGCGGTTTGTCTCGTGATCGAGCCGGGTTCGAAGTGCGCGACGTTCATCCTTCGCACTATGGCCGTATTTGTCCTGTGGAAACGCCTGAAGGTCCAAACATTGGTTTGATCGCTTCTTTGGCTACGTTTGCGCAGGTGAATGACTTTGGATTTTTGGAAACTCCGTATCGACGTGTCGAAAAGGGACGTGTCACAACTCATCTGGATTATTTGACAGCGGATCGCGAGGAGCAATACATCGTTGCTCAGGCGAATGCTCCGATGGATGAGAAGGGCAATTTCCTGACTGAGCACGTGACTTGCCGAAGCAAGGGAGATTTCATCGATGTGGAACCCTCGAAGGTTGACTACATGGATGTGTCGCCGAAGCAGTTGGTTTCTGTTGCTGCAAGCTTGATTCCATTCCTTGAGCACGATGATGCCAACCGCGCTTTGATGGGATCCAACATGCAACGCCAAGCGGTGCCTTTGCTGGTAACGGAAGCTCCGTTTGTGGCAACTGGTTTGGAGGAACGCGTCGCGCGTGATTCTCGTGCGGTTCTGGTTTCAGAGGAGGCTGGAAAGGTCGCTTCTGTCAATGGAAATCAAATCGTGATCACGCCGGATGGAAAGATGCCGGAGACAAAGAAGAAGCTCAAGACGGATATCGCAACGGGTCTTTATGTTTATCCGGTTCGCAAATTTATGCGTTCCAACGCGGCGACTTGCATCAACCAGAAGATTCTGGTGAACAAGGGCGAAGTGGTGAAGAAGGGACAACCGATTGCGGATGGTCCTTGCACCCAGGGGGGAGAATTGGCCTTGGGCCGGAACGTGTTGTGCGCGTTCATGCCGTGGAATGGATATAATTTCGAAGACGCGATTCTGATCAGTGAGCGCATTGTCAAAGACGATGTGTTTACATCCATTCACATTGATGAGTTTGAAGTCGGTGCCCGTGATACAAAGCTCGGACCTGAGGAAATCACACGGGATATTCCAAATCTGGGTGATGAAGCCCTGAAGAACTTGGGAGCTGATGGCGTGATTCGCATCGGTGCCGAAGTGAAGCCTGGAGATATTCTGGTTGGTAAGATCACTCCAAAGAGCGAGACAGAACTGGCTCCTGAAGAGCGGTTGCTGCGCGCGATTTTCGGTGAGAAAGCCGCGGATGTGAAGGATACTTCGCTGAAGGTTCCATCCGGCACTTATGGCATCGTCATGGATGTCAAAGTCTCCTCGAAAAAGGAGAGAGAAGCCGAGATGAAGGCTCCTGTGGCTGCTCCTGAAAACAAGAAGCATGCCAAGGAAGTCTTGGATGAGTACAAGACCAAGACGGATGAGCTTCGTGAGCAATTGACAGAGGCTTTGAGCAATATTCTGCTCGGTGAAAAGATTCCTCTGGATGTTGTGAATTCAGAGACGGGTGAAATCATCATCCCTGCAAACCGCAAGATTACAAAGACGCTGCTGCGCAAGCTGGCGGCTGTCTATGATCGCATTGAAATCGATCCCTCGCCGATCCGTAACAAGATCAACGAGATCATTGGATCATTCAAAAAGAAGTTTGATGACTTGCAGATGCAGCACGATGAGGAATTGGAACGTGCCGAGGCTGGCGAAGAAGTGGACAGTGGCGTGATCAAGTCTGTCAAAGTCTACATTGCTTCAAAGCGCAAGCTGTCTGTTGGTGATAAAATGGCAGGACGCCACGGTAACAAGGGTGTCGTTGCCAAGATCGTCCCCGAAGAAGACATGCCGTTCCTTGCAAACGGAACTCCTGTTGACATTGTGTTGAATCCTCTGGGCGTGCCATCCCGCATGAATGTGGGACAGGTGCTTGAGACTCACTTGGGCTGGGCGGCCAAGCTGCTTGGCTTGAAGTTTGCCACGCCTGTGTTTGATGGCATCAAGGAAAAGGAAATTCGTGCATACTTGAAAGAGGCGAAATTGCCTGAGCACGGAAAGACGACATTGATTGATGGACGCACGGGCGAGGCGTTTGATCAGGAAATTGTGGTTGGCTACATCTACATGATGAAGTTAGGCCACTTGGTTGCGGATAAGATCCACGCTCGCGCTGTGGGTCCTTATTCTCTGGTGACACAACAACCTCTGGGCGGCAAGGCTCAATACGGTGGCCAGCGCTTCGGCGAAATGGAAGTGTGGGCCATGGAAGCGTATGGGGCCGCCTACAGCCTGCAGGAATTGTTGACGGTGAAATCGGATGATGTTCAAGGACGTACACGCATTTATGAGAGTATTGTCAAGGGAGACAACGCTCTTGAGGCCGGAGTACCTGAATCCTTTAACGTGTTGGTCAAGGAAATGCAGTCGCTGGGACTTGATGTCAAGGTGGGTTATTCCAACCCCGTTGAACAGGCCGCAGCCGCTGAGACCGAGACATTGGCCACTCTGAAAACCCAGTAGAAAGTTTTAGGCGAAGTCGAAAGAATAGTAAGATGAATACCAAAGAAAACGCCCGTGAACTGCTCGGCTTGGATAAAGTCAACCAGGTCGATTACGTAGCGATCTCTGTCGCCTCGCCCGAGTCAATTCGGGCCTGGTCCAAAGGTGAAGTCAAGAATCCGGAAACCATCAATTATCGCACTTTCAAGCCTGAAAAAGGTGGGTTGTTCTGCGAACGCATATTCGGCCCTGTGAAGGACTGGGAATGCTCTTGCGGAAAATACAAGCGCATCAAGCATCGTGGCGTTGTCTGCGATCGTTGCGGCGTGGAAGTGACGCTGGCTCGTGTCCGCCGTGAGCGGATGGGGCACATTGAACTGGCTGTTCCTGTTTCTCACATCTGGTTTTTCAAGTGTATGCCATCCCGCTTGGGATTGGTTCTCGACATGACGGCCCGTAATCTTGAACGAGTCATCTACTACGAGGATTACATGGTGATCGATCCAGGCTCCACGCCACTCAAGCTTCATCAATTGTTGAGTGAACATGAGTATCGCGAGGCTCGCGAGACTTATGGAAATGACGCATTTGTCGCAAAGATGGGGGCTGAGGCTGTTCGTGAGGCTCTGGCCAATGTCGACCTGCAAAAGCAGGTGGATCAACTGGGAATCGCGATGACGGAGACAAAGAGCAAGCAGATTCGCAAGAAAATTGCCAAGCGCATCAAGCTGCTCTCTGCGTTTCACACGACCAAGACTCGTCCTGAATGGATGATTTTGACGGTGCTGCCTGTGATTCCACCGGATCTGCGTCCGTTGGTTCCTTTGGAAGGTGGCCGATTCGCGACATCCGACTTGAACGATTTGTATCGTCGCGTGATCAACCGCAACAATCGATTGAAGAATCTGCTTCAGTTGAAGACTCCTGAAGTCATCATCCGCAATGAAAAGCGCATGTTGCAGGAGGCGGTGGACGCCTTGTTTGACAATGGTCGCCATGGCCGTGCTGTGACAGGCGCAGGCAATCGCGCGCTCAAATCTTTGAGCGACATGCTCAAGGGGAAGAGTGGCCGTTTCCGCCAGAACCTGCTTGGAAAACGTGTCGATTATTCTGGCCGTTCCGTCATTGTCATCGGACCCGAACTTAAGCTTTATCAATGCGGTTTGCCGAAGAAAATGGCTCTGGTCCTGTTTGAGCCGTTTATCATTCGTCGCTTGAAGGAGCTGGGGTATGTTCATACCGTTCGCTCGGCCAAGAAGATGATCGAACGTCAATCGCCGGAAGTGTGGGATATTCTGGAAGAAGTCACACGCGGACATCCAGTTCTGCTCAACCGCGCGCCAACGTTGCACCGTCTGTCAATTCAGGCTTTTGAGCCGATCTTGATTGAAGGTGAAGCCATTCGTATTCATCCGCTGGTTTGCACGGCTTATAACGCGGACTTCGATGGTGACCAGATGGCTGTTCACGTTCCACTTTCTGTGGAAGCTCAGATGGAGGCCCGGTTGTTGATGTTGTCTTCAAATAACATTTTCAGCCCTTCGAGTGGTCGCCCAATCATGACGCCAACGCAGGATATTACCCTGGGCTGCTTCTATTTGACGGTCGAACCTCGGTTGCCAAAGAAAGAAGGCTCGGTGCCCATGCTTTTTGGTTCGAAGTCGGAAGTGATTTTTGCATATTCCGATGGTGGACTGGGGATGCACGATCGTGTTCGTTTTGCCAACCCAGACCTTGGCCGTGTGACTCAATTTGGCGATCCCAAGAGTGTCGCAATTGAGACGACGGTTGGACGCGTTATTTTCAGCGAAATCTGGCCGGCAAGAATGGGCTTTTACAACAAGCCGGCTGGTAAATCCCAATTGGGTGAGCTGATCTGGACTTGTTACAAGCTTTGTGGTCACGAAGAGACGGTGGCAACACTGGACCGGCTCAAAGAGCTTGGGTTCCGCGCTGCAACCCGCTCCGGCTGCTCCATCGGCATTGATGACATGATCATTCCAAAGGAAAGGGATCAGGAAATCCATGCCGCCCAGAAGCAGATTGCCGAAGTTGAGAAACAGTATCGCAAGGGTGTCATCACTCCGGGCGAACGTCTCAACAAGGTCATTGATATTTGGACGCATTGCACGGATCAGATTTCGAACGTCATGTTGCGCACACTTGAGGGCAACCACGGCAAGATGGAATACAACCCAGTATCACTGATGGTTGACTCCGGAGCTCGTGGTACCCGCCAACAAGTCCGCCAGTTGTCTGGTGTTCGTGGTTTGATGGCCAAGCCTAACGGCGATATCATTGAAAAGCCGATTTTGTCCAACTTCCGTGAAGGTCTGACCGTGTTGGAATACTTCATTTCAACACACGGTGCCCGTAAGGGATTGGCTGATACGGCTCTTAAGACGGCTGACTCTGGCTACATGACCCGTAAGCTGGTCGATGTGGCTCAGGATGTGATCATTCGTGAGGACGATTGTGGCACCAGCAACGGTATTCTTGTTTCTGCCATTTATGAAGGCGAAGACGAAGTGGTCAAGTTGGGTGAACGTATCAATGGACGTATTTCTTGCGATGACGTTTACGATCCGAATGATCCGAAGAGGCTCTTGATTAAGGCGAATGAGATGGTTGATGAGCAGAAAGCGAAGCTCATTGATGCGGCGGGAGTCGAACGGATGCGCATTCGTTCCGTGCTGACTTGCGAAAGTAAGCATGGTGTTTGCGTGCATTGTTATGGTCGCAATCTGGCCACAGGCGCCCTGATCAAGTGTGGTGAAGCAGTTGGAATTATTGCCGCCCAATCCATTGGCGAGCCTGGAACTCAGTTGACAATGCGTACGTTCCACATCGGTGGCACGGCGTCTCAGGTGTTCAAACAGCCTCAAATCAAAGCCAAGTATGATGGCATCATCCGTTTCAACGATATCCGCTTCGTGGAATTGGAAGATGGCAACAGCATCGTTCTTAACAAGACGGGTTCAATTTCGATTTTGACCGACGATGGTCGCGAATTGGAATCGCACAACCTCGTGATTGGTTCCGTGATTTCCGTCAAGAACGGAAGTCGCGTGAAGAAGGGCGAAGCGTTCGTCCAATGGGATCCTTACAACGTGCCAATTCTTTCTGAAAAGGCTGGTAAGGTGAAATTCATGGATATTATCGAGGGCGTAACCATGAAGCAGGAAATGGATGAAGCGACAGGCCAGGAAGCAATGGTCGTCATCGATCACAAAGAGGATTTGCGTCCTCAGATCGTCATCCTGAACGATAAGGGTGAACCGCTGGCCAGCTATCCAATTCCTTCTGGCGCTCACATCGTTGTGGTTGAGGGCGATAAGATCGTGGCCGGAACTCTCTTGGCCAAGACTCCGCGCAAGACTTCAAAGACGAAGGATATTACCGGTGGTCTTCCTCGTGTTGCCGAATTGTTTGAAGCTCGCCGTCCAAAGGATGCGGCTGAAATCTCCAAGATCGACGGTATCGTGGATTTTGGTCCCAGCGTCCGCGGAAAGCGCACCGTCATTGTTCGCGATCAGGTAACCAATGCAGAAGAGGAACACCCGATCCCCATTGGCAAACACGTCATTGTGTTCAAGGGCGACTATGTCAAGAAGGGGCAACAACTCACTGAAGGTCCTATTGATCCACACGAAATTCTCGAAGTTTGTGGGCCTCAGGAGCTTCAGGAACACTTGGTCAATGAAGTGCAGGAAGTCTATCGTCTGCAAGGTGTGACGATTAACGATAAGCACATCGAAATCATTGTCCGCCAGATGTTGCGCAAGGTCCGCATAACCGAGCCCGGTGATACACAATTCCTTTGGGGTGAACAGATCGACAAGATCGAGTTCGAGAAGGAGAATGAGCGTATCGAGAAGATGGGTGGTAAGCCAGCCGAGGCTTCACCAGTCTTGTTGGGCATTACGAAGGCATCTTTGGAGACGGAGAGCTTCCTGAGCGCTGCATCCTTCCAGGACACCACTCGAGTTCTGACGGAAGCCGCCACCTTGGGTAAGTTTGACTACCTGCGCGGGTTTAAGGAAAACGTCATCATGGGACACATTATTCCTGCTGGAACGGGGTACAATACCCATCGCCACTTGGAGTTGCGTCCTTTGGTTGAGCCTCAACCTTCAGAAGAGCAACCACAAGAGCCAGCGTCACTGACCGGCCCAAGTGGAAGCGAGCCTTCTGAACCGCAGCCATTGCTCGGATAGAGCATTAGGACTTTTAGGTTTTGCAAATCTCCCTGGGTAAAAACCAGGGAGATTTTTTTTCTATGGATTCCTTGGGAGAAAAGGAGGGATGTGTTCATGCCTCAGTTGGAATGATTGCTGTGAATGATTTCTGAAAGTTACATTTGGTAATCGGTCTGAAATCATTTCTCGAAAAAAATTTCAGGAAACTCGAATCAGCAGACAATGTTCAATTAAAGTGTCTGTCATAATAAAATTTCGCGAATGACTTTTGATAGAAACTTAATTAAAGAGCCTGGTGCATAATTCCGGTTGTGGAACACAATTCTCACTGAACATTGTTGTTGCTGTTATGAAGTACCTCCCCTATATTTTGAACGTGCGATATTGCCGGATACTCCAATTGCTTACGATGGTTTCCGTCCCCGTGTTTTTCGGAGTCGGCTGCGGTGGTTTGGCAGCGTCACAAAGTGTTTCTCCCTTAGATTTTTTATTGCCTGGTATTGTGCAAAACCAGTCGCGCGTTGTTCCGCCAGTGTCTCAAGATATTTCTCCTTTGTGTCCACAAACCAATCAAGTAGTGACTCTAGCAAAAGCAAATTGAATTCCGTATGCGATTCCCTTTGGCGTTGACAGCAAAAATCGCCGCGCACATCATTAAACATAAGCTTCTACGAACTCCAAAATTTGCAATGGTCTTGCAATTGGAGCCGCTTCACACGTGTAATCTGAGTTGCACTGGCTGCGGGCGTATTCGCGAATACTCAACAAGCATCAAGAACATCATGAGCTTGGAGGATTGTCTTTCTTCCGCTCAGGATTGTGAAGCTCCGATGGTTTCGATATGTGGCGGTGAACCCCTTATTTATCCCCAGATTGAAGAGTTGATAAAAGGACTTCTCGATCAAAAACGCATTGTGTACGTTTGTACCAATGCGCTACTGATGCGCAAGAAGATGAGGGACTATCTGGCTTCAATTTATTCGCCACAAGTGGAACCGATCTTGAAACGGTTGTTGGACGAATCTCTTGTCACTGAAAAGGAAATTGAGACCATTCGGCTGGGGAATAAGGAGAATCGTCCCACCATCAAACCGACAAGGTGGATGTATTGGAACGTGCATTTGGACGGGGTTGAATACACGCACGATCTGGTAGTGGAGCGAGAAGGAGTTTTTAAGGAAGCAATTCTCGCGATCCGGATGGCGAAGATTCTGGGATATCAAGTGGCAACCAATACAACTGTTTATAAAGAAACAGACATGAAGGAGATCGAGACGCTACTTGAGTATCTTTCATTTTTGGGTCTGGATGGACACACGATTTCTCCGGGATACGATTTTGATGCCGCAAAAGAACATGTTGTTCAGAAGACAGGCAAATCTCCGGATGATTTCTTTCTGACTCGGTCGGTGACACGACAGAAGTTTGCCAATATTCTTGATTGGGGAAAACGTTTTACAATCTTTGGAACCCCTGTGTATCAGGAATTTCTGGCTGGAAAACGCGAGCTGACCTGCACGGCGTGGGCGATTCCCACCCGCAATGTGAAAGGCTGGAAGGCGCCCTGCTATCTGATGACAGACGGGCATTACCCGACATACAAGGAGATGCTCGAAAAGGTGGATTGGACCAAGTATGGCGTGGTGAATGGCATTGCCTTGGACAAGCGTTGCGCCAACTGCATGGTTCACTGTGGCTACGATCCGAGTGGAGCTCTTGGAACAAATTATCAAAGTGGCGATACATGGAAAAATATCCGCTATAATTTTGGCGCACGTCCGGCACCTTGCCGTGAGGGACAGAATGCCAAGGTGTTCAATGGCATTTCCATTGGTAGGAGCCATCTGACTGCTAAACAATGAAAACTCTTTTTCTTTCCCCCCCCTCGTTTGATGGGTTTGACGGCGGAGCTGGCTCTCGTTATCAGGCACGTCGCGAAGTAACCTCTTTTTGGTATCCCACATGGCTGGCGCAGCCTGCTGCCCTTGTCCCGGGGAGCAAGCTGCTTGACTGTCCGCCCCACGATATTGGAGTGGATAAGTGTCTGGAAGTGGCAAAGGATTATGATGTGGTTGTGATCAACACCTCCACACCTTCTCTTAAGAATGACTGCAAGGTCGCTGAGGCAATCAAGAAACAGAGGCCGGAAACAAAAATCGGTTTTGTCGGAGCCCATGCTGCTGTATTGCCCACGGAGACGTTGAAGGCATCGCCCGCCATTGATTGGGTGGGGCGGAAGGAGTTTGATTTCACCTGCAAGGACGTGGCTGATGGAATGCCACTGGAGAAGATTGCCGGTCTTTCCTATCGCACTGCCGAGGGCAAGATCATTCACAATCCCGAGCGCGAGAACATCGCCAACATGGATTCCCTTCCCTCGGTGATTGATGTTTACAAGCGTGATCTGGAGATTGAAAAATATTACATCGGCTATCTTCTGCATCCCTATTTGAGTTTATATACTGGGCGTGGATGTCCGGCGCAGTGTACTTTCTGCCTTTGGCCGCAGACGATTGGTGGTCACAAGTATCGTGTGCGTTCGGCACAAAACGTGGCGGATGAAATGGCTTATGCAAAGAAGATGTTTCCGCAAGTGCAGGAGTTTTTCTTTGATGACGACACATTCACGGCGAATTTGCCGCGTGCTCGCGAGATTGCCAAGAAGCTTGCACCCCTTGGCCTGACATGGTCTTGCAACAGCCGTGCCAATCTGGATTACGATACAATCAAGTTTTTCAAGGATTGTGGACTGCGACTATTCCTTGTGGGATACGAATCTGGAAATGATGATATTTTGCAGCGGATCAAGAAGGGAGTGACAACGGACGAGATGCGTCGATTCACAAAGGCCTGTCACAAGGCGGGGGTGATCATTCACGGGACATTTGTTCTTGGGTTGCCGGTTGAGACAAAGGAAACCATCGAAAGAACAATCAATTTTGCCAAGGAGCTGGATGTGTTCAGCCTGCAAGTCTCGCTGGCGGCTCCGTATCCCGGAACTGAACTCTATGATCAAGCAAAGATGAACGGGTGGTTCTCCAAGCGTGACAAGACGGATATTGTTCACATGGATGGATTTCAGCAGAGTGCCTTGGAATATCCCGGTTTGAGCAAGGAAGAGATTTTTGAGGCAGTGGAGCGTTTTTACACCCACTATTATTTCCGCCCAAGGCCGATTCTGCGCATTATCAAGACCATGCTCGAAGACAAGAATGTTTGTGTTCGACGGTTGCGCGAGGGATACGAATTTTTTACAAGCCTTTTCCAACGACGTGTGGATTTGAAGGCTGCCAAGAAGGCATCTGCCTAGCCTGGTGTTTTTCTAGCAAAGTCTTTCGAAGAGCCGGGATTTTTATGGAATCCCGGCTTTTTTTAAACAAAATGAGCCTTTGTTGCGTCAATTAAACAAGATGAGGACGCAGAGTATTTGCGGTGATGACGTCCCAGGTTCAGCCGCTGTTTGTCAAAAAAAATTTCAGCAAAAGAAGTCAAGTTCTTCATGTCGTGATGGAGGACGCATTTCAGTAAAACGGACAGGGACATTGAAATTGGTTCGCGAGGTCTTTTGTCACGGTGGTCCGGGGTTTCTCCAATTTGCCATCACCAATATTTGCAACGCCAGATGCGCGTTTTGTGGTTTTGCGGCGGATCGTTTTGATGCCAGGAAACGCCGTAGTGTGACGCTGGCAGAAGCCAGGGAAGTACTGGATATCTCTGTTCGAAATCACATTGGCTATGTCCTGTTTGTCGGGGGAGAGCCTTTGGTGCACAAGGATCTGGTGGCAATGATCCAGATGGCGTCTGATCGAGGGATTCACCCCATGGTTTGTACAAACGGTTCACTTTGGACGGAGCAAAACATGCGGGCTATGGTGGATGCCGGGCTGAGCAGTGTGATCATGTCAGTGGACGCTCATGATGTGGCGCGTCACGAGAGAAACCGTCACTTACCCGGCGTTTGTGAGAAGATTCGTTGGGCCAATACATTTTTTGCAAATGCCGGTGTTCAAACAACGGCAAGCGTGACAGCAAGCCGTTTGATTCACGATTACACACAACTGCCAGGCTTCCTGAAGGATCTGGGATTTCAATGCTGCACTTTTAGTTATCCGCTTACCCATCTTGATTCCAGTTATCTTAGTTTTAGCGAGTCAGGTTTGGTCAGCTATGACACGAATGAGCTGATTGATTTATTTGACAAGATCAAGCACTTGAAATCCGGTGGAGATTACCCGGTTATGAATCCATTGGAGTCGTTGGATGAGATGCAACGGCATTTGCGTCACGAACCGGAACGCTTTCCATGTCTGGGGGGACGACGCTTTTTCTATCTGGATTGGAATTTGAATCTGTATCGATGCCATTATTGGTCGAAACCGATGTGCCACATCCGTGAGTTTGACTCTTCAAAACTGATTCGTGATCATTGCAACAAATGCATGATCGATTGTTATCGCGATCCCAGCGTGCTTCAATTTATAGCGGTTAATACCTGCGATGCGTGGGCCCATCTTAAACACGGAAACTTGTTGGGGGCAGCAAAACACGTTTTTGACAAGCGTAACCTGATTTCCCTGCGGGCTGTTTTGGAAAACCGTGACTGGATTGGAAGCGTATAAAAGAATTCTTTTACAAGATTCCTGCCGCTTGCCGATTGGTGCTATGTTGTAATTGTGGGTGCAGATGACATGTCCTGATTGCACCCTCCATGACAAAACACAAAGTTTATGGAACAAAAACACAAAGGCCTCATTGAATCTCAGGCAATCAAAACGCTTGATCTTGTGCAATATCAGGATGGCTCGATTGTCAGTCGGGAAATTCTCAAGAAAACGACTGGAACGGTGACCGTTTTTGCCTTTGATGAAGGGCAGGGGCTGAGTGAACATACGGCTCCCTTTGATGCGCTGGTGCAGGTGATAGATGGGGAGGCGGAGATTACGATCTCAGGCAAGGCGCATCTGATTGTCAGTGGCGCGTTGATTCTCATGCCCGCAGGAAAACCTCATTCGCTCAAGGCCCTTCAACGGTTCAAGATGATCTTGACCATGATTCGCTCAAGTGATTAGGAAAGAGGTGACATCATGAAAGTGATTCTCGATTTTACATTGATTCCGATTGGGACAAGTGTTTCCTTGTCCCCATACGTTGCCGCCTGTGAAAAGGTGTTGGCTGAAGCGGGGTTGAAGACGCAACTTCACGCCAATGGAACAAACATTGAGGGAGAATGGGATGAGGTGTTTGCCGCATTGAAGAAATGCCACGAGGTGGTTCACCAGATGGGAGCTGTTCGCATTTCTTCACTTCTCTATATTGGAACACGAACAGACCGCAACCAATCCATGGAAGATAAGGTTAAAAGCGTTCAGCAAAAATTGAAGGAACCTTAGCGATCCGTGCCTTTAGATTCCCATAAGCCAGCCAAACAAACGCCTCCCCCCTTGAGAATGAGAGAAGGGGGGGAAGGCGACTAACGATAACCTGTTTAGGCCAGCCGATTCAAATTACGCCCCAAAGTCGAAGACATTGCATTCGCGTTTTCTGCTGCAATGGCGGCTTCGTCCCCTTGTGGTTTAATGGTCGGCCCTTTATTTACATTCAAGGTTGCCGGTGGAGCTGGGCTTGGATGTGCCGGAGCACTCTTTTGCGTATTCTGGTAAACGTTTCCAGAATTGACGTTTTGAATGTTCATAGTGATCATAACTTAACCTTCTCCTGAAGGCATTTCAAGGGGGCTCGCATGTTTTTGTTGCCGAAATAAATTATTTTAGAACGATCGATTTTATGTTTTTGCCTCTTGACTCTAATTTATGATCGCATGGTAAATTAGAGCCCATGGACGCGATTGTTTCTTCCAACAAACCGGTTTCTTTGAGGGCCTCGCTGACATACGAGCCGCAGGTGTTGAAGTTTGGGACCAGCGGGCGACGAGGGGAAGTCATTCACCTCACACAGTTGGAAATTTACATCAATGCCATGGCGGAATTGGAATATCTGCTGGGGGTGCCCGCCTGCGATGGTGGAATTGTCAGGGGTGACGAATTTTATTTTGCCGCCGATTTGCGCCCCAGCTCGACTCGATTTGATATGGCATTGGGAGGACGAGGAGAAATCGCTCAAGCCATTGTTTGTGCCATCCGCGATTCCGGGCTAAAGCCCATTAACCTGGGCCGTATTCCGACACCAGCCTTGGCGTATTATGCCCTAAGTCACGGCAAAGGTAGCATCATGATTACTGGCAGCCACATTCCGTTTGAACGGAACGGCTACAAGGTTAACACCTCCAAAGGCGAGCTACTCAAAAAAGACGAGGCTCCCATCAATGCACTTGTGGAAAAAGTGCGTGCGCGCCTTTACGAACAATCCTTTTCAGAATCCATCTTTAATGAGAAAGGGATGTTCAAGAAGGGGCATCAAGTGCTGCCGCGTAAACGAGACGATGGACGGCTTTCCTACATGCAGCGTTATGTCGATTTCTTTTCTGGAAAAAACCTGCGTGGAAAACGGCTCGTAGTCTATGAACATTCGGCTGTTGGCAGGGAAATTCTGGTTGAAGTCCTTAAGACTTTTGGGGCGGAAGTCATTCCGGCGGGTAAAAGCAGTTCCTTTGTGCCGATCGATACGGAAAACATTGATGCCACGCAATTGGCCAAGATGCGACACCTGGTTGTTGAGGCCACCCGTGTGCATGGCCCTGTGGATGCACTGGTTTCAACAGATGGCGATAGCGACCGTCCATTATTCATCGGTGTGAATTATGAGCCTGGAATGGATTTGGTGGACGGGTGTCATGTTCGCTTCTTTGGGGGGGATCTTTTGGGAATGATTGTTGCGGAATATTTGGGAGTGGATGCCGTGGTGGTGCCAATCAGTTGCAACGATGCGCTGGATATGGGGCCATTAAGAGATGTGCTGGAACCCAAGACGCGCATTGGTTCGCCTCATGTGATTGGTGGCATGGAAAAGGCATGTGCCAAAGGCAGTCGTCGGGTTTGCGGATGGGAAGCTAACGGTGGTTTTTTAACCGGATCGGATATTGAGCACGATGGAAAGGTTTTGAAGGCGTTGCCAACGCGCGATGCGATGCTTCCGATCCTGTGTGTCTTGTTTGCTTCCATTGAGCACAAGGTTTCTGTTAGTGAACTTTTTGGCGAATTGCCAAAGCGCTTCAGCAAAGCAGCCCTCCTGAAGAATTTTCCAAGGGCGGCCAGCTTGAAAATGATTGCCCACTTTTCACCAAGGGATGAGCGTGTGAAGGAAATCCAATTTACAACAAACCGCGTGGACCCGCGCAATGAAGACGGAAAGCTGCTGTCCGTCTCTGAGGATGACACGAAGGCGTTGAATAGTTTGCGCGAGGGACTTGCCAAGTTTTTTAAGGTGTCTGAAGGATTTGGATCAATCGTAAAGCTGAACTATGTGGATGGAATCCGAATTTACTTCTCTAATGGCGATGTGGCGCATGTGCGTCCCTCTGGCAATGCAGACGAACTGCGTATCTACGCGGTTGCAGACAGCCAGATGCGTGCAGATGACATTGTTGCGATGGGAATCAGTGAACCGGACGGCCTATTGCGCAGCCTTGCCAAAGTCGTCATGGTGTAAAACTTTTTTGAGGGGAGGGATCGTGAATTACGAGAAGGTGATGGAAAAACTGGATGTTGCCGTGGGATGGTTTTCTCTTTGTTGCTGCCTGATTTCTCAAGTTGGACTATTTTTGGAGAAAGTAAGATTTCTGGCGACATCCTTATAGTGCTTGCCTCATTCTTGACTTTTCATTTCATGTGAAATACTTTTTTGAAATCAGCTCTGGATAAGCACTTTATTCGTATTTAACCGATTTGGTAATGGGAGATTCAATATGAACAGTGGAATACTTTTTGGTATTATTGGTACAGTTCTGGGATTGATGGGGGGATTTATTGGAACCTACCATAGCTACAAAAATGCAAAAAATCTTCCAGAGAAGCGTTTCGTATTGATTGCAAGTTTTGTGTTCTTGAGTTTTACGAGCCTGTTCCTTGTGCTTCTGTTTTCGCTACCTCAGTTCAGAAAAGAGCTCTTTTGTGTATATCCTTTTCTTTTATGGGGATGCATCGTGTTAATGAATCAAAAGCAAAATGCGATTCGAAATCAACATAAGACCAAGGTCTGATTTTTGCCTCAGACGTTCCCTGTTTCTGTCCTTTTGAAAATTGCTTTTGGCAGTCACTCTAATAAACCATCAGCGCAATTCTTTTTGGGAATTGGAATTGTTGTTGTAGTTGGTCTTTTTATTCAGTGGCTAATCCTTCTTTTTTTCTAAGGTGTTGTCTTAATTCATTTCTGATTTGTACAACTAAAAACCCTTTCAGTCTTACGGCTGAAAGGGTTGAAGTTTATCTCAGACCGAAGGTTTTAAGCCTTGGCAGGAGGAACTGGGGCAGCGGTTTTGGGAGCTGCTGTGCTAATGGCCAACTGTTCGTAGGAGGCGTATTTCTTCTGCACTTCAGTTTGAGCGAATTTCAGAATTTCATGGCTGCGTTCAGGCGCGATTTGTTGGAAGCGGGTCTGTGTAGCCCAGAATTGTTCCAGCGGCGATTTCGGAGCTGGTGAATCGAGTTTGAGGCCAGGTTGACCTTGTGCGACGCGGCGTGGATCGAAGCGATAGACTGGCCAGTATCCTGTGTCGACTGCGAGTTTTTGTTGCTCCAGAGCTTGGGCAAATCCAAAGCCGTGAGCAATACAAGGCGCGTAGGCAATGATCATTGATGTGCCAGGATAGGTTTCAGCTTCTTCGAACACCTTGGCAATCATGGTGTCCTTGTAAGCGGAAGCGATTTGTGCCACATAAGCGGTGCCATAGGACATCGCAATGAGCCCCAAATCCTTACGGGCTTCGGTTTTGCCGGAGACGGCGAATTTGGCTGCGGCTCCCGGCGGGGTGGACTTGGATTGCTGACCACCTGTGTTGGAATAAACTTGGGTATCGAGAACGAGGATGTTGACATCGCGGTTCATCGCAACGACGTGATCCAGTCCACCGAATCCAATGTCGTAGGCCCAACCATCACCACCGATGACCCAGACGGATTTCTTGACGAGGAAGTCTGCCACAAGCTCAAGGCGGATTGCATCCAGCGTATTGAGACCTTTGATTTTCTTGCGCAGTTCGACAACTCGGGCGCGTTGTGCGGCGATGTCGGCTTCGCTGACTTGTTTGGCATCAAGCAATTCTTTGACGAGTGTGTCCCCGACCTGACCAGCCAATTGTTTGAGTAATTCGCGGGCGATTTCGGTTTGTTTATCAACTCCCAAGCGCTGGCCAAGGCCGTATTCAGCGTTGTCTTCAAAGAGGGAGTTGGACCAGGCAGGGCCGCGTCCTTCCTTGTTGACCGCGTAAGGCGTGGTCGGAAGATTGCCACCATAAATGGAGGAGCAACCTGTGGCGTTGGCGACGATCAAGCGATCACCAAAGAGTTGTGTGAGGAGCTTGATGTATGGAGTCTCTCCGCAGCCGGCACAAGCCCCGGAATACTCGAAGAGCGGCTCCCTGAATTGTGAACCCTTGAGATCGACTGGCAACTTGGTGCGGTCAGGATGAGGAAGACTGAGGAAGAACTTGTAGTTCTCGCGTTCCTGAGCGCGGATGGGTGCCATTTCGGCCATGTTGAGGGCCTTGTGCTTCGGGTCTGTCTTGGATTTTGCCGGGCAAACGACAGCGCAAAGCGTGCATCCGGTGCAGTCTTCAGGAGCAACTTGAATGGTGAACTTTGAGCCCTTGTGTTCTTGTGAACGGAAGTCGACTGACTTGAATGTCTTGGGGGCCTTGGCCAACTCTTCGGCAGGATAGAAGTTGGCGCGGATGGCGGCGTGAGGACAGACGGAAACGCACTTGTTGCATTGAATGCACAGTGTTGAATCCCATGTGGGAATGTCGAGCGCAATGGCGCGTTTTTCCCAACGGCTGGTGGCAGTGGGCCAGGTTCCATCGACTGGAAGGGCGCTGACGGGCAGAAGATCACCTTTGCCGGCAAGCATCATGGAGGTGACATGCTTGACAAAGTCCGGAGCTTCAGGAGGAACGATCTGCGGGCGGCGGTGTGCCGCGGTGATGGTGCTCGGGACGTGCACTTCGTGCAATCCTGCGAGTGTGGCATCGACTGCCTCAAAGTTTTTCTTAACAACGGCTTCACCCTTGCGACTGTAGGTCTTCTTAATGGCCTTCTTGATCTGGGCGATGGCTTCCTCACGAGGAAGAACACCCGAGAGGGCAAAGAAGCAGGTCTGCATGACGGTGTTGATGCGGCCACCCATTCCGGCGTGCCGGGCAACGTGGTATGCGTCAATGGTGAAGAGCTTCAATTTCTTGGCAATGATCTCTTCCTGGGCATCGAGGTTCAACTGTTTGAAAACTTCCTCGGGAGCAAACACGGAGTTGATCAGAATGGTTGCGCCAGGAGCGGCGTATTTCAGGACGTCGTAGCGGTCCCAGAACTGCCATTGGTGGCACGCGACAAAGTTGGCGCGTTTGATCAGGTAGGACGAGCGGATGGGTTTTGGCCCAAAGCGCAGGTGGGACGTGGTGATGGACCCTGACTTGTTGGAATCGTAGACAAAGTAAGCCTGAGTATTGAAGTCAGTCTCTTCGGCAATGATCTTGATTGAGTTTTTGTTGGCGCCCACAGTGCCATCGGCTCCGAGTCCGATAAACACGGCACGCACAACATTGTCGGGCTCGATGTCAAATTCGGTATCGAAAGGCAGCGAGAGGTGGGTCACATCGTCGATGATGCCGACTGTGAAGTGATTCTTTGGAGCGTCCTTTTTGAGTTCGTCATACACAGCCTTGACCATGGCGGGCGTGAATTCCTTGGAGGACAGGCCAAAGCGTCCACCGACCACGGTTCCGTTGAAGGTGGTCCAGCCTGCTTCACGGGCTTCCTGCAGAGCGGTGACGATATCGAGGTAAAGCGGTTCGCCAATGGCGCCGGGTTCCTTTGTGCGGTCGAGAACGGCGATTTTCTTGACTGTCTTGGGCAGTGCAGCGGCAAAGTCTTTGACAGAAAAGGGACGGAACAGGCGAACTTTGAGAACGCCGGTTTTTTCACCCTGGGAAGCGAGCCAGTCAATTGTGTCTTCGGCGATTTCAGCGCCGGATCCCATGACAATGATAACTCGGTCGGCTTCCGGGCTTCCGTAATAGTCAAACAAATGATACTTACGGCCTGTCAACGCGGCGAATTTGTCCATCTGCTCCTGCACAATGGCAGGGGTGGCGTCGTAGAAGGGGTTGCAAGCTTCGCGAGCTTGGAAATAGACGTCAGGGTTTTGAGCAGTGCCACGAATTTGCGGATGGTCAGGAGACATGCTCGACTTGCGGAAGGCCGCAATCGCGGGCTCAATATCCTTGAACATCGCGGAAAGCGTGTCGTTGGAAATGGTCTTGATCTTCTGGATTTCGTGCGAAGTGCGGAAACCATCGAAGAAGTGAAGGAATGGGACACGTGACTTGAGAGTGGAAGCGTGGGCAACGCTGGCCAGATCGTGCACTTCCTGAACGGAACCGGAGGCAAGCATTGCAAACCCGGTTTGGCGGCAGGCCATCACATCGGCGTGATCTCCAAAAATGGAGAGGGCGTGGGTGGCGAGCGTGCGCGCGGTCACGTGCATGCAGAATGGCAGGAGTTCACCTGCGATTTTATACATGTTCGGAATCATCAGCAGCAAGCCCTGGGACGCTGTGAAGGTGGTGCTGAGGGAACCCGCCTGTAACATGCCGTGAACGGCACCAGCCGCACCGGCTTCAGATTGCATTTCCACGAGACGTGGAATTGTGTTCCAAAGATTGAGTTTTCCTTTTGCAGCCCATTCATCGCAATACTCTGCCATTGGAGAGGAAGGCGTGATGGGATAAATCGCTACTGTTTCTGTCAGTCGATACGCAACTGATGCCGCGGCCTCGTTGCCATCCATGGCAGCGTATTGAACACCAGTCTGTTTTGTGGTTGTGGTCGAATTCATAGTTAAATACTCAAAAGTCAAAACACCGGCGTTACGGTTGCCGATTCGAGTTGGCCCAACAAGAGGTTTGGCAGGCAACCCAACAAGACAACAAGGATTGCGAGAACCACGATGGCCGCTTGGGTCACCGGGCTCGCTTCAATCGGCGCGGACTGTTCCGGAGCTTGATTAACAAAGATCTGTTTTAACACTTGCAAATAATAATAAAATGAGACCGCGCTTGCGCAGATTGCCACAACTACCAGCCAGAGCAAGCGAAGATTTTCACTTCCTCCAATTGTTGTCGTAAAAACATAGAATTTTCCAAAAAATCCGGAAAGTGGAGGAATTCCTGCCAGGGAGAGCATGAAGATGCCCATGCAAATGGAAAGCACTGGCGCGCGGTGACTTAATCCAGCGAAATTGGATAAATCACTGTGATGTTTGTTGCCTTGTTCCACGACTGAAATGACGGTGAACGCTCCCAGAACGGTTATTGCATATGTGATCACGTAATAGAGAAGCGCTGAGGTTGTTGCCGCCTGATTTTTCCCAAAAAGGGCGAGCAAGGCATATCCGGCATGGGCAACGGCTGAGTAGGCCAGCAAGCGACGAACATTGGTTTGAAGCAACGCGGCTACGTTTCCCACAATCATGGATAGCACGGCCAGCACTGCAATGAATGGCATCCAGCCAGGAAGAAAATTACCCCACGCGGCGCTACCTGTTCTTCCTCCGAAACCTTCAAAGAGAATTCGGGCAATCACGAAGAAGCTGCCGACCTTTGAACCGGATGCGATGAATGCCGCAACGGGTGTTGGTGCGCCTTGATAGGCGTCTGGTGCCCAAAGATGGAACGGTGCCGCTGCCAGCTTGAAGGCAAATCCAACGAGCGTCATGACCAGCGCAACGTAAAAGACGGGTTCGATTGATTGGTCCTTGAACTTTGCTGTCATGTCCCCCAGGTCGAGCGTGCCTGTAATCCCGTAGATCAAGCTCATGCCAAAAAGGGTGAATGCTGCTGCCATTGCACCGAAGAGAAAGTATTTCAACGACGCTTCGGATGAGGCAAGGCTGGTTTTCTCAAAGGCGGCCATGGCATAGAGAGAAACGCTCAGCAATTCGAGTGAGACGAAGATCAGCAACAGGTTTTTACTGCTGACAAGAAGCATTAAGCCAACCACTGCCAGAAGGAGGAGCGCAAAGTATTCGCCAATGTGTTTTGTGAATCGCGTGGTGACAAGAGCCGTGAAAATGGCGAGTCCCAGAACAACTTGTTTGATGAACGCCACGGTTGGAGTAATCGAGAGCATCTGAAGGTGGACATTGGCTGGATAAAGTGAGAGCCATGCCACTGCAATCAGGCAGCCGAGGCTGACAATGATGCTGCCCGCTTTGATCCGTATGCAGTCGCACTGTTGGCGCAGGCAGACCGTGTCGGCCAGAAGGGCGACAAGGGCCGTAATGACGACGATGAGTTCTGGCGTCAGCAGACGCAGCCATTCGGAATGGAGGTTGACGAAGTTCAAGAGACGCCTCCTTTCACCAACGGGGCAAAGAGTGGTGAATTAAGCGTCGGTACAATCAGGTCAATCAGGAGACGGGGGTAGATGCCAATCACAAAAGTGCAGGTCAGCAGGAGAACAGCTCCGATTTTTTCTGGAAGGGTGATCGGAGGTAATGGATGCGCCAATGGCTGAGGGTTTTTGTCGTCCGAATAGAAGGCTTTAATCAAGACACGCAGTGTGTAGGCAACACCAATTAGAATTCCAACGCCTGTCAATAACGCGAAGATGGGGAATGCCTGCCATGCTCCCTTGACAATCTGAAATTCTGCCACAAACCCGCTGAAACCGGGGAGTCCCATGGATGCAGCCCCCGCAATGACAAAGGTGGTAGCTGCAAACGGAATGACTTTGTTCAAATTCATTGGCTGAAGCTCATTCAAATCGCGTGTGTGTGTGCGGTCGTAAACCATGCGGCCCACGACGGCGAAGAGCAGGCCAGCCACGATGCCGTGGGAGAACATTTGAAGCACTGCACCGCTCAGTCCTACCGTTGTCAGTGTCATGAATCCCAGAAGGACAAATCCCATGTGGCTGACACTGGAGTAGCCGATGACGAACTTGAAGTCTCGTTGAACCAAAGCAACCATTGCGCCGTAGATGATGCCGATGACAGCCAGAATCGCGATGGGTGTCTGCCATGTGTGCAACCCGGCAGGGAAAAGAATCATTGCGACGCGCAGGGCGCCATAGGCTCCCAGCTTCATGACGACGCCAGCCAATAGCATGGATGCCGCCGTGGGAGCCGCAACGTGGCCCGTAGGAGCCCACGTATGGAACGGCCACAAGCCGGCGAGAATTGCAAACCCGATGAACACCAACAAAAACGCCCAGTTTTGGAAGCTGGGCGGAAACGGGTATTGGGAGAGTGTGACAAGGTCAAAGGAGCTGGACTTGGATACGACATAAGCGGCGATCAGGCCCAGCATGACCATGGCACTGCCGACAAAAGAGTAGAGAGCCAGTTTCATGGCGCCATACTCGCGGCGTGTCGAACCCCAGATTGCAATGAGAAAGTACTTTGGAACGATGGCAATCTCGTAAAACACGAACAGCAGGAACAAATCAAAACTGAGGAAGACCCCATACACACCGCCGATAAGCGCCATGTAAAGGGCGAAGAATTCATTGGTGCGTTTTTCGATGTTCCAGGAAAATAAGATGCCTGCCACCGCCGCAATTCCTGTCAAGAGAACAAGAACAGCGCTGACGCCGTCAACCGCAAGGTGGTAGTGGACATGCAGGGCGTTTATCCATGGGATGTTGATGATATCGGCAAGCCCGCCTGCTGCCGGGCTTCCGTGGTATTGCAGAACTCCTGCAATGGCCACGCATAACCCCGCAAGTGCCGCCAGCAGAGCGCCGCCACGGGAAAGCCCCGGCTTGTTAGCGGGCAGTAGCATGAGCAATGCTGCCCCAATGAATGAAATGTAGATTGTCCAGGCTAACATGTTAATTATTCAAAAGCTTCACCATTTCAACAACCGTGGGGTTGATTATGCCCAGCACGAGTTGAGGAAAAATACCGATTAAAAACATTGCGATCACCAACGGAGCCGCTGTCAGACGTTCAGCAATGGTTAAATCCTGCCATTGTGTCCAATTATGTTTCAGCGGACCGCAAAAGACGCGCTGAATCATGGTCAGCAGGAAAATTGCAGTGATGAGCAAACCAAGGGTTGAAACAATTGCCGCAGCGGTTGCCAGAGAAAAAACGCCCTTGAAAATCAGAAATTCACCCACAAAGCCGTTGAGGCCGGGCAATCCCAGTGATGCAAAAATGGTGATTCCCATCAATCCGCAAAAGACTGGGGCTGGCTTGCGCAATCCTCCGAAATCATCCAATCCACGCAATCCACCACTGCGTTGTTCGATAAGCCCAACGAAGAAGAACAGGGTGGAAGCGGTGAGACCGTGATTGAACATTTGGAGCATGACGCCGTTTAGTGCAGATGCCTTTTCAACCGCTGCATTGATTCCAGTTCCTGTTGTTGCTTGAGAGATGGCGAAAATGCCGAGCAGGCAGTAGCCCAAGTGGTTGATGGAGGAGTAGGCAACCATGCGTTTGAGGTCTTTTTGTGCGAAGGCGGCGGCAGCACCAAAAACGATTGTTGCCACAGCCAGCCAAAGCAGGGGAGTCAGTAACGCCCGGGTTTGATCAGGGAAAATCGGCAGGAGAATGCGCAAAAAGCCGTAAACGCCCATTTTTGACATGATACCGGTGAGAACCATTGATGTGCCGGTTGGCGCTTCTGTGTAAGCAGAGGGCAGCCATGTGTGGAAGGGGAACAACGGAACCTTGACTGCGAATCCCAGCAAGACACCGATGAAAAGCGCGGTCATCAATGTTTCTGGGGTCTTAAAGAAATGGAGTTTGGCAAAAACCTCGGTGGACAGGGTTTTGTCCTGGGCCTTTTGTGCAAGCGTGGCGAAATCGAATGTGCCAGTCGCGGCGTTTAACGCCAGGAACGAGACAAGCATCGCGATGCTGCCCACCATCGTGTAAACAAAAAATTGGTAGGCTGCTGAAGTGCGATTCTGGCCACCCCAGATTTTAATCAGGAAGAAGGCTGGAATCAGACTCAATTCCCAGAAAATGAACCAGTGAAAGAAATTTAATGCCGTGAATGTTCCAAACAAACCCGATTGCAGGAAGAGCATCAGGGCAAAGTAGAGCTTTGGATTGCGGTCAATCTTCCAGGAACCAAGCATGGCGAAGGGAATCACCACCGCCGTCAAAATCACCATCAGAATTCCAAGCCCGTCTACTCCCAAATGGTATTGAATGCCAAGCCCGGGCACCCAGTTTGCCTGTTCCTTGAATTGAATACCTCCAGCGGGATTAAATTGGCATAATAGAAAGGCGGCCAGGGCAAGTGCGACAAAGCTGAAGAAAAGGCCGAGTTTACGAGCCAGATTCTTTTGTTCGCCACCCAGACAGCATAGGAGAAGTCCACCTGCCAGGGGAATGAGTGTGAGTATTGTTAGCAAGGGAAGCGTGTTCATTTGCACCCCCACATCAGGATCAGCACAAGAGCGACAAACGCCACGCCGATGGTCCTTAAGTAACGCTGAATTTGACCATTTTCAAACCGGGACAGTTCTCGCGAACCTTCGCGCAGACCATCGCAGCCGTGGTCAAAACCGCCGTTGACGAGGTCCTCATCCACCTTGCGGCTGAACCAGGACAGGGCAACGATGATGTGGGAAATCATGGCGACGATGCCAGACCAGACGGCTTGATCCAGCCAGTCGGAAAACGTGGCAAACGCGCGATGAAGCCGGATGACAGTGGCCTCATATAATTCGTCGATGAAGAACTTGTTGGCCAGAACAGTCCAAACGGCAGGTTGGGCCTTTTGCAATGGATCAACCTGACGATCTGAACGCGTGGCAATTTTTAGATAAACCGCAAGGCTTAATCCAATGGCTGCAAATACAATCACAGCAGAGACGGTCATGAGCCCGATGGACTCCGCAAGTTTACTGAAGTCAACGACTGCGGGATGTCCGCTCAGGTAAGCATGGAACCACGGCCAGGCTGGGGTTCCGATGAATCCAAGAATCACGGCAAAGACAGCCAAAACCACAAGGGGCATTGTCATCACAGACGGGCTTTCATGCGGTTTGTGAACTTCCTGTTTGCGATCTTGCTTCTTGCCTGACGGCTGTTCGCTCGCGTGCTTTCCAAAGAACACGTAGCTAATCTGGCGTGTCATGTAAAACGCAGTCAGAAACGCACCGATCAAGGCCAGGTAGAACGGAATTTGAGAAATTTTCCAATGTTGTGCCGAGGCAATGATTTCGTCCTTGCTCCAGAATCCTGAGAAGAAAAGGGGAACACCGCACAAGGCCATCATGCCGATGGCGTATGTGGCAAAAGTCACTGGCATGAAGCGCCGCAGACCGCCCATCTTGCGAATGTCCTGCTCGTCGCTGCATCCGTGAATGGCCGAGCCAGCGCCCATGAAGAGAAGGGCTTTGAAGAAAGCGTGAGTAATCAAATGAAACATGCCAACAGCAACACCACCGACTCCCAATCCCAGCATCATGTATCCCAGTTGAGAAACAGTTGAATAGGCCAGAATGCGCTTGATGTCATTCTGAGCTACAGCAATACAAGCGGCAAATACCGCTGTGATGGCACCAACCCAAGTAACGACTTGCAGGGCGGTCGAAGTAATATCGGGCGTCAGGCTTGCGCTCATGAGTGGATAGACTCGGGCGACAAGAAAGACGCCAGCGGCGACCATCGTTGCTGCGTGAATCAGGGCGCTAACCGGGGTGGGGCCTTCCATGGCATCCGGCAGCCAGACATGGAGGGGAACCTGCCCGGATTTGCCAACGGCGCCGCAAAAAATCAAAATGCTGATGGCCGTTGAGACTGCCATGCCGCCAACGGTTAATTCTCCAACCAATTTGGCCAGCGCAGCTTGTTCAAGACATCCGTTGCCATTATCGTAAAACAGGAGGGTTCCCGTGCTTGAGTAAAGCCAGAACATGCCGAGCATCAGGCCAATATCACCAATGCGCGTCGTGATGAAGGCTTTTTTGGCTGCGGCTGCGGCGCTGGGCCGGTGATACCAGAAACCGATGAGGAGGTAGGAGGCCAGACCGACCAATTCCCAGGAGACGAACAATAATAGCAAACTGTCTGCAATGACAATTCCGAGCATTGCGGCAGCAAAGAGAGCGAGGAAGCAGAAGAACTGCTTGAAATTCTCGTCGTGTGCCATGTAGCCAATGCTGTAAATAAAAATCAGAAGCCCAACAAATGTCACCATGACGAGCATGATTCCCGTCAGGGGATCCAGCACCCAGCCCAACTGAAGTGTGGTGCTGCCAAAGGTGAGCCAGTCGACTTTTCCGATTTCACGGAACGGGCCGTGTTCGGAATGCAACGTGGTGAGAAAAGCAGCGCATGAAAGGAAAAAAGATATCACCATGGACCCAATTGCCAATGCGGCAGCCGGGATCCGCTGTTTTTTGGACAGAAGCGAGCTGATGCCTGCTGCCAGAAGCGGCAGGGCAGGGATGAGCCATAAGAATTTAACAATGGGCGTCATTTCCATCAGCCTTTCAACGTATCAAATTTTTCCACCTGCATTGTCTTGCGGTGCTTATATATTGCGATGACCAGCGCCAATCCCACGGCAGCTTCCGCCGCAGCAATGGCAATGGAGAAAATTGTGGCAACGACGCCCGTCAGCACTTCAGGAGCAACTCCGTAGCGCCAAAAGATGATGAAATTCAGGTTGGCAGCATTGAGCATTAACTCAATGCCAATGAGAACCAGGATGGCGTTGCGGCGGGTGACTGCCCCTGCAAAACCAATGCAGAAAAGGAGTGTGGAAAAAATGACGTAATGCAGAAGGGGGGCGCTCATTGAACGGCCTCCTTTTGAACAGGATGATTTTCCGGCTGAGAGATTGATTTGGTTTCTTCTTTTTTATCCTGCATGGCGATTACAACAGCTCCCAGCAAGGCGGCAGTCAGTAGCAGTCCGAGAACTTCGAGAGGGAGAACGTATTCGTTGACAAAGGACTCACCCAGTTTTTGCACTGGAGCCGAGGCGGTTGCTGCCGGGGTATGTTTTAAACCGGGGCTGTAGGCAATGGGAACGATGATACCCGCAAAAACCAGCGCGGAAGCGCAAACTCCGGAGAACCAGGAACGAGAAGCACGGCGTATGTTGGCCTTGATCTCCTCGCCTCGTGTCAGAAGAACGGCGAACAGAACCAGAATGGCGACAGCACCGACATAGACAAGAATTTGGGCAAGTCCGGCGAATTCAGCGTCCAAGTGGAGAAAGACAAGTGCGATGCCCGCAAATGCCCCTGCGGCACACAGAGCGCAATGGACCATGTTGCGCAACGCCATTGCTGCAATGGCGCTGCACAGAGTCAGCGCGGCTAAAATGTAAAATGCGATGTTATTCGGCATAGTGATACAGGCGCGGTGACTGTTTTTTGTTGTCCAACGAACGGCCCAGGAGAACAAACGGAACCGCGATTAAAAACAGGCAAAGAAGCCAGCGGACACTCGCCCACAGGGGTGTCGCCCAGCCGTTTGTAAAGTGCCAGACCGCCGCAACAACCAGATTAGCCAGCGCCAGTGGAACAAGGAATTTCCACGAGAACGTGAGTAATTGGTCCAGACGGATGCGGGGGAATGTGGCGCGTGACCAGATATAGAGCAGAATCACGCAAATTGTTTTTCCAAAGAACCAAATCCAGCTCGGAATGAATTCGAGCGCTTTCATTGGAGCATGCCAGCCGCCCAGGAAAAGAGTGACAAGCATCGCGGACACGGCGAGCATTCCAACATATTCACCGAGGAAGAACAGCGCGTATTTAAACCCGGAATATTCTGTCAGGTAACCGGCAATGATTTCAGATTCGCCTTCAGGCAGATCGAATGGAGACCGGTTGGATTCAGCCATGGCGGCGAGCAGGAAAATGATGCATCCAGCAAAGCCCCATGGGGTCAGGATAAACCAGTGGGGAATGAATCCCCCGAGTAGATACCCCCCCTGAGCGTCAACAACACGGGTAAGAGAAAGTGTTCCGGCCAGCATCAAAACGGGGATGGTTGAGAGAACGAGTGGAACTTCATAGCTGATCATCTGGGCTATGGCACGCATGGAACCGAGAAGGGAATACTTGTTGTGGCTTGACCATCCGGCCATGAATACGGCCAATTCCGTCGCGGAGCCCATGGCAAAATAAAAGAGAATGCCTGCGTCCATATCCAAGGCAGTCATGTTTCGTCCCATCGGCAGAACGGCAAATGTCATCCAAATGGGGGTGGTCAGCACGATTGGTGCAAGGTAATGAACGACTTTATCAGCCGCATGGGGAACGATGTCCTCTTTGATCAACATCTTGATGCCGTCAGCGATGGGTTGAATGAGACCAAAAGTTTTTATCCCAAACATTTTGATCCGGTTTGGACCATAACGATTTTGGATGCGTCCCAGGATTTTGCGCTCTGCAATTGTGGCGGCGGCGAAGAGTCCGCCAAACACTCCCATGATGGCCGCGATGATGAGGAGATACGACAACCACGGACGCCAAGGCTCTGGCACTAGGCCCACAAGCCAATGCAAAAGAATTACAAAAATTTGGTCGGCGTTTTCTATCATGGCTTTTTATCGGCTGAAGGAGTGGGGGATGCCGGAGTTGAAGGAGTTGGCTTGGCCTGTTGGACGGGAGCGGATGCCGGTTTGGAAACAGGAGCAGCAGCGGCTGGGGCTGGAGCAGGTTTGGGGGCGGCAACTGTGGCAGCGGCGGCAGCAGCGACTCCTGCGGCTGCGTTTGTGGTGGCTGCTGCGGCTGCTTTGGCTTTGGCTTCTGCATCTGCCTTGGCTTTCAACTCCGCCTTATGGACATCTGCGGCACGGTTGGCATCAATCTCGGCCGCCTGTGTGGGACAAATCTTGTTGAAATAGGAATTGGACTTGGCCAATTGATGTTTGTGGAGCAACAGCGATCCAAAGCGGTCGTTGGTGCTCAATTCAAAGACCTGATCCATTTTAATCGATTCAAACGGACAGACTTCAGCGCAGATTCCGCACCCCATGCAGACGGAAATATCGATGTCAAAAATCTTGGGTTGCATCTGCATTTTGCCAAGGTAATCCGGCTTTTTGACGGTGTCCTTGACGATGTAAATGCATTTGGGCGGGCATTCCTGCTCGCAAATCGTACATGCGGTGCAGCGCAATCCTTTGTTGGGATCCTCACCATCATACACGAGCATTGGAATGGTGCGGCTTGCCTCAAAGGACTTGGCCCGTTCTTCCGGGTATTGAACCGTTGTCAGGCGTTCGGGCTTGAAATAGCTGCCGACAAAGTTGCGTCCTGTTTCAATCAGGCCTTGAATGATGCCGAGTCCGAGCATTAGCGATCCACCTCCCCGAGCACGATATCAACGCTGCCCAGAATTAGTACGACATCCTGAATTGGATGCCCTACACATAAGTCTTCAAGTATGGTTAAATTAATCAGGCTTGGCGGACGGATGCGAAAACGATAGGGAGTGGCTCCTCCGTTGCTGATGACGTAAAAGCCCAGTTCGCCTTTTGGAACTTCGGTTCGCCCGTAAGCTTCTCCGACCTTGGGGCGGATGTTGCGCAGTTTGGCCTTGGGATCAATGATTGGGCCAGCGGGAATGTCTCGCAGGGCCGCCTCAAGAATCTTCAAAGTCTCGTGCATCTCCAAAATGCGGATCATGTAGCGATCAAAGGTATCGCCATGCTCGCCCAGTGGAACGCGGAATTGGAACCGGTCGTAAATGCTGTATTTATCGACTTTTCGCAGATCGTAATCGACTCCGCAGGCACGGAGCATGGGACCTGTGATTCCTGCGTTGATGGCCAGTTCCTTGGATAGGACGCCAACTCCCTGTGTGCGGGAACGGACGATTTCGTTTCCAGTAATGAGGGCCTCGAATTCTTCTAGAAATTTGGGAAACTTGGAAACAACGGACTTGGCTTGTTCAATCCATCCAGCCGGGGCATCGCAACGGACTCCGCCAAAGCGCATGTAATTACACATCATGCGGGAGCCGGTCAGAGATTCAAAAAGGTCAAGTATGTATTCGCGCTCACGGAATGCATACATCAGAGGTGTGCCGCTGGCTCCCATGTCTTGAAGTAGAAAACCCGCGAGACAGGCATGGTTAAAGAGGCGTGTCAACTCTCCGACGATGACGCGCAGGTATTCGGCGCGTTCGGGGACTTGGAGTCCGAGGAGCTTTTCCATCGCCACAACATATGACCAGTTATTGGTCAGACCGCAAATGTAGTCCAGACGATCGGTGTAGGGGATGGCAGAGAGATAGGAATTGGATTCTGCAATCTTTTCGTGGTTTCGATGCAGGTAACCAAAGTAAGGCTTGAGCTTGACAATGGTTTCTCCGTCCAGAACCACGTTCATGCGGAATACGCCGTGTGTGGACGGGTGATGCGGCCCCATGGAGACTTCCAATAAGTCACCTTCCAAATCCGTGGCGTATTCAGGGGCCTTTGACGGAATAAAACGTGTTTTGGACCCCTCAAATGGAGTAGAGTCACCCTTCATTTGCCCGTTATGGGAATCTTGGAGGGTCATAATGCAGGTTGTGAAGGTAAATGATGTTTGGCTTTTTCAAGCACGGCGGCGTGAGGCGTGGGTTCGTATTCGTAGTCGTCCGGTTCCACGTAATCCTTCCGCATGGGATAATCGACAAAGCCTTCCCACATGAGAATCCGGCGCAGGTCGGGGTGGCCGCTGAATACAATTCCAAACAAATCAAAAATCTCGCGTTCCTGAAATTCGCAACTTCGCCACAGCGGAGTCAAAGAGGGCAGGGTGACTTTGTCGACCCGATTCTCCGTGCGCATGCGGATGATGACAGGTCCCTGCTTGAGAGTCATTGAAAAGAGATGGTAAACGGCCTCAAGACAGCCTGGAGTTGTTTTCTCAATGATCTCTTCTTTTTCAACTCCGTCCACGGTCTTTTTTACTTTTTCCTTGGTGACTGTTCCTGGCCAGTCAACACCGGTCGCATTGGAGCAGAAATCCAATTTTAATTCAGGATCGTCACGAAGGAATTTGGCCACGGCAAATCCATGTTCTGCGTCGAGAAGGAGTGACACTTGATTGGACGGGCTGCCGTTGGGGACGATTTCAATTCGTGCTCCGGGGACGGCTTGCTCAATGCGGGCTTTTAATTGTTCGATTCCGGGAATCATACCGTGTGTTTGACCTCCGGAGCTTTCCAGATGGCGTCGTTTTTGGCAGGCACCAGATCATGTTCCCCATATTGAGGAATAAGAAATTCACTTGGAGCCTTGGGATCGGTGAACGGGGCCGCCCCTTTGCCAAACAGACGTTCCTTGCTGATTTTTTCCTGGAGTTGCATCAATCCGTGCAACAGGGCTTCCGGTCTTGGAGGGCATCCGGGAATATGGATGTCAACTGGAATGAAGCGGTCAACACCTTTAAGAACGTTGTATCCTTGCTTGAAGGGACCTCCGGAAATGGCGCAAGCTCCCATGGCAATCACGTATTTGGGTTCTGGCATCTGGTTGTAGAGCCGGATCACCTGCGGAGCCATCTTTTTTGTGACTGTTCCCGAAACGATCATAAGATCAGCCTGCCGGGGGGAACAACGAAAGACTTCGGACCCGAATCGCGCCATGTCAAAACGCGCCATCGTTGTGGCAACCATTTCAATGGCGCAACAAGCCAAGCCGAATTGCAACGGCCACACGGAATTTTTCCGACCCCAGTTGTAGAGGTCTTCAATCGTTGTGGCAATCACACCGTGCTTGCTTAATTCTTCTCGTAAGCCTTCGTCGGTCACAGTTTTTTAAATCGTTAAAATAGTTGAATCTACCATCTTTTCTGCCGTTCTCAAAACCCCTTATTTCCAGGCGAAAACGCCCTTGACGCACGCCCAGACAAGCCCTTCTATCAATAGCAGCAAAAATAAGAGCATCGCCAAACAAGCCCCAACAGACAAGCCTTTAAACGCACAGGCAAAGGGCAGAAGGAAAATTGTTTCGACGTCAAATACGAGAAAAACAATTGCATAAAGATAGTATTCTGCGCGAAACTGAACCCATCCCGTTCCTGGCGAATCCAGGCCGCATTCGTAGGTTGCGTTTTTGCAGGGACCTGGTTTATTAGGAGATGTGAACTTGGCCCAAAGCCACGCCAGTAACAGTGGACCTACTGCGGCCAAAAGGCCGCAAACTAGAAACGTAACTAGAAATGGATATGGACTATTCACTTTATTCGCTTTCTGCGCTTATCTGTAGAAAAAACAACCGCGATTTGAAACGGCAATTCAACAAAAATCATTTGAATAGCCTCTCAGCGGTCGTTCTGACAGATCTCTATTTTTCCCATTGACCGGCTTTTAGTCACGCTTTATAAGCGAGAAATGTTTATCGATAAGAAATTCGCCATTTTTTTTAAGGAATTGATGTGAAACGTCTTATATATGACGCAAGATTAAAGTCTGTGCCCGAGCCCACCCTGCGACGGCTTCCTATTTATCATCGGTACATCAAGGAATTGAAGAAGGATCACTGGACTTTTGTGTCCTGTACCGACATTGGCGAAGAGTTCAAATTGGAGCCAACCCAGGTGCGTAAAGATCTGGAAGTGACCGGCATTGTTGGCAAGCCTCGCGTGGGGTATCCCATTGCCGCGCTCATCGCTGCAATTGAGGAGTTTTTGGGGTTTAACAACGTGAATGAAGCCTTTTTGGTTGGGGCAGGCAGCATGGGGGCGGCGCTTATCGGTTACGACAAATTTCAGGATTACGGTTTGAACATCGTCGCCGCATTTGACAATGATGCCGCAAAGATTGGAAAGATTGTTCACGGGAAGACGATTCTGGCCATTCATAAGATGCCGGACATGGCGCGTAAAATGCACATTCTCATTGGCATCATTACCGTGCCGGGAAGCGCGGCTCAGGAGGTTGCCGATCTGATGATCCAAGGGGGAATTTGTGCCATCTGGAATTTTGCACCTGTGCGACTGCGTGTGTCAGACAATATTATTGTTCACAACGAGGATCTTTACTGTTCGCTGGCATCGCTTTCCCAAAAAGTGGCCCAAGCCATCCGGCTTCGCGCTGAGGAAATGCCTTCGTAACACAGGCTGGGGCGGGGCGCTCCAGTCAAATGTAGGGCGTAAAAAACGGTGGGATTCTACCTTCCACCGTAGGTCAACATATCCAGCAAACGGGTGCCTTTGGAGGTGAATTGCCAGCGGGAACCACGTTTGGTGACTAGTTTTCGGCAGGGATTCTTCCGGTATTCCTCTTCGTTTACACTGAGAAGCTCGTATTTCGAGCGGGTTTTGATTTCAGATGCCGCGCGGGGAATGATGCGAAAAGGAACCCCATTATAGTCAATGGACATTTCGTAACCAGCAACCCCTTCCTGCGCGGCCACCGGATTGGAAAGCACCAAGGCAGTGTAGCGTTTGACATAGGAGAAGTCTGTTTTGCGCACCAACACCCGGCATAATTCTGTCCGTCCCTGAATCCACGAGACCAGATTGAAACCGGCCCCTCTGTTGGCGGCCAAAAGGATCAGACGGGGATCAAGCCCACCCAGATTTTGACCGTTCCAATTTCCGTGGTCATTGCGCTCTTTTACTGTGTTTTTAAACCATTCAGAAAAATGGTCGTTATAAAACAAATTCAATTCAAAGTGCACATGAGCGCGGTCTTTATCAATGCGCTGATGGGTGTTGCTTGTTCTTCCCATGATGGCGATGGGTTGATTGGCTTTGACAGCTTGTCCAACGGCAAGACCTGGGGCAATTTCAGATAGATGGGCGTAGAGGGAATAGACTTCGATTCCATCGATTTGATGTCGGATGACGATGTATTTCCCGTAGTTGGAAAGACCAGCCTTTGTGCTGATATAAGTGACTACACCGTCGGCTGTCGATAACACTGGATCGGTGGGTTCGCCCTTGCGGTCGCGTTGAAGACAGCGAACATCGATGCCTTCATGCATTTGCCAGCCGTCGGAACGGACGGAGCCAAAAGTTCCGCTGACCCAGTTTTTTCCGACGGTGCCAACAAAGTATTTCTCTTCATTGCCAGGCTGTAACAGGGCACGATTTGCGGTTGGAAGTTGAAAAGTTTGTGCGTTGGCACAAATACAAATAAGTGCCAGTCCCAAGACTGAAAGATTTTTCACAGAAAGTCGGAAATGGAATTGATCAGAAGTGGTCGGATTCTGCTTTACGAGCAAAGTCGGCAACATTGTTCAAGCCGAGAACAAGGCGGTCGGCTTCTTCACGGGTGCAATCCGGTGTAAAAATGAAAATCCCATTAGCTATCCGCTTGGTGATCATGGGGGCGGCAACCCATCGACTGAAGGATTTTGGAGTTGTCTTGCCTTTGGGATATTGGCAGAGGATGGCAATGTGCTTTCCTTTGTGAGAGCTGGTCATCATGTCCAGTTTGAACAGAGCCTCGGAATTAAAATTGATTTGAATGGCAAATCCTCCGACAGACTCAATCACGGCAGCTCTGGCCACATCGCCTTCTACCAAAAACGGCTCTTTATCCACGTTGACGCGAAACTTTGAACGTGTGACTTCCACTGGACCGTTCCCACCGGTGCCGTCTTGATTGACTTCAAGATGGAGACGGATGGTGGCCATGGGTTTTTTGCTCTTGTTGGGGTCTGTGGAACTGCATCCACTCATGCACAAAATCGCGACAAGTAACAAATAGATGTTGAATGATTGCCACCAAGTCTTCATATTCCTTCCCATAAAGAACGCAATTGCGACGATAAAGTAAAGAACGAAGACAAAGTAAAATTATGGGTAAGCAATATAACAAAACTCAGAAACGCCAACGCCGTAAGACCTACATCAAGCGAAAGAAGGAACTCGCCAAGTCCAAGAAGAAGGCCTAACAACCTTTTTTAGTGAATTTTTTACCCGCTTTCATTCTGGAAGCGGGTCCGTTTTTTCAGTTCTCCCTTAAAAGACACAACTCCTTCATAAGGTTGGAGTGTCTTTTAGGGTGTTTTTGTGTTCTACTATTAAAGTCATAACAAATTGATAATAAATAAGTTACAATTCAATGAGCCTCTTTTTTTATTGTGATTGTCTCCTGTTTGCTATCAAGTGTGGACATTGAGATTCTGAGGATTAGGAGGAGAAGTTTTGTGTGTGTGGTACTCAGATTTCTATCAGTGTGCTTTTCGGTTCACTTCAAAACGTCTCCATTCCTACAATTGACGAAAGCAAGTTTTAACAGTTGCTTTTGTGGCCATTGAAGGGGGACTTTTGAATGGTAGGTATTGACTGAAATGTCCGCGTTTGTCTTACAAAAATCCGAAAAACACGGGTTTTACCTCGATTTCTAACAATAAATTGCCGAAAAAAACTTGTTGCATTGTTCGGTGTTTGAATCTAAATGTTTATTTGTTGAAGGTCTGACCGGGGCGGTTAATTTTTTTCTGATGGTCTGGAGAGCGCAACGGTCCTCCCAAAATTCTCAAATCAAAAACTAAATTTTAGGGGCAGTTCTAGAAATAGACCTTTTGCATCTAGCACATTTTTTTATTTATGAGTACGGCGCCCAGCACCTCGAACGCGAATGCGGACTACGGTTCGGGTTATTTGGAAATTTCCGAAAAAGGATTTGGTTTTCTTCGTACACGCGAGAATAACTACCATCCGAAGTTGACTGATGTGTTTGTCACGCCTGACACCATCAAACGCAACTTTTTGCGCGAAGGGTGTTTTGTCTCTGGACAAACCCAGCCACCTCATCGCGGAAACAGCCCACAATTGAAGATGGTTGAAAAGGTCAACGATCTTACTTTTGAGCAATACACCAAGGCTGTTCGATTTGAGAATTTAACCACCATTGACCCAATCGAGAAAATTCGCTTGGAGACCTCCCCGGATCTGTTGGAGACACGCATCATTGATTTGGTGACTCCCATTGGAAAGGGAACAAGAGGTCTGATCGTGGCGCCGCCACGCACTGGCAAAACGACGATTCTCAAGCAGATCGCCAATGCCGTTACAACGAATCACCCCGAAGTCTATGTGATGGTGTTGCTGATCGATGAACGCCCAGAGGAAGTCACGGATTTCCAACGGTCGGTCAAGGCGGAAGTCGTTGCCTCCTCCAACGATCAGGATTTGGAAACACACGTGCGGCTTTCCCGCTTCATGATTGAGCGTTGCCGTCGCATGGTGGAGTGTGGCAAGGACGTTTTTGTTCTCCTTGATTCCATCACCCGCGTTGCTCGCGCCTATAACAGTGTTCATGGTGGCAGTGGTCGCACAATGACCGGTGGTGTTGATGCCCGCGCATTGGAAATTCCCCGCAAGATGTTTGCCTCCGCCCGTAAGATTGAAGAAGGCGGATCTCTTACCATCATTGCAACTGCTTTGGTTGACACGGGATCTCGCATGGATGAATTGATTTTCCAGGAATTCAAGGGCACAGGCAACATGGAGTTGATCCTGGACCGCAAGCTGGCGGATCGCCGGTTGTTCCCTGCGCTGGATATTCCAAAGAGCGGAACTCGTAAAGAGGAAAAACTTTTCCCAGCAAAGAACCTGGAAGCCATTCGTAAATTGCGTCGCACGATGGTTGATCTCAACCCGATCGAGGCGATGGAAACGTTGCTTGCCGCACTGAAGAAGCACAAGACAAACGACGAACTTCTGGCGAAGTTGATCTGAAACACAGACAAAATCGATCATTGGTCCGCCCCCCATTGGAGCGGATGCTTCGGATTCATCAGGCCATTCAAACTGGCAAGTATCCCAACGCGTCCACGTTGGCGTCCAGTATGGAAGTCAGCACAAAATCGGTCTACCGCGATATTGAGTTCATGCGGGACCGATTGCAGCTTCCACTCGAATTTGACAATACCCGCAACGGCTATTTTTACACGGAGGAAGTTGCGGCATTCCCGACTGTTCAGATAACTGAAGGAGAGTTGTTTGCCCTGTTGGTTGCCGAAAAAGCACTTCAACAATACCGGGGAACGACATTCGAGGGCCCCCTTCTCAGCGCTTTCAAAAAAATGTCCGCATCCTTGCCGGACACCATTTCTCTGAATCTTGCCGAGTGGGAGCAGACCATTTCCTTTCGGATGCGGGCGGTTCCCAATCTGAATCTGGTTATATTTGATGCCCTGTCAAAAGCAATGGCGTCGAGGCATCAGATTGAATTGGTTTATCGCAAGCCTGGCCGCAGGGAAACAGAGACGCGCATTGTTGACCCGTATCATCTGGCCAACATCAACGGAGAATGGTTTCTTTTTGCCTATTGCCATCTGCGCAATGACATCCGCACATTTGTCCCAGCCCGGATTCAATCTGTGCGTGAAACTGGGGAAACCTTTGTTCGTCCCAAGAATTTTTCCCTTGAAAACCGATTGCGTGGCAGTTTTGGCGTGATAACAGGGACGGGAAACTTTGAAGTGGCAATCCGGTTCAGCGAGCGCGTGGCGGATTATATACGAGAGAAGAAATGGCATGACTCGCAGGAATTGAGGGAGTTGAACAATGGGGAAGTGGAACTGAGGCTCAAGCTTTCAAGCCTTGCCGAGGTGGAACGGTGGGTTCTGAGCTGGGGTGGGGATGCCATAGTTGTGCAACCGCCGGAGCTCGTGGAGGCCGTCAAACACACAGCAAAAAAGATTCTCGATACGTATTAGCGGGGCTCTATTTCGCGTATTCCACGCAACGGGTTTCACGGACGATTGTGACGCGAATTTGTCCCGGATATTGAAGGTCGTTTTCGATTTTACGCGCAATGCTGCGGGCGAGCACCTGGGCTTCATCATCAGTGATCGTGGCAGGTTGGACCATGATGCGCAGTTCGCGCCCGGCCTGAAGCGCAAAGCATTTCTCAACACCGGGGAAGGATGCCCCCAGCTTTTCCAAATCGTCCACGCGCTTGATGTACGTCATGATGGTTTCTGAACGTGCGCCTGGACGTGAAGCGCTCAGGGCATCTGCCGCGCCCACCAAGGGGCCAAATGGATTGGTGGCTGGAACTTCACCGTGGTGGCTGGCAACACCATTGACGACCATGTCACTTTCACCGTGGCTCTTTAGAATCTCGGCTCCCACAATGGCGTGTGCGCCTTCGATCTCGTGATTGACGGCTTTTCCAATGTCGTGGAGCAGACCAATGCGTTTTGTGGTCGCAACATCCAAGCCCATTTCCGAGGCCATGATGCCGGCCAATTGAGCCACCTCAATCGAGTGGTGGAGAATGTTTTGTGAGAAACTGTGACGGAATTTGAGACGGCCAAGCAATTTGACAATTTCACTGTGGAGTGGTGCCACTCCGACTTTTGTCACGGCTTCTTCACCGGCGTGGTCGATGACTTCCTCAATTTCCTGGGAGACTTTGGCAACGACTTCCTCGATTCGGGCCGGATGAATACGTCCGTCAAGAATGAGGCGTTCCATGGCTTCTCGGGCGATTTCGCGGCGCACGGGATCAAAACCGGAGAGAACGACAGCGCCCGGAGTGTCATCAATGAGAACAGTGATTCCAGTGGCGGCTTCAAAAGCACGAATGTTACGACCTTCGCGGCCAATGATGCGGCCTTTCATCTCCTCATTGGAGATGGTGACGGTGGCGGTGGACGTTTCGAAAATCTGATTGCCTGCGTAGCGTTGGATGGCGGTAACGATGATGGCTCGGGCTTTTTCCTCAGACTTGGTTTTTGCCTCTTCCATGATGTGCTGGGAGAGTTGAGCGGCATCGTGAATGCTCTCTTTTTCGATCTGCTGAATGTAGGCGGCGCGGACTTCGTTTTCGTTGAGCTTGGAAATTTTTGCCAACTGCTCTCGCTGTTGATTTAGAACCTCGACCGCCTTGGCTTTTAATTCGGTCAGTTCGATGGATTGCTTTTCGCAGGCTTCCGTTTTGGTTTTTAAATTGAGTTCCTGTTGGCCCACTTTTTCCTGAAGCACTTTAAGAGAGGAATCCCGTTCGGCAAGGGCTTGCTGTGCGATGGCGATTTCCTTTTGCTTTGCCGCCACCTGTTGTTCGTTCTCGGTGCGGATTTTTAGGGCTTGTTCATTTGCGGCAAGGCGTGCTTCACGAATGAGCGCCTGGGCGTCCCGCTCGGCAGACTCGATCAACGTCTGTTCTTTCAGTGCCAGAGCAGCCCGTTCATTCCGGTCTTTCCAGCGTGACAACCAAAATCCCGCAAAAATACCAATTAGAAGCAATCCAGTGCCCGCGACAAATTCAAAAAAGGGTGACCATTTCATTTTTGTGCGTTCCGTTGGCTATGCAACCATGAGCAACCAACGGCTCGGAGTCAGTATGCAGTTCATTCGGACATCATGAGAGGCTATGGGAACCTTGCTGACAATCTGCTCATCAAATGCAACCCCGCATTTGAATCCCACTGCATGGACTAACAGACGGTCGTAAAACCCCCGCCCCTTGCCAAGGCGATTACCTAGCGGGTCAAATCCTACCCCAGGCACTAATAATAAGTCCAGTTGGTTCATCGGGAAGGATGAACATTTTTCTTGGGGTTCCAGAATGCCAAACTTTTGGGGAGTGCAGTCTTCAAGACATATGATTTGTGCGGCTTCGTATTCACCTGTGGTGGGAACATAGCGGGGAAGATGGACTTTTTTCCCGCTTGTCAGCGCTTCTTGCATCAGTGGCAACAGATTGATTTCGTCTGTCGTGGCCGCATAGAAAAAGATGTTCCGGGCTTCCCTCCATTTTTTCTGGTCCCTTAAGAGAGAACAGGCCCGCTGGGATGCGTCACTGCGCTGTTTTGCCGAGAGGTTTTTCACCCGGTTTTTGAGTTCCTGGCGGAGCTCTTCTTTTTGCCGCATGTCGGGAAGTGTCATTTTTTTTCAGGATCAGGTGTCGTGGGAAGCTGTTGCATTTGTGCCCGCCACTTGTCCAAACGATCCTTGATTTTCTTTTCCACCCCCTGGTCAGTGGGGGTGTAATACGTTTTTGCCGCTCCAAGGTGGTCTTGAGCGACGAAGTGGCCCGGGTAATCGTGCGCGTATTTGTAATCCTCGCCATGCCCCAGGCGTTTTGCTCCAGAGTAATGGGCGTCGCGAAGATGTTCGGGAACGGGGAGCGTGCGACCGGAACGCACGTCTTCCAGCGCCGCATCAATGGAGGTGATGGCCGAATTGCTTTTGTTTGCAGTGGCAATGTAAATTGCGGCTTCGGCAATGGGGATTCGGGCTTCGGGCCAGCCAACAAATTCTGCGGCTTGATGCGCGGCATTGGCGAGGACGAGGGCCATTGGATCGGCGAGACCGACATCTTCAGCAGCGCAAATGACGATGCGCCGTGTGATGAACCGTGGGTCTTCACCGGCATGGATCATTTTGGCCAGCCAATACAGCGCGGCATCAGGCTGGCTGCCGCGCATGGATTTGATGAAGGCCGAAATCGTGTCGTAATGGGCATCTCCATCTCCATCGTAGACGATAGCCTTTTTCTGAATGCACTGTTCGGCAATGTTCAGGCTGATGTGGATGAATCCATCGTTTGAAGGAGGGGTGGTCAGCGCTGCAATTTCAAGGGAATTCAGGACTTTTCGTGCGTCGCCATCGGCCACTTTGGCCAGATGTTGAAGCGCTTCGGAATCCGCTTTGATCTTCATGAATCCCAAGCCTCGTTCTTCATCAGCCAGGGCTCGCTCAAGGAGTTTCAAAAGATCGTTTTCCCCCAGCGGTTGAAGCTCAAAAATCTGTGAGCGCGAAACGAGGGGGGAATTGACAAAGAAAAACGGGTTGTGTGTGGTGGCTCCAATCAAGCGCACAACACCACTTTCAACATCGGGTAACAAGACATCTTGTTGGGATTTGTTGAAACGATGGATTTCATCGACAAACAGGAGCGTCGACTGTCCTTTATTTTCGAGTCGATTGGCGGCGGATGTCAGCACGCGACGCATATCTGACACATTGGATTCCACACCGCTGAGACGCTCGAACTGGCTTTTGGTCTGGTTTGCAATGATTTGAGCCAGAGACGTTTTCCCCGTGCCGGGCGGCCCATAAAAAATCAGGGATTGGATTCGATCCGCCTCAATGGCGCGGCGCAAGAGCTGTCCTGGGGCCAGAATGTGGCTTTGCCCGACAAACTCATCCAGATTCCGGGGGCGCATCCGTGCTGCCAGAGGTTTCTGAGTGGAGTGCACTGGTTCTCCTTTGCCCGGGGTTGATGGGGCAGGTGCTGTGGAGGAGAACAAATCATTACCAATCACAGCGTTAAGATAGCAGATTTCACGTTTGCGGTGCAACGGCAAGGATTTGGAAAAAGAGGAGAGGACAGGAGAAGAAAATTTGGGTTCGACTTGGGGAGAAAAGACAATTTCTTTTTTTTGTGTGATAATGGTCTTGTTCAAGGGTGGGGTTTTGGAGATATTTTTGAAAGTGTCTCAGGGAAAGCGTGTTTGATGGTGAAAAACTAAAATGGGTGAGTATTTCCCGGGACTTGACGAAGCGGATAGTCTTTATTTATTAGAGAATAGTTATGAGCGAAGTTGAGAAATTTTCTTTTCAAGTGGAAATCCAGCAGTTGCTGGACATTGTGATCCATTCCCTTTACACGGATCGCGAGATTTTTGTTCGTGAGTTGATATCCAATGCGGCAGACGCGTGTGAGAAGCTGCGTTTCCGACAGAGCTCCGGCCAGACAGTTTATCAATCTGAAATCCAGCCAGGAATCGCAATAAAAACGGATGAGACCGCAGGAACAATCACGTTCATTGATACCGGTATAGGCATGACCAAGGCTGAGCTGGTAGAGAACCTCGGCACGGTAGCCCATTCCGGCACAAAGGCCTTTTTGAAACAACTGGCCGAGAAAAAGACCGACGGTCCATTGATTGGTCAGTTTGGCGTGGGGTTCTATTCTGCCTTCATGGTGGCCACAAAGGTGGAGGTTTCGAGCCGCTCGTTTTTGCCGGAAGAAAAGGCTTGGAAATGGACGAGCGAGAATGCTGGCGGTTACGAAATGGAGCCTGCTGGTGACATTCCGCGTGGAACACAGGTCGTTCTTCATCTCAAGGACGATGCCAAGGATTTTACCAAGACGGATACGATCAAGCGAATCATTGAGCGCTACTCCAGTTTTGTCCAATACTCGCTCGACCTGAACGGTGAGCGTCAGAACACAATTCAGGCGATTTGGAGCCGGAACAAGAGCGAGGTGACGGAGGCCGAATACAACGCGTTTTACAAGTATGTCGGGCACGATCATGAGGATCCGTTGTTGAGGCTGCATTTCAATGTGGATGCGCCGCTTTCCATTCATTCCGTTCTGTTTGTTCCGCAACATAACTGGGAAAATCTGGGGTTGGGACGCACTGAAGCAGGGGTAAACCTGTATTGCAAAAAAGTTTTGATTCAATCCCATGCCAAGGACTTGTTACCCGAGTGGCTGCGGTTTCTGCGTGGGGTGGTTGACAGCGAAGACCTGCCTTTGAATATTTCGCGTGAGACCATGCAGGACTCCGCTCTGATGCAGAAATTGAACCGCGTTTTGACGAGCAAGTTTCTTAAATTCCTGGAGGAAACCGCGGAAAAAGACCCTGCACTTTACGAGAAATTCTATCTGGAATATCAGCGTTGTCTCAAGGAAGGCGTGGCCACGGATTTTGCCCACCGAGAGGCAATTGGCAAATTACTGCGGTTCGAATCCTCTTCCACGGAAAAGGGAAAACTCACTTCATTTGCCGATTACGTCAAACGGATGCAGCCGGACCAGAAGGAAATTTATTATCTACTGGCTCCAAATCGCGAAACAGCCGAAAGCAGTCCGTATTTCGAAGTGTTTCAGTCCCGCAAAATTGAGGTTTTGTATTTGCAGGACCCGTGGGATGAATTTGTCATGGAACACTTGGGGGCATTTGATGGCAAGACAGTAAAGGCGGCTGAAAAGGCTGAATTGGATGTCACAGATCAGCCAGCCGCGCAGGAAGCATTGACCAACGAAGCTGCGGAGGCGCTGGCCAAGTGGATCAAGGAAAAGCTTGGAGCCCGGGTGGGGACAGTGCGTGTTTCCAAACGGTTGGTGTCCAGTCCGGCGGTTGTGTTGGAGAATGATCGAATGCTGACATCAAGCATGAGACGGATTTTGCGTGCCACACAGAAAGGGCAGGAGATCAAGCCTGAGGAGCAGGATTTGGAGATCAATCCACGTCACCCAGTGATCGTGCGTTTGGATAAAATGCGTGCAAAAGACGAGGCTTTGGCCATTCAAGTGGCGGAACAGGTCAATGACAATGCCCGCGTGGCGGCTGGTTTGATGGAAGATCCTCGTGCGATGCTCAAACGCTTGAATGAATTGCTCGAAAAGGTTCTTGCCGAAAAAGCGAGTTGATCGATCTTCTGGCCATGCGCCCTGAGTCATCCACTGGATCACTGGAATTTTGAAACGCAAAGAGCAGCCTTAAAAGCTGCTCTTTTTGTAGACAAGAATATTCTTTTCTGAAAGGCGGACGATAGTTTCGTTAATATATTTATGGCTGTTCCTTTAAGGTGTGAGAGCAAAGGGCCAAAATAAATTACTTGGAAAGTGGGCGATTTTTTAAGGAACAGGGTGGGGTGGAGACTTTTTCCTAATTACAGTCTATAGGTTGACCAGATTTTCTGTTTTCTTATCTACCGATTTGGCAAGGCGTAATTTAATGACTTTTGCCAATCTTATGGAATCAAAAGGTTTGCACAGATAGTTGAAATCCTCCTTCAGTCCGGTTCTGTCCGGCAGCGATTCAAGGTTGTTGCCACTAGAGAAAATCACTGGAGTGCCAGGGCGTTCTCTTTCAATAATATCGCCAAGGTCGCGTCCATTGATGTTCCCGGGCATGATGAGATCTGTGATGACAAGGTCGATCAAGTTTTTGCATTTTCGCCAGACATCCAGGGCATCGGTGGCATTGGAAACGGCGAAGACTTTGTAGCCTTGACGTTGAAGAAAGAACTGAACAAATTGCCGGACGGTGGGTTCGTCTTCGGCCAATAGGATGGTTCCGTTAACGGGGGTGTCGGAGGGAGGCGGCACGTGCAAACCAGAGTTTTGGGATTCGTGGTAAACGGGCAGGAAGACGCTGAAGGTGGTGCCTTTTCCCACCTGGCTGGCGACTTCGATCCATCCATGATGTTGTTTGACGATCCCGTAGACTGTGGAAAGCCCGAGACCGGTGCCTTTTCCAATATCTTTTGTGGTGAAGAAGGGCTCGAAAAGGCGTGACATCGTGGTTGAATCCATCCCGCAGCCCGTGTCTTTGACACTAAGTCGGATGAAGTCTCCGGGGCGCGCCTCGTTTGTGAGCATCGCCTGTTCTGGAGTGATTGTGACTTGTTCCACATCAATGAAAAGGGTGCCACCGTTGGGCATGGCGTCACGCGCATTGACGGTCAGGTTCATCAGCACCTGTTCCATCATGCCGGAATCCGCATGAATGAGATTTTGAATGGGATGCTGTTGAAAACTGATGGCGATGTCTTCTCCCAGGAGCCGTTCCAAAAGCCGGAGCATGTTGCGGACGAGTTCGGACAGATCAATGGAACGGATAACCAGAGGTTGACGGCGGCTGAAAGCAAGCAATTGCCGGGTGAGATCAGTGGCACGCTGGGCGGATTTTTCGACTTCCTCAACGGTTTCAACCAAGTCGTGGGGCATGCGTTCATCCTGTTTGATCAGGCCCAGGTAACCTTGAATTACTGTGAGGATGTTATTGAAATCGTGGGCAACGCCACCGGCCAGACGTCCCACGGCCTCCATTTTTTGCGCGGTTCGCAGTTGTTCCTCCAGATGTCTGCTTTCTGTCACATCGCGAATGAGGGTTAGAACATAAGTAGGCCCGCCTGTTTGTTCGAAAAACGAATTGGACAATTCAAAACTGCCTTTTCTACCATTCCATAGCACCCAATCTTGAACGTTCTTTCGTAGAATATCTTTTGTTTTGAAATCTTTTCTGTAGTTGTCCAACAGTTTGGCCTGTTGGTTCTCGTTATGAATGATTGTGTAATACTGGCCGACGAGTTCCTCTTTCTTTTTTCCTACCATCTGGCAAAAGGCGTTGTTGACCTGGACAAGAGTGCCCTGGTTGTCGGTCATGTACATGCCATCAGCCGAGATATCCCAGACCATGTGGTAGCGTTTTTCCAAGGAGGACTCTGTTTCCAATTCTTTACGGATTACTTCGGTCTGTTCCTTGACCTGTTTTCTGAGTGCGATGACCCAGAGCAATCCGCCGAGGAAGATAGTGGACAGCATTCCTGTCACAGTGGCGATTCTACCTTTGGTCCACCAGGAGGGGGGGCTGAGAATTTTGAAATCATTTGGGGTTGGAAGTAGAACCACCCAATCTTCAAGAAAGGTGAGAGGGCTGCCTTTTCGGAGCAGAATGCCGGTGATGCTGAGCCTGCTGCCTGGCAAAATGGCTTTGGAATTGTTGGTGGGGACCCCCCGTACACGAGCTTCGAAGAGATGGTCTTCAAGTTGGAGAATCATCTGGAGTTCTTCTCCAATCTGCCGGGAAAACCGAAGGGTTGCCTCAACTTGAACAAACGTGGGTTGGAATTGTTTTAGATTCAGATTATGAAAGGAAGTCAGTGGCTCTGGAACGGGAAGTTTTTTATGATCAAGCCGGCGTAATTGTGTATAGCGCAGGATGGGAAGCGTATTTTCAATATCGGGGATGCCGGTTGCTTCAATTTGATCGCCTGGCTTGAGATTCTGGCTTGATGGGGAAAGCATCATAATCGTGCCGGTCTCATCTTGGAGAAAAATGCGCTTGTCCTTGCTTTCGTTCCATTGCCCCAATGCAGTGCCTTTGAGATGGATGGGCTCACTCTCGCCGTTTTGAGCCAGTTCGAGTGCGTTTTCAACTGAGACGATAGGTAGTGAAAAGGAGTCTTTTCTGTTGGATTGGATTGTGGTCAGAAAACTGGGATTGGGGACCAATATGCGACTTGCCACAAATTGGTTTTTGTTGTTAAGCGTGGAGACGCAAACACCGGAAACTGCAATTTTGCGTCCGGGCAGTTCCTGCATACTGGAGGTGCGACTGGTTCTTCCAACAATAATGGAAATGTTCTGGCGGGCATCGGTCAGTTCAATTCTATATTCGTTTGTTTCTGTTTCGTCCACTGATCGAACAAGCCCGGAAACCGTGACCCAATAACCATCAAACTGGCCGGAGTGAAGACTTTGAATCGGAATGTGCAGACCATTGGGCGGTTCTCCAGAGCCCAGCACTTTGACCTTTGGTTCCACAATGATCGGAGAAAAGAGCCCTTGGGATGCATAACCTGTGATTTCAACTTTTGTCCCCGTATCGAACCGGCCCTCAGGCCACTTGTTATTAAAGAGGAAAATGCCACAATTCTGATCTTGTACAAAAAACAGCCAGAGGTTGGAATTTGCAAGCGTGACCGTGGCGGTGAGGTGTATGGGAAAACCGCTGTTCAATGTTTCAGGAGGAAGTTCTCTGATTTCCTGAATGGAATTTTGAATGGGGGCATAATCTTCTGCAGTGAGGGAAGAGGAATTGGTTTGTGCTTTCAGAAGGGATTCTCTGCGTAAACCGATTTCTTCAACTATCGCGTTTTTAATGAACAGATTTTCGTTCTCAATCGATGGATAACCATCGGCTGAGATCCACTGATTCAACTGATTGCGAGCCTTGAATCTTTGGTTTTTTTCGACATAGGCCCGGGTTGTGCCGTTTTCGAGAACAAGATTGCCGACGGAATCGGATTCCACAACTTTGCCAAACACCTTGATTTGATGAGGCATTGGGTTGGTTTGGGTGAGCTCCTGTGCTGCCGAAAGACTGATGGGCGGAGCAGGCAGGGGGTCTGTGAAGGGAGGAGACAGAATCGTTACAAAACGGGATGAAGGGACCAATAAACGGGGATGGACGAGTGCGCTTCTGGGGCTTGCGTTGAGAGCCGTTCCTTGAATTTCAACTTCCTTATCCAGCAGCCGCAAATAGAAAATAGGTTCCTCATCCTTTTTTATGGAGACCTTTTGTGAAACACCTTCGGAAGCCAAATCCAGTTCCCACACCTGATCTTTCTCTGAAACACTTTGAACAACCCCACTGATTTGAACCCACAGCCCGTCTAGTCGAATAGCGTTCAGCTCTTTTAAATGGATTATCTCCGGTTTTGGCATGGGTTGATTCGTGCCTATCACGGTGATCTGTTCCATCTCCAAATAGGGTTGAAAGACACCTGACACGACTACCCCATCGAATTCCACCAAATCTCCAAATGAGAAGTTTTCTACATCATTCTTGGTTTTAAAGTAGATTCCTCCTGTTTCGTCCTGCACAAAATTGAACCGTTCTGTGGAGGTGATGATTCCTTTGCCATGAAGGACATGTTTTTTGCTAAGCCCTTCTGATGGAAGTTGTTTTACCTGACGGATGCTTGATAAAGTAATGGGGTACGTTGAAAGTTGCGCCTGAACAGTAAAGGCGAGGAACATCAAGATAACTAATTGGAGAGTCCAACTGCGCATTGAGGTGTATCTATGCTTATAACTAATGGTACAGGCTTTAGAGTATCCGTCAAGCTGGCTTCTCATTTCTCTTTTATCGGAGGCTTTTTTGTGAGAAAAGAAGGGGGGAACAAGGAAACCTGCTTGACGGGCATCGTTACAATACTTAGGTTTTTCAACTCGTTGTTGATCGGTCCGGGCAGGCTTCGGAGCGGACGGTCTTTTTTGATCAGGGCAATTTTGCCCAAACACTGAAAGGTTTTTGCGTGAACGTAACGGTAGAGAATTTGGCCCCCTGCAAGAAACTTATGCGGGTGGAAGTTGAAGTCCAGAAGGTCCAAGCGGCCTTTGATGAAGTCATTAATGATTTCCAGCACCATGCCAGGCTCCCTGGCTTCCGTCCGGGGAAAGCTCCCAGAGACATGGTTGCCAAGCGCTTTGAAACTGAAATCCTGGATGAGGCAAAGAGAAAAGTCATCTCTGAGGCTTACCGGGCGGCTGTGACCGAACATAAGCTTCAGGTTGTCGGACAACCTGACATTGAAGAGATCCAATTTACAAAGGATCAGCCTACTCAATTTGCCGCAACCCTTGAGACAGCTCCGGAGTATGAGCTGCCTGAATACAAGGGATTGCCTGTGAAACGGACGATTTCTTCTGTTACAGAAGCGGATATTGTACGTGCCATCGATATGTTGCGCGAGCAACGAGCCGAGTATCCCATTGTAGCCCGTCCTCTGGCCAACGGCGACGTTGCCGTGGTGAACTATACGGGAACCTCCGAGGGAAAGCCATTGACGGATTTCGCTCCGGTTGCTCGTGGCTTGACTGAAAAGAAGGGGTTCTGGATCAAGGCGGAACCCAATTCCTTCATTCCTGGATTCACCGAGCAATTGGTGGGTATGAAGGCAGGCGAAAAGCGCACCGTGAATGTGGATTTCCCGGCTGATTTCGTGACTCCTCAACTCGCAGGCAAAAAGGGTGTGTATGATGTGGAATTGGTGGAAGTCCGTGAAAAGAAGATGCCAGCCGCTGATGATGCATTTGCAAAGCAGTTGCAGGCCGAGAATTTTGAGAAACTGCGTGAAGGCGTCAGGGCCGACCTCCAAAACGAGCTGAACAGCAAGCAGGCTCGCGATATTCGGAATCAGGCCTTAAAAGCTCTCCTTGACCAAATCAAATGTGATTTGCCCGAGAGCCTTGTCAATCAGGAGACTCGTGGCATTGTTTACAACATTGTCAGCGAGAATCAGCAGCGTGGTGTTCCCAAGGAAGCCATGGATGCACAGAAGGATGCCATTTATAACTCTGCCAATGCCACCGCCAAGGAACGCGTCAAAGCGTTGTTTGTCGTTCATCGCATTGCCGAGAAGGAAGGCATTCGTGTGGAGCAAACTGAAATGACAGCCCGCCTTCAATCCATGGCTGCTCAATACAACATGCCATTCAAAAAACTGGTTGAGCAACTGGATAAGAACAACCATCTCGAGAGCGTTCACGAACAATTGCTGACCGAGAAGGTGATCGATCTGTTGGTTCAAAATGCCAAGATCGAAGATGTCCAACCTGAGCCAGCCAAGGCTTAGTTGTTGTTGGATCTAAAACGATTCCTTTTAACAAAATCGCCGGGTGCAGATTCATCTGTCCCGGCGGTTTCTTTTTAGGTCGTTAAGGATGGTTCTTAAAGGATTATTCCAGATAGCCGTTCTTTTTCAGAAAAGCCTCCAGTTGGTTGACGTCGAAATCTCCCAGCACGAGTCCATCCACTTCGATGACGGGAACACATTTTTGTCCGCTTAACGACACTGCTTTCAAACGTGCTTCTTGGTCCTTTCCAACATCGTGAACGTTAAATTTCCAGCCGATTTGGTTAAGCCATTTTTTGGCATCCTCACACCAGCTGCACATGGCCCGGCTGTAAAGAGTGATCTGCTCTGGTTGCTTCAAAATCTTCATTAAAAAAACTCTAATCAATAATGAAGTTCGTGCAAGTCACATGAATTGAATTTTGTTCGATTTACGCCATCTGGTGGCTAGAATTGGCTCATGAAATTTTTCTCATTACTTGCAGCAATGACGATCTTCATTGCGTTTGAAGTAACGGCGGCACCCAGCCTGGTCGAATGTCAGGAGCGGGATGGGTTGCCAAACTTCTTTGCAAAGCTCAACAGCGGAGCGGAAGTTCGTGTAGCCTACTTGGGGGGCAGCATCACGGCCCAGGATGGTTGGCGTCCCAAAACGCTTGCGTGGTTCCAACAGCAATTCCCCAAAGCCCATCTCAAGGAGATCAATGCCGCGATTGGCGGAACGGGGTCTGATCTCGGAGTGTTTCGGCTGAAACAGGATGTTCTGGATCATCAGCCGGACCTTGTGTTTGTTGAGTTTGCCGTGAATGATTCTGGCGTTCCAACGGAACAGATTCAGCGGACGATGGAAGGGATTGTGAGGCAGACATGGCGCTCACATCCGACGACGGACATTTGTTTTGTTTATACGATCGCTGGAAACATGTTGAAAGAACTGCAACAGGACCATCTGTGGAATTCCATGGCTGCAATGGAGACTCTGGCAGCCCACTATTCCATTCCTACGATCAACATGGGATTGGAAGTGGCGCGGATGGAAAAGACGGGAAAATTGGTCTTCACAGGTGAAAAACCAAAGACGGATGAAGAGAAGAAGGCGTTGGCGGACAAAATCCTGTTCTCGCCAGATTCGGTGCATCCCTATACTGACACGGGGCATCAACTTTATTTGGAAGCGGTTGCCCGAGGCATGGGAAAAATTCAACACGTGAATCACGCAGCAGGTCCTCACGTGTTAAAAGAACCGTTGAGAGCCGACAATTGGGAAGCGGCAAAGATGATTCCGTTGAGCAAAGTAACCCGGACTGGCAACTGGTCTCGGATGGACAGTTCCAAGGAAGGGCTAGCTCGGAATTTCTCGAATTTCCTGCCGGAATTATGGAAGGCCGACAAGCCACAGGATTCAATCGCATTCCGTTTTCGTGGGAAGGTCGTGCGTATCTATGATTTGGTGGGACCGGATTGTGGACAATTGACGGTTCAGGTGGATGATAAACCAGCAAAGAAAGAACTGCGGTTTGACGCTTATTGCACGTATCACCGGCTGGCGAGTTTTACGGTTGTGGACGGCGCAACGGATGGCGTTCATACCGCTCGCGTGACCCTGCTCCCCGATATGCCGGATAAGGCGAAAATTCTGTCGGAACGACATGAAAAAATGGATGATCCGAAGCGTTTTCAAGGTAAGAACTGGTATGCTGGAGCAATTTTGGTGGTGGGTGACCTGGTGGAATAACTTCTATGAAGCCTGTTTCTCTGGTTTGCGTTTTATTTGGCTTGATGACGATCGGGCTTTTGGCCGCGGAAAATACGCATGCCAAAAAGTTCATTCAAGTCGGATGGGATTCCCCAAACACTGCCTATTTAAAGGATCATTGGAAGGAGATGGAGAAGGGAAGCCCATTCGATGGAGTGATCTACAGAGTCGAGGCAAAGGGAGAGACAAACCAACAGGAAAGCAGTCTTTTGATGTGGACGAAAAAGCCGTGGAAACGGGAGTGGTTCCAACCAGTTCTTGCAGATTTGAAGTCATGTCATTTTACACAATTCAGCGATAATTTTTTGCAGATGGATGCCACTCCGGGGGATTTGGATTGGGCGGACGAAAGCGGGTGGGAAGCTTTTGCTGGGAAGGTTGGCATTTGTTCCTGGCTGGCGAAGCAGTCTGGCTCGAAGGGGCTTTGCATCGACTTCGAATCGTATGGGGCCAAGCAATTCCAGTGGAATGCGAAAGGAGGACGGAGTTTTGAGGAAATCCAGATGCTGGCCCGTAAACGAGGTGCGGTATTCATGCGCGCTGTTGCAAGGGAATTTCCAGATGCCACCCTGCTGGCATTCTGGCTCAATAGTGCAAATATGAAGGCAGGAAGACAGCCTGACCCTCATCGCATTCTGGCCGGGGAAGCCTATGGTTTGCTGCCTGCCTTTATTAACGGGATGCTCGATGTGATGCCCTCTTCCATCAAACTCGTGGATGGCTGTGAAAATGGTTATTACATGGATAGTGAAACCGAATTTCTACGTGCTGCGTCTGATATGCGTGGTTGGGATGGGGCGGCAATGCGGCTGGTGGCTCCCGAAAATCGAGGACGTTATCGCACTCAGGTGCAGGTTGGTTTTGGGTTTTATTTGGACATGTATTTGAACGAGGAAGGGAACCAATACTATTTCCCGCCTCTCAACGGTTCACGACTGGCCAGACTTCAGCGTAATTTGAATTGGGCTCGGCAGGTGTCCGATGAATACGTCTGGATTTATGGGGAACAGTGCAAGTGGTGGAATATGGAGACGGCGTGGTCAAAGGAAGCCGTGGCTCGGACGGTTGGAAGAGGTCGTTCGTGGGAACAAGCAATGCCTGGATTGACATGCACCATTGATCGAGTAAGGGACTTGACTGCTGCAGCGAGAAGGGAGATTGGCAGACAACAGACAAACAACTCTTTGACAAATTTGATCGTGAACGGGGATTTTTCAATGATTACCCCGCAGACAGGCTTGCCCACAGGTTGGAGCTTTTGGCAGGATGAAAGTTCAAAGGGTGGTTTTTCGTGGGATGGAATGGTGGGAACCGGAGCCATGAAGGCAACGAATATTTCCAATGGCGTGCTGATCCAGAAAATTCAGGTGACGCCGGGAGAAGTTTTTGTGGTAGAAGCGGAATGTCAGCGACGGGGAAATCCAATCTGCCTTCTGGGAGTGCGCTGGCAGAAGCAAAACGACCAATGGTCCAACTGGGATGAGGACCAGGTGTTTGTCTTTAAAAAAAGCGAAAATAAATGGGAAGAAGCCTTCGGAGTGGTGACGGTTCCAGAGGGAGCTGCTCAACTTGTTTTGATGACGGGAGTCCGCCAGCAATTAACGCCGGAGGACGTTTGTTGGTTTGATAATGTCAAGGCGTTCCGATTGTCAACCGTGCGGTAGACTTCGCCTTGAATATGTTTGAAATGTGATACATCAAATAGCCATGCAATTTTACTCGCAGTGTCTTTTTGGCCTGATGGCCTCCACTCTTCCGCTGATTGCAGCGGATACCAGTTGGTTTGCAAAAGATCCAGATCAGCTTCTGGAGCGCACTTGTTTCCAGACTGGTTCAGCTTACAGCGGAAACGGAAATCTTCGCTCGGATGTCGCGATTGTTTACGGAATTGACAAGGGGTTGCCGGGAAGGATTGAGACCTGGCGGGATCATGGTTATCGAATTCACGTGATGACTGGTGTCTCCTGGGGGGAATATCAGGATTATCTCTATGGTCGATTTGATGGTACAAATCGCGAGGATGAGGCACAGACTGAACGTTCGGGCAAGAAGGTGGGGCATGGGGGTGATGTCTACTACATGTGTCCTGGAGAAAATTACGGAAAATTTCTGTGCGTTGGTGTGCAGCGGGCGTTGGATGCCGGAGCCGAGGCGATTCATTTGGAGGAACCGGAATTTTGGGTGAAGTCGGGGTATTCAGAAGGATTCAAACGGGAGTGGCGCAAATATTATAGGGAAGAATGGCAGGCTCCTCACAGCTCACCGGATGCCCAATGGCGTGCTTCAAAACTCAAATATTATCTCTATCGCCGGGCACTACAACAGGTGTTTGATTACGTTCAGGATTATAATAAAAAGAGCGGGCGTCATGTCCGTTGTTATGTGCCGACCCATAGTTTGATCAGCTATTCCACATGGCGGATTGTCAGCCCGGAATCGAGCCTGGCACAGTTGAATGGCTGCGATGGTTACATCGCCCAAGTCTGGACGGGAACGGCGCGCACGCCCAATGTTTACAGGGGAGTTCGAAAGGAGCGCACGTTTGAAACGGCTTTTCTCGAATATGCGGTCATGCAGAATCTGGTGCGTTCCACTGGCCGCAATGTCTGGTATCTGAACGATCCAATCGAAGACAATCCCGACCATGATTGGCATGATTATCGTGTGAACTGGGAGTCCACTCTAGTGGCGTCGCTTTTCCAACCTGAAGTGTCGCATTATGAAGTTGCCCCGTGGCCGGAGCGCGTTTTTGGCGGCCATTATCCACACAACGTTAAAAAAGAAGACCGCAAGGCCATGCCTCCCGAATATGCCACGGAACTTCAGACGGTGATCAACAGCTTGAACGACATGAACCAGAAACAAGTGGAATGGGATTCTGGCACCACTGGAATGGGCGTTCTGGTGGGCGATTCCCTGATGTTCGAGCGTGGGGAACCTGTCTCAAGTGACGAGCATTTGGGGCACATTCACGGCATGACGCTGCCCCTGCTTAAAAGGGGCATGCCTGTGACGCCTGTTCAATTGGAAAACGTAACGATCTCCAATTATCTGTCTGGATTTCGAGTGTTGACGTTGACCTATGAAGGCATGAAACCATTGACTCCGGATGTACATGCTCCGCTGGCCGATTGGGTAAAAAAAGGTGGCATACTGCTCGTTTGTGATGATGACAAAGATCCTTACCTGACAGTGCGGGATTGGTGGAACACTGGCAATATGCACTACACAACCCCGCGTGAACATTTGTTTGAGCAGTTGGGAATTACCGTTTCATCGGAAAACCTTGGCAAACTCACTCCTGTGGGCAAGGGAGGTGTCATTTGGCTAAAGGAAAATCCTGTTGCTTTTACAACCGGTGGAGAATCAGAAAAACAATTCATTCAGGCTGCCAAATTAGCCGTGTCAAAAGCAGGGCTGACTTGGAAGGAAACCAATTACCTGAAACTTCGCCGTGGTCCTTACATTGTTGCAGCCGGACTGGATGAATCCACCAGCGATCCCGTCAGAACGTTGCGTGGACGTTTCATCAACCTCTTCGATTCGGAATTGAAGGTGAAAGAGTCCATAGACTTGACACCGGGATCCCGCTATTTCCTGTTGAACCTTAAAGAGCACAAGGAAAAAGGCCCAACCGTACTTGCTTCAGCCTGCAAGGCTTTGAAGATTAAGTCAGAAAAACAGAACCTGAGCTATGTCTGCGACGGCGTGCCCAACACTCCTGCTGTTGTGCTTTTCCGCATGCCAAAGGCTCCCACTGCCGTTGCAATCGACAGTCAGCCGCTGACGACTGTCAACTATGATCAGGAAAATCATCTTTTGTGGGTCCATTTCAAAAATGCAGACAAACCACAAACTCTGACTCTTTTGTTCTGATTGATTTGTGCAAAACGGGGACAATATCCGATTCCAAGGATGTTGTCCCTGTTTGACGCGGGGCACTAAATAGACAATGATGGATGGGAGCTTTGTTGATGCTCCGCAGCTCTTTTTGATGAAGAAACCGTCATTGCTAATTATTTTTTTGACCGTTTTTATCGACCTTGTCGGATTCGGCATTGTCCTGCCTTCCCTTCCTATTTTTGCCGAGCATCTGGAAGCAGACGGTTTTACGATTGGTCTCTTGATGGCATCGTATTCAACGATGCAATTCATTTTTGCTCCCATTTGGGGGCGGATTTCGGATCGCGTAGGGCGTCGTCCCATTCTTCTTTTTAGCACCGCTGGCGCGTCAATTTCTTATGTCATTTATGCGATAGGTTCGGGGATGACAGGAAGAGGGGCTTTGGCACTGCTGTTTGCTTCCCGTCTATTTGCCGGGATTTGTGGCGCCAATATTACGGTCGCTCAGGCTTACATTGCTGACATTAGCGCGCCGGAAGAACGATCAAAACGAATGGGGTTGATTGGAATGGCATTCGGATTTGGATTTATTTTTGGTCCGGTCCTCAGCGGGTTGGGGATGCACGCGTTTGGCGTTACGGGGCCAGGATGGATTGCTGCGGGACTTTGTGCTGCTAATTTCTTTTTTACGCTGATTCGGCTTCCAGAAAGCTGGAAACCTTCGGCAGAGGCCAAGGTTAATCAACCTCGCTTTGCTTTTTTCTTCCAAATGATGAAGAAGCCAAAAATCGGTCTTCTGGTGGGATTATTCTTTTTGGGGACTTTTGTGTTTGGCGCATTTGAAACGACGCTTGGTCTATTGGTCAGTCACAACTTCGGCCTGAGTGTTCAGGGGGGAAACGGCAGCTTCGTTTACGATCCAAAAATTGCCTATCTTTACGCATTTTGTGGGACGATTGGTGCAGTGGTGCAGGGAGGCGTCATCGGGCACGCTGTCAAGTGGATGGGAGAGCCCATTTTAATTGCGTTGAGTTTTTTGCTGGTTGCCATTGGATTGATTCCGATGCCATTTCTTGCCCCTGACAGTCTCGGATGGGCTGGGCTTTTGGTCTTTTTGGCAACAGTGTCCATTGGGTCCAGTCTTACGCGGCCACCCATCTTTGGAATGCTTTCAAACCTAACACCTGCAGCAGAGCAGGGGGTTACCATTGGAATTGCGCAGAGCGTTGGCAGTCTGGCGAGGATTGCCGGACCGATTTTTGCCGGAGTGCTGTTTAGCCGACACCCCATTCATCTCTACTTGATTTGTTCGCTTATTTCCTTTGTCTCATGTGCGATGGCCTGGCTTCATTTACGGTCCTCTCGTGCAAGTTCGAAATAGTAGATTCTTGATTATTCCCAATTGCCCGTCGTTAACCCGTTTTCGTGATCGTTGACTGCTTCTTTTATCGTCCACGTATTTTCTCTTTAAGTGGTGGATTGAAGATTTGATCGACAAAATTCGTCATTTCTACTGAGCTTTTTACCTGATTGTCATGTTTTTGAGCTTTATCTGTGAAAAAAGCTGAATGAGAGTCAAAGTAACTCGGAATTTAAGACAAAATTTTTATGAATTACCTTTTGAGGCCGGTATGGTTTACAGGAAAACGGTGGTGGTGTTCATGCATCGTGGTTTCGCTTTTTGCGATCAACCTGACAGTGTTGGCCCAAAGTCGGACGCTTGTGGAATGGAAGTTTGACAAGACCAACGATCTCAAGGGATGGGTTGCCAATCATGATATGGGGGACGTTGCAATTCGAAATGAGGTTTTGTCTGGTCGCACCATTGGAGACGACCCAATATTGGAACTGCAGGCACCATTTGAAATCTCAGCTTCGTCCAGACAGGTGATTGAGGTAAAGGTCAAGTCTGACCATGGCGGCATGGCAGAATTTTTCTGGAGTAATACGAGTCTGGGGAAATACGGCGGCTTTACTCAGGAAAAGACAACGGATTTCCAAATTATCGGCGATGGACAATGGCATGAATATCGTGTCACCCCTTTCTGGCAGGCTGAAGGGAAAATCATTCGGTTGCGATTTGACCTTTTTGGTGGCAGCCATTTCGCAGTTGAATCGATTCGAATTGTGGAACTGCCTTCTGTGCCGGAGGTAAAAGCGCCCGTATTTGATTTCTCTCGCGGGGCAGAAGGCTGGCTTCGTGTGGATGGGATGGCGTCAGCGAATTCCAGTGGCGGCTTGCAGTTGCCAATGTCAAATCCTGGCGATCTGTTTCTTAGCCCTCCAATGAAAGTGGATACCGCAGATAACAATTACGTAACCTTTTGCTTGAGCGCTACCCAGGGTAAACAGATGCAACTGTGTTTTGCCACGGATCAAGCCGCGGGGCTTCACACTCTCGTGTTCTCGATTATTCCAGATGGGAAAATACACACTTACAATCTGGATATGTTGGCTGCAGCAGACTGGAGGGGACATGTTATTGCCATGGGGATTCAGCCATTGGAAATGGAAGGTTCTCCGGTCGTGCTTCGCTCCATCGCTGTGGCAAGCGAACCCCAGGGACCGCCAATATTGCAGGCAACAGCGTTTTCCTTGGACACGGCATCACCGCGCGTTGGAATTCCGGCAAAAATCATGGCTTTGATTTCAAATGCAGGCGGTGGACGTGTTGAACATTTGCAGGCAAAACTCGTGGTGCCCAACGGACTTCGAATTGTAACAGCACCAAAACCGAATTTACTGCCTGCTCAATTGGGGGTTTCGGAAGAAGTCGCTCTCAGTTGGATTGTCGAATGCTCAGGTCCTGTTACAGGTTCGGCAAGTCTGGTTTTATCTGCCGACAATGCCGAGACAGTGACAAATCAAACGGAAATATCGTTCGTTCCATTGCCTGGGATCCAAAAGGCGGACTATGTTCCAGAACCCAAGCCGGTACGTGGCAAATATGATGTTGGCGCTTATTATTTTCCGGGGTGGCATAGCCGGAGCCAATGGCAGCCAATCGAGCGTTTCCCCGAGCGCAAGCCCATGCTGGGCTGGTATCGCGAAGGGGACCCCGAAGTGGCGGATTGGCATATCAAATGGGCTGTAGAACATGGCATCACCTACTTTGCCTATGACTGGTATTGGTGCCAGGGGCAACGGTCACTGGAACATGGCTTGCACAACGGTTATTTCAAGGCGCGTTACAGGAACCTGTTGAAGTTCTGTCTTCTCTGGGCAAATCATAATCCCCCAAAAACGCATTCGTTGGATGATTCTGTCTCTGTGGCTCGATATTGGATTACAAACTATTTCCAGCGGCCTGAATATTACCGTATTAATGACAAACCGGTCGTGATTATATTCAGCCCATATAATTATAAGAACGACATGGGTGTTGACGGTGTGAATCAGGCGTTCGAGGCCATGCGGGCTGAGTGCCGAAAGGCAGGCCTCCCTGGCCTCTATCTCGTGGCGTGTGTCGGAAATGCCCATCAGGTGGATGGCGAGAATTATGACGCGGTGACGGCCTACAACTGGCCCGGGCTTGGTGTGTCTGCCGGCGAAAAACGGGTTCCCTATGCCGCTCTGGTTCCCGCGTATCAACAGCATTGGAACCAACTCTTGAAGGAGGATACAAAGGCGATTCTGTTGCCTCTGTCTGGTGGATGGGACAGCCGTCCCTGGCACGGAGAGTCCGCACTGGTGCGCAGTGAACGCAATCCTGAGCTTTTCAAGCAGCACCTGCTTGATGCCCGTAAAATGTTGGATGAAAATTCAGGCAACCCGCGCGTTCTTCCATCCATTTTGATCGAAGCCTGGAATGAATGGGGGGAGGGTTCCTATATCGAGCCACAAAAGGAATTTGGTTTTGGCTATCTGGATGCGGTTCGCAGTGTGTTTGCTGCCGATGCGGTATCGGAACATCAGGATTTTGCCCCCGTCGATTTTGGCTTGGGGCCTTATGATCTTCCGGAAAGCAATCCACAAAAAACAAAATGGACATTTGAGAGGGATTCATCTGATTGGAATAACACGATGGATATGGGACAGGTGCGTGTGGAATCGGGGACGCTTCGCGCAGTGACAACCGGCAATGATCCTGCCTTCTTTGGTCCTCCAATGCAGGCTCGGGCCGGTCAATATTCACATGTCTGCATCCAGATGCGGTTGACAGCCAGTTCCGGTGTCACTAACCGCGATGCAGGCCAACTCTTTTGGCGCACCAAACGCTGGCCGGAAAACGAGGCCAGCAGCGTGCGTTTCCCAATTCTTGTGGATGGTCAATGGCATGATTATGAATTGCCCGTCAGTGAGAATCATCGTTGGACCGGTATTGTGACACGTTTGCGCCTTGATCCGGGGGATCACAAGAATGTTGAAGTTGAAATACGGAGTATTGAACTAAAACCGTTGTCGAGTGCATCCGCCAAAACATCTGCCAGCTTTAAGATCACAGGTGACTGGCAACTTGAGGTCACTGTCCCCAACGGTGGCTCCAACATTATTGCAAATGTGACTGTTGCTCCGCCAGGTATCCGTGTGGTGGAGACAGAGAAATATGACAGTCTGCCATTGTTTAACTCAAACAATCCCGCCGGTTGGAGCAAGGGAATCCCCTTGAAAGGGGTGTTTGCGCAGGAATGCAGCACACCAGGATTATTGGAACCAACGAGCCTCGTGATGCGTTCTGGCACAAACTCGGATGCCACAGTGTTTGAACCGTGCAAGGATTTTGGAGCCGATCCATTTTGGGGAACAGTTGGACGACTTTCCCAAGGTCGAATAGCAGAAAATCAGCCAGTGTTTATTTCCTATCGTCAGGGAATGTTGAGGATCGATTCCGTTGTATTGACTGCGGATCAACGAATTTTAGTTCGCCAAGGAGAACCGCGTTCTTCTGTGCCACTACCACCAAAAGCAGAACCAAACGAAATACTTTTGGGGAATATTTGGTTCCCGGGTTCGATCACAAAACTGACCACAAATGAGATCTTTCCAATTCTGGAAACCTCCTATCCAGAACCAGAAAAAATTTCGCCCACCATGGCGGAGACACTATTGCCAAAGACAATGGCCAAGATTCGTCAGGGGCAACCCGTAAAAATTCTGGCTTGGGGCGATAGCGTGACAGATGGAAGTTACTTGAAACACGGTCGCTGGCAGGAACAGTTTGTTGACCGTCTGCGGAAACGCTTTCCCAATGTGAAATTTGAACTGGTTACAGAAGCTTGGGGAGGGCGCAACACGATGAGTTATTTGGGAGAACCTCCAGGCAGTGTCCATAACTATCAAGAAAAAGTTCTGGCTCAGCGACCTGACCTGATCGTTTCAGAATTTGTGAATGATGCCGGGCTTGATGCAAACCAAGTTGAACAGCGATATTCGAAACTTCTTGGTGATTTTCAGGCGATTAATGCCGAGTGGATTATTTTGACTCCACACTATGTTCGTCCCGATTGGATGGGACTTTCAAAGATGCGCGATTGCGATGAAGATCCGCGTCCCTATGTGAAGGAGTTGCGCAAATTTGCCGCCAGACATTCAGTTGCACTTGCAGACGCTTCTTTACGCTATGGACGACTGTGGAGACAAGGAATTCCCTACAACGCACTCATGGTCAATTCAATCAACCACCCGGATGAACGGGGAATGAAGATTTTTGCTGATGCACTCATGGAAATTTTTCCATAAACGGGTCGTTGTTTTGCTGGATGTCAGTTAAGAGATCGTGCAAGGGGAATGGTGGGCATTGATTAAATTGCATGAAACAATCGATTTTATCGATTTGATGAGAATGCGGTGATCGACTACCGTTTGATCTGTTAAAACTCAGTGTGAAATTTGAAGTAGTGGCAATGAATTTTGGACTGCTTTCGAAGTCCTTTGTTCTACTCGATATTTGGAGCTTAGACAGATATGGAACTATTAATCATAGTGGTGGTTCTTGTTGCTCTTGCGTTTCTTATTGGCGCACCGCTCGCAGCAATATCAAAGGCATCAAACGCGCAGGAGGAAAATGATCTGCTCAAGGACAGGGTTTCCGACCTGGAAACACAATTGAACCAGCTTCGGGCCAAGGTGGATTCCGCATTCTCTGGTAATGCATCAACCTCGCAAAAAACGGAAACTGCTCCGCCCGCCTCCTCAAATGTGGCAGCCAAAACCGTATTGGCAGCGCCACCCATTTTGCCGAAAATGGATGAACGCCCCATACCGTCCACAGTGGGGGAACCGCCAGTTCTTGCTGCCATGCCAGAGGCGCTGGTTGCCTCATCATTGCCCAAAGCGACGCCTCCTCCGCCTTTAAATACACTGATTCCGCCGATCCCGCCGCCTGTTCCCATGACGAATCCAATCAAACACTTGAAAATAAATTGGGAACAATTCGTTGGAGTGAAACTTGTGGCGTTCATTGGTGGTTTTGTGGCTTTTTTATTTGTGGTATTTGGTCTGAAGGATTTGATTGACAGAGGATTGATAGTTCCCTGGGTAAGAGCGGTTATGGGCTATGTGTTCGGAGGGGGGCTTTTGTGTGGTGGGCTTTATCTTTCGCGTCGACGCTACGGGGTTCTTTCCCAAACACTGTGTGCGACGGCTGTTGTGATTTTATATGCGGTTACGTATGTCTGTCATGCTGTTTACCGGTTTGAGATTTTTGGGACAATCCCGACATTCCTTGTCATGGTCATGATAACAACCGGGGCATTCATATTGGCAGTGCGATTGAATGCCATGGTTGTGGCTATACTTGGAATGTTGGGCGGGTTTCTGACTCCCATTCTGGTTTCCACAGGACAAGATAATCCTCTGGCGTTATTTGGTTACATCGCCGTGTTGGATTTGGGGCTTGTTGCAGTGGTGTTGAATCGCCGATGGAATTTTCTCGTTTTGTTGGCGGCGTTGGGAACGGCATTCCTTCAGATTGAGTGGGCTAATGTATTCTTTGTCCCCGGCAAGATTTTCACGGCTCAAGCCATATTCCTTGGTTTTTGCGCATTGTTTCTTTTGGCAACATGTCTGGCAAAGGCACGGAAACAGGATGACAACTGGTTTGTTTTCTCCTCAGTGACTGCCAGTGTGATGGCTTTTGGTTTTGTCTTCTATTTGGTGTCGCTTGAGGAGTTTTCAACATCCCCAGGCATGGTGTTTACACTCGCCTTTGGAGCGGACGTATGTGTGCTGATTCTGGTGGCGATCCGAGAAATGCTGCTTCCTGTTCAGTTGTTTTCAGGAATGGCGGTGTTTCTGGCGCTAAACCTCTGGATGGCAAAGTGGTTGAAGGAGCCGTTGCTGTATTGGGCTCTCGGATTGTCCTTGTTGTTCGCTCTTGTGCACACGGTATTTCCGTTGGTGCTGGGACGTTTGAAACCCGGATGTAAACCATGCTGGTGGGCAAACTTGTTTCCTGTTCTTGCATTGATATTGATGCTGACTCCAGTGGGAATGATCCCGGATATTTCACTGGCGGTATGGCCTTGCATCTTGGTAGTGGATGCGTTTGCCATTTTAATGGCGATTGTTACTGGAACGTTCTTTGCAATTGTTGGCACGATTTTATTGACACTTGGAATCACGGGAGTGTGGATTGACAGAATCCCAACAGTGACGCCGGATGTTACGACAATTTTGTTGATTATTGGCGCTGAGGCCGCGTTCTTCTTTGGCGTTGGAATTTATGCGGTGGAAAAAATCCTGTCAAAGAAAGTTTCGGAGGCTGGTGTGGATAGTCATAACGGCTTTCGAGAAATATCGCCGGAGATGGTTCGAGAGATTCCCGCCTCGGGAGCCCTATGGCCTTTCCTACTATTGGTGATGGTGGTGCTAAAGCTGCATCTACATACGCCGTCTGCCGTGTTTGGTCTGGCTGCGGTCCTTTCTGCAATGGTGCTGGGGTTGTCAGTGAAATTAAGGACTCAATGGATGCCGCTTATCTGCATGTCCGGGGTGCTTTTGTTGGAACATGTTTGGCATGTCAGGCTGCCTCGGATCGAAGCCCCAGCCTTGTCGCTCGGATGGTATTGTTTCTTCTATCTGTTATTCACGGCGTATCCCATTGTATTCTGGAAACGTTTTGAAAAGAGACCTGTTGTTTGGGCTGTAGCCGGGCTTGCCGGACCTCTCCATTTCTATCTGATTCACAATTTGATTCATGATTATTACCCGAATGACTTCATGGGGCTTGTTCCAGGGGCATTTGCAATTTGTTCACTGGCGGCTCTGGCGTTTGTTTTGAAACAAATTCCGATGTCTGAGCGTGGAAAAACGCCTGTTGCTTGGACTGGGGGGACAGCCCTGTTTTTTATAACACTGATTTTTCCAGTACAATTCGATCGCGAATGGATCACGTTGGGGTGGGCTTTGGAAGGAACGGCGTTGGTATGGCTCTATCACCGAGTGCAACACGGGGGACTGAGATGGACAGGGGTGGGGCTGCTTTTGGCAGCCTTTGCACGATTGGCACTGAATCCTGCGGTTCTCGATTATCATGCCCGGACAGGCACTCCCATATTCAATTGGTATCTTTATGCATACCTTGTCACCGCTGCCTGTCTATTTGTTGGGGCGTGGCTCATGGCTCCACCACGGAACAAGATTGGAGAATTCAATGTGCCGCCCTTGCTTAACACCCTTGGTGTGGTGCTTTTGTTTCTCCTGGTAAATATTGAGATTGCCGATTATTTCAGCACCGGGGAAACGCTGACCTTTGAGTTTTCTGGGAATCTGGCGCGAGACATGACTTACACGATTGCCTGGTCAACGTTTGCATTTGCCATGTTGGTTTACGGTGTGTGGAAAGCGGCGCGTTTTGTACGCTACGTTTGTTGGGGGCTGCTGTGCATTGTGGTAGTCAAGTTGTTCTTCCACGACTTGGCAAATTTGGGACAACTCTACCGTCTGGGAGCGCTGATTAGTGTGGCAGTTATTTTATTCCTCGCTTCATTCACATTTCAGCGGTTCCTGAACCGGAGAACAAGGGATAATGGCAATCCACCGGCCAGCAAATCCTGAGAAAATACCCACATAATTCTATCGAAATTCTCCGGGCAATAGGGTAAAGTCAATTCCGTTGCCTGGAGATGCATTTTTTATCACCAGCCGGTTTTTTGTTTGCCGCCGCGATTCCCGTGGTGGTGGTGTTCTATTTACTCAAACGAAAGCGAGTGGTGAAACTGGTTTCGAGCACGATCCTTTGGCAGCGGTTCATATCTGACAATCAAGCAAACGCTCCGTTTCAAAAGCTTCGTCACAATTGGTTGCTTGTTCTTCAAATCATTTTGCTGGTCCTGGCGGTCCTGGCCCTGAGTCGGCCATTTTATGCGGGGCTGACAACAAACAGCAGTTTCAAGGTGGTGATTCTGGATGCCTCAGCATCCATGAAGTCTACCGATGTGGTGCCATCCCGGTTTGAGAAGGCAAAGGAAGAGGCACTTAAACTGGTGGATTCGTTGCAGGGCAATGCAGAGATGCTGGTATTACAGGCGGGCGGTAGCACTGAAGTCAAACAATCAGCCACTGCGAATAAAGCGGCACTGAGACGGGCTATTTCCAGTTGCCACTCCACGGATTCCGGCACTCGATTGACTGAGGCATTAAAACTGGCGGCAACAATGGCGCGGGATAAAAAGCTGCCGGAAATCCACCTTTTTAGTGATGGCATAGCTCTGGGATTGGATGAATTCGAGAACAAGAACCTGGCCGTTTTCTACCATTGTATTGGCCAGCGGGGGAATAACCTTGGGATTACAACCCTGGATATTCGCGAGAATCCTGAGAACCGTGCTCAGCGTGCCATTTACACCAGTGTGGCCAATTATTCCTCGAATGCCGTTCAGACAAGCCTGGAACTTTTATTTGACAACCAAATCATTGATGCGCGTGCGATTTCCATTCCAGCGGGAGAAATATCCCCTCAGGTGTTTCTGGCTTCGCAGTCAAAGGACGGTGTATTTTCTGTCCACATTACAGCAAAGGATGACATGGAATCGGACAATCAGGCTTCGATCGTGAGTTTGCTGCCAGTTCCAGCCAAAGTTCTCCTTGTGACAAAAGGGAACCGTTTTTTGGAAAAGGCATTGAAGGCGGGGGCAAATGTGGTTTTGAACGTTCAAAGTGATTGTCCGGCAAAGACGGATGACTATGACCTCGTCGTCCTGGATGATGTGGTGCCGACCGTCTGGCCGAAGCCGAATGTTTTGGCCATTCATGTTTGCAATACGAACTGGTTTGGATCCTGGTCGAAGGTGGAAGCTCCGACGATTGTTGATTGGAAAAATGTGCATCCGCTTTTGCGCTACATCAACCTCGACAATGTGGAGATTTCGGAGAGCCTGGCTGTGAAGACTCCATCGTGGGCTGTCTCGCTGGTTGATGCCCAGCGGACTCCATTGCTTTTAGCCGGAGAGTTGAACCATCAGAAAATTGTCTGGGTTGGCTTTGACACGCTTCAAAGCACATGGCCGTTGCGAATTTCCTTTCCAATATTTGTTGCCAACGCGGTTGAATGGTTGAATCCGGTGACGACCAAATCGACACAATTAATGGTTCATGGCGGTGACACCGTCCGATTTGGTGTGAATCAGGAATTAACAACTGCGGAGGCGGTCTTGCCCAATGGCGACAAACATGCCTTGAATGTCAAGGGGGTGCGCGAGATTGTGTTTAGCGAGACGGATCATCAAGGCGTTTACCATATAAAAGCCGGGACAAACGACATGACTTTTTGCGTCAATATTTTGGATGCGTTGGAAAGCAATACCCAGCCCAAACAGGAAATTCAATTTGGAAAATTCAACATGGTTACAGCCAGCAGCATAAAGCGCGCGAATGTCGAAATTTGGCGATGGATTGCAGCGGGGGCGTTGATCGTGCTTTTATTTGAATGGTGGTTTTATCACAGGAGAACGGCATGAGTGAGTTGGAAGAACGTAAAAGAGATCGTATCAAACAGAATAATGCTCGGTTTTTATTGGCGGGTTTGCCGCTGTTGATTTGTGGCATCCTGGCCGTATATGCCATCCCCACTTGGATGCGGCAAACCGCAGATGTCGTCGTTGTCTACACATCGCAGGATCAGGTTTATGCAGAACCGATCTTTGCAGAATTTACGAAGAAAACCGGGATCAAAGCACGCGTGATCTACGACAGTGAAGCGGTAAAAACGGTTGGTCTTGTAAATCGTTTATACGCCGAAAAAAAACGTCCGCAATGCGATGTTTTTTGGAATAACGAGGAATATCGGACGCGGCAACTGGCTGACAACGGCATTGTGCAGGATGGCTGGGGATCATTTGGGTTTAGAACGCGCCGAATCGTTGTGAACACCAATTTGCTCAAATTGGCAGATGCACCGCATCGTTTGTCTGATCTTACCAATGCGGTTTACGCGGGAAAGGTGGCTTTGAGCTATCCATTATTTGGAACGACATCGACCCATTTTCTTGTATTACGCCAGCGGTGGGGACGTGAACATTGGGAGACATGGTGCCGCGCCTTGCAGGCCAACAAACCCTTTGTGGTGGATGGCAATTCGGTTGTTGTCAATTTGGTGGGGAAGGGGGAGGCCATGATTGGAATGACCGATTCGGATGATGTTCTGGCAGGCCAGCACGATGGATTGCCTGTTGATTCTTTTGTTCTGAAGGAAGACGGGCTACAGATTGGCAACTCAGTTGGAATCATCAGCGACTGTCCCCATCCAACCAATGCGAAGAAACTGTTCGAGTATCTGAAATCCAACGAGGTTTTGGAACAATTGCGTAAAGCTGGAGCTGTGGAGGATGCCAAGGCTGGGGCTGGGCTCGAGACAAAAATTGACTGGGACGAAATTTTGAAGAACCAGCCTGTTGCCCTGGATGCGATTAAGAAGATTTTTCTGCGATAGTATTGATGAACTGGACACTCTTATCCAACACATTGCTTGTGGCTGCCACATCGACGGTGGGCGCTGTGGCACTCGGCTTTTTTGCCGCGCTATGTGGTGCAGGACTGGGTGGAAAACTGAGAACGGCACTTATGGCGGTAGCCGTGATTGTGCTGATGTTTCCGCCTTTTCTGACAACAAATTGTTGGATTGATCTGTTGGGAGAAAACGGACTGTGGAGAACGTGGTTTCCTCTGAACGTGTATTCTCTGAAGGGGACAGTCTGGATTCTGGCCTTGCAGGCATGGCCGATTCCGTTTTTCTTGATTTTGGCGTCTTGGCGGCGGATGGAAGCGTCTCTTTTGGAGGTGGATCCTTTATTGACAGGAACGGCGCTGATCCGCTGGCTGCTGGAGCCCATGGCCCGTGTGGCGATATTCCATTCCGCGGTGTTGACATTTGTTCTTGCGATGAACAACTTTGCCGTTCCTGCCATTCTTCAAGTGAAAGTCTATCCTGCGGAGATATGGGTGAATTTCAACACGATGTTTGATTATAACGCAGCGTTGAAAATGTGTTGGCCGATGGTGCTTGCCCCCCTGCTTCTGGTCCTTGTCTTGAGAAGATCGGATGTGGTATGGAATTGGCGCGCTGACGCCGCTCCAGCACGGATTTTTCGCAGTCAAACTGGCAAGGCGTGGTTTTGGAGTTCTGCGGTGGTGCTCGTGCTTGCCATCTTCTTTTCCTTCTGGATTCCGTTGTTTCACTTGATGACAAGCCGGTTGACTTGGAGCGAATTATGGCCTGCTTTTGCTGCTGGTCAGACGGCTTTGCTTAACTCGGGATTACTGTCTGTGGTCGTGGCGACACTGGTGGTGGCGGTTGCAGTGCTGACATGGCGGTGGCGTCTGGAATCGGTGTTATGGATACCGTTTTTTGTTCCAGGCGTGTTGCTTGGAATTGCCCTGATTTGGATTTTTAATCGTCCGTGTTTTGGATTGATTTACCCGAGTGCGATGATTGTGATTCTGGCATTTGGAGTCCGATACGTAGCGCTGGGGTGGAATTGTGTGGTGCGTGCCATCGGTGGAGCGGATCCCGTGTTGGGAGATGTTGCGCGTTTGGAGGGGGCGACTCGCTGGCAAGTGTTTCGACATGCTTTGTGGCCACAAATCTCATCGGCTGCCCTGGTGGGGTGGTATGTGACTTATTTGCTTTGCCTATGGGATGTCGAGACCATGGTGTTGATCATGCCTCCCGGATTTGAAAGCGTGGCGGTGCGCATTTTCAATCTGCTTCATTACGGACACAATTCCCAAGTGGACGCGCTTTGCTTGTTACTGCTGGTTCTGGCATTGCTTCCATTGGTGGTGTGGAGCTTTTGGAGACTGTGTTCGTTGCGTGTTTTTCGTGCGTTTGTGGTATGTCTGGCTGTGTTGGCAGTTGTGACAGGATGTTCAAAGGCGCCGCAGGATCGGATGCCGATCCAGAGCCAATTCTTTAGCGAGGTTCGCATTATTGGAACGCGTGGCACGGGATTGGGACAATTCAATAAGCCGCGTTCGGTTGCCGTGGATACAAAGGACAATATTTTTGTGGTGGATATGACGGGGCGGATTCAGAAATTCTCTCCCGATGGCGTTTTCCTGAAAAGTTTTCAAATGCCCCAGACGGAGAAAGGCAAGGCGAAGGGAATGTGTCGTGATCGGGCTGGCAACATTGTTGTGATTGAACCGCATTATTGTCGGGTCAATGTGTTTTCCCCGGAGTTGGTCCTGATATCGCAGTGGGGAAAAGAGGGAACCAATTTTGGGCAACTGGCTTTTCCTCGTAGTGTCGCGGTTAATTCTCGCAATGAATACTTGATTAGCGAATATCACTTGGTTGAGCGGGTTCAACGTTTTACTCCAACAGGGGACAAATGCCTGGCCACCTTTGGCAAACTCGGGACCGGTCCTGGTGAAATGAACCGTGTGGAGGGACTGGATGTGGATTCAAAGGGGCAGATTCATGCCGCTGACTCCTGCAATCATCGGATTCAGGTGTTTTCGTCAGATGGCAAATTTTTGCGTGCCTTTGGAAAGGCGGGTCAGGGACTGGGAGAACTGAGTTACCCGCTGGATGTGCGTGTGGACACGAGCGGACTGGAATTTGTCTGCGAATTTGGCAACAGCCGGATTCATATATTTGATACCAATGGCAGGCCACTCGAAATTCTGGGGCACGCGGGGGGGGATCCCGGGCAATTTAGTAATCCGTGGTCGATTTGTCTCGATTCACAGGGAAATCTCATCGTGGCCGATGGAATGAACCATCGGGTGCAGAAGTTCATCCGCAAACCTAATAAGAACGCATGAGCTTCCAATTTTCACATCCCCTATGGCTGTTATCACTGCTGGTTGCGGTGCCGTGGGTTTTGTGGCTGACGCTCAAAAGCGATGTGAAGATCAGTGCCTGGCGGCATTGGACCGCCTTTGCGATTCGCCTCATTGTTGTTATTACACTTTGCCTTGGTTTGGCCGGACTGCAATGGAGAAAACCCATTGAGGGGATGAATCTCTATTTCCTCCTGGATAGATCCGAGAGCATTCCGTCCTTGCAGCAGGAACAGGCGCGAAACTATGTCAATAAAATTTCCACTCAAAAACCGAAGGGTGATAAGGCTGGGGTTCTTGTGTTTGGGCGTGATGCCAGCATTGAATCATCGCCAAATGAGAGCGTTGATTTGCAGAAGATACAGGCGGTGATCGGTGTTGAACGCACTGATATTGCCGCAGCAATCCGCCTGGGGACGGCAGCCTTTTCTGAGACGGGACAAAAACGGATGGTATTGATTTCTGATGGGAATGAAAACGTGGGCGATGCCATGATGGCCATGCTTGCCGCGCGGGATGTGACCATGGATGTTTTGCCAGTTGGCATCGAGCGCGGGAACGATGTCTCGGTGCGCAAGTTGACCATCCCAAGCAAAGTCAAAAAAGGACAGCCTTTCGAGGTGAAAATCTTTGCTCAGAGCGACCGCGCTCAGGGGGCCACAATCCGAATGTTTCAAAACGATCAACTGATGGGTGAGACAAAAGTCGAGTTGACCGCAGGGAAGAATCTTTTTTCATTTCCTCAAACCCTGAATGAGCCGGGGTTTTATAGTTACAATGTTCAGTTGGAGGCCGAAGGCGACACTGTACCACAGAATAACCGGGCTACCGCGTTTACAAGTGTTCGGGGAAATCCGCGTGTTTTAATCCTGTCAAGTAATCCAGGACAGGATGTGTCACTGGCAAACACACTTCGGGGGGGGGAGTTTGATGTCAAATTATCCGGGTTGGATAGGTTGCCATCCACGTTGGCGGAAATGCAAAGCTACGACGCGATTTTTATCAGCAACATTGCCGCTGGAGACCTTGGAATGGATACGATGCGGCTTTTGGAGAGCGCTGTGCGGGATTTTGGTGTGGGCCTGGTTTGTGTGGGGGGAGACCAATCCTACGCGGCGGGCAGTTATCGTGGCACTCCGCTGGAGTCTGCCCTGCCATTGGACATGGAATTAAGCAGTAAAAAGGTTCTGCCCCGCGGAGCAATGGTGATTGTTTGTCATGCGACCGAATATCCTGGTGGAAATGACTGGGCTCGCAGCATTGCATTTGCGGCGCTCGATGCGCTGGGACCGCAAGACGAAATGGGAATCGCACTTTGGGATGGCACCACAAAATGGCTGTTTCCTCTGGATAAAGTTGGAGACAAAGTGGAAATGGGACGACAGATTTCTGGAATGAATCCAGGAGACATGCCAGATTTTGAAAAGCCCATGGAAATGGCGTATGATGCCCTGTCAAAATCCTCTGCCAACTTGAAGCACATGGTCATCTTTAGTGATGGTGATCCTGGCGCTCCTTCCGCATCTCTGATGGATGGCATTGTTAATGCACGAATCACCATCAGCACCGTGATGATTGGTGGACACGTGACTCCGGAGACGATGCGGGCCATGGCGGATGAAGGCAAGGGGCGGTTTTACGATGTTCGTTCACCCGAACAATTACCGCAGGTTTTCATCAAGGAAGCATCGGTGATTTTAAAATCAGCGATTTCTGAAGGAGCTTTCAAGCCTGTCATGCAGACATCCACGGAACTTGTCAAAGGGATTGGGGCTGATGAATTGCCAATTTTACGTGGGTATGTTTGCACAACGGCAAAGCCACGCGCAGAAGTTCCCCTGTTAACGCAAAAGGGCGATCCACTTCTGGCTCACTGGCAGTATGGCCTTGGCCGGTCTGTGGCGTTTACATCTGACGCAAAACCCCAATGGGCCAGTGATTGGATTGGGTGGAGCAAGTATCGTCAATTCTGGACTCAGGTTGCCCAATGGAGTTTGCGCCGGGTTGATGTGACCGATTTTACAACTGAAGCTTCGACCGAAAAGGGCGAGGGACACATTAGTGTGGAAGCCATCGATGCGAAGGGAAATTATCGGAACTTCCTTAACCTTCAAACCGTGGTTGTGGGACCAAAAGGAGACAAGCAGCGCCTCCACCTCGAACAGACTGGTCCCGGACATTATGAAGTGAAATTCCCCACAAAGGACGTGGGAGCCTATGTGTTGAATCTGATGGACATGGATGGCGAGCGGATGCGCGGATCACAGGTTTTGGGATTGAGTGTCAATTACTCACCAGAATTTGATGATCCTGCACCCAATGTAAATTTGTTGCGGCGTCTGGCTGAGGCGGGGGGCGGAAAGGTTTTGGACCCCAATCTTGATAATCCATTCCGGCATGATCGCAAGAAAACCTTCCAGCCTCAGGACTTGTGGGAGTGGTTGTTCAAATTCGCCATCATTTTATTTCCGTTTGATGTGGCGGTGCGACGTATTCAGATCGATCGCGAAGAATGGCTCAAAGCAACAAAGAACCTGCGACGTATTATTTTCTTCTGGAAGAAGGAAGACGAAGAAGTCAAATCAGATGTCTCTTTGTCCGCTCTGTTGAATCGGCGCGAGCAGGTGCGTTCCACATATACTGCGCCGGTGGAGGCAAAACCGGATTTATTCCAACCGGCAAAAACCGTGGAAGTTCAGGATGCGGGGGAACAATCAGAGGGTGGGGGAAAAGGAGGAGATTCCACTCAAACGGAATCTCCAGCCGCGAGTGAACAACAGCCGGTAAAAAACGCGACAAGCACCACTAGCCGTTTGTTGGATGCCAAGCGTCGGGCTCGGAAGAGAATTGATTAGGATAAATGCTTGCATGTGTGATGGGGTGTGTCAGAGTCTACAATCATATAGCATCGTGTGATGTAGTTTTCTTCATGAATGCAATGTTTGGAAATGGCGGGGTAATTTCAAAACAACGGAGCATGATATGAGCGGAAATGCTTTTGGAGGCAAGAAAAGGCAAAATTTTGTACTGCGTAAAAACAAGTGTTTTTACGTGAGTCTCCTGGCATTTCTTCCGTTTTTGTTGGAAGTGTTTTTCTTTTCCTTCGAATTACATGCACAGTTTATATATTCTACCAATCTGGATGGTACCCTCACAATCGCCGGTTATACGGGGAGCGGAGGAAACCTGACCATTTCAAATCAGGTTGAAGGAAGAACGGTCATTGCCATTGGTGACGGGGTTTTTGCAGACTTGCAGGGATTAAAAAGCGTGGCGATGCCCAAGAGTCTTCAGAGAATTGGGAGCCGGGCGTTTTCTAATTGCCTTGAATTAACCAGTGCGAAGATACCTGCTGGCGTTACCAATATAGGGGATTCTGCATTTTTCAATTGTAGTCTTTTGGAGAGCTTGGATATTCCAAGTAATTTAACCAGTATCGGATTTAGGACGTTTGCCTATTGCAGCAGCTTGACTACCCTGACGATTCCCGGCACGGTCAGAAATATTGGAGATAATGCGTTCGATCATTGCTTTGGATTGACAGAACTTACAATTCTTAATGGGGTTACCAATATTGGGTGGTCTGCATTTTATAACTGTAGTGGTCTGACAAGTGTCACCATCCCCGGAAGCGTGGTCGAAATTGGAAGCTACGCTTTTTTTAATTCTGGAAATTTGGCCGATGTAACCATAGCTGATGGCGTAAGGAGCATTGATGATTGGGCTTTCTCTTTTTGTGATGGTTTGTTGTCGATCAATCTGGCTGATAGTGTGACTCGGATTGGATCGTATGCGTTTTATGACTGTCAGAATTTAAGCAGCATCACAATTCCATCTGGCATCAGTAACATTGAGAGTGGCACGTTTTATGGATGTAGCGGCCTGATCCTCGTCAAGATACCTGCCGCTGTTGTCAGCATTGGAGGAAGTGCATTTAGCGATTGTAATGCGTTGGAGGGGGCCTACTTTGAGGGAGATGCTCCATCGGTGGTTGGTGGGTGGGCCTTTTCTGGAACTGCAACGGATTTTACGATTTATTATTGTAATGGAGCTTCTGGGTTTACAAGTCCGACTTGGTTTGATTATCCCACTGCGTTGTGGAACTGCACCATCTGGAAGGCTCCCAGCATTAGCATAGACGCGAATTGCAAATTGACGATTGGTTCGAAGGAGGGGACAAGTGTGGTGTTACAGTATGCAAATACACTTTCTTCAAATACGGCTTGGATTCCACTGACCAATTTTAACATGAAAACCACAAATGTGGTTTTTTCTGATTCCACTGCGAAAAAGGATTCCAACCGTTTTTACCGCGTTGTTTTGCAGTGATGATCTGAAAATAAAAAAGCGGCAGTTTCTTCTGCCGCTTTTACGAAAGAGAGCTGAATTCCTTTTTTTACACGGACATACTGAGAAGGAATTCGATGTTGCTGCGGGTCTTTTTGAGTTTGCCCAAAAGCAATTCCATGGCTTCGACTGGAGGAACTCCAGTAAGGGCACGGCGCAGGATGACGACCTTGTTGTATTCGTCTGGATGGTAAAGAAGCTCTTCCTTGCGTGTGCCGGAGAGCTCCACATTGATGGAGGGGAATATGCGACGATCGACAAGGTGGCGGTCCAGATGGACTTCCATGTTGCCGGTGCCTTTGAATTCCTCGAAAATGACTTCATCCATGCGGGATCCGGTGTCAATCAGTGCGGTGGCAATGATTGTCAAGGAACCGCCTTCTTCAATATTACGGGCGGCACCGAAAAAGCGCTTGGGCTTGTGCAGTGCGTTCGCGTCAACACCGCCAGAAAGAATCTTCCCGGAGTGTGGCTGGATGGTGTTGTATGCGCGAGCCAGACGTGTAATGGAATCGAGCAGAATGACGGCATCCCGTTTGTGTTCCACCATGCGTTTGGCTTTTTCAATCACCATCTCTGCCACCTGAACATGGCGTTCTGGGGGTTCATCAAACGTGGAACTAATGACTTCCGCGCCTTTGCAGCTGCGTTCCATGTCGGTGACTTCCTCAGGACGTTCATCAATCAAGAGAATGAAGAGATAAGCTTCCGGATTGTTTTTCAAGATGGCGTTGGCCAGCTTTTGCATCAATACGGTTTTGCCAGTGCGAGGCGGAGCAACAATCAGACCGCGGGTGCCTTTGCCAATGGGGCAAACAAGGTCAAGCACTCGGGTTGACTGCTCGTCGGGCGTGGTTTCAAGAATGAAACGACGATTTGGAAAAAGTGGGGTGAGATTGTCGAAATGGGTTTTATCCTTCGCCTTTTCCGGGTCTTCCTGGTCAACGGCCTCGACTTTGAGCAGTGCAAAGAATCGTTCTTTGTCCTTTGGAGGACGAATTTGTCCCGTTATCAAGTTGCCGGTCTGAAGGTCAAAGCGCCGGATTTGAGACGGGGATACGTAAATATCCTCAGGGCAGGGCAGGTAGTTAAAACTACGGGATCTCAGGAAACCGAAGCCTTCTGGAAGGATTTCGAGCACCCCTTCGGAGAAAAGAACCCCGGCGCGTTCGGCATTTTTTTGCAGGACTTGAAAGATCAGCTCGTGCTTGCGCATCGTGCCGAAGTTCTCAATTCCCATGACGCGTGCCATGTGGTTGAGGTCATTCATCGCCATGGCTTGGAGCTTGGCGATGTTGATGGAACTGGCGGAGGGAACCTCAATCGTGCTCTTGGAAACTTCATCCTCGTCAAAACGGGATTCTACAGGCTTTGTGGGCGGCTCAAGTTGCATCTCTGTCTGAGCTGCCTTGGCTGGCGTTTGAGACGCGGGAACAGTCTGTGCCGCATGGGGAGCAGGAAGAGTCTCGCGTGTCTTGGCTGGCTCACGAACTGTTGACCTGATTGCGTCACGTGAGACGGAGCGTTTGGCGATTGGTTCGGACGCCCGTGGGGTGACTTTTTCGGTCTCGGCAGGAGCAACCGGCTCGGGCGCTTTTACAGGCGTCGATGGAGCTGCATCCGCCGCGGCAGCGGTAGCTGCTGCAGCAGAGGCTTTGGCGGTTTTTCTCGCGGTTTTCTTAGTAGCGACTCTCGGCATATCAAAATATCAAATCGGCAGGTATTCCAGCAGGATTTGGTTACGTAACCTTGCACTTTGCTGTCGGCACTTGCGTGCCGAACAGCACGTAACCAGATGATTAAATACTAAACTTAAAAACAAACAGCAAGTCAATCAATATGGTAATGGAAAACGGGCTGTAAGTTCACGTACACGTTCTCTCACCTTGTGCGCTGTGTCAAGATTCTTGATGTCGAGCAGCACTTCACTGATCATGTCAGCAATGGCGGCCATTTCGGTCTCTTTCATGCCGCGGGTGGTCATGGCTGGGGTTCCCAGGCGGATGCCACTGGCTTGGAATGGAGAACGGGTTTCGAATGGAATTGTGTTCTTGTTAACGGTAATGCCGGCTTCATCAAGGGCGTTTTGGCATTCTTTTCCGGTGAGGCCTCGGGCACCAACGTCAACGAGCATCAAATGGTTGTCAGTACCGCCGCTTACAAGGCGGAAGTGGTTGCGCACCATGCCATCAGCCAGGGCTTTGGCATTGCGAATGATCTGTTGTTGATACGTCTTGAAGGCGGGTTGCAGGGCTTCGTGGAAGCACACGGCTTTGCCGGCGATGACGTGCATGAGTGGGCCGCCTTGAATGCCGGGGAACATTTGTGAATCAATGTCCTTGGCAAATTTCTCACGGCAAAGAATCAGTCCGCCGCGAGGCCCGCGCAGAGTCTTGTGGGTGGTGGTGGTCACAAAGTCGGCGTGTCCAACCGGGCTGGGATGCAATCCAGCGGCAACGAGGCCGGCAATGTGGGCAATATCCGCCAGAAGGTAGGCTCCAACTTCGCGGGCGATTTCGCCCATGCGTTTGAAATCGATGATGCGGGGATAGGCACTGGCTCCAACGGTGATCATGTTGGGGCGGGTTTCTTTGGCCATCTTCAGGAGTGCATCATAATCAATGGTTTCACTTTCCTTGCTGACGCCGTAATGAACAACTTCGAAGAAACGACCTGAGAAATTGGCTTTATTGCCATGGGTGAGGTGCCCCCCGTGGGTCAGGTCCATGGTCAGGAGCTTGGCTCCGGGCTTGAGAACGGCAAAGTAAACGGCCATGTTGGCTTGACTGCCGGAGTGGGGCTGAACGTTGGCGTGTTCAGCGCCAAAGATCTTCTTGGCGCGTTCAATGGCCAGACGTTCAACGGTATCGACGTTTTCGCAACCACCATACCAGCGTTTACCGGGGTAACCTTCGGCGTATTTATTGGTGAGAACAGAGCCTTGGGCTTCCATGACGGCGGCGCTGGTGAAGTTTTCACTGGCGATCAGTTCAATGTTCTCGGATTGGCGCTGGAATTCGAGGGAGATTGCGCTGGCAATTTCCGGATCGACAGATTTCAGTTTAAGAGTGGACGGAGTAGTTGATGGTTCCATTTTATTAACACGGCGTTCGTGGCGACCCCCTTCAAATTGGGCGGCCAGAAAGACGCCGATTATTTTTTTCGCCTCTTCAGGCGAGGTTGTTTTAGCGCCAATGCAGAGGACATTGGCATTATTGTGTTGGCGGGAAAGAGCGGCCATATCCTCGTTAAAAACGAGGGCGGCACGTATGCCTGGGATTTTGTTGGCTGCAATGCTCATTCCGATGCCGGTGCTGCATACTAGCAGACCCAAATCACTTTTCTGAGCAGCCACTTGGCTGGCAACTGCACGAGCGTAATCGGGATAATCGGACGCCTCGGATGTATGAGTCCCAAGGTCGGTTACGGAATATCCCTGGGATATAAGGTGTTGCTTCAGGGTTTCTTTCAGGCGAAATCCAGCATGATCGGCTCCAACCGCAATGGTCGGTTTGTTTTTGTAGCCGGATGCGGCGCTGGCGCCGCTGGATTGTTCAAGAAAACTTAACATGGAATAGATACCCTGTTCAATCTGATCGCGAGTGTAAGCATAAACTTCATAGGATCCACCGATTGGATCCCCAATGTCTTTTTCAAATTCATCAAGTGTGTCGTCGAATTCCCGAAGCAGAAACGTTTTTTCCGCCGCTTGGGGAAAAAGCAGGTTTACAGAGTCGACATGGCTGTGGGTCATCCCAAAGATGTAGTCTGCCTCGTTCACCAGTTCTGCTGTGAGCACACGGCTACGCTGGGAGGAGATGTCGATTCCGATGTCCTTCAACGCACGAATGGCATGGGTGCTGGGGGGCAAACCGTTGACAGCTCCGACGCCGGCGGACAGTACACGATAGCCGCGCCCCTTGGTTGCATGCCTAAATAATCCCTCAGCCATGGGGCTCCGGCAAATATTGCCAGTGCAAATGAAGAGAATGGTTTTCATTCCTGCAATAAAAATCTCACGTTGGTATGTCGGGGAAAAATCGTCAACCGCTAAATGTCACTCTTTGCCTTTTATCTGCACAACTGCCAGAGCTTTAAGCAGATCCATTCCCCGAAGGAGAACTGGATCAGCGATGGACGGACGAATATTATCATCTGCCCGCTGCGGGGCAACATCATCATCCAGGTCAAATCCCTCGCGTTGCTGACGCACCAGCTCTGCCTCATTAAAGCGGCGTCGAACGCGGTTTGTCAATGATTCCTCCATCTGGGCGGTTTGAAGATTCGTGCTATTCACCGCTTTTGACAATGAAATGTAAGGGGATTTGAGATAGTTTTTTTCTTCATCAATGCTGACATTGATGGCGATGTCCGGTTTGACATTGGAGAGGGCGTGATCGTTGCCCAGTCGAACCTGACCGGATGCGATGCGAAGTTGAAAGCCGTTGGAGAGGGTGTATTCCTTGAATACGCTGGCTTGCCCTGCTGTGGGGCTGCCAATGATCAAGCCGGCTCCAGACTCGTGAAGGGCTGCCGCAACGGCTTCTGCAGCACCTGCTGTCTGGCTATTCACCAGGATGGCCACGTGGGAGTCTATGGCATTGGTCTTCGTGGTGGCTTTTGCCGAGCCGTTTTCCCAGGTTAACAACGTTTGGTCGGAATTGAGAAACAGGTCCACAACGGCTCCTGCTGCGGCATAATCGAAACCGTTGGCAAAGCGGAGATCAAGAATTATGCCTTTGAGACGGTTTTTACCGTTGGCGATCATCTGAGTGTGATTGGTGGCAATTCGAGTGGCCAGTCCTTCGGTCACTTTACAAACTTGGTAGTATTCGATGCAACCATCGAGAATCTCGGCTTTTTTCAAAGCCATTGATGCTTCTTCGGCCTTGGATGCATTTCCCAAGAGAACACGCGTATCATATTGGCTGACAATCCCTTTGACTGCCGCTTTGTTCAATTGTTCCGCATTCACACCCTTCAAGTTTTCCTGCAAAAGTTTGTAGACTTCCTCAAACTTGGGAAAGTTATCGTTTGTGGCTGCAAGAGCTTGAAGATTTAAAACGACAAAAACTGCGCAGGTAATTGTAAACCGTGTTTTGAACATATTTATGATATTGCCGTTATTCGACCACTGAATGGCGTCTTGCGTTCGGTTATCGTGGATTGAATTGCAGGCCTTTAGAGGCAATGTCGTGCCGGAACAGGGCTCCGTCAAAGTTAATTTTTCCGACGGCCTCGTATGCTTTTGCACAGGCAGCAGGCAAATCCTTGGCCCACGCGGTGACACCTAAAACGCGTCCACCGTTGGTGACGATTTGGCCGTTCTTTAGTGTCGTGCCAGCGTGGAATACCTTGGTATTAGCCAGTTTGGCTGCTTCATCAAGCCCCAAAATGGGCTTTCCCTTTGCATAGGAACCGGGGTACCCCGCTGAGGCCATAATGACGCAAACAGCCACTTCAGGGTTCCAGCGGATTTCAAGCTTGTTCAATGTTCCATTCACACTTGCCATCAATACTTCAAAAAGATCCGTTTGAATCCTCGGCAGGTAAACCTGGGTTTCCGGGTCTCCAAAACGGGCGTTAAATTCCATCACCCTGGGACCAGACTTGGTCAGCATGATTCCCGGATAGAGAATTCCATGATAATCAATCCCTTCTGCTGCACAGCCTTTGAGCCATGGCGAGAGGATGAGCTTGCCAACATCCGAGAGTTCTCGGTCATTTAAAAACGGCGTTGGCGAATAAGTTCCCATGCCTCCCGTGTTCAATCCGGTGTCGCCTTCGCCGATCCGTTTATGATCTTGTGAGGTGGGAAAGAGTTTGGCCGCGTGTCCATCGCAAATGGCATGTAGAGAAATCTCCATGCCTTCAAGAAGCTCTTGAATAATAATGCAATTGCCTGCTTGGCCAAACTTATGGCCCACAAGCATTTCGTCGATGGCGGCATTGGCCTCCTCAATGGAATGGCAAATGATAACGCCCTTGCCCAAGGCCAGGCCATCAGCTTTGACGGCGCACAAACCGTTGAGTGTAGCGGCAAATGCTTTGGCTTGAGTAGAATCAGAAAAGGTGCCGGATTTTGCAGTGGGGATGCCATACTTCTCCATGAAAGACTGGGAGAAGGCTTTCGAAGCCTCGAATTGGGCGGCCTTCTTATTGGGCCCCCAAATCTTCAGACCTTCCTTTTGGAAGAGATCGACGATTCCCAGTGCCAGCGGGTTATCTGGACCAACCACCGTGAGATCAGGACGGTTCTGCCTGGCAAATTCGAGCAGCGCGGGCAAGTCTTCAGCTCCGATGGGAACACACTCCACTTGTGAATCGTTGGAGGCAAGACGTTCTGTGGCGATGCCAGCGTTGCCGGGGGTACACCAGAGCTTTGTCAAATGTTTCGACTGCGCCAGCTTCCAGACCAGAGCGTGTTCGCGTCCTCCCGAACCAATGACAATGACTTTCATATGAGAAGGGAATTGAACCAAGAAACCGGGATGTGTGAAAAGTATTTTATTTCAAATCAGTCAGCTAAATTGGGGGATACCCCCCAAAAAAAGGGATTTTTTAGACATTTCTGTAAAAAACAGGAAATGGCGGGAGTGGCGGGGCTCGAACCCGTAACCTCTGCCGTGACAGGGCAGCGCTCTAACCAATTGAGCTACACCCCCGTATTGGGGGACCAGAAACGTAGTGAAACTTTTTAACGTAGTCAATGTTGATATTAAAAAATCTTTACGTTTATAGAGCGATTCGGGCAGCAGACGCCAAGGAGGTGGGGGTGGGGAACCCCGCTGAAGAAACGTACCGCTACCCGAATCAAATCCGTTACTATCCTAATTTTTAAAGTTCAATTGTCAATGCCTAAGCCACGGAATTCAGGAGGTTTTTCAAAAAAATTTCATCCTGAACAAAGATTAATATTTTGTCATTTTTTGTCGCCTCCACATTTTTCAATCCAACCTTGGATATTGAATGAGGAATCGATATTAATAATATATGACAACCGAGGTTCGCTTCATCTGTAAAAAAAACAGGATGAAATGGCGTGGAACAAGGTGTGTTGGATCAAATTTGTGAACACTCGGCTGGTTTGAGCATCCGGCTGATGACCTTTGTGACGGTGTCCGCGTATTGAGGGTCCCCTAAGAGTTTTTTCCATGTGGGATGTGCTCCAAAGCCTTTCCAATGTTCCTTGTGAAGTTCCGCGTTTTCACCCGAGAGCATGTAGGTCAGGTGTGGCAAGTCTTTTCCAACGAGCACCTGTCCATAGAATATGGGGCCGAGCCCAACTTCGTGCATGGCATCAATTTCTCCAGCGTTGAACATGTCGACTTTTTTCTGTGCCTTCAATTCGCTGTGACTCTCATACGTGCGCAGTTCAAGAATCCTGCTTTTGCGTTCTTTGCAGTAGCTGGGGAGTTCCAACCGTGGCATTCCGGCAAAGGCGAGCATGAGCCAGCTATCAATTCGGACAAAGGCCGGATTTGCTTTCGTCACTTGAAGATAATCAGCACCAGCTTTTAAGTAGTCAGCGTCTGAATTCAGCTTTGTGGTGGCAGCAATAAACGTCTCAATCGTTGGATAGGTGAGCACGACATACACGGCGGCTCCATCTTTGGGCTCAATTTCTGTGAACACGCCCACAGGCTTTACCCCGAGACGGTTTAGTGCCGGGATTGCGGCTTTCTCGAAGAACGAAAGAAGGAGAGGTTCGGCTGAGGCATCTTTGAGGTGGTAGGTTCGCACTTCATAATAGTCCCGACTACTTTGGGCAGCAGATGCGTTGGTGGTGGAAAGGGTTGTCAGTCCCGCAAGCGCGGTTACTGTTGTGGTTGCTTTGAGAAAGTCGCGTCGTTTCATTTTTGGGAATTCTAGTTGGTGAAAGTAGACTTGTTTTTGGGGTGTTTCACAATGAGAAAGATTGTTTTTTGTTCCCATCGTAGACATGATGTCAGCAGAAAACTCAACGAATTTTTTACAGACACGACAGACTGTATTTTGATGTGTCGATTGCCGGAGTGAAACATGGAAGCCACGAATCAAACAAAGTCCGACGGGAAAATGCCTGTGACCAAGACGGAGGGGCACACGGAACAGCGTCACAAGGCATTTGGAATTGAATACACGCATTTGACAACTTCTGGTGGTGGGGATTTGTATCTGACACACTTCGGCATGGGGGTGATGAAGTGTCTTCTGCCCGAGAGATGGTATGATAATACGTATTATGCGCGGAAGGGAGGACGGCTGCCGGGAACAAGTGCCGTGTACCGCGTTTCAACGGTGCCAGTAGACGGAAAGTCCCTCGATATTGTCATCAAGTTCTGCCGTATAGGAAAAGAGGTCAATCCGCTTCTGACCTCACGCTCCCAATTCATTTCCGATGAAGATTTTAGCAACGCACGATGGAACGGACCATTTGAAGAATTTGGGAAACTGATGGATTTACGAAAAGGCGTGTTTGGAGAGAAAAGACGTTTTCTGACGCAGCATCCGCTTGGTATTTTTGTTCCTCCCGAGATTTGTGAAGACTGGCAACTGGGACGGAGCACTGATAGTTTTCGGGTGGGCCAGACCATCATGAACAAGGATGTTTCGCTTGGAGAGGATGATGATCCGGTGGAATTGGACATCAGCCGCCAATACATCATGATCTATTCTTGGGTGAAGGGAATTGGTTTGGATGATCTTCAAAAAAATGGTGTTTTCACTGCCGAGGAGTGCGAAAGCCTGACGAAGCGGGTGTATTTCGATCATTTGATCCCAAGCGGTTACAAGGTTCTGGACACAAAACCAGCGCACATTATTCTGCGCCCCAAAGAGCATGGCCGCATGGTCCGCCGCGCCGGGGATTATGCCTACGCACTGATTGATTACGAATTGCTTCGCAGAACTCCGGAGCACGAAAAAATTTACGGTCTCTCCCGTAGGAGTCAATACTGGAGATGCATATATGAACGGTTTGATCCCGCCAGTGCGGAGGGAATGCCGGAGGATTTGAAGAGGATGACCGTGGATGGTGTTCCCTACATTTTTGGCCCCACTCCAAACGGGGGGAAACTCTGGGTTGTGGGGAACAACTATCGTCTGGTGGATTTCTTCCTGCCGGAACGCTGGCGAAGCCGCGACCGCATTCGGCTTTCTTCGGCCAATGAGGTTTATCACTCCGTGACGCCGGACAATATTCACCTGGTTTATAAACGTTCACGGGTCGGGGTGCTCCCCGAGAGCAATCCACTGCAGGATGGCCCCTCTCCCATGGTGGAAAACGGTTACAATTCCCCGTTTGAGGAAGTCTGCATTGCAGAATATCTTCGCAAGAACGGTGTCAACACAACACATCCGCGTGCGGTCTACCGGACCGGGCAGAAATCCATCATGGCCAAATACATTTTGGACGACCGTCGTTACCACCAATACGCACATTTGAAAACACCGGAGGAAAAGCCGGAAAATGTTCTTTCAGATCAGCATGATTACTATGTCCTCTGGGGGTGCTGGCGTGGGATTGATCCGGAGCGCGGCTATTTACCGGGCGGCCAGCACTGGGGGTTGACCACGATCAATCAGGCGCTCAATGATAAAATCATCACGCTGCCCGAGGCCAACATCATCATGGAAAATGCCGTGGCGCGATTGCGTGCACGCAACATCCAAAACGTCTTCATTGGCAAATATGATTTTCTGCTCTCTTTCAACGATGACTTGAAAACATTGAAGAAAAACGATTCGGGCGAATACAAGATCATCATTGCGGTGGATGCTTACCAAGCCTACCACTGGCGGCTTTTGGATGGGGTTCAATATAGGACCATTTTACAGGAGACGGAATCTGAGTTGAAAAACCTTGGTTACGAAATGTTGAATCTGGCAGGGGATCACCTGCTGCTCTCTGTAACGACGGAAGGCGATTTCATGAAGGACAAAAAAGGCCGTATCAAACGTGCGATCAGCAATTTTGAGTTCATGAGAAAGATCTAGAATGGGTGGTGCCGATTTCTTTTTGAATGTCGTGGTTTTTCAAAGGCTCTTCCGAAAGCCAATGGTGGGAGAGAGGTTTATTTTACAAAGCTTTTTCGCATTGGTTTGATGATTATGAATCGTTGAGCAGCATTTGTTTTGATATCTTGATTCTATAGTGGAGATTTGAAAACGTATGGGATTTGGTATTTTTATGATTTGGCTGATGCACGCTTTTATTGCAGGGATACTTTCTGCACCGGTCATTTTTTTTGGACGTCAACGGGCTCACTGGAAATTGTGGGAATTGCTCGCTTTTGTGCTGCCTTTCCTTGTTTGGACTCTGCTGATGTGTTCGCAACTTTCGGCGGGAAAGAAAAGTTTGGCCAATTTGGGAGAGCCGATCTTTTTTGATCTTGCCATTCCAGTGGCGGCCCTTGTGCGTGTTGGGATTGGGAGACGTCTTAATGAAAACGTGTGTGCGGGAATTCTAATTGGATTGGTTTGTGCAATAGCGGTTGTGGTGTTCTTTGTTATTCCATTGATACCGGAGTGAGAAACGGTGTTGTTTCTAAAAATAGTTTTCTCAGTTTCACCCAGAATCTGATTGTTGCAATTTCCCTCTTGGCGTCGTTCTGTTCGGAATTTTCCATTGAAACGGTGGTTTCAGAACCTCATAATCCGTTAGCAATGCAACTGATACGGGACATTATTAAGGCGAAGCTGGCTTCACGAAAGCCGGTTGTTTCCTACGAGTTTTTTCCTCCAAAAACTCCCGAAGGGGATGAGACATTGTTGTCGAAGACCCTTCCTGAGTTGATGAGGTGTAACCCGGATTTTTGTTCTGTAACGTATGGTGCTGGTGGTGGCACTCGTGCCAAAACTCTGGCGATTGTGGACCGGATTCAGAGGGAGCACAAGCTGCCGGCGGTCTGTCATCTCACGTGTGTGGGCTCTACGGCGACGGAGATGGGCAAAGTTTTGGATGAGGCTCGAGCGTTGAATATCTCGAATATTCTGGCTTTGCGTGGGGACCCACCCGGTGGAGTGGGAGAGTATCCGATCACACCAGGGGGTTTTGAACATGCGTATCAACTGGTGCGTTTTATCAGAGAGCAAGGCCCTTTTTGTGTGGGCGCCGCAGGTTTTCCCGAGGGGCATATTGCGTGCAAGGAAGGTCGCGAAACGGATTGGGATCGTCTGAAATTAAAGGTGGACAGCGGTGCGGAATTTGTTCTGACGCAATTGTTTTTTAATAATGCAGATTATTTCAGAATGAGGGATTACGCGAATTCAAAGGGGATTACGGTGCCGATTTTTCCGGGAATCATCCATTTTCTGAGCCTTTCTCAAGTTCAGCGTTTCACCACACTTTGCGGGGCAAAAGTTCCGTCTGCGGTGGTGGAGAAGTTGGAGAAACTCAAGGATGACGACGCTGCCTGTGTTGAGTTTGGCATTGAATATAGTGCAAAACAATGTGCAGAACTGCTTCGCGAAGGTGCGCCCGGCCTGCACTTTTTCACTTTGAACAAAGCTTACTCCACATCGCAGGTGCTCAAGGCTCTTTCGCTTTGAAGTGGACGATCTTAAATTCGGGGGTATCCAGAATTTCTTCGGGGGGTCCGAACAGGTGTTCGAAGGGGGGGAAGAACACGTCGCCATCAACGGTGCGTTTGACCTGTGTCAAATAAAGGTCGGAGCAATAGGGCAGCGCCTGTGCGTAGACTTGAGCTCCGCCGCAAATGAACAGGTTGCGGCCATCGGCGGGGGGCTTGATCTCCTGCAATTCCCGCACTGTTTGGACGCCTGGATGCTGAAAATCTCCCCGGCTCAGGACAATGGTGGTGCGGTTTGGCAGAGGCTTGCCAATGGATTCAAAGGTTTTTCTCCCCATGATGATGATGTGTCCCGTGGTGGTCTGTTTAAACCACTTGAAATCACCGGGTAAATGCCACGGAATGAGGTTGCCGCGTCCGATGACACGGTTTTCGCTCATGGCGGCAATGGCTTTGAATGGTTTCATTCGGAAAATAATTGAAGCTTTCTACGTGGAGGGGAACTGGTCAATTCCATGACAAATCTTCAGGACTCTCGGCAACGAGTTTGTGCATGGGGTCCATGCTGGAAAGGATCTTTTTCCAAAGCAATTTTGGCTCGGTGGAAAAGACCATGTCCAGAAGCACAGGACGGTGAACCAGCCAGTCCTGACGCTTTAATTCGCCTTCAAGCTGTCCTGGTCCCCAACCGGCATAGCCGGCAAATAACTTGAGTTTTTGGGTGGGAGAAAAACTTTCTCCCAAGTCAATCAGCTCATCCAAGGTGTGTCCCACACTCAGGTTGGGGATGACGTTGGCGTCGGGTAAAAAGGCGTCCGAATAAAGAAAACTCAGGCTGTTGGTCTGGACCGGCCCTCCGACGTAAAGGGGTAACTTGCGTATCCTATCAGGAATGTCCGCGACGATGGCGTCCCCCACAACGCTGCCTGCCGGGCGATTGAGAATCAGCCCGAAAGCGCCTTCAGCATCGTGATGGCAAATCAAAATCACGCTGTGTTGGAAGAACGATCCCTGCAACTTTCCCCCATCCAACAGCAGTGCACCCTGCAAGTTTTTGTTCGACATGGCTTAAATGGGTAGCAGTCCGGCAGAACTACCGCCCACTAATTTGCACCATGAAAACGGCAAAGACAATCTCAAGATGGGACGGTTTTCGCGGTGAAACGGGTGAAAACCAAATTTGGAATGCTTGACGATTGACGTCCGGTTCCTCATATTACACAACTGAACGGAGATTCGTCCGTTGTTCATTAATGTTCACGCTCAGAAAAGTTAAGTTAGCCGGTTTTTGCCTTTGCACGGCATTTACCGCCGTTGGCTTGATCCGGGCGGCGGACGATTTGGATACTTTTGTTGCAGGGCCCATTTTCTCGGAATACCGCCTGACACTTGAGCCAGGCGAGCGCACAGAAGCGGTTGGCCCTCTCTATTATTCCCAGACTACGACCAATGAGAACCAGTTTGGTTTTCCTCCCTTGTTTACCTGGGGGCAGAATCCTGAATTGGAGGTGACGGAGTGGAGTTTTGCCTATCCGCTGGTGTCTTATAATCGTTTTGGTGAAGAATATCGGGTGCACATCTGCCAGTTGATGAGTTGGGCGGGGGGAAAAAGTCAGACGGAGAACACCAACAGCCGGTTTACTATTTTTCCACTATATTTCCAGCAACGCAACAAAGTGGATCCGTCTCAGGATTACACGGCTTTTGCACCGTTTGCCGGACATTTAAAGAACCGGCTTTTTCGGGACGACATACGTTTTATCATGTTCCCGATTTACTCGGAGACGCGCAAGAAGGACGTTGTCACGGGCAATTACCTTTACCCCATTTACCATCAACGTCACGGTAATAACTTGACAGGCTGGCAGGTGTGGCCATTTGTCGGCTCAGAATACAAGGGAGTGACGTATAAAACCAATCAACTGGATGAGGCGGAAGTCATCGGTGGACACCACCATTACTTTGCCGGTTGGCCGATTTACTTTCACAACTGGGATGGGTTGGGAACAACCAATGCACAAGAGAGCCTGACCGTGGTTCCTTTTTACCATCAGGTTCGTTCACCACTGAGAGACTCCACATCCTATGGATGGCCACTCGGCTATTCAATAATTGATGACCGGGAAAAGAAGTATCAGGAAACCCAATATTTGGGGCCATTCGTTGTATTTGCCAATGGAGAAGGTAAAACAACGTCCCGCGTCTTTCCGTTTTACAGTCTGGCCAAAGGCGGCAGCAAGGAGAGCGAATGGTATCTATGGCCGGTTTACAAAGTGAATCGCCTTCATGCGGACTTGTTGGAGCGTGAACGTTTGCGGATTTTGTTCTTTTTGTATTCTGACACGGTGGAGAAGAATACGAACAGTGGGGAATCTCTCAGGCATGTGGACTGTTTCCCGCTCTTTTCTGCACGCCGGGAGATGGATGGGAAGGAGCGGTTGCAGGTGCTTTCATTGATTGAACCCTTTGTGCCGAACAGCTCAACCGTGCCTCGTGAATACGCTCCCGTGTATTCATTGTGGGTTTCCGAAAGAGATCCCAAAACTGATGCCGTAAGTCAGAAGTGTCTCTGGAATCTCTATCGTCGTGACACGACTCCTCACGAAAAAAGAGTCTCGATTTTATTCGGGCTTTTGCAGTATCACTCAAAGCCTGAAGGTGATAAGTGGAGGATCTGCTTCATTCCTTTTGGGAAAAACAGCCATTCCAATCCAAAACCTTGATATGTTTGAAAACGTTGGCCAAATGATGGTTTTGTTCTGGGAGACCGTGAAGGCGTTGCCGTTGACATGGCGGTATCGCCGGAAAGTGGTTGAACAGCTATACGAGATTGGCAATTCCAGCCTTTTGATGGTTTGCATTCTCTCGATTTTCATTGGAGGCGTGCTGGCATTGCAGACTGGGCCAGTGCTGGTGGAACATGGTTTGACAAGTGTGATTGGTGGCATGATTGGCCTTTCTTTTTGTAAGGAGTTGGGACCCGTAATGATGGCGATTCTGATTGCCGGACGTATTGGTTCTGCAATGGCGGCGGAGATTGGCTCAATGCGTGTTTACTCCGAAATTGATGCCTTGCGCACGATGAACATCAATCCGGTCCACTACCTTGTCCTGCCGCGGATTGTGGCCATTGCAATCGCCCTTCCGTTGCTTGTCGTCTTTGCCATCCCTGTGGGGTGGATGGGGGGGGCGATGGTGTGCGCTTTCAATCACCAGATCTACCTCGGATTCCAGACCTTCTTTTCTGATCTTCACGACATGGTGGTGATGGGGGATGTGTTCAATGGGATTTTCAAGAGTTTCGTTTTTGCAATAGCCGTGGGGATTATTTCCTGCCAGCAGGGATTGATCACCATCGGCGGGCCGCGCGGAATCGGGCGCAGCGTGACCAAGGCCGTGGTTAATTCCATCGTCTTTATTCTAATCATTGATTACTTCCTGACCCGCTTACTGATCTATTTCGAATAAATGAGCGTTGAAGCAAAACAAAACGTGGAAGTCTCCGTTCGGGGCTTGCGAAAGAGCTTCGGCGGTCTGGAAGTACTCAAGGGAGTCAGCTTTGATGTAAAGCCGGGTGAAATCTTTGTCATCATGGGGCCCAGCGGCAGTGGCAAGAGCGTTCTTCTCAAGCACATTGTCGGCCTTCTCGAACCGGATGCCGGAGAAATCCTCATTGATGGCCAGCCGGTTCATTCGACGGATATGCTGGGAAAATTCCGTGTTGCGATGGTGTTTCAATCCGCGGCACTGCTCAAATCCCTGACAGTTGGAGAAAATGTGGGGCTTTACCTGAGCGAACACCGTCTGAAAACGCCCGAGGAAATCCAGCGGATCGTCTCCGAAAAACTGGAATTGGTGGGGCTTAAAGGCGTTGAAGATCGCTCGCCGAGCGAGTTGTCCGGCGGCATGCAGAAACGCGCAGCCTTGGCACGCGCCCTGGTGATTGATCCGCAATTGGTGCTCTATGACGAGCCAACCAGCGAATTGGACCCGTTGATGTCCGTCGTGATTGCGGAAGAAATTTTAAAGTTGCGCAATCGCCAGAACGCCACATCCATCGTGGTGAGTCATGACCGCGACCTGGCATTTGGAATTGCCGACCGCATCGCGATGTTTTTTGACGGTCAAATCCTTTTTATTGGCACCCCTGCCGAAGTGAAAAATAGCTCTGACCCGCGGATTCAACGGTTTATCCACGCGGAATTGAGCATAACAAACAGCAATAAACGATCATGAAGGAATCACTCGAAACAAAATTGGGAATCTTCTTTGCCCTCGCCCTGGTGGCACTCCTGATTATCCTGGAATCGCTGGGATCATTCAACTTCTTCAAGCAAGGTTACCACTTGAAGGCGCGGTTCAAAAACGCCCAGGACCTGAAGGTGGGTGATGGCGTCAAACTTGCAGGTGTCCGTGTCGGACAGGTTGAAAGCATTCAACTGACCAATGGCATGGTGCTTGTCGGAATGAACCTGAACCGGGATTTGGAAATTAAGTTGGACAGTAACCCAATGATTAAATTTACCGGTTTGATGGGCCAAAACTACATTGCCCTTGATTTCGGAACCACGAATGCAACCCGTGCTGAAAACGGAGCGACTCTGGATGGAACCGATACTCCCGATATGAGCGCTGTGCTCTCCAAATTGGATAAGGCAGCGGGTGGCATCGAGAACCTGACCAAGAGCTTCAGTGGTGAAAAGATCGACTCTCTGCTCGGGCCTTTTACCGACTTTCTGAAGGCCAACAAGGATAATTTGACCGCAACCATAAGTAACATCAAGACGGCCTCTGACCGGATTGTCGATGGCAAGGGAACGATTGGTAAACTGATCAACGAGGATACACTTTACGTTACAGCACTATCAACTGTGAGTAATTTGGAGACTACTGCCACCAACATTCAGGACGCGGCAAAGGAAGCCAAGACTCTTTTAACAAATGCAAACTTCATGGTGACTCAGATCAACGGTGGCCAAGGCACGGTGGGCAAACTTGTCAAAGACGACAAGCTGTATAATGAAGCCACTGAATCCATGACCAACCTTAAGGAAATCCTTCAGAAGGTGAATCGTGGTCAGGGGACTGTGGGTAAGCTCGTCAATGACGAGAGCTTGCTCAAGAATGTGAAGATGTCTCTGCAAAAGCTGGATAAGGCGACGGAGAGTTTGGAGGACACTGGCCCGCTGAGCGTGGTCGGAACGATGATGAACAGTCTTTTCTAAGAGGACACGAAACAGAATTTTTCGATAGCCCGCAAACCTGAAGAGTTTGCGGGCTTCTTGTTTTCGATGAAAGACCGGATATGAAGACTACATTAATGTAGGAAAATCTATCTGCTGATAATCCAATGAATCGTCGCTGAAGTTGAAAAATGTGTCATGTTGATTATGGAGGTCTTGAGAGTTGTTGATAAATCTGATCTTTTGAGTTTGTGGTTTGATTCTGCTGACGATAGAAATGAGGGCAAACATGTTTACCCATCACAAGAATCAGCCCGTAAAGCGATAATAAAGTCGAATGTCACTTCATTTCCAACGCTGGATCAAAATCCTTGTTTCAACACTATTTACAGTGCTATTTGCGGTTGTTGCGCACGCTGATTTTTCCAAGTATGTGATTCGGTCATTTGAGGCTGAGGAAGGATTGCCACAAAATACGGTTAATTCCATCGTTCAAACGCGAGACGGTTACCTCTGGGTGGGAACGGAGAATGGACTTGGGCGTTTTGATGGTGTTCGGTTCACCGTATTTGGATTGCAACAAGGATTAAAGAGTCTTCAGATCAAACAATTGCTGGAAGACCGAAACGGGGTTTTATGGATTGCTACACGGGGGGGTGGCTTGAGCCGGATGTCCGATGGGATAATCAAAACCTTTTCAAAGGAGAGTGGTCTGGCCAGTGATTTTGTTATGGGATTGGCTGAAGACCGCGAGGGTTCGTTATGGATCGCAACGAGCGGAGGGTTGAACCGGATGCGGCGTGGTCGTTTGGACCTGTTTGGGGAAAAAGAGGGTTTGTATGGGAAGACGATTCGAAAACTTTTTGTCGATCGCAATGGAAAACTCTGGGTGGCAATGAGCGACGGCGTGTTTCAATTTGTTAATGGCCAGTTTAAGGAAGTTCCTGTTCCCTTTCTCATTGGACATCACCGCACATTTTTTTGCCTGTTGGAAGACCGCCAGGGGCGCTTGTGGGCCAGCGTTGGAGACGGAATGCTGTTTTGCCGTGTGAAAGATGAGTGGGTGATTTACGGGATGACCAATGGCCTGCCATATGCCTACGTGACAAGCCTGGAGGAAGATGCCGATGGACGAATTTGGGCGGGTTCGTTGGATGAGGGGTTGTATTATCTGGAAGGGGATCAGTTCAAACCGATTCGACGCAAGGACGGGTTATCAGATGATGCCATCCGGTGTATTTTTTTGGACCGTGAAGGGAATTTATGGACGGGGACACGTGTCGGAGGGCTGAATCGGCTGACCAAGAAAACATGTACTACGATCAGTGCTGAGGAGGGGCTGTTTCATGAATACGTTCGGTCCATTGCAGAGTCTGCGGATGGTCGACTCTGGATAAGCACGACGGGCGGCGGTTTATATGCGGGAAAAGACGGTAAATTCGTAAACATTAGCGCAACAGATAGCCGGATGGAGTATTACGCCGCGGCGGAAGCTGTGATTGTTGCTAGGAATGGTTCTATCTGGCTGGGAGGATGGGGCGGGGTGGAACGAATCAAAAATGGAATTTTGGCGGATTTATATTCGCGTACCGAATGGCCCTGGTTGCGTGACGAGGGGGTCATGGCCATGTGTGAGGATGTGACCAACGGAATTTGGATGGGAGCCTCCAAATCGGGGTTGAAATTGTTTCGTAATGGGAAAATAACATCGTTTGGTCCCGAGGTTTCAGTGACGTGCATTTTACAGACTCCAGACAATGTCATATGGTATGGAACGAGTGTCGAAGGTTTGTATCGTCTGGAAAATGGGAATGTGAAGTTCTTCCGAGAGCAGCCCGGGCTCCTGAGTCCCATGATCCGAGCTTTGCATATGGATGCGAAAGGGGCTTTATGGATTGGAACAACAGGCGGTGGTCTGAGTCGATTCAAAGATGGGCGATTCTTTGCTTTCACAACTCGTGAAGGGTTGGTTGATGACACGGTTTCCCAGATTCTTGAGGATGATGCGGGATATTTCTGGCTTGGATCCACTCACGGCATTGAGCGGGTAGGTGGTGACGAATTGAATGCCTTGGCTGAGGGAAGCACTAATATTCTCAGTCCGTTCATTGTTGGGAAATCGAATGGCATGTTGGCTGAGGAATGCTCCAGTGGGAGCCAGCCAGGTGCCATCAAAACTCGGTCTGGACTCCTGTGTTTTGCAACGGTCAGAGGAGTGGCAGTGATCGATCCCAAGCGGGTTTCAGTCAATCCGGCTCCTCCCTTGGTGATGATTGAAGAGGCCTACGTGGATGGACACCTTCTGCCCAAGGCCGATTGGTTTAAGAGAGGAGCCACTTTGAAGGTTGAGAATCAAGGTAATCAGGACCTGGTGGATTACAGGTCGCGTCTTGTTTTACCAAAGGGAGGAGGCCGCCTGGATGTTCACTTCACGGCATTTAGTTATTTGTCACCTGAGGCAATCCGTTTCCGATATAGAATCGAGGGGCTTGATGGCGAATGGTCGAATCTCGGGGTTCAGCGAAACATCAGTCTGGTGCATCTGCCTCATGGAAAATATATACTCCATGTGGTTGCCTGCAATAATAACGGCATCTGGAATGATGCAGGGGATGATTTGGAAATTGTTGTCCCGCCCCGGTTTTGGGAAAACTGGTGGGTTGTGGGCTTTACAGTCACGGGAGCCTGTCTGGTGATTGGCCTGGCTGTCCAGATGATCATGCGCCGCAAATACCGCAGAAAGGTTGAATTGCTGAGGCATCTTCACGCAATGGAAAAGGAGCGAGCGCGTATTGCCCAGGATTTGCACGACGATCTGGGAAATAGCCTGACAGAAATCAGCCTTCTCGGCTCACTGGCTCGGGGGACGGCACCAGAAAAGAGTGAAACTGCCAATTATCTTTCTGAAATCACTGATAAATCTCGCAAGATTGTCACGGCTCTGGATGAAATTGTCTGGGCTGTTAATCCCAGAAATGATCATTTGTCCGACTTGGTTCATTACCTTTGTTTGTTTGCTCAGGACTTTCTTAAATTGACCGGAATTCATTGTCGTCTGGATGTTTCTCGGGATTTGCCGGAAATCCCCTTGGATTCGGAGCGAAGGCACGGGTTATATCTGGCGGTGAAGGAGGCTTTGAACAATGCAGCCAAGTATTCGAAAGCCACAGAGGTATGGCTGCGGTTCGATGAGAGGAATTCCGTCTTGAAGGTGGTTGTTGAAGACAACGGAAAGGGGTTTGACCTCAAATCATTGCCTCCGGGACGCAACGGGTTGGAGAACCTGCGCCATCGGCTTGAGTCTCTGGGGGGCACCTGTAACATTGCCAGCAAACCCGGATGCGGGACATTGATTTGCTTTATGCTCCCGTTTGAGAAGGTTTGGAAAAATGAAGAGTAAAAGCCACACCCGATTGGGGGGGCTGGCATGGAAAAGCGGGGAGTGAGATAATAAGAAGGACGTTTGAGTGAATACGGTATGCAAATAACTGTCGCGCTAGTGGAAGATAACGAGAGTATTCGAGCCAGCCTGGCCCGGATCATCAACCAGAATCCGGAGTTTCGTTGTGTCTGTGCTGTGGCATCTGCGGAGGAGGCATTGAACAAGGTTCCCGCCAGTAAACCGGATGTGGTTTTGATGGATATCCATCTTCCTGGAATGTCGGGCATCGAATGTACGGCCCTCTTGAAAAAGGCGCGCAATGACATTCAGGTTATCATGCTGACCGTGTACGAGGATAGTGACAAAATCTTCAAGGCACTCAGGGCCGGAGCATCAGGTTATCTTCTCAAACGGACGGAGCCAGTCCAGCTTTTGGCGGCGATTAAAGAGATTAAAGAGGGTGGGGCGCCGATGACCAGTGAGATTGCCCGCAAGGTTGTGGAAGCCTTTCAAGCTCAGGATGCTGCGACTCCACAGGCGGAAACGCTTTCGCGTCGTGAAAAGGAGATACTGGAAATGCTTTGCGAAGGGTTTGCTAATAAGGAAATTGCTGATAAACTCTCGCTGAGCATTGAAACAGTGCGTGGTCATTTAAAACATATTTACGACAAGCTGCACGTGCAATCGCGCACACAGGCCGTGGTGAAGTTCCTCTCCTCCTCGCAGGACGGAGGATCACCTCTTGCTCATTTTCCAAAACGTGCCTAAAATTCCTCCCTCAAATATGAATCCCTATCAAAAATACGTTGAAGAAATCGCCAAACACCTGGAAGGTGGACGTTCATTACCGCTGGGCGGCATTCCCCCCATCACAAAGCCTGAGATCAAGGCCAACGCGCCTGTTGCTCTCGTATTTGCCCCACATCCGGATGATGAATGCATTATTGGGGCTCTTCCCCTGCGTCTTTTGCGCGAAGCTCGCATGAACGTGAAAGATGTTGCCGTGACTCAGGGAAGCAATCATGCCCGTCAGGCTGGACGCCTTCAGGAGCTGACCAATGCCTGTGGTTTTATCGGTTTCTCCGTGGTGACCACCGTTACCAACGGCCTTGAAAAGATCAATCCCAAGACCCGCAAAGATGATCCCGCACGGTGGGCTGCAGCAGTGAAGGTGATTGAAGACATTCTTCTGAAAAACAAGCCTCGTGTCGTTATTTTTCCGAACGCACAGGATAGCAATAGTACTCATATGGGCACGCATTATCTCGTGATGGATGCATTAAGCCAGATGCCGGCCCCCTTCAAGTGCTACGTTGTGGAGACCGAATTCTGGGGGGCAAATGCGAAGCCGAATCTCATGGTGGAATTGAGCTCTCATGACTTGGGAGATTTGCTGGCGGCTCTCTCCTTCCATGTTGAAGAAGTCAAACGCAATCCATACCACCTGCGTCTTCCTGCCTGGATGCAGGATAACGTGCGCCGAGGTGCGGAATTGGTGGGCGGACAGGGCGGAGCGGCTCCAGAATTCCCCTTTGCCACTCTTTATCGGATGAGCATCTGGAAAAACGGCAAGCTTGAAGAAGCCTACACTGGCGGAAAGATCATGACGGCGCAGCAGGCCATTGGATCGATCTTTGATGTGATCGACTAACCTCTCTAAAATCGTTCTAAGAATTTCATATGGAATGTATTATTCGTCCCGATGCACAGTCGGCTGGCAACTTGGTTGCCCGCATCATTGCTGAAGATTTGCGGGCAAAACCGGACATGGTTCTGGGGCTGGCAACAGGCCGCACCATGGAATCTCTCTACCAGATTTTGGTGGACATGCACAAGAAGGAGAAGCTCGATTTCTCACTTTGTCGCACATTCAATTTGGATGAGTATGTTGGATTGTCTGCAAGTGACACTCAATCTTACCGGTATTACATGAATCATCACTTGTTCAAACGGGTGAATATTGATTTGCGCAATACGCATCTTCCCGATGGAATGGCTGCTGATCCGGATGCTGAAAGCCGCCGATATGACGAGTCGATTGCCGCTGCGGGCGGGATTGATTTGCAGCTTTTGGGGATCGGACGCACGGGGCATTTGGGCTTTAATGAACCGCTGTCGGCATTAAAGTCTCGGACTCGTGTGAAGGCTCTTTCCCCGATCACAATGGCTCAAAATGGACCATTGTTTGATGATCCAAAACGGATGCCGCATCGTGCGATTACAATGGGCATCGGCACCATTCTTGAAGCCCGTCGTTGCATCTTGCTAGCTACTGGCGAAGAGAAGGCTGCGATTATTGCCAAGGCGATTGAAGGCCCGATTACCGCCATGGTTTCAGCCAGCGCTCTCCAGTGGCACCCGAAATGCACCGTGGTTGTCGATGAGGCGGCTGCTTCCAAATTGACGGAAACAGACTATTATCGTTGGATTTTTGCCAACGAACCTGAGTGGAAGCGTTTTCAATAACTCCTGCATTTATCATATTGGAGGAAAGTCATTTATGCTGGCTTTCCTCCAATTTTTTCTTTGGGGCTGAAAGGCCTGCCACTGCACATTTTTAAATTGCTTTTGGCTGGCACACTCTCCTGATGGAATCCATCTGAAATGGTAGAAATTAACCTGGGAGGAGTTTTGTCTCAACTCTGAAGAAAATGTTTTTTTCTCCTCGTGGAAGGCTTGATTATTCCGATTTTCAGTGCGAAATCGAAATCTTTTGCTACTTTGGCGGGCATTAACGATGTTATACTTTCTGGAACATTTTGGAGCAACGGTTGCTGCAATTACCGGCGTGCTGGCGGCACGTGGCAAATCGGTGGACTTGTTTGGGGTGATTGTACTGGCTTGTGTCACGGCCTTGGGGGGAGGCACTGTGCGCGATCTTTCTCTGGGCAGGGCTCCATTGCCTTGGGTGGCTGATCCTTCCTATCTCATTAATTCGACAATCACGGCAGTCATTGTTTTTTATCTGGTTCGATATCACGAATTGCCTGGTAATGTTCTAATGGTTGCTGATGCATTTGCTCTGGCGCTTTACACCATTATCGGCACTCAGGTGGCCATTAGCACCGGGGCAGGTCCGATCGTCAATGTGACGATGGGAGTGATTACCGGGGTGGCGGGAGGTGTCCTGCGTGATTTGGTTTTGGGGCAGATTCCAATGGTATTCCGCCCTGAGATTCGTTTGTATGCCACAGCGGCATTTGGAGGCGCACTGTATTATGTGTTTTCGGCTCGTTTTTTCCAGGATGAACAATTGAACATGATCCTGGGGACTATTGTTACTTTGGGATTACGTTTGGCGGGAATCCGTTGGAGCATTACCTTGCCGATGTTCCGTCCCAAGAATACACCAAAGAATAAATAGCAGGCGAGGCGCGTCCAACCCTGTTGAACTTATCAAAGCAGCGATTTAGCTGACAGTGAACAAAGCGAATCTCTGGCTCGACTAATTGATTGAAATCGTAAACAATACAGACATGAAACGCACTCATCTCTCCTTTGCCGCCGCAATGGCATTTGCCGTTCTTGCGACTGGCACAACTTTTGTTCTTGCGGCTCCCACTCCTCCAGATGGTTTTACCGCGATCTTTAACGGAAAAGACCTGATCGGATGGCGCGGGGGAGACACATTTGACCATAGGACACTGCTCGCAATGCCTGCTGAGAAGCGCGAGGCTCAGATTGCCAAATGGAACGAGAATTTTAAACCGCATTGGTCCATTCAAAATGAAGAACTGGTGAATGATGGCCAGGGATCATATGCCACGACTGAAAAGGACTATGGGGATTTTGAATTGCGTCTGGAGTATAAGACTGTGGCTGGCGCTGATTCCGGCATCTATTTGCGTGGTGTTCCCCAGGTGCAAATCTGGGATTACACCGATAAGGCCAAGTTCCCCATCGGTTCGAACAAAGGTTCTGGTGGCCTTTGGAACAACAGCCCGGGAGCCCTAGGCAAAGACCCGCTGGTGCTGGCCGACAAACCATTCGGTGAGTGGAATTCTGTGCGTGTTCTCATGACAGGCGCCCGCGTCAGTGTGTGGCTCAATGAGAAACTCGTGGTGGATCATGCGATTTTGGAGAATTACTATGATCGTAAAACTCCGATTCCTGCCAAGGGGCCAATCCAGCTTCAGACCCATGGCGGTGAAATTCGTTGGCGCAATATTTTCATCCGTGAGATTGGTTCTGATGAAGCCAACAAGATTCTGGCCAGCCACGGAAGCGAAGGTTTTCAATCCGTGTTTAACGGTAAAGACTTTGAAGGCTGGGCTGGACCTCTGAGCGAGTATGAAGTGGTGGATGGAGCCATCCGTTGCCGCCCCAATAAGGGAGGGACGATTTACACGAAAGAAGAATACTCGGATTTTATGGTCCGTGTTGAAGTCAAGCTTCCTCCCGCCGGCAATAATGGTCTGGCGATTCGCTATCCTGGGGAAGGGGATACAGCCTATGGTGGCATGTGCGAGCTGCAGGTGATTGATAACGAGCATCCCTCTTACAAGGATCTCGATCCCCGCCAATATTACGGCTCTGTCTATGGGATGATTCCCGCCCATCGCGGTTATCTACGCCCCACAGGAGATTGGAATTTTGAGGAAGTAACCGTGAAGGGATCGAAGATAAGAGTGGAACTTAATGGGACCGTGATTTTGGATGGGGATGTGAGCACGGTGAAGGAATTCATGGCCAATAACGCGCATCCGGGCAAGGATCGCACCAGTGGGCATTTCGGTTTTGCCGGACACAATGATCCAGTGGCTTTCCGTGCCGTCCAGATCAAAAAACTGTAATTTATACCGGTTGTTGGTTTGTTTTGCTTCCCAGCGTGTAGAATGTTGGGAAGCATTTTTTTTGTGGCACACAGGAGGTAAAATGCTTTAATAAGGCATGTCTCATGTGATTTGCAAATTTCTTACGGCAGCTTTGTGTGTTGTTACGTTGACTGTAAGTGCAGGTTCCACCATTGAAAATTGGCCGGAATGGCGTGGTCCAAATGGCAATGGTAGCGCGGCGACCAGCTCCTTCTCCTATCCTGTAAAGTGGAGTGGAACCAACGACTTCCTCTGGAAAACCCCTCTTCCGGGAAAAGGCTGTTCCACCCCCATTGTGTGGAATCAACAAATCTTCCTGACTTGTCCAGTGGATGGAAATGATGGCGTTATGGCAATTGATTGGGATGGAAAGATTCTATGGCGGACTGCCTTTGGCAAAGAGGTTCCCGGAAAGCACCAGAACGCGTCTGGATGCAATTCTTCTCCCGCAACGGACGGAAAACGGATTTATGTTCGTTTCAAAAGTGGAACTTTTGCGGCTTTAAATTTTTCTGGCAAGGTGGAGTGGAAGCTCAACTTGGTGGATAAATATGGGAAGGACACCCTGTGGTGGGACTATGGCACTTCTGTTGTATTGACAGAGAATGAGGTCATTGTTTCTGCCATCCAGGGAGGCGGGTACTCTTATGTTGCGGCTGTGGACAAGAAAACAGGGCAGGTGCGATGGAAGGTTGACCGGAATTTTACGACAGCCGAGGAGGGGGACAACAGTTACGCAACGCCGTTTGTTTTCAAGGAGAATGGGAAGGAGCACATTCTGGTGTTGGGCGCAGAACGCTTGACTGCACATAATTCAGACACGGGCGTGCAGGAGTGGGTGTATGGGAATCTCAATCCCAAGGGAGTGAAAAATTGGCCGACGGTGGCAAGTCCAGTGGTTGCAGATGGTTTGGCGATTGTTCCATACGCCCGGGGAGAACAGTTGTTTACTGTGAAACTGGATGGCAGGGGGGATGTGTCAAATACGCATGGAGCATGGAAACAACAGGGAACCGGTTCTTTCGTGCCCACACCGGCTGTGTGCGACGGGCGAATCTACGTTCTCAGGGACAAGGGTGGCGTGGACTGCATTGAAATCAAAACAGGCAAGATAATTTGGCGTGGACGCTTCGAACAGGACAGTTCCAATTATTACGGATCTCCCACAATTGCAAATGGCAAACTCTATGCTGTTAGGGAGGATGGAATAATCCAAGTCGCAAAAGTGAAAGATGGCTTAGAGGCATTGTCTCAAAATGACATGGAAGAGCGTATGATCGCTTCGCCGGTGGCTGTTTCGGGACGGCTTTTGTTGCGTGGCGAGAAAAACCTCTTTTGTGTTGGTCAGAAGTAGCCGAATAACAAAAAGAATACTTAAAAATAGCACAATCCTCGGAGCGATAGGGAATTATTGTGTCCAGCGGGGGATGGTTTTGGTAGGATAGTAAAAATCCCGTTTGTCTCTTGTGTCTTTTAATTTGTAGTGAGTCAGATAGATATGAAACCAATTGAAGTTTTGTCATCTTTTCAAACTCGTGTTGTTGCCTGGAAAAAACTTAGGCATCTCGCTTTGACCATGGCTGTTGTCCTATTGGGAGGGAGTAGTTCTTGGGGAGAGTTGCCAGCCGGTTGGACAGACGCAGACATAGGTTCGCCATCTCAGGCCGGATCCGCCACCTGCAGTGGGGGAAATTGGACGATTTACGGGGGGGGAAGCGATATTTGGAACGCCAGCGATCAGTTTAATTATGCCTACACGAGTGTAAGCGGGGACCAATATATCATTGCGAAAATTACAAGCTTGGCGGAAACGGATGTCTGGGCCAAGGGCGGATTGATGTTTCGTGATGATAATACATCGACGGCTCGTTTTGTGGCTTTGGAGGTAACGCCTGAAAACGGTGTTACCCTGCAATGGCGCAGTGCGACTGCTTCTGACTGTGGAAATACCGGCATTTCCGGTGTGGCTCCCGTATGGCTCAAACTGGTCCGATCTGGAAATGTATTTACCGGATATTCAAGTTCGGATGGTAATACGTGGACTTCGGTCGGCTCTACCACGATCACCCTAAATACCGCCTGCCTTCTCGGGCTTGTAGTTACGGCGCACAATGATTCAACTCTGTGTCAGTGTGGTTTCTCTGATGTCACTTTGTCAGGGGGATCAATTTCTTATACTGGTCCTGTTTGTGGCGTGTATCGTGAGATGTATACCGGGCTGGATTTTAGTGGTGGAAACACGATTGCCATTTTTACAAACAGTTCATCGTTCCCCAATAACCCAAATACGAATTATACAAGGGTGTACTCCGCTTTTGAAACCGATAGCAATGTTGGTGATAACTATGGTCAGCGGTTGCGTGCGTTTTTGATTCCGCCCACCAACGGAGATTATACCTTCTGGATTTCCAGTGATGACTCCTCGCAGTTGTTTCTCAGCACGGATGAAACGGCGGCCAACCGTACTTTGATTGCATCTGTAAACAGTTGGACTCCGTCCCGAGTCTGGACTTCCGAGGCAAATCAGCAGTCTTCTCCAATCACCCTTGTTGCTGGACGCCGTTATTATGTCGAAGCCTTGATGCAGGAGGGAAGTGGTGGGGATAATCTTGCTGTCCGCTGGATGCTGCCTGATGGCACCTATGAAGAGCCGATTCCGGCAACCGCCTATTCTGTGATTCGTATGCTGCCCTACGATGGCAAGGTGGTTACCCCTGGAATTTATATACAGTCAACTAACGTTACCGCAATTGAAGGAACGGATGCCATGCTTTCCATTTTGGCCACAAATACAACCTCATTGGGATATCAATGGTTTACTGGTGGCAACCCCATTTCTGGAGCGACCAATTCGGTTTACAAGGTCTCCAGCGTGAATTCGACCATGAACGGAAAGACGTTCCTTTGCGTTGCGTCAAATTCGTTGGGAACTGTGACCAGTTCTCCAATCACGTTGACAGTCGTTGCGGATTATACGCCTCCAGTGGCGTTGAGGGCGTTTAATGTCGGTTGGACAAATGTGATAGTGGTGTTTTCAAAGTTGATGGATCCAACATCGACAGTGAATATTGGCAATTATGTATTTACAAATGGGCTTTCCATTCTTGGGGCGTCTCTGGGCTCTGATGGCATGTCTGTCACTCTGACAACGGCTCCGATGGTGGTTGGAAGCAATTACGTCCTTGTCATAAACAATGTTCGAGATCGTTCTTCGGTTGGAAATGTCATAGCAGCCAATACAAAATTGAGTTTCTCCGCACTGTCACTTTCGAGCCAGGACATAGGGAATCCCTCTGTTTCTGGCACTCTGAGTGTGACAGCAACGGGGATGTCGATGACTGCCGCGGGGAGTGATGTTGGAGGAACGGCTGACCAGTTTGGCTTTGCTTATCAGATGGAAACGGGGAACTTTGACGTCAGTGTCAAACTCACTGGTTTTAAAGCGGATGATGTCTGGGCCAAAGCAGGCTTGATGGCTCGTGAAGCGTTGACGACGAGCAGCCGGTTTGCTGCGGTTTTGACAACACCCGCGATGAACGGAACTTTCTTTGAATCGAGAGTCACACCAAGTGGAAGTGTTTCCACCAGTGGGAGTTTTCCTGCGAACTTTCCCAACTCCTGGCTGCGGCTCAAGCGGGTGGGGAATACCTTCTATGGCTATGCCAGTTATGATGGGCTGACTTGGACTTCCCTTGGCAGCATGCCCATTGTGATGCCTTCGCAGATTTACCTGGGAATTTCGGTTTCAAGTCATGATTCCATATCCACTGCAACAACCTCATTTGGCACCCTGACCGATATGCAGGGAACGGTTGTCACGGGAACAGTGACTGATCCACGAGAACCGCTTGGACCTTCCAGCCGAAAAACTCCATTGATCATTTCTGAGATCATGTATAAACCCGCTCCTCGTGCTGACAGCAATAATCTGGAATTTATCGAGATTTACAATTCCAACCCCTACTTTCAGGACATCAGCGGCTATAGGCTGGCAGGACAGGTTGATTACACATTCCCCGCCAAGACAATTCTTCAAGGGGGAGCTTTTCTTGTGGTCGCGGCGGCTCCAGCCGATGTGGAAAGTGTTTATGGAATGAGTGGGGTGATGGGGCCCTATGATGGGAAACTGAAGAAGTCTGGCACAATTAAGCTGCTGGATGAAGCGGATGCTGTATTATTGACAGTTCCTTATTCCGACTCTTATCCATGGCCTGTTGGGGCTTCTGGTACGGGACACTCGATCGTTCTGGCAAAGCCGACTTATGGAGAAGAGGATCCTCGCGCATGGGCGATCAGCCAGACGATGGGAGGTTCTCCCGGTACAATGGATCCGTTCTGTCCGTCTTCTCTAAAGTCCGTTGTGATCAATGAAATTTTGGCACATACGGAAGATCCCACAATGAGTGATTTCGTTGAATTGTATAACCACAGCAACGTGACGAATGATCTCTCCGATTGTATTTTGACGGATGATGCCTCTACCAATCGTTTTGTGATTCCCAGCGGGACCTTGATCGGTCCGCGCTCCTTCCTTTCACTGGATCAGTCCCAGTTGGGCTTTGGTTTAAGTGCGAAGGGAGGAACCATTTTCCTGATTGACTCCAAACATACCCGTGTTCTGGATGCAGTGCAGTATGATGGGCAGGCGGATGGAATTTCCTACGGACGCTGGCCCGACGGTGCGGATGCCTTCTATCCGCTGCAAACGCGGACTCCTGGGGCGTCAAATAGTGCCGTTCTCATTGGTGACATTGTGATCAATGAATTGATGTATGACCCCATCAGCGGAGATGATGACGATCAGTATATTGAGCTTTACAACAAAGGCACCCAGACAATTGATCTGAGCAATTGGCAGTTCACATCCGGCGTTTCCTTCACTTTCCCCACCAACGTTGCGATTGCTCCAGATGGTTATGTGGTGGTTGGATGTAATGTGAGTAATTTGTTGGCCAAATACTCGAATCTGAATTTGGGAAATACCTTTGGCAATTACAGTGGAAAACTTTCACATAACGGGGATCGTGTTGTTTTATCGATGCCCCAAAACCTGACGGGGACCAACTCTTCGGGAATACTGGTGACGAACGTCATCTACGTTGCCGAAGATGAGGTGATCTACGGAACTGGGGGGCGATGGGGGCAGTGGGCAGCCGGTGGTGGCAGCAGTCTCGAACTGATAAATCCCAATGCGAATCACCGACAGGCTGCGAACTGGGCGGACAGCGATGAGTCCAGCAAGTCGTCCTGGACCAACATTGAAGCAACCGGCGTGTTGGATAATGGTGTCAATTTGGATCCGGCAATTGATTTTGCCCAGGTTGGTTTGCTTGATGTTGGGGAGTGCCTGATTGACAACGTATCGGTGCTTTACAACAACGTGAACTATATTTCCAACTCAACGTTTGAAAACGGGACAAATACATGGCGGCTTGAGGGATGTCATGTGCGTTCCAGCCTTGAGAACAGTGGTTACTTAAGTAGTAAATCGTTGCATATCCGTTGCAGTGATCGTTTCTGGACCGGAGCAAATTCATGTGGTGTGCCGTTGAACAATACTTCCCTGAGTTCTGGAAAGACGGTAACACTGCGATTTGCCGCCCGATGGCTGCATGGGTGGCCGGAGGCCATAATGAGGCTGAGTGGAAACTGGCTTGAAGCGTCTGGAAAAATGCCAGTGCCGCAAAATCTCGGAACTCCGGGAATGCGTAATTCCTGCTATTCCTCAACTGTGGGGCCGGCCATGTATGAGGTGACTCATTCACCGGCAGTGCCTCCAGCTTCACAGGCCGTTGTCGTGAAGGCGCGCGCGAGCAGTGCGAGCAGTGTGAAGAGCTTGATGTTGTATTATCGGATTGATCCTCAAACAGCCTATTCTTCAATCTTGATGAGAGATGATGGGACGTCCGGGGATGATGTGGCTGGCGACGGCATTTATAGTGCAACGATCAGCGGTCAAAGTGCGGGAACCATTGTCGCTTACTATATTCAAGCCACAGACATGAATGGTAATACAACGCGTTTCCCTGCTTTGTTGACGGATAATTCTCCGACACGGGAGGCGGTGATTATGTTTGGAGATGATCATACAGGTGGAGGTTTTGGCGTTTATCACCTTTGGATCACACAGGCCAGTGCCAATCGTTGGAGTAGTCTCCCCAACCTGAGCAACGAATCATTCGACTGTACCATTGTTAATGGAACGCGGGTGATTTACAACGCGCAGGCCCGTTTTACTGGAAGCCCGTATCATCAGAATTTTGATGCACCCACAGGGAGTCTGTGCCACTACAAGTGGATTTTTCCGGATGATGATAAATTCCTTGGAGCCACTTCATTCAATAAGATTCATCAACCCGGCAATGGCGCGGGTGATGACAACAGTCTGCAAAGGGAGCAAGTTGCCAACAGTCTTTTGCGGGCACTCAAGGTTCCCTGGCTTTACCGTCGCCACGTTGTTGTCTACGTCAACGGAAATAAACGGGGACAACTCATGGAGGATGCCCAGACGCCGGATGGGGATGTTGTGAAGGAACACTTTCCTGATGACAAGGATGGGTTCCTGTACAAGATGCAACCATGGTTTGAATTTGGAATTACAAATGTCGGTTCCTACTGCAATTTCTCCATGCCAGCCTGGTGCCAGTTGACCTCATACACCACGACGGGAGGCGTAAAGAAGAGAGCCCCATATCGCTGGACGTTTATGGTTCGTCGCACAGCGGATTCTGCTGACAATTATACAAATGTTTACCGGCTTGTGGATGCGGCCAGCACGTATGGAATGACTGGTTATGCCGACAATATGAAGAGTATTGCCAACATGGAAAACTGGATGCGGGTGTTTGCCGCGAATCATGCCGGCGGCAACTGGGATTCTTTTGGTGCACAGAATGCTCAAAACTTGTATGGCTATGTGGGAACGCAAGGCACCAAGTATTCCCTTCTGATGTTTGATTTTAATATATCCATTGGCAACAGTGGTTGCTGGTCTCCAGGGGAGAATCTTTTTACGGTTAATGGCAACGATCCGAATACGGCAAATATTTATAATGAGCCGGAGTTTCGACGCATGTATTGGCGTGCGTTGCAAGAGTTGGTGAAAGGACCTTTGGATGTTGCCAACAGCGGACCTTTGATTGATGCAAAATACAAAGCGCTGATTGCCAGCGGTGCAACGGTGGAGAATACCACAGCCATTAAGACCTGGCTCACTTCAGCACATGACAGCATTGCTTCACAAATTGCAGCGGTCGAATCAACAAATTTCACAATTTCAGCCGTCACCGTTACAAATGGCATAGCCAATATAACCGGCACGGCTCCGTTCGGTGTGAAGACAATATGGATCGACGGAGAGGAAGTGTTGGTGACGTGGACCAGTGTGCAGGCGTGGAGGGTTGCCATGCCGGTTGCTACAGGAACCAATGTGTTGAATATCATTGGCGTTGATATGGATGGCAAGCAGGTTTCTGGCGCCAGTAAGAGCGTCGCAGTGGTGAATAAGACGACGACTGTGTCTCCGGTTGGAAAAGTCGTGATCAACGAAATCATGTTCGATCCGCCAACGTCTGGAGCTGAGTATGTCGAGTTATATAACACATCGACAAATACATATTTTGATTTGTCGGGCATGGTGTTTCATGGCCTGTCCTACACATTTCCAGAAGGTTCCTACATTGCTCCAAAGAGCTATTTGGTCCTAGCCGCAGACCGGATGGTGTTTTCTTCCGTGTATGGCACTAGCGTTCCTGTGTTTGACACTTTTGATGGAAAACTCAAGTTGGACGGTGAAACATTGTCTTTGATAATCCCCAGTACAAATAACGATGTTGGAACCTATGTTTCAAGGGTGCGATATGAGAATGCCTTGCCTTGGAATACGAATGCAAGCGGATCGGGGGCATCGTTACAGTTGATTGATCCTTCGCAGGACAACTGGCGCGTGGCCAATTGGGGCGTTGCCTCAACTAATTTTACCCCCCAATGGGTTTATGCAACAGCAAGCATTGGAGCGCCAACGGCAGCCAGCACAACGTTCTATTTATATCTGCAATCCGCTGGGGATATCTACATTGACGACATGACGCTTGTGAAAAGCGGTACGACGTCCAGTGTCTTGAAGGATGGTAATTTTGAAACGGCTTTGAGTGGATCATGGACTGTAAGCAGCGGTTTTTCACAGTCAACCCTGAGCACTGCAACAAATCATTCTGGGAGTTCCAGCCTTCATATGGTGGCAACAGCGGCTGGAAGCGGAACTGGCAATGCCATATACCAGACTGTAAGCGGTCTGGATACTTCCTCTTCATACGTGGTTGGATTCTGGTATCTACAGTCGACAAATGGTGGCCCGTTGACGGTCCGATTTTCATCTGGAACAGCCTCACAACTGAATGTGAATCCATCGCCGTTGACAACTGTCAGCTATAAATCTCCTGGGGCGGTCAATGGGATGGCAACCAAGTTGGCGACTTTCCAACCACTGTTGATTAATGAACTTCAGCCGGAAAACTTGACTGGCATAACCAACAGCGCCGGGCAGCGTGTGGGATGGATTGAGATTTATAATCCTTCGACCAATGTTGTTTCTCTTGCGGGGTTGTATTTGGCCAATGAGTACACCAATTTGACTCAGTGGGCTTTCCCATCCAATGCTTCGATTGGAGCTGGACAATTTACGGTGATTTTCACCGATGGTTTGACCAATCTTCAGACAGCAAGTGAACTGCACGCCAATTTTGTTTTGCCGGCGGGTGCCGGGTCTCTGGCATTAAGTCGTTTGGGAAGCTCCGGAGAGCCGGAGGTTCTGGATTATGTCAATTATACAAATGTTGAACCGAATCGCTCTTATGGCTCCTATCCGGATGGTCAGAGTTTTACAAGACAACAATTCTATTACACAACACCGGGGGCTCTGAACAACGGATCAAGCATGCCGTTGACGGTTTCCATTAATGAGTGGATGGCTGGAAATACGAATACGCTGGTGAATCCGGTGACTGGTAAGTATGACGATTGGTTTGAACTCTACAATTACGGTTCCAACACGGTTGACCTTGCCGGGTATTACCTGACTCATGTGCTGACGAATCAGTTTGAATTCGAAATTCCGAGTGGATATACAATTGCCCCCCACTCATTTCTGTTGGTTTGGGCTGACAAGAAATCGACGACTGGTATGCCCGATTTACATGCCAGCTTTAAGCTGAGCAAGAGCGGCACCAGTATTGGGCTTTTTGGTCCGGATGGTGTGGCTGTGGATTTTATCACATTCCAGGCAATGGATAGCGGAACGAGCATGGGGCGGTATCCTGATGGGAGTGATAACATCGAGTTACTTGGCACGCCAACACCGAAAACCAATAATATTCCTGCTGGCAGTATTCCTGTTAGTCCATCTGGCTTGGTAGCAGTGGCTGATAGTGGAGCTATTTCACTGACATGGAATAGTGTTTCTGATGCCACCGAATATGTTGTGAAGAGATCCCTTAGTTTTGAAGGTCCTTACATCAATCTGGCAACGGTTGGAAAGGCCAGGTACGTTGATTCTGGATTGGTGAATGGGACGACTTACTACTATGCCGTTTCGGCGATCAATGGACTGGGAGAGAGCCCAAATTCATCGGTGGTTTCGTCAACCCCCGTGGCTCCTGCTGTTGGCACACCCACACAAATATTGGCGACTCCGGGTGACTCGCAGGTATCCCTGGCGTGGAGTGCTGTGGATGGTGCTTCTGGTTACTATATCAAGCGGTCAACCGTAAATGGCGGACCATACTCACTCTTAAATTCGACGGTGGGGACAAGCTACATTGACACTGCGGTTGATAACGGCATTGTTTACTATTATGTCGTTTCTGCGTTTAACGTAAATGGTGAGGGCCCATATTCACCTCAAGCCTCCGCAATGCCGCAAATTCCAACTCCTGCTGCGCCATCTGGCTTGGCGGCTGTTGCAACCAACAATCTGGTCACATTGACTTGGAGTCCGTCAGCAACTGCAACAAATTACTTTGTCAAGCGCTCAACGGTAAATGGAAGCGGATATGTTGTTGTTGGATCAGTGGCGGGGACAACTTATGTAGATACGACTGTGACCAACGGCATTCGCTATTATTACGTGGTGTCTGCCAGTAATCAGGGAGGTGAGGGATTGAGTTCAACACAGGTTTCCGCAATGCTGCAAGTGCCAGCGCCAGCAGCTCCGACTGGCCTGGTGGCAACGGCAACGAATGCGCTGGTGACGCTGACTTGGAATGCCGTGGACGGAGCAACGAACTACTTCGTCAAACGCTCTACAACCGATGGGAGTGGTTATACCCTTCTTGCCTCGACAACCAAGACGACTTACTCGGATACGGCTTTGACCAATGGCATTCGCTATTATTATGTGGTGTCTGCTGCTAATCAGACTGGCGAGGGAACCAACTCTTCTCAAGTTTCTGCGCTTCCACAAGTGTCGATACCAGCAGCTCCGACGGGCCTGACCGCAACGGCAACGAATGCCCTGGTTACGTTGACTTGGAATGCCGTGGATGGAGCAACGAACTTCTTCGTCAAACGCTCTATAACCGATGGGAGTGGCTACACTGTGCTTGGCGCAACAACCAAGACAACTTACTCGGATACGGCTGTGACTAATGGCATTCGCTATTATTATGTTGTGTCAGCCAGTAATCAGGCAGGAGAAGGTGTAAACTCTTCTCAGGTTTCTGCACTTCCACAAGTGCCGATACCAGCAGCTCCGACGGGCCTGACCGCAACGGCAACGAATGCGCTGGTGACGCTGACATGGAATGCCGTGGATGGAGCAACGAACTACTTCGTCAAACGCTCTACAACCGATGGGAGTGGTTATACCCTTCTTGCCTCGACAACCAAGACAACTTACTCGGATACGGCTGTGACCAATGGCATACGCTATTATTATGTTGTGTCAGCCAGTAATCAGGCAGGCGAGGGGGTAAACTCAACTCAAGTGTTGGCAACGCCTCAAGTGTCTGTCCCAACGGCTCCAACGGGAGTGATTGCTGTTGGAGGCAATTCATTGGTTAACCTCACATGGAATGCAGTAAGTGGAGCAACAAATTATTTTGTGAAACGCTCGACAATCAACGGTACGGGATACGTTGTGATTGGTTCGACGAGCAAGTCATCTTATACAGATATAACCGTAACTAATGGAGTAAGTTACTATTATGTGGTATCTGCCAGTAATGAGCGGGGGGAGAGCGGTAACTCTACTCAGGCGCTTGCTACTCCTCAGGGACCGGCAAGTATAAAACTCAGCGTTTCTATTTCTGCCGGGAATCTGGTTCTTTCATGGCCGATTTCGGCTAATGGTTTTGGTGTTTATACGACGACTGACCTGGCAAAACCAAACTGGCAGGCCGTGACAAATGAAATAAAGACGGTAAACAGCAATTGGAATGTTGTTCTTCCAATAACTCATGCCAGTGCTTATTACAGACTTCAAAAGTAGGATGGAGAGCTGAATTTTTTGAACGAAACTGACTTGAAAAACGACTTTTTGGTCTTGATATTGTCGTTCATTACTTCATCCTCGTTTTGGAATCTTCCAAACCCCTTGAGGCTTCCAGTGCAAGGAAGCCTTGAACGGGGGGATATGATCTGTTCGAGCTGAATTGTTGAATTTAGATATGTCAGACTTAAAAACAACTTACATGGGCGTTACATTAGCCAATCCAATAGTGATTGGCGCCTGTTCGCTTTCGAAAAGAATCGATACAATCAAACAAATTGAGGATGCTGGAGCCGGAGCTCTTGTCATAAAATCCCTGTTTGAGGAACAAATACAGATCGAACGCGGTGTGTTTGAAGATCGCCTTCAGGAATACGATAATATGTTCGCGGAAGCGGTCACCATGTTCCCTCATCAGGAACATCCCGGCGCAAAGGAACATCTATATTGGGTGCGTGAGACTCGCAAAGCAGTGAAAATGCCGCTTATCGCGAGTTTGAATGCAGTGAACAAGGAAACTTGGGTTGAATACGCCAAGGCTTTGGAAGACACTGGAATTGATGGTTTGGAATTAAACTTCTACTCTCCACCGCTGGATAAAAACATTACATCCGATTCCATTGAAAAATCGGAAATTGAAGTGCTATCGTCGGTTGTGGATGTGGTGAAAATTCCCGTGTCAGTAAAGCTTCATCCATTCTACACCAGTCTTCCTCATCATGCCAGTGCTCTGGCCGGTGCGGGAGCCAAGGCTCTTGTGATTTTCAACCGCCTTTTTGAGCCTGACATTGATGTGAACAAACAGGCAAAAAAGGCAAAATTGCACTTGAGCAATTCGGATGACAATCTCTTGCCCATGCGTTGGACCGCGTTGCTCTATGGTGACTTGAAGGCCGACATTATCAGCAGCACGGGAATCATGAATGGCAAGGATGTGTCCAAGATGATACTTGCCGGAGCCCAGGCGGTGCAGGTTACCAGCACGATTTATGGCAATGGCATTGCCCATATTCGGAAGATGATTTCAGACCTTGAGGAATGGATGAAGGATCACAATTATCAGAGTCTGGAAGATTTCCGTGGCAAACTGGCTGAACAGCGCGCAGAAGACCCCTGGCACTTTGAACGCGGCCAGTACATTAAAGCCCTGCTTGGGTTTGATTGATCCAAACGTTGGCTTGCCGGTTGAATTTTGAAAATGCACAGGGAGACGCTTTAGTCGCCTCCCTGTGTTTTAATTTGGTGGAGTTGGAATTGCCAAATCATTAAAAGGAGATAAGCTGATGTCATGTTGGCCCTGATGACAAATCGATTTTGTCTGCTGTATCGGGGCCTTTTGCTGGTCGTTTTTCTTCTCATCGCTGGCGGGGATTTTGTCTGGGCCTCTCCGAACGAATACCATATCCGCTCCTGGCAGGCGGAAGACGGGCTTCCTCAGGAATCGATCAACTCGATTATTCAAACTCACGATGGTTATCTTTGGATTGGAACCTATGACGGCTTGGCTCGTTTTGACGGTTTCAAGTTTGTCATTTATAACACCGGCAGCACTCCGGAGTTGAGAACAGGCCGGATCACATGTTTGTTTGAGGATTCCCATCGGTGTTTATGGATAGGACACGAATCAGGTGCAATTTCCTCTTATGAAAACGGTCGTTTTAGAATCGTAACCACTAGAACTGACCTGGGAAATCATCCGATTGTCGGTTTTGGTGAAGATGAAAGTTTTGGTTTGTGGATTGTCAACCAGGAAGGCAGTTTGTTGCGCGTCAGGGACGGTTTGGTTTTTGCACTTGCATCAACGGAAAGAAAGGAGTCGGGACTTTGCTCGTTAAGGCAGGATGTCTCTCGGCATGTGTGGTTGTTGAGAAATGGAGAGGTTAATAGTATTGACCGAAGTCGACTTCGGAGGGCTGCATTCATGACCGAGAAAAGCTCTTCAGCATATGCGATTTGTCCAAGTCATGATGGAGGGTTGTGGGTGCTTATGGAAAATCAGTTTCAGAAATATCTCATGGGTCAGTGGAGTCATGAGATTAAGAAGTGTCCCACTCTTGAACGCAATGTCAGTGCTGTTTTGGAGAGTTCAAAGGGGGTGTTGGTGGTGGGAACGTATGATGAAGGCGTATTCCTGTTGGAGAACTCCGGGCAGGTGATTCAATTTAGCCAGACAAATGGTTTGTCTCAAAACTGGATTCGGTCCCTTTGTGAAGACAGCGAGGGGAACATCTGGGTTGGCACTGGTAATGGCGGTTTGAACGTGTTGCTTCCAACTCGTGTTGATGTTCTAAACCCGCCAGATCAATGGCATGGGAAAGCGGTTCTTTCAGTCTCTTCCGGGCAGAACGGCTACTGGATGGGGACAGAAGGGGGAGGATTGTATCGTTATTTAAACGGCCAATGGTCTCACTATGGTGAGACAGATGGTTTGACGAATCAGACAATCTGGTCCGTCATGCTGGATTCCTCAAGTAATCTTTGGGTGGGAACAGGGGGCAATGGGTTGTTTATGTGGGATAAGGATCGTTTCATACAAGCTCCCGGTTTTGAAAACTCGATATTAACTGTAACTGCAATTTGTCAGGGGCGTCATGGTGATTTGTGGGTGGGAACGACAAAGGGGCTTTTGCAGTACAAAAACGGGCAGACAAACTGGTTTGGACGGTCTTCTGGAGTGATTTTGCCGGATGTTCGCACAGTGATTCAGGATTCCGAAAACGTGGTTTGGTTTGGCATGGCTGGTGGAGGTTTGGGAAAAATCACAAATGGCAAGGTAAGGCAATTTCGTAAACGAAACGGTTTGGCAGGGGATACAGTTCTTTCACTGCATCCTGAGATTGATGGAGCCTTGTGGATAGGAACTGCGGAGAACGGTTTGTGTCGGTTTAAGCAGGGGGTTTTTACGACGATTGATCTCCGACACGGGCTGCCCGACAAGACGATCTGTGCCATGGAGAACGACGGTCTTGGCTATTTTTGGATCAGTTCCCACCGCGGAATATTCCGGGTCAGTAAAAGTGATTTGAACCTTTGTGCAGATGGAATGACGAATTTTGTGCATTGCCTGCTTTACGGACGCACGGAAGGGTTGCCCTCTTTGGAGTGTTCGGGAGGCTTTCAACCTGCCATCAGCCGCACAGACGGAGGGCAACTGCTTGTTCCAACCCGACAGGGGGTTGTCGTAGTGACGCCCAGAACTCTGATTCAAAATCCAAAGCCGCCGGCTGTGTTCATTGAAGCAGTGCTTTTGGATGGGGTTCTCATCGGATCTCCCACAAACGGGGTCCCGCTTGTCATACCAGCAGGAGGACGACAGGTGGAAATTCGTTATACTGGGATCAGTTTTAGCTCACCGGACAAGGTGAGTTTTCGCCATCATCTGAGCGGCATTCAAAATGGTTGGGTTAACGCAGGGGGGCAGCGAAGTGCGACATACAGTTACCTTCCACCAGACCGTTACACATTTGAGGTGATCGCCTGCAATAATGATGGGATTTGGAACAAGGAAGGAGCGCGGCTTGATCTGATTATTGAACCTCTTTTCTGGCAAACCTTGTGGTTTAAGCTTCTGTGCGTGCTAGGGGGGGCAGCGTTGATTTTTGGTTCGGTATGGCTGTTTATGCGCCGACGTTTGATTAGAAAATTGGAGATTATTGAGCATCAGCGAGCCATCGAACGGGAGCGGACTCGCATCGCCCGTGACATTCATGATGACTTGGGGGCGAGCCTGACTCGCATCTTCATGCTGACTGACCCAGACCAGCCGCTGACAGCAAAGAACTGTTCGTTGATCAACCGAACCGCACTGGATCTGACGCGTGCGATGGATGAAATTGTCTGGGCTGTCAATCCGCAGCATGACAGTCTGGACAGTCTGGCAATGTATTTTGGCAGATATGCCGAGGATTATTTGAGACCGGTTGGCATCCGTTGTCGGTTGGAGTTTCCGTTGGAGCTTCCCAATTTGACTTTGAATGCTGAGGTTCGTCACAACCTGTTCCTGGTCTTCAAGGAAATCCTTAATAATGTTGCAAAACACTCCCACGCCAACGAAGTCCGCATTCACTTGTTGATCGAACCAGAACATTTTGTAATGACCGTGGAAGATAATGGATGCGGTTTTTCAAAAATGGATTCTGCGTCGCGGGCATCTGAGCCGGGGCGTATCTCAAGTGGCAATGGTCTTGCGAATATGCAGCGGCGCATGAAGGACATTGGCGGTCAGTGCATTATTACTCAAGTTCCAGAATCCGGCATCCAAGTCAAACTCATCTATCCAATTCCTCCTGTATAAACCTATGAATACTCAACCCGAATCCTCCCTTCCAGAAAGACTTCCAATGCCATCTCAAGACGCATCAGCCCCGGGTGTTGCGAATCAAGAGAATATAAGGGTTTCAATCGTCGAAGATGATGCTGGAGCGCGTCAAATCCTGGTGGATTGGATTCGGCTGGCCCCAGGGTTTGAGTTTGTGAGCGATTATCCCAATGCGGAACAGTCATTTGAACCTTTGCCAAAACTCAAGCCCAGCGTTGTCCTTATGGACATCAATTTGCCTGGACTCAGTGGTATTGAGTGTGTGAGGCGATTGAAACCGCTGCTTCCAGACACGCAATTCGTCATGCTTACGGTGTATGAAGACGCCGACCACATCTTTGCAGCTCTGGCTGCTGGAGCCAGCGGGTATCTTCTCAAACACACGCGGCACAATGAGCTGCTGGAATCACTGAGAGAGGTAAAGGCTGGGGGATCGCCAATGACCAGCAATATAGCTCGCAAGGTGGTTCAATCCTTTCAGGCTCCTAAGCCCGCCAATGATGATTCTCCCGATCTCTCCCCGCGAGAACATGAGGTGTTGGAACTGGTGTCGCAGGGATTCCTTTTCAAGGAAATTGCAGACAAGCTCAACATCAGCGTTCCGACGGTGAATACGTATATTCGCCGCATTTATGAGAAACTGCATGTCCGCTCCCGCAGTCAGGCCATTGCCAAATTCAACCGTGTGCCAATTGGGGAAGTAAGAAAAACGAAATCCTGACAGGGAAACAGCCATCAGAACTTTTCGAATGGGTGACAGTGACTTGAGAATGAAACAATGCGGAGGATTTTGGCACTGTTAATTCACTTTTCCTTCCTCGACTCCGGTGGGAGGCATTGTTATCGTTTGCCCTGTGAATGCTCTCGTATTGACGCTGGTGGCTGTGCTTGCCTCGACAAATCCGGTTATTGCAACAAGCAATATTGTTGAGAAGACCACCGGCGTTTCCATTGAAGTTGTTGATCCGAATGATCCTGTTGAAAAGGAATTCCACAAGCTGACGCAGGAGGACGATGCGGCCCAGGACGAGGTGGATAAGTGGATCAAGGACAACGAGGCATTCGCTCAAAAGGGGGTGGGAACTCCCAGTGCAACCTTGTCTTTGCGCATCCGACAACGGTTCGACAGCGTCAAGGAATCGTATGAAACCTTTCTGCGGTCGCATCCGGAACATGTTCGGGGGCGGCTTGCCTACGGCGGTTTTCTCAAGGATATTGGCCGCGAAGATGAGGCGGTAATTCAATGGGAGAAAGCCAGAGAAATGGCTCCAAAGAACCCTGCCTGCTGGAATAATTTGGCGACCATTTATGGCCATCGTGGCCCTATTAAAAATGCCTTTGAGTATTTTGAAAAGGCCATCGAACTCAAGCCCGACGAATCTGTCTACTACCATAATCTGGCTGTTCATGTTTACCTCTTCAGAAAGGACGCGGGAGAGTATTACCACCTGGATGAAGCCGGCGTTTTTGACAAGTCACTGGAGCTTTACCGCAAGGCCATAAAACTGGACCCCCAGAATTTCATTCTTTACACTGATTATGCTGAGTGCTTTTACGGCACGAACCCGCCAAGATACAAAGAGGGGCTTGAAGCCTGGTATGGCGCGCTCAAACTTGCGCGGGATGAGGTGGAGCGTGAGGGAGTCTATATCCATCTGGCGCGAATTGAGGCCAAGCTTGGAATGTTGCAGGACGCACGGAACCATCTGAATTCTGTTACCAATGAGATGTATGCGACAACCAAAAAGAAGATTGCGCTGAATATTGATGGTTCAATAGAAAAGACAAATACTCCTTCGATTGAGACCAAGCAGGAAAAATAAATCACTTCCATATGAACGCGAGCGAAAGTATCTCAAAAACACCGTCTCAGACTTCCTCTGGCACGTCTTCGTCCAGACTCAAATCACTGGATGCACTTCGTGGATTTGACCTTTTCTGGATCATTGGAGCTGAGGAGATTGTCCATGCCTTGAGCAAGGCATACGATGATCCAGTGACCGGTTTTTTTGTAACTCAACTCACACACAAGTCCTGGGCGGGACTGGCGTTCTACGACTTGATTTTTCCCCTGTTTGTGTTCATTGCCGGAGTTTCCCTTGTGTTTTCCCTGACGCGCAGTCTGGAGCAGGTGGGAAAGATGGCCACATGCAAGAAAATCCTTTGGAGGGCTTTTTTATTATATATATTGGGACTGTTTTGTTATGGCGGCATTTCGGGCGGACTTGAAAAATTACGTTTGCTTGGAGTGTTGCAGAGAATTGCCCTGGCCTATCTTTTTGCCGGGTTGTTGTTCGTTAATTTTAGGTTCAAGGGGCTGGTCATCGCCTTTGTATCCCTGCTTGTTGGGTATTGGGCGCTGATGACATTTGTTCCGGTCCCGGGAATTGGTGCGGGCAATTTTGAGGAGGGCAAGAATCTGGCAAATTACATCGATAAACAATATCTGCCATTTTTTAAGTGGGATGGAGATCACGATCCAGAAGGTTTGTTGAGTACGTTACCCGCCATAGGAACGTGTCTTCTTGGTATTTTTGCCGGATTGTGGATTCGGAGAACAGATGTTCCCGACCAGAAAAAGGTTGTTCGACTGTTATTGGCCGGTGTTGCCGGAGTTCTGCTTGGATTCCTTTGGAATCTTCAATTCCCGATCATCAAAAAAATCTGGACTTCCTCATTTGTGTTGGCGGCGGGCGGTTACGCGTGCATCTTCTTTGCAATCTTTTATCAGGTCATTGAAATTTGGAAGATTCAGAAGTGGGCCGCTCCGTTTGTGTGGATTGGAATGAATCCAATTACTCTCTATGTGGGAACGCATATCATCGATTTTTCAAATATTTCGGCCCACTTTGTTGGCGGTCCTGTCAAGGCATCACTGGGGAGGCAGGGAGAGGTGTTGGTGACACTTGTGGCGATGGGACTCTTGATCGCCGTGGCTCATTTTCTATACCGGAGAAAAATATTTCTCCGGCTGTAGTGTGAATTTTTCCCCTGCGTTCTGGTTCTCAATGCCGATTTTGCATCGGCATTGGAACCTGGATCAAATTAGTTTCAGGCGTTTGAGGACTTCCTGGGTGAAAACCTCGTATGCGGCGGCGCCAGCACTGTATTTATCGTAGTAAATGATGGGTTTGCCAAAACTTGGCGCTTCAGCCAGACGCGTGGTGCGCGGGATTACAGTGTCAAATACGCGGTCTGCAAAATGGGTGCGCACTTCATGGACAACTTGTGCAGAAAGCCGCGTGCGTGAATCAAACATGGTCATCACGACACCCAGCAATTGCAGCTTGGGATTAATGCCCGTATCAACCACCTGGCTCAAGACACGGTTGCTCGTTGAAATGCCTTCCAGTGCGTAATATTCGCATTGCAGTGGAATGAGCAGGTAATTGGCGGCGGCAAAAGCATTGAGGGTTAAAATGCCGAGCGAGGGTGCGCAGTCAATAATAATGAAATCATAGGATTGGGCATCAATGATGGGCTTGAGCCCGTCGCGCAGGCGGAATAGATGATTTTCTGCTCGTGCGATTTCAATTTCAGCCCCGCACAAATCCACCTCGCTGGGAATAACGTCCAAGCGTTCAAATGCGGTGTGTTTGATTTTCTCCTGCAAGGTTCCCTCGCCCAGAAGGGGGCGATAAGCGCTCCCACCCTCGGTTTTATCGATGCCAACGCCACTGGTGGCATTCGCCTGGGAGTCAATGTCTACAAGCAGCACCCGGCGGCCAACCGCAGCCAGACACGCAGAAAGATTGACGGAAGTGGTGGTTTTTCCCACTCCGCCCTTTTGATTTGCCATTGCAATAACAATCGAAGACACAAAAGAATGATAATCAGGCTGCGGGATGTGGAAAGCAAAAAGAGTTGAACGAAAAGTCAACGAGAATAAGGTGATTTTTTCTACTAGTTTGACTGGAATATTTTCTGGTTTCAAAGCAGATTAGTTACATGAAATTCATCCTTTCGACACACAACTTGACATTGACAAAAGCGATTGAAGATCACGTGGTTTCCAGACTTGAAAAATTGGAACACCTTAACAAGACCGTGACGAGCGTGCGTGCCACTTTGGAACACGATCATTCCAAGGCGCCGGATCGTCAGTTCATTTGTTCGATTCGCATGGATGCTCCCGGTGGTTCAGGTTGCTTTGCTGTCGAAGCCAAGAGTGATTTGTATACCGCGGTGGATTTGGTCATCAAGAAATTGCAGCAGCAATTGCGCAAGCGCCACAACAAGGGCAAGGCCGCGACCCGCAAGGAAGGAGCCCGGAGCAAAGTCAAACGTCAGGTGACTGCGGTGGCTGAGGAAGAAGAATAAGCCGTTTACCGAGTTAACCGAGACTGTTTGGATGTTGATTCGCTCACGAATGGTCGTCCCCGTTGTTCGGGAGACGATTGAAAATGGGGCCGTTTATATTCAGGGAAATTGCATTGGCGCCGTCGGACGTTGGAAGGATTTGTCGCATTTGGACGGTCCCGTGGTCGATGTCGGAGACTCCATTTTACTTCCCGGGCTTATTAATTCCCACTGCCATCTGGATTATACAGACATGGCGGGATTTCTTCCCCCAACGCATTTTTCCAATTGGGTCAAGGGAATGATTGCCCATAAGGCGGACTGGAGTTACACGGAATATGCGCAGTCCTGGCTCAACGGTGCACGGATGCTAGTCCGAACGGGAGTGACGACCGTGGCTGACATTGAGGCAGTCCCGGAATTGTTGCCGGAGGTTTGGACGGCGACGCCCCTCAGGGTTGCTTCTTTCCTCGAAATCACATGCGTTCGCCACCGGCGGAACTCGGCGGAAATCGTGCATGAGGCGGGGAATCTTGTTCGTTCTCTGAAGCCTGTTCGCGGTTTTATGGGCTACTCACCGCACGCGCTTTATTCCACGTCGGCCCCGCTGCTCGAATTGATCGGAGAGGAGGCGCGCCGCGACCATAAGCGCATGACCATGCATGTTTCAGAATCCCCAGAGGAGTTTGAAATGTATACGAATGGTTCTGGAGATTTATTTGACTGGTTGAAACGCCAGCGCGACATGTCGGATTGCGGCATAGGCACTCCAGTTCGGCAGTTACAGCGATGCGGGCTTTTGGGGGAGAACATGCTTGCTGTCCATGTGAACTACCTCCAGCCCGGGGATATCAAGCTTTTTTCTGACACTGGAACGAGTGTGGTTCATTGTCCGCGGAGCCACTCCTATTTCGGCTATGCCCCATTTCTTTACAAAAAACTGGCGGCGGCTGGCGTGAATGTTTGCCTGGGGACGGATAGTCTGGCGAGCGTAAACCGGGTTCTTGGAAACAAGCCTGAACTGAGTCTCTTTGCAGAAATGGCGGTGTTCGCATCCAAAAATCCTGAGGTCCAGCCTTTCGACATTATCAAAATGGCGACTGTCAATGGCGCGCGTGCGCTTGGAATGCAGGGGCTTGTTGGAGAGCTGTCTCCAAACAGTCATGCGGACCTGATTGCCATTCCGTTCAATGGGAAAAAATCCGGTGCATATGATGCCATTGTCAATAATTGGAAGGATGTGACCGTCTCGATGATTGAGGGGCAATGGCTCATGGTTCTTCGGTGAGTTTTTTCTCGTTCATTCCACTCGCAGCCAGACTGTTTTTAAATAGGCGGGTTCCGCACGGTGGAGCGGAAAATCTGGAGGTTGTGGGACGTAATGCTGTTTTAGAATGCGGCGACCGGTGGATCCGATGGCTGTTGACACGTCTTCAAGAAAATCATTGGGCTGGAGTGTCGCGGCGTTGGTCGAGACAAACAAAATCCCCCTGGGCTTGAGCAGGGGAAGGGAGGCTGAAACGAGTCTGCCCATGTTTTTTTCAGCCTGGAAAACTCCGTGTTCCTTGGAACGTGAAAATGTGGGTGGGTCCAGCAAAATGGTGTCAAATACACGTTTCTTTTTTCCCAGCCGACGGAACCACTCAAAGGCGTCCCCAAAGATGAAGTCGTGAGCCTCCGGTGCAAGGCCGTTCAATGTGAAGTTCTCTCGTCCCCAATCCAGGTATTTTTTTGAAAGATCAAGACTGGTGACGCGTCCCCCAGCCTTGGCCGCGCAAACGGAGAACCCGCATGTGTATGCAAAAACATTGAGCAACTCGGTGCCTTTGAGTGAATCAGCATTTTCATTCAAGACAAAACCGGGAGCGATGTAATTGGCCAGCAAGCGCCGTCGATTTTCGCGTTGGTCCAGAAAAATTCCGACAGAATAACCTTCTCCGAAACGCAAACCAAAGGCGACATTATTTTCGCTGATGGAAAATGTATCAGGGGCCTTTTCTCCAAGCACATTCTGGGGGGAGGCGCTTTCAAGTGTGGTCTTTTGGACATGGCGTCGAAGAAGCTTGTGATACACACCACGCACGTTGAGCCGTTCCATGCAATCCTCAAGAAAATCCATCTGTTGTGATGAAAGTGGAGTCTCGGTTTGAGCCAGAAGGAAATCGCCCAGACGTTCGACGTAAAGCCCGGGGAAGGCATCGGCTGCCCCGTGAATCACACGCCATGCGTTTGTCTCCGCTTGATCGATCAGCGCAGAACGCAGCGCAAAACGTGGATCTTCTGCAAATGTTTCCTTTGCTGAAAAAACAACGGGTTTTCCCGTGGCCGGGTGTTCCAACCGGAGTTCTGCCGCGTGCAGGCAAACGCGCGGGGCAGGGGACCCTCCGTAGAATGTATCTCCTAAAATTGGAAATCCATGTTCTGCTGCATGAACGCGAATTTGATGGGTTCGCCCAGTAAGCGGGCGGGCTTCAATGAGTGTGACTGGAGTTCCCTGAAAATCGGTTTTCCCTTTAACATGAAAATGAGTTTCAGCCATTTCCCCTCCGACGTGAACGGGGCGGCTGATGTATTTGTCTCCCACTCGGACCAGACAGGATTTTGCTTCGAGACTTTCAAAGGTGACAGGCCGGTCTGTCAATAAGAGATAAGATTTTTTGACGCGATGTTCTTCAAATTGCGAGGAGAGAGCGCGATTGGCCAGAGTTGTTTTTCCAAAGACGATGACACCGGATGTTTCCTTGTCCAGCCGGTGCAAAATGGATAGCTCCGCGTGTCCGGGCTCTCTGTTTTTTAACCATTCATAAAGGCCCTCCCCTGCAAACGGACTGGGAGAGTGTGTATTGAACGCTGCCGGTTTATTTGCAACCAGCAGGTGTTCGTCTTCATAAAGGATCAAGCCCATGATGGCGGTTTATAAATGCGACGGCGGGGATTTGCAATCCTTGGAATTTTATCAAGAGGCGTAATTTATTTTTGGAACAACACAATGCGGTTGGTATTGGTCCCCTTTGCGTTGTTATCGACTCCCCAGCAATTCGCCGTCTTTGTAAACTTTTGTGCGTTGATGAGGACGAAGCGTGGAGTAAATCCCGCTGCCGTGCCGCAGGGGATGACGGTTTCTTCAAGATGAATTTTGCCACTGCGCACTTCCCCAACTTCAAACGCCACATGTCCTCCAGGACGAACAACACGGAATAATTCGCGAAAGACGGCTGTCATGGCTTCCTGCCAATCCTCAAGTTTCTTGGGGACGGTAAGCTGGACTGATGTGGGATCAATTCCAAGAAACCAGCACCGTAGCCAGTTGTCTCCAGCGTAGTCAACCACATCGAGAAAAGGCGGAGAAGTTACCACAAGAGAGACCGAATTTGAGGGAATTTGTGGGGTGGAAGAAGCGACACAATTCAGCAAAAGCCCACCATCGGCAACGGAATCCAGTGTCTGCAAAACTGTTGCATCGCAGTCGCCCAACAATTGACGCGTCTTTTTGAGAATTAATTTTGGCACCTCACGTCGTGGAGGGGATTGATGGCGGTCCGCATTGATCTTTCGTTGGGATTTGACCGACACGGCCTGATTGGGAGGCAGCGTGTAAACCGAAAAAAAACCCGCCGAGTGCCCGGTCAAGCGGTTGAGTGCTGCCATGCAAATCCAATTATCTACCGAGTCGAAAGTGTTGGCCTTGCGTTTCTCCAATAAATATTTTTTAAGTGACGAAATTTCACGCAGCGTTTCTGGATGGTAAAAAACGAGCAAATCTTCCGGCTCATCGGCGGGGCTGGCAAAATTAATCGTTTTAAGCCGGGCCACGACCTGTTCAAAAGAGGGGGGGCGAAGTCGGGCACCAGCAAATACGAGGCTCAAAGGGTTGACATCACATCCAGCCGGGATGCGGCCCAGCAGGGCGGCTTCGATCAACGTGGTACCACGTCCCATGAAAGGGTCATAGACCATATCACCAGGGGCTGTAAGCCTTTGGATGAAGAAGCGGGGAAGCTGGGGTTTGAAGCAGGCCCGGTAGCTGATTTCGTGCAAACTGGAGGCGGCGCGTTGTTTTGCTGTCCAAAACTCATTGACAAAAGCTGCAACATTGAGAGGATGCCCCCCTGTCGTTGCGCATTGGACGGCTGATTTTTGTGTAAAATGACCAAATTCTTTGAATTGGACGAGTTCCTCCTCAAGGGACTTGGATGAAGTCGCAGGTGTCGAGATTGGATTTTCAACAGGGAATAACGACTGTTGCAGTTGGTTAAATGATTGATTTTTCAATGCGACTCGCAGTGAGAATGATTAAAAAGCGGGTTCGAGAAAAGAAAAAATCTGGTCTAAAATAGTTTTCCTCATTAAGCTTGAGGAAACTGAGAAGTTTAATTTTGGTAAAAAGAGGACTTGCCAAGCCTGGAAAGGGTGGTTAGGCTCGGCACTCTTTTTCGAAGGACGTCGTATAAAACGGCGGGCGGAAAATGTGTGGCTCTCCGCCGCCACAGTAAAAAATTTATGGCAGTTAGAATACGCATGAAGCGGGTGGGAGCAAAGAATGCCCCTTATTTCCGCATTGTTGTGTCGGACTCTCGCAGTCCTCGCGATGGCAAGTTCATCGAAGAGATCGGCACCTATCAACCGCTAAAAAAAGGCGTTAATTTTCAGGTAAATCTGGATCGCGCCAACTATTGGGTGAGCAAGGGCGCTCTTCCCAGTGAGACGGTCGGCAGCATTCTCAAGATGGCTGCTAAAACCGCTGAAAAGTCCTAAAAAAGTGGAATTATGCAAGCCTTTCTAGAGTATGTCGTGAAAGGATTGGTTGCTCACCCGGAAGCGGTGACAGTGACACCGGTGGTCAAGGATGCCCTTACGATCTATGAGTTGCGTATGCATCCAGACGACGTCGGCAAAGTCATTGGCCGCCAAGGCATGACCATCAACGCCATTCGCTCGTTGCTCCTGGCTGGCAGTGCCAAAAAGGGGTTGCGGTGCACGATGGAGATCATTGAAGACAAGAAACAACAACCACCGGCCTAAGGCTCGGTGGACATTGTTAGCGAGCCAAGAGCATGATCATTGATGTGCTCACACTGTTTCCCGACATGTTTGTCGGGCCGGTTGACGTGAGCATCATCCAAAGGGCGCGCAAAACCGGATTGTTGGATTTGCGAGTGCATAATCTGCGAGATTACACTCACGATAACTACAAGACGGTCGATGATCGCCCTTTTGGCGGTGGACCGGGAATGGTTCTGAAGCCGGACCCGATTTTCGAGGCGATGGATGCGTTGAAAGCCGATGGGATGCGGGTGATCATGATGACACCTGCGGGTAGGGTGTTTCAACAGTCCCTGGCAAGAGAACTTGCCCTGGAGAGACATTTGTTATTTATTTGTGGTGCATACGAGGGGGTGGATGAGCGTGTGCGCGAGCAGTTGGTGGATGATGAAGTCTCCATTGGGGACTTTGTTCTGACCAACGGGACCCTTCCGGCAATGGTGGTGATCGACTCGATCACGCGGTTGCTGCCCGGTGCTTTGGGGGATGATCAAAGCTCGGTGGATGAATCGTTCAGTCAGGGACTATTGGAATATCCGCAATATACGCGGCCTGCTGAATTTCGGGGATTGAAGGTGCCGGATGTTTTGCTGTCCGGCAATCATGCGGTCATTGAAAAATGGCGTCGGGAACAAGCTTTGCAAAGAACGCAGGAGCGCAGGCCCGATTTGATAAAAAAGTTGATCGAAAAGCAAAACGGTCAAGTGACTGAGTCTCAGCGAAGCAATTCGTTTGAAAACTCAAAAGAGAATTTATGAACCAGGCATTATTAGATAAAATTGAATCCGAACAATATCGGAAAACGACTCCTTTCGGCGTTGGTGACAGCGTGAAAGTCCACACAAAGGTTATTGAAGGCGATAAAGAGCGTATTCAGATCTTTTCTGGCGTTGTGATTGGCAAGCGCGGTCATGGATTGAATTCCAGCTTCACCGTCCGCCGCATCAGCTATGGTGAAGGAGTTGAACGCATTTTCCCATTTAATTCCCCCCGTATTGAGAAAATCGAAGTGGAACGCAAAGGTGCGGTTCGCCGTGCCAAGCTGACCTACCTCCGTTCTCGTATTGGCAAAGGTGCCACCTTGGTCAAGGAGCGTGAGAGCCATCAGTCATCTGAAGCTCCTGCTGCCAAGTAATTTTGGTTCAGATTTTTTTGCCCTGAGCCGATTGGTTTTTTCCAATCGGCTCTTTGTTCTTTCAGAATTTGGTCTGGAAGTTCCCTTTGTTTTGCTTCATGATTCATTTTGCCATGCGAATGAATCCTGTTTTGCGATTTCTTTTTGTTTCCTCACTTTGCTTTCTAGCCAGCGTTAGCGTCCAAGCTTCTGACAATTCTGGCAGATCAACTAATTCCAATGCGCTGTGCGTCATGTCCTACAACTTGCGCACCGCCAACTCGGATAAGAAAACGGTTAATGCCTGGGAAAAGCGCCGTCCCCTTGTTCGTGAGCTGGTTGGCGTCCTTTCCCCTGATCTTTTTGGAACTCAAGAAGGGATTATTGGTCAGTTGAAGGATATGGCAGCGGACTTGCCGGATTATGCCTGGATTGGGACGGGGCGTGATGGTGGAGACAAGGGCGAATTCATGGCAATCTTCTATAAGAAATCCCGCTTGGAACCGCTTGAGACCAATCATTTCTGGCTTTCTGATACACCCGAAGTGGCGGCTTCCTCAACATGGGGCAATAACTGTAAACGGATGGTGACTTGGGTTAAATTCCGTGATCGCAAGACAGGCAAAGAGTTTTATCATTTCAACACCCATTTTGATCACGAGGTTCAAGCCGCCCGAGAAAAGAGTTCGGAGCTGATTCGTGCCCGTGTGCAAGCATTGAATACGCAGCTCCCTGTGTTGTTGACCGGTGATTTTAATGCTTATCCAGATAACAAGGCACATGACATTCTTGTGCAGGATGGATTTTTCACCGATACATGGTTCGTGGCAAAACAACATCAGGGGGAAGGTTTTGGCACGTTCAACGGTTTTCATGAGGTGCCGACTGGCAATACTCGTATTGACTGGATTCTCTTTCGCGGAAAAGTAACGGTTGATGCTGAAAAAATTGTAATGTTCTCTCACAATGGCCATTTCCCAAGCGACCACTTCCCGCTGGTTTCCTGGCTTACATTGGATAACTGATTTCTGACAACTCACGGTTGAAAAAGAAAGAAATGGGCTGGTTTTTCATCATTCTTGTTGTTTGTGCCATTACAACAACCGCGTTGCTGGTCAAGTTTGCTGTGCGGCGGCAGATCGAGTCTCTGGATCTTGCGTTTTCGATGTTTGTCGTTAGCACAGCGTTGGGGGGAGGCATTCTTTGGCTGGCATGGCCCGTGAACATTACCTTCAACAGCGTTGTGCATGCAGTTCTAGCGGGGATAGGGGGAAGCGGTGCTGTGGTTGCTTTTAATCTGGCGCTTGAACGCGGGCACTTTGGTTTTTCAAATGCCATCTATCGCTCGGCATTTGTGCTGCCTGTCATTTATTCACTTGTCTTCATGAATGGTGTTCTAAAATCAACCATCGCTCTTGGAATAATGTGTATTCTGGTTGCCATTTTTCTCATGTCGTGGTCAACGGGCTCCTTTGCCAAAGGAGGTCAATTTCGCTGGTTCCTATTAATCATGACCGCGTTCCTTTTAAGCGGAGTGCCTCGTATTGCTCAAAACCTGACGGTGTCTCGGGGGGAAGATAAATACTTTTATGCTTTTGTGTCCTACGCTGCAGGAGCGGCAGTGCTTGGAATAGCGATTTTGTGGAAACGCAAGTTTCGTGGAATGTCGCTGGCTTGGGGAAGTGGATTGGCTGTGGCCAGTTACATTGGTGTTTTCAGCACGCTGAAGGCTTTGGAATTTTTAAAGGCCGAAATCGTTTTTCCAATCACACTTGCCGGACCAGTCATCCTTGGAATTTTATTTTCGGTATTTTTCTTCAGGGAAAAAATCAATCTATGTGGATGGGGGGGAGTCCTATTGGGACTGTGTGGAATTGCAGTTCTGGCGATTTGGAAGTAACGGTTGTCTCAAAAAAGTGTTTTTGTCTATGTAACATTCGACATTTTTTTCTTCTGAGTAAGGTATGGATGAAATAAAAGACAATTCGCCGATGCCGGAAGAAAAACGTTGTTCGCGATGCGGCACAAAACTTCCTGCTGAAGGACTTGCCGGGCTTTGCCCCGCGTGTCTCTTAAAAATGGGGGTGGCTCAGGAGACCGTGACGGAACCAAGACAAGCATTCGTTCCTCCTCCCATTGAGAAGCTTGCCCCGTTGTTTCCAGAATTGGAAATCCTTGAGTTGATAGGCAAAGGCGGCATGGGGGCCGTTTACAAAGCTCGTCAGAAGCAGTTGGATCGCATTGTTGCCCTGAAAGTTTTACCCCCTGGAATTGGTGATGATCCGGCGTTTGCTGAGCGTTTTTCTCGTGAGGCCAAGGCTCTGGCAAAGCTCAATCATCCGGGCATTGTCACGCTTTATGAGTTTGGCAAACCCACCTCAGCAGAGGGACTTTCTCTTTACTATTTCCTCATGGAATACGTGGATGGCATCACGCTGCGGCAATTATTGGCATCCGGTCGCATTTCGCCGCGTGAGGCCCTGGCCATTGTTCCTCAAATTTGCGATGCCCTTCAATATGCGCACGATCAGGGAATTGTTCATCGTGACATCAAACCTGAAAATATTTTGCTCGATCGAAAGGGGCACGTAAAAGTCGCCGATTTTGGTCTTGCGAAAATCATGGAATCAGAAGGCGTTGCCACTGCCGAGAATCCAGTGAGCACCGCACCCGCATCTGATGCCACTGGGGTGATGGGGACGCCTCAATACATGGCTCCTGAGCAGCGTGAACACCCATCAGACGTGGATCATCGAGCGGATATATATGCTTTGGGCGTCGTGTTCTATCAGATGCTCACAGGTGAGTTACCGGATAGAACGCTGGTTCCTCCATCCTCAAAAGTGCACATTGATGTCCGGCTGGATGAAGTGGTCCTCCGTGCGTTGGAAAAGAAACCAGAACTGCGATATCAACAGGCGAGCATTTTAAAAACAGAGGTTGAGACAATTGTATCGACTCCCTCAGTAAATAAAGAGGCAAGCAACTCTGAGGTTGTTAAAAACAGTGAAGACACTGAGCAATCTACAAATCAAGAATCTCGTTTTTCAATGATGGCAATCGCTGGGGCAATTGGGGTTTTGTTGTCCTTCGTTCCATTGATTTGGATTTTAACAATTTTTGAGAAATATGCCGAAGTAACAACTCCAGGAAGGCTTAATCAGTGGTTTAATATTATATTTGTGAGTTTTGCCTTTTCGGCGGTCGGCCTGACCATGCCGGCTATTTCCACGTTTTTGGGATGGGTGGCTGTAGCCCAAATCCGCAAATCTGGCGGACAAATTCGAGGAATAAAACTGGCCTTTTTTGATGGAATATTTTTCCCTATTCTATTAGTGGATGTTGTTATTATTGGAATTGCCATCCTGGTTCAAAAAAGCTTGGCAGTATCGGTCTGGAATATTTATGGCTCCTTGTTTCACAACTTGGGTGAAGCTGCGATTTGGTTTACTACCGTTTTGCTGATTTGGATATGGATTGACTACACGATAATACGCATGATCTGGAGAAAGTGGGGGAAACAATCTGATGGTCAGAATTTAGCGGAATCCAAAAACTCCAATGTCAGGCCTTGTCATAAAGAGACTCTTGAGACTCCAATATCGACAACGACTCAGATCTTTTCATGCATAGGATGGACTTACACCATCAGTTTCTTTTGCGGATTGGCAGCAGCATTAGGAAATGTTGGGAATTCCAGCTTTATAATACTCTTTCTGTGCTTTTTGACTGCTTTGGTAACACCGATTGTTGTTTATTATCTGAAATGCTCAAAGAATGAGGCAGCTCAACGTGCCTTTTGTAAAATCACTGGCGTGGTCTCCTGGATTACGGCAATTCCCATTGTTAGTTTTGCTGTCTTTTTTCTGTATCAACTTTTTCAGCAGAAATTCAAGTGGCATCCCAGTTTCGATGAGGCTGTCATTGTCCCTCTGATCTGGTTGGGGGCTGTGCTTTTGCCTGTTGGAGGGTGGCAACTTTTATTTTCACGTAAAGTATCTGGTCCAAAAACTGAGCGGACGGAAAGTCTCTGGAAATCTCCGACAACGGGTTGGGGCTATTTTGTTGGCGCATTTTTTGGCATTACCTTTACGTCTCGTGCGGCATTTCAACTGGCTAATTTTTCAGCGTTTGGTTTCCTGGGTTTTCTGGGATTCCTTGGGGCTATGCCCTTTGATGGGTGGCGTTGGTGTTATGGCCTCTATGGTTTTTCTGGGTTCTTTGGTTTGATAGGTGTGGCGATTTTTGTTGAGATGATACATCGGTTGAATTCTGCTCATCCAGAACAGGAAAAACGGATCGCAAAACGATGGGTTATTTGGGCTTCTATGGCGGCCTGCACTGCTGTGGTTCTGGCAATTTTGCTCTTGGCGAATATGGAGAATCGTCCCATTCAGATTACAGGTCGGGTTCTGGATGCAGCAAGCTCATTGCCTATTCCCGGCGCACGTGTGGATGACAATACCTATGGAGCGGGGCCTGATAATCCTCCTCAGGTGGCATGGGTGGATACTAACGGTTTTTATGTGTTATCGACATGGAGGGAGGAACATTCCATCGCGGTTTCCGCCATGGGCTACAAAACGAAACTGATGATTCTGAGTTCTTTCAAGGACGCAGTGGATGGAAAACTTAAAATGGATTTTCGGTTGGAACGTGAATCGAAAAGAAACGAAGGCACAAAAGGGGACAATGCAATTAATACAATGATATCTCATTCCGAGAAATCAGTTGATGAGTCTGCTTTGGAGTTTGCGAATAATAATGTAGCTTCCCCTCGTTTTCTTGTGTGGCAGGACCAATGGCAGACAAATGGGGCAGGTCTTGCGTGTCATCCAGATGGATCTAGAGTGAAAAAAAACGTGGAACTGGGGTGGCTGAAGGTGTTGATGAGCAAGGGGGGGATGCCCCCAGTGGAAACAAATGAAGATACGCGCATTCTCCAAGTTTGGTTTTTACTTTCGACAAACTTTTTATCTACTGAATTCACATTTTTTGACAGTGCGGAACAGAGAATTAATGTGGGGAATTCAAGCGAGGTGTGGGTGAACCCTGAAGCGAGCGTTGGGAATTGTTGCTGGATTGGAAAGACCGTTGATATGAAGCAACTGCTGCAGAAGCCTCTTTTGGGGGATTCTCCACGAAGAATGACTATCCGTTTTACATATTCGATGGATGGTCCTCTCGAAAATAGGGTCGAAATAGGAAAATACACGATGAGTGGCACTCCCTTGGAAAATGACTGTCGTATCGTAGAGATTGCTGAAGATGTAAAAGGACGAGCTTTTATTGTAATTGGAATGCGTACCTGGTCCGCACGAAAAAAACACGTAAACGTTTTATGTAAAACAAAGGATGGAAAAATATTAGATTCATTGGATCGGAGGGGCCTCATTAATGAAAAGGATTCGACCTATCGCTTTTACTTTAACACGCCCTTGGCCGATGTGAGTGGCTTTCAAGTTGGTATGCGTCCCAAACTGACAAAAGAATGGCGTAATGTTGTTTTGCCGTGATATTTCAATGACTCCAAACGATTCCAACTCTGGTTCCAATGTTCCAGAGGATTTTTTTGCAACAACCCATTGGTCGGTTGTTCTGGCGGCGGGCAGGGGACGTTCAGAACAATCGGACCGGGCATTGGATGAATTGTGCTGCACCTATTGGTTCCCCCTCTATGCCTATGTGCGGAGACGTTGCAGTTCACGCGAGGACGCCGAAGACTTGACACAGGCGTTCTTTGCCTCGTTTTTGGCCCGGAATTACCTGGAGAAACTGGGGGCTGAGCGAGGACGTTTTCGCGCTTATCTGCTTGCCGCCGTGAAGCATTTTCTGGCCAATGAATGGGAAAAAAAGAACGCCCAAAAACGAGGTGGAAATGCTACAAGTTTTTCTCTCGATTGGGAAACAGCAGACACGAAATTTCAGGTTGCCGATGCGAATGTGGTGAGTCCTGACCTGGCGTTTGACCGTGAATGGGCGGTGGCACTTTTGGATCGTGTCATTGAGGAATTGAGAAAAGAGTATCAAGCCGGAAAGCGCGAAGTATTATTCGACAGGCTCAAGGTGTTTTTGATGCCGGGAGAGGCAACACTGAGAGATGCAGCCAGAGATTTAAAAATGGAGGAGGGAACGGTGCGCGTGGCTGTTCACCGCCTGCGAAAGCGTTACCGGGCCCTGTTACGACAGGAGATTGAGAAAACTCTGAGCGATTCCTCGATGGTTGATGAGGAGATGCGCGCCCTGTTTGGTGCCTTTGAGTAAGCGAGTTTAGCCGCAGGACTATCCAGCGAGCAAATCCTGGATTTCTTCCCAACTCAACGCTTCAGCAAAGGATTCTTCACCACCGATCATTCCATGAATCAACGCTTTTTTTCGAGCTTGGAGATGGAGAATTTTCTCTTCCACCGTGTCGCGTGTGATGAGCTTGTAACTGGTTACGACCTTCTTTTGACCAATACGGTGGGCACGGTCGGTGGCCTGAGCCTCAACTGCGGGATTCCACCAAGGATCAAAATGGATCACAGTATCGGCACCGGTGAGATTGAGACCAACGCCACCGGCTTTGAGGCTGATTAGGAAGACGGGAATCTTTGAGTTGGTCTGGAATTTGTTCACCACTTCGCCACGATTTTTGGTTTCACCATCGAGATAGCAAAACTCAATTCCCTGTTGTTTTAAATGTTCAGCAAGCAGCGCAAGCATTGAGGTGAACTGGCTGAAAACCAGAACACGATGCCCACCATCCAGTGTTTCTTCCAAAAGCTCGGCAAACATTTCAATTTTGCCGGAAGGCTCGTTTGCTGCCTCCTTGAGGGAGGGGGTGAGTAATCGCGGATCACAACAAATCTGTCGTAGCCGGAGCAGGGCAGTAAGCACGGCCATTTTATGCGGGCCATTGGGATTATCCGAACTGAAGATTTCCTTGCGGCTGGCTTCGAGCACCTGTTGATAAAGTGCGCGTTGACCCTCTTCCATTTCGCAATAACTGACCTGCTCGATTTTCTCAGGAAGATCGGTGACCACCTCGCGTTTGAGTCGACGAAGCATGAATGGGCGCAACCGGCGCGCAAGCCGTGCCTGAATGACTGCATCCTTGTCGCGTGATAGGGGCTGTTCGTAACGTTCACGGAAATCTTGCGCTGTCCCAAGATAGCCGGGCATCAAAAAGTCGAAAATGGACCAGAGATCCAATACCGAGTTTTCGAGCGGGGTGCCGGTGAGAACAACGCGGTGTGCCGAGCGGATGGACTTGACGGCCTGTGCGTTTTGCGTGGCGCGATTCTTGATGTGTTGGGCTTCGTCCAAAATGACGGTGTCAAAATCAAACGCCTGGTATAAATCGGTATCACGCCTCAAGAGAGCGTAACTTGTGATGACAAGGTCCTGATCCTGAATCTTGTCAAACAAATCATGGCGGTTTGGGCCCTGCAACGGGAGAACGCGAAGCGTTGGCGTGAATTTTGTGGCTTCAGCGGTCCAGTTGAACACGAGCGATGTGGGGCAAACCACGAGCGAAGGAGGGAGTTTTTGCCCGGCACGCAAAAGACGTGTCTGAGCGAGAACTTGGAGCGTTTTTCCAAGTCCCATTTCGTCCGCCAGAATTCCGCCAAAATGATTGGATCGTAGAAATTGCAGCCAGCCAACCCCTTCTTTTTGATAGGGACGAAGCACCGAATCGAGATCTCCCAATGATGGCACTGTGAATTTGACAGTTCCACGCTGCTGTTCCGCCCGCTGACGCCAGGAGGATGGAGCCTCGACTTTCCATCCGGTTTGACGTGAAAGAGTGGCTTCAAGAAAGCCGGTTTGCGCATTATTGAGACGATAGCCGTTTGCGTGCTGTTGCGGGGCACAGTCCACCAGCACTTCCTGCAATTCTTCGACGGCGCCGGTATCGATCAGAGCGAACTTGCCATTCTTCAAGCGAGCGTGGCTCTGGCCGGAGAGGATGAGGCGTTGAATATCGGCGGCGCTGAATTTCTCCCCCCCTGCGGTGCTGTAATCCACGCTGAGGTCGAACCATTGTTCCCCGGATGGAGTGATTTGGAATCGAGGCTCAATGCGCTCAAGGTTGTTTTTGGTGCTGCGTTCAAGGCGCTCTTCCAGCGTGACAGCCCATTCTTTTTCCAAATGCGGAAATTCTCTGGCGAAAAATTTGAGAATCAGATTTTGCACGGCGAGTTTCATCACGCCTTGCGCGTCGGGACGGCTGAACCCGTAGCGAAGAAGCCGGGAGAGAGCAGACTGTTCCTCTTCAAAATTGCGGGTGCGGTAAGTCGTTGCGGATTCTGGATCGGGCAGCCACAGGGCATCTTGTCCCCCCGTCACACCGGGAGTCACCGATTTGTCGCCATAAAAACATTTGAGGGTTGCCTGCAACGTGGCGATACCTCCAGCCAAATGAAGTGTGAAACGAGGTTTGGCTGGCTCCAATGTGAAATCTTCCAGCGAAAAATTGGCCTGGACCTTTCCATTGGCTGTCAACTGTTGCCAATCAATGTTGAGAAATTGGGGAACGCGCGAACGGGGGATGCGGACGGGGCCAGCAAGCAACGCGTCAAGACCTGCTGGCAACCCAAGCGGTTGCAACGCCAATCCACGAATGGCCCACACTTCTTTTCCGCCCGAGAGAATGGTGATGCCTGATTTTATCTGTCCTCCACGATGGCCTGAAGCTGGCGTGGTAGGAAGATTCATGCGCAAAAGAATTTCCCCATTTTCCTCCAGAGTTGCCTTGATGTCACAAGAGAGAGGATTGCTGTCAACTGAAATGGCCTGGGATCGTCCCAATGTCAGGTTGGGATGTTTTACCAGAAGGGGAAGCAATTCCACAAATTGGGCGGTGGTCAAAAGTGCCATGCCTGGAGTGTCACCTCCGTTGAATCGTTCCAAAGCGTCCAGAATCGCGCCATCCTGCTGGTTGAGGCGGAATGGCGTTGTCATTGACAGGGCGTTGAGTGGAGATTGTCCTTCGCTGGACTGGCCTTCGATGCAAAGCATGATTCGACCTTTTGCGGCGGCTTCCGCAAAATTCGGAGGAAAGAGAAAATGTAATTCAAGCGCGGTTGCGCTTTCGTCAGGGGTGGCGCGATGTAGCGCTTTGGCCCTGTTTTTTACCGGAGCTTGTGCAACCGGCTGGGCAGACTCAATGTGTTTTTTGCTTGTGACAATCGGCGCGGGAGCGGTTCTCCTAAGGTAGTGCAGGCCGACCGCGACTGAGTGAGAGCAGATCATTCCATAGTCGCGGGACTGGCGGCAGGGACACATGTTGTCTACGTCGCTGGCGCTTTTGATGACCAGTCCGGCACGGTAACTGGACGTGCCTTCCTGCACGACGCCGCGCAGTATGGGTGCCTGCCAGAATGAACTCAGGACACGGTCCATTTCCAGCAACGCGCGGGCTTCCTTGACGGCTTCCCATCCGGCCATTTTGACCAATAGTGCTTCAGTTAATTCCACTTCACTCATTTTAATTATGATTGGCAAACGATCATTGACAGACGCCAAATGGGTAGGATGGCCTGATTGCCACTTTCTGTGCAATACTTGAATTTACGTGCGAAGGTGAGCGTGGGGCTTATCATCAATGTTCCGCCCATGTGACGCATGAAAAAAGTGCTTTCACAGGAGGCCGGTTTGATTAAAGTAATGACACTTTACGCATACTTGCATCAAAAGAGAAAAAATAATTTTGTTCAAATGACCGCTGAAAAACTTTTTAAGCAGAAATTTGGCCAGAGCCCGACGTTTGTTGTGCAAGCGCCCGGACGGCTTGAATTACTTGGCAACCATACCGATTACAACGCTGGATTGGTGATGTCCATTGCTGTGGATAAATACATCCAAATGGCGGCTTCTCCACGTAATGACGGAAAAATTGAACTGACATCATCGGCCTTTTCGAGATCGGAAGTTTTCTCCGTCGGCGAATTGAAGAAAAACTCTTCCTCTTCATGGACGAATTATTCCAAGGGCGTGCTTGAAGAGTTGCGTAAGCGTAACATCGTTTTCAATGGTTTCAATGCAGCCATTCACGGCACCCTGCCAATCGGGGCTGGCATGAGCAGTTCGGCTGCGTTGGAAGTTGCCACTGCTCTGACAGTTCGCAATCTCTTCCCTTACACAGCAACAGATGCCGGTTGCACAACTCCGCCAGTTCGCGATGCCAGGGGAAAACTACCCGCGCTGACTCCCGAAGACCGGTTGACAATCGCCAAAATTTGCCAGGCTGCCGAAAACAAATTTGTGGGTGTCAATTGCGGTTTGCTTGACCAGATTTCATCCCTTTTTGGCAAGACCGCACATGCCATTACCATTGATTGCCAAAGCCTGACTGTTGGCAATGTTCCAATGGTTGGCGATATTGCCATCATCGTGTGCAACTCGAATGTGAAGCACGCGCTGGTCGGTGGCGAATACAATGAACTGCGCCAGCAATGCGAAGCTGCTGCCAAGGCGCTGGGGGTCAAATTCCTTCGTGCCATTGATATGGAGACTCTCAAGGCCAACAAATCCAAGCTGACCGAACGCCAATATCAATGTGCATTTCACGTGGTTGGCGAGAATACCCGTGTGGCGGCAGGGGAAAAGGCATTGCGAGCCAATGATTATGCCCAATTCGGCCAATATATGTTCCAGAGCCATGAAAGCTCCCGGGATTCATTCCACAACAGCACCAAGGAATTGGATCTGCTCGTGGAAATTGCCCGCGAACATCCAGCCATTCTGGGCGCCCGTCTGACGGGGGGTGGTTTTGGTGGCGCGACCATCAACCTCGTCAAGCGCGATGGATCAAAAGACTTCATGGATTTCATGGCCAAGGAATACGAAAAACGCTCAGGACATAAATCTGTTCCCATGCTTTGCCAAATAGTTGATGGCGCAAATTAAGCCTGATATTTACCAGTTTAATAACGACTCATACTCCCGTGAGATTCCGGTCTTACGGGAGTTTTTTTGCGGTCTTAACCTGAAGTATTGAGAAGATAAAAAATTAATGGCTGCTGGTACTTTGAAGCAAGTTCCTGACGAAAAACTCCTGTAATCGTTTCTTGCCATAAGGTGAGCCGGCCACGCCATGTCCAGCACCTGGTACGACCAGCATTTCAAAGTCTTTATCTGCTTTGATGAGTGCATTGACGACTTGCATTGTGCTGGAAGGATCGACATTGCTATCCAATTCTCCCACCATGAGAAGGAGTTTGCCTGTTAACTGGTGGGCCAGAGTGACGTTGGATTGTTCTTCATAATGTGGGCCTATGGGCCAGCCCATCCACTGCTCGTTCCACCAAATTTTATCCATGCGATTGTCGTGGCATCCGCAATCTGCAACGCCAGCCTTGTAAAATTCTCCGTGTGTCAATAATCCCCCCAGGGCGTTTTGACCGCCAGCTGAGGTGCCATAAATTCCCACGCGTGTGAGGTCCATCCAGGGGCGAGTGGCTGCGGCGGCTTTCATCCATAGGATGCGGTCGGGGAATCCGGCATCAACCAGGTTTTTCCAACAAACATCATGGAATTTTTTGGAGCGGTTCGAAGTCCCCATGCCGTCAATTTGAACAACGACAAAGCCGAGTTCCGCCAATTCCTGCATTGGATGAAACGAGCTGAAACGTTTGGGAACAAAGGAATCTTGTGGTCCTGCGTAAATGCACTCAATGACAGGATAGTGTTTGGATGGATCAAAATCAGTGGGCGTCATGATGACGCCATAAATGTCAGTCTGGCCATCGCGTCCTTTTGCACAGAAACGCTCCGGCACGCGCCAGCCAGCCTGAAGCAGTGCGCTCCAGTCGGCGCGTTCCAAAAGGCAGATCAAGCTGCCATCTGCGGTTTTTCGCAATTCGGTGACTGGGGGGAAATCAACTCGCGAATAGGTGTCTATGAAACAACGTTGGTCCGGTGAGTATTCAATGTTGTGGGTGCCATCGCCCTGTGTCATGACGATGAGCCCGGAGCCATCGAAATTGATTCGGCAATAGTGAAGGTAATAGGGGTCTTGTCCAGCAATGATGCCTCCGGCTCGGAACCATATCTGGCGCTTTTCCTTGTCTACTTTCTCAACATTGCGCACAACCCATTCGCCTTTTGTAATCTGATTTTTGACCTGGCCTGTTTTGGCATCATACAAATAGAGATGATTCCAACCGTCGCGTTCTGACATCCAGATCAATTCTCCCGTGTCTGGCAGATATTCAGTAAACTGTTTCCCTGAGTAATCGATAAACGTGTTGCTATGTTCATCCACAATGGCGGAGGCTTCGCCAGTGCTGGCATTGATGGCGATGATGCGCAGAACCTGATGTCCCCGCTGGTTGTAAACAAATGTGAAACGTGTCGAGTCGGGAGCCCATCGGATGTCACCCAAATCGAATGGATTTGAAAAGAGATCGTCTTTGACGGGGATTTGTTTTGCCGTGGCAATGTCGAAAAGTTGTGGCTTGGGAGTGGGAAGCTTGTCTCCAGGCTTGGGATAATCAATGACGCGGATTTTGGGCTGAAGCTGATCTTTTGGGGAGGATTCAACCAATGTCAATTTACGATCGTCTCCTTTACGAGTGCGTAGAACAACGAGTTTTTGGGAATCGGGAGACCAGGAAAATGGCTCCCCGTAGGAGTCTTCAGATGTGCCATCCTTGCTGAGTAAAATCTCGTTAGTTTCACCTTGTTTCCTCAAATACACGTTATTCTCTCGTATGAACACAATCCATCGACCATCGGGAGAAGTTCCGTTCTGCTGATGATCTTGACCGTGATGTCTGTGTGGGGGATGGCTGAACTTGCCGGTGGGTTTTGTTGTGATTTCAATCGCTTCATCCGTCTCTTCGGCCTCGTATGCCAGAAGCGTTTTATTCTCCTTGTTCTTGGCAATCCAGATGTGACCGGCAAAGGTGTGCTGGGATCGACGGTTGCCAGGGGCAATTTTTCCATAACTGCTTAATTCACCTTCCGTGCTGAGCCATAAAAGATCAACGGGCTCTGGCGTATGATTGACAAAAGTGACTGTCGTTTCTGGACCAGTTCTATAACTGGCATGGGGAATGTCTTTGGGATCGAGGTTGGGAAGTGCCGCTTCAGGAGTGGAGGCACTGGGCGTGAGTGTGTAGGTTCCAAGGTCGCAGGTCCATCCCTTGCCATCAACAGTGAACCGGAGCGTTTTTTCAAAAATATTGAGGTGAGAGAGGGAGAGCCGACTTGGAATGGCATTTGTGATGCCTACAGCGTTGAGTGCCTGAGCGAGTCGTGCAGGATCAAAGGCAGGAGCACGAATTCCCTTTTCAACATCAACCGAGATGAACTCACTGGTGTCTGGACCGGTGGCAATCTGATACCAAAAACTGGAGTTGTTTGTGTTCCAGTGTGGTTGGACTCGGTCGCGAAACACCTTGCCCTCGGCGAGTTTGTGAAAATCATGCGCACGCTGGTAATTGGCACCGGAAATTTCGGCCTTTGAGTTGACGCAGGCGAGGCAACAGACTGTCAAAAACCAACAGATGGCAGATTTCATGGCAATATTCTATGCAAAGAAGTTTGATACGTAAACTGGAGAGTTATTTACGCATTCTGGCGTTGCTTGATTTTTTAAATCTTGGTATCAAATGACCAACAAATACCTATCGCGTTTTGCACGGGCGCTCTTATTGCCCCCTTGGCGCGTGGTGACAAAGAGATTATTATTTATGACGACCCTTGGCATTATTATTGGAAACCGCGGATTTTTCCCCGATCACCTTTGCGACTCTGGACGCAAGACGATTTTGGGACTGCTGGAGAAACTCGGAATTGGAGTCGTGGTTTTGCCTGTTGATGCGACGAAGTTTGGTTCGGTGGAATCAGGCGACGACTCACGGAAGTGTGCCGAGCTTTTTAAAAAGAATGCCGACAAGATCGACGGTATTCTTGTGACATTGCCCAACTTTGGCGATGAACGCGCTGTTGCCAACACAATTCGCTGGTCCGGGTTGAATGTCCCCGTTCTTGTTCACGCTTTCAATGATGATGCCACCAAGATGACGGTCAAAGACCGTCGCGACAGCTTTTGTGGGAAAATGTCTGTCTGCAATAATCTTCGCCAATACGGAATTCCCTTTACATTGACAAGCCTCCACACGGTGGATCCCTTGAACAAGAGTTTTCTGAATGATTTGCAGAACTTTGTGGCCACTTGCAATGTGGTCAAAGGATTGCGCGGGTTGCGCGTTGGAGCCATTGGGGCTCGTCCAGTCGCGTTCCAGACCGTTCGTTTCAGTGAAAAACTGTTTGAGAAATCCGGCATCACTGTTGAGACTTTGGACCTCTTTGAATTGTTTGGCTGGATTGGCAAGCTTTCCGATACCGATGCTGCTGTGCAGGCGAAACTCAAGGAGTTGAATGCTTATGTGAGCACAAAGAACATTCCTCCGGCGGCCTTGCTCAAGATGGCCAAGTTTGCCGCGATGGTTGAGAAATGGATGCAGGATAACCACCTGAGCGTTAATACAATTCAGTGTTGGACGGCGATGGAACAGTTCTTTGGCATCGTCCCTTGCGCTGTCATGAGCATGATGAGTAATGCGGGGATCAGCAGCGCTTGCGAAGTGGATGTTGTGGGAGCCGTTTCCATGCACGCCCTCCATCTGGCCAGTGGCCGCCCAAGCGCCCTGGTTGATTGGAATAATAACTATGGCGATGATCCGGACAAGGCTGTCATTTTCCATTGCAGCAACCTGCCAAAGGATGTTTTTGAAGGCAAACCAGCCATGGATTATCAAGCCATCATTGCTGGTTCCGTTGGCCAGGAAAACACTTATGGAACAATTTCTGGTCGCATGAAAGCTTCACCAATGACCTACCTGCGTGTGAGCACGGATGATTATTCAGGCAGGATCATGGCATACATTGGTGAAGGTAAACTGACCAAAGATCCGCTGAAGACATTTGGCGGCTATGGTGTTGTCGAAATTCCCAACTTCCAGAAGTTGCTGGCTCACATCTGCAACAACGGATTCGAACATCACGTAGCCGTCAGCGGTTCCAACGTTGCTGCAAGCGTGAGCGAAGCCATGAGCAAGTATTTGGGATGGAGCGTTTATAATCACGCTTAACCTGTCAATGCTGTGATCTTTTGCCGGGAGAGAATGCAACTGAGCCTCTCCCGGCATCACTCTCACAGGGAGTGATCGGTAATAACCACGTTTTTCTACGAAAGTAATTCTTGTATGAGCGCCAGGTATTCCATTGGTTTGGATTATGGTACAAATTCAGTAAGAGCCCTGCTTGTTGATATATCCAACGGCAAAGAGATTGCTGCATCTGTATGGATATATGAGCACGGGACAGAGGGAGTGATTCTTTCGCACGACCCCAATCTGGCGCGTCAACATCCGGCTGACTACATCAAGGGAGCCGAAATCACCATCAAACAGGCTTTGGCAGAAGCAGGCAAAAAAGTGGCCGGATTCAAACCGGAACAAGTTATTGGGCTGGGGGTGGATACAACAGGAAGCACACCGCTTCCAGTGGATGGGAAAGGGCAGCCGCTTGCTTTTCAGAGTAAATTCGATAAAGCCCCGGCGGCAATGGCGTGGCTCTGGAAGGATCATACCGGAGTGAATGAAGCCGCTGAAATCACTGCTCTGGCTCAAAAAATTCGACCGCAATATTTGGCCAAGTGTGGTGGAACCTATTCGAGTGAGTGGTTTTTTAGCAAGATTTTACATTGCATCCGCACCAGTCCCGAGGTGGCAGCCGCCGCTGTTAGCTGGGTTGAGCTGGCAGATTATGTTCCCGCAGCTCTGACTGGAACAGAGAGTCCGGAAAAAATAAAAGTGGGCGTTTGTGCTGCGGGCCACAAGGCAATGTACAATGCGAATTGGGGTGGGTATCCCGACGCTGAGTTTCTTGGACAGCTTGATCCCCGTTTAGGTGAGTTGCGCTCACACCTGTGCTCCAAAGCCGACGCAATCGATCGCTCTGTGGGCGGATTGACCGGGCATTGGGCTCAACGGACGGGGTTGACTGCGGGAATTCCGGTGGCTGTCGGAGCGTTTGATGCCCACTTGGGAGCCGTTGGTTGCGGTATCCAACCTGGTGCCTTGGTAAAGATCATTGGCACCAGCACCTGCGATATGATGGTGGCACCGGCCAGTCAGAAACTGGCTGATATTCCCGGCCTTTGCGGTATCGTTAATGGAAGCATTCTCCCAGGATTTTTTGGTTTGGAAGCGGGGCAGTCTGCGGTGGGAGATATTTTTAATTGGTTTGTCAATTACATCCAGCCCTTGGGGAAGGAAACTGGAACACACGAAGCTCTGACGGAACAAGCGGCAAAACTAAGGCCCGGCGAGTCTGGACTGATCGCGCTTGATTGGAACAATGGTAATCGCACGATTCTTGTGGACCAACGTCTCACAGGACTTTTGTTGGGGCAGACGCTTTACACCACACCGGCGGAAATTTACCGCGCACTGATCGAAGCGACGGCTTTTGGGGCGTTGACGATCATCAATCGTTTTGAAGAATACGGGGTCAAAGTGGAGCAGGTCATCAACTGTGGTGGAATTGCTGAGAAAAACCCTGTCGTCATGCAAATCTATGCTGACGTGACTGGCCGTCCGATGAAGATTTCCCGTTCTGCTCAAACCTGTGCGTTGGGGGCAGCCATTGCCGGGGCGTTTGTGGCTGGAGCCTATCCAGACTATGCAACCGCGATCAAAAAGATGACCGGGTTGAAACCTCGTGTTTTTGAGCCCGATCCCAAGGCGCATGAAGTGTATAAAGAGCTTTATACCATCTACCGAAAGTTGCATGATGCTTTTGGCACCCGCGATTATAGTGGCAGCTTGCACGATGTGATGAAGCAACTGCTCGACATTCGGTCGCGAGCCAGGCGCTAAAATCGCTTATAACTCGGTTAACAAAAGATGATAATCAAATGAAGAAAATACTAATTCAGAGTTTTGCAACGCTAGCCATCGCCGCATTTTTGGCCGGTTGCTGTTGCACGTCCCAGAATACGGGAAAATGCAATACGGGAAAATGCAGTTGTTGTTCAAGCTGCAGCAAAGGAAACATTAAGGAAAGTTCGTTTGGCACTCTACCAGATGGCCGTGCTGTCAAACTTTACACCCTGCGCAATTGCAAGGGAATGGAGGCTCGCATCTCCAGCTACGGCGGTCTTGTGATCTCATTGACTGCACCGGATCGAAATGGCAAATACGCAGATGTAACCCTCGGCTACGATAGTTTGGATGGATACCTTAAGGAGACACCTTATTTTGGCGCGTTGATTGGCCGTTACGGCAATCGCATTGCCAAGGGACACTTCACGCTTGATGGGAAAACCTACACACTCGCCATCAACGATCCACCCAATACTTTGCATGGCGGAAAAGTCGGTTTTGACAAAGTGTTGTGGAATGCCCGTCCCTTCCAAAGCGGCATCGGACAAGCTGTGGAACTGACCTATGTCAGCAAGGATGGTGAAGAGGGATATCCAGGTAATTTGAACGTCAAAGTGGTGATCACTCTGACTGAGAATAACAGCCTGCGCTTTGACTATACTGCCACGACTGACAAGTCCACTGTGGTTAACCTGACGCATCACGGCTATTTCAATCTTGCCGGGGAGGGCGATGTTCTGGGTTACGAAGTCCAAATTCTGGCCGACAAGTTCACTCCAGTTGATCAGACTTTGATTCCAACCGGAGAGCTCAAGTCGGTTGAAGGCACACCGTTTGATTTCCGTAAACCCACCGCCATCGGTGCGCGTATTGGACAGGACGACCAGCAGTTGAAATTTGGCCGTGGTTATGACCATAACTGGGTGATCAACAAGCCATTTGGTGAGTTGGGCGTGATTGCTCGTATTTATGAACCCACAACCGGTCGCGTGATGGAAGTTTCTTCCACTGAGCCGGGATTGCAGTTCTACACTGGCAACTTTCTTGATGGCAAGATCACAGGCAAAGGTGGCCGCGTGTATAATCATCGCAATGCCTTTTGCATGGAACCACAACACTATCCCGATTCTCCAAATCAACCGAACTTCCCTTCGGTCGTTCTGAAACCGGGGCAAACCTACAAGAACACAATCATCTACAGCTTTTCTGCAAAATAAGCTGATATCGTCAAAGGCCCGGCATTGTGCCGGGCCTTTTTAGCACTACCCATGAACATCATACCTCTAATTGCGGCGGCGGGTGATCCGGCTGTCGCTAACATCCCTGGAAGTTCACTGAATGGCCTTGATTGGCTCATGATTGCGCTCTACTTCTGCATTTTGCTGGGAGTGGCGTATTGGGTGGTGAAGAGAAGAAAGGATACGGCTGCCGATTACTTTCTGGCAGGCCGCAACCTGAGTTGGTGGATTATTGGCGCTTCCATTTTTGCGTCAAACATCGGTTCGGAACACATTGTGGGCCTTGCTGGTTCCGGCGCAAAGGATGGCGTGGCCATGGCACACTACGAATTGCACGCCTGGTGCTTGTTGGTGTTGGCGTGGGTTTTTGTGCCGTTCTATGCGCGGTCTCTTGTGTTTACGATGCCGGAATTTCTCGAACGCCGGTTCTGTGCCAAATCGCGATATATCCTTTCCGTTGTGTCACTGATTACGTTTGTCGTTACCAAGATTGCCGTTGGAATTTATGCCGGTGGTGTTGTGTTTCAGACGTTGCTGCCGGAAATGCACTTTGCCGGTTTGGATAGTTTCTGGGTGGGATCCATTCTGGTCATTGTATTGACAGGCCTTTACACGATGCTGGGCGGCATGCGCGCTGTGGCATACAACGATGCCGTGCAAGTGTTGGTGCTGATTTGTGGATCGGCATTGCTGACGTTTTACGGGCTTCATTTGCTCGGAGGATGGGGAGAGCTGAAGCGAATTTGCGGTTCTGACATGTTTAATCTGTGGAAGCCGCTCAATCCGCCTGGAGTGACGCCCACGTGGTCTCCTGTGATTGAAAAAGCAGCCACAGGTGAAATTACAAAACAGGCCTGGTATTTCAATGGGAATTTTCCATGGCTGGGCATGATGATTTGCGCGCCAATCATTGGTCTGTGGTATTGGTGCACGGACCAATACATCGTTCAACGCGCACTGGGTGCCCCAAACGAGAAAGTTGCGCGCCAAGGCAGTATTTTTGCGGCATTCCTGAAACTGTTTCCTGTCTATCTTTTCATCATTCCTGGATTGATTTGTTATGCGCTTTCCAAGAGCGGAAAAGTGCCGGGATTGGATATTGTATCGGCGAATGGAACAGTTAATCCAGAGCACACTCAGGCGGCGTTTCCGTTGATGGTGAAATATATGCTTCCCGAAGGGTTGCGTGGAATTGTTGTGGCGGGATTGCTATCCGCCCTCATGGGGTCTCTGGCCGGTGTGTTCAATGCCTGTTCAACGCTGTTCACGGTGGATATCTATGAAAAGTTAAGACCCAAGTCCTCGCAGTCTGAATTGGTCAGAATGGGACGCATTGTGACGGCTGTTCTTGTGGGAATTGCACTTTGCTGGATACCGGTTATCAAAGGGGCAAAAGGGTTGTATGAATACCTGCAATCTGTTCAGGGGTATCTTGCCCCGCCAGTGTTCGTTGTGTTTTTCTTCGGTGTCTTTTTCAAGCGCCTTAATGCGAAGGGGGCGCTTTGGTCAATGATCGTTGGTTTCATCCTCGGATTGTTCCGAATGCTTGTGGATACGCCGGTGAGTATGAAACTATCTGGTTTTGAGGATGGTTATACGCCGGGATCATTTCTGTGGATTATCAACAAGATCAATTTCCAATACTTCAGCGTGCTGATAACAATCGCATCAGCCGTCGTGATGGTTGTGGTGAGCTACATGACGGAGCCGCCTGATTATGCGAAGATCAAGAACTTGACCTTTGGGACAACCACACACGAGGATCGAATGAACTCGGTAAACAGTTGGAGCTGGCGCGAAGTGCTGGCATCCGCATTTGTGCTGAGCTGCATCATTGGAGCTTACCTCTATTTCAGAGGTTAAAATTATTCTTCTGTGCAAAACCGGCATTGTCATGATGCCGGTTTTTTGTCTTGTGCCTTCGTCAGCATAACGAAAGACGGACAGATCAGGATAAAAAAGGGTCTTTTTATTTGCGTATCAACGGTGGCGTGAGTAAAAAACTCTATGTGTGAGGGTAATTGTCCCCAGTTGCCCTGGCCCAATTATCCATGTATTATATGGTTTTGTGCGATGAATCAACAATCTGAACAGGCAAAAGTGAATAAAACAGGCAATACGGCAAAAACAACTGTTCCAACAGTGGAACCATCTTCGGCAGCAGCTCAGGAGAAAGTGAAAGCGGTACCTCAAAACGTGCCACAGGCTCAGGAGGCAAAGAATGCCCCCGCTCAACCTGTCCTGACTCCAGAACAGGTGGCACAACTTCAGGAAAAAGCGGCAAAGGCCGATGAAAACTGGAATCGCTTGCTGCGGGTGACTGCGGATTTTGACAATTTTAAAAAACGCGCGGCTCGTGAAAAACAGGATGCAATCAAGTACGCGAACGAGGCGCTTTTGACCAAGCTGATTCCCGTGTTGGACACGTTTGAAATGGCGCTCAGCGCGGCAAGTGCGAGCACCAGCACGGCGCAGTCTCTGCATGCGGGGGTTAGCATGATTTCTAGCCAGTTGAAAAATGTGTTGAAGGAAGCGGGCTTGGAGGAGGTTGATGCCACGAACAAAGTGTTCGATCCCAATTTTCATGAGGCGGTTGCGCAGAAGGAAACCCATGAGGTTGCAGAGGGGCATGTTGTTCAACAAATGCGCAAGGGCTATAAATTCCGCGATCGGCTGGTGCGTGCCGCCACGGTTGTTGTTGCCAAGAAGCCTGTGAAGTAATCGATTCAAATAAATATGTCCAAACGCGATTACTACGAGGTTTTGGGCGTCAACCGGGACGCCAGCCCAGAAGAAATCAAAAAAGCGTATCGGAAACTGGCAATCAAATACCATCCCGATAAGAATCCCAACGACAAATCGGCTGAAGAGAAGTTCAAGGAGTTGGGGGAAGCCTATGAAGTGTTAAGCACCCCTCAATCCAAAGCTGCCTATGACCAATACGGTCATTCGGCCTTTGATCCACGAGCCCGCGCTGGGGCTGGAGGCGGCTATTCCTCGTCGCGTGGGGGTGGATTCCATGATCCAACGGATATCTTTCGCGAAGTCTTTGGAGGCAGTGGTATTTTTGACGATTTATTTGGTGGAGGCGAGTCCCGGGAAGGCGGAGTTCAACGTGGTTCAGACCTGCGTTATGACATGGAAATCACCTTCATGGAAGCGGCGCAGGGGTGCGAAAAGGAGATTTCAGTCACCAAAATGGATGAATGCGACTCCTGCCACGGTTCTGGAGCAGAAAAAGGCGCAACGGTTAAGACGTGTCCCACATGCGGCGGTCGTGGGCAGGTGATTACCTCACGTGGAATTTTCAGCATAGCCCAGACATGCCCCCGTTGTGAGGGGCGCGGTCAGGTGGTGGACAAACCTTGTTCCAGTTGCCGTGGAACTGGTCGCAGGGAAAAGTCGTCCAAGATCAAAATCAAGATTCCCGCTGGAGTGGATACTGGGGCGCGTTTGCGCTCATCTGGAAATGGCGAAGCGGGAGTCAGAGGTGGTTCACCTGGCGACTTGTATGTGGTTCTGCATGTCAAGGCGCACGAGATTTTTGTGCGTGATGGCGATGATCTGATTTGTGAAGTTCCCGTGAGCTTTGTGCAGGCGGCCTTGGGAGATCAAATCGATGTTCCGACATTGACTGGCCCGACACATATCCGAATTCCAGCCGGCACACAGTCCGCCACGATATTTCGACTAAAAGGCAAGGGAATGAAGAACGTTCAGGGATATGGCTGGGGAGATCTTCTGGTGCGGGTCATTGTGGAAGTTCCCACAAAACTCAATGGGGCACAAAAAGCCAAGTTGGAAGAGTTTGCTGCGCTGTGCGATGAGAGCGTGAATCCCATTGCCAAAGGTTTTTTTGAGCGGGCAAAAAACCTGTTTCGCTAGGCCCTTAATTTTTCATGGCAATGCACCGGTTTTATCTCACTCCTGAGCAATGTTCTGGTGCTGTTCTGACGTTGCCGGAGAGGGAGGCTCACCATGCGTCTGCCGTTTTACGGATTCGACACGGGGATGTTGTTTCTGTGTTGGATGGGGTGGGGAGTGAATACGTTTGTCAGGTTCTTGAGGTGCAGAAGAGGCAGATTTTGCTTCGTGTGGATGGTAAAAAGACCACGCCTTCTCCCACTTGTTCCGTGACTCTTGTCCAAGCCGTTCCCAAAGGGAAAATGATGGATTTCATCATCCAGAAAGCAACGGAGCTCGGAGTGAATCGTATTGTGCCGATACTGACCGAACGAGTGAACGTCTTGCTGGATGACGAGGGGGCGGAGCAAAAACAGGAAAAATGGCAATTGACTGCGGTTGAAGCCATCAAACAATGCGGTCAAAGCTGGCTTCCCAAGGTGGAGGCTCCTCAGACCATCAAGTCGTTTCTGGCGCGAAAGGAGAAAACGGAACTGTCTTTTGCCTGTTCTCTTCAGGAGGGCGCCAGACATCCTCGGGAGCATTTTGACGCGTTCTTTGACGCTCATAAACATTTGCCTTCTTCCATCTCCCTCTGGGTCGGACCTGAAGGAGATTTCACTCCGGAAGAAATGTCCTTGATCCTGAGTTCTGGAGTCCTGCCTGTTACACTGGGATCGCTCGTGTTGCGTTGCGAGACTGCGGCGCTCTATGCGTTGTCGGTCACCGGTTACGAGCTCCAATTCCGTCAGCGGAATGGATAATGGTCTGCTTCTGGAAATCAAAATTTCCAAACTTCATTTTCCCTTGTTGACTCATGGACTCGCCATGCTCAAAATAATCCGCGAATTAATACATCTACGCGTTCCCCTCCGATTCAAGTGGGAATGTGAGGTGGCATAATCAGGATTTTTTATGATGAAATTGATACGTAAGCAGGCGGCGCTTGCCGTCGCGAGCATGGTGTGTGGGCATGTGATGGCCCAGGCTCCATTGCCTCCCGAGGTTGAAGATCCCGAATGTCTGGGGATCAATAAAGAGCCGGCGCACGCCACGCTGATGCCTTACAATGGGATGAAAGAGGCCCTGGCAGCCAAGCGTCATTCATCGAGTTTTTGCCGCAGCCTGAATGGCATGTGGAAATTCAATTTTGTTCTGACTCCTGACAAACGCCCGGTCGATTTCTACAAGCCCGATTATGATGTGAGTTCCTGGAAGGAAATCCCCGTTCCTTCCAACTGGCAATTGCAGGGATATGGAACGCCTTATTACCGCAACATGGGATACACATTCCAAAGAGATTGGCCTCATGTTCTTTCTGAGCCACCGAAAGATTTTACTTCCTATGTTGAGCGTGACCCCGTGGGCAGCTATCGTCGCGAATTCGAAGTGCCTGCGGAATGGCAGGGGCGACAGATTTTCCTGACGTTTGATGGGGTGGATTCTGGATTCTTCCTTTGGATTAACGGCGAGAAAGTCGGCTACAGCGTTAACAGCCGCAATGCTGCCGAATTCAATATTACAAAGTATTTGAAACCTGGGAAAAATCTGTTGGCGGCGGAAGTCTACCGTTATTGCGCTGGCAGCTATATTGAAGACCAGGACATGTGGCGTTTGAGCGGTATTTTCCGCAACGTCACCCTTTGGAGTGCTCCGCAAGTTCACATCCGCGACTTTTTCATTAAGACCGATTTGGACGAGCAATATAAGAATGCCTCGTTGATGGTGTCTGCAAAGGTGCGCAACTATTCCGATCAGGTTGCTCCAGCTCGAAAAATGTCAATGGAACTGTTCAATATCAAGGGCAATGCGGTTCCATCCGCCAAGGCGGCTGTCAACGTGCCAGAGATCAAGCCCGGAGAAGAAGTGATTGTGAGCTTGATGATTCCCGTCTCCAATCCGGCCAAATGGACTGCAGAAACACCAAATCTTTACACCACGGTTCTGACGCTGGGGGAGGGGGCCAATTCAGAAATCATTTCTGAACGCACTGGTTTCCGAAAAGTTGAAATCAAGGGCCGTGTTTTCACAATCAACGGCGTTGCAGTCAAGCTCAAGGGGGCCAACCGACATGAAAACTGGCCTGATTCCGGTCACTATGTGACTGAGGAAAAAATGATTCGAGACCTCGAAGTCCTCAAGCAGGGCAACTGCAATCACGTTCGCACCTGTCACTATTCGGATGATCCGCGCTGGTATGAACTTTGCGATGAGTGGGGCATTTACCTCAATGCGGAAGCCAACGTGGAATGCCACGGTTACTATGGCGTTCTGGACCGCGAACCGAAGTATGAAAAGGCCATTGTGGATCGCAACGTGGCCAACGTGCAGAATTTCAAGAACCACGCTTCCGTCGTGATGTGGTCACTGGGGAATGAAAACGGTGGCGGTACGAATTTTGTTTCGGCTCTCAAAGCCATCAAGGCCATTGATACGAGCCGTCCTGCCCACTATGAACCCTTTGGCATTGGTGAGAAAAATCCAGCCGATGTGGATAGTCAGATGTATACGCATTCGGACCAGGTCAAGAAGATCGCAAACGATCCCAAGCTGACCAAGCCGTTCTATATGTGCGAATACGCCCATGCAATGTTCAACTCAATGGGCTCCATTGGTGAATACAATGATGTGTTTGACAGCTCCTCCAATCTCATGGGCGGTGCCATTTGGGAATGGCAGGACCAAGGCATTTACAATAATCGCAACCCGCAGCATCCAATTCTGGCCTATGGTGGCGGTTTTGGTGAAGTGCCCAACGATCACTATTTCATTCACAAGGGCGTTGTATTTTCAGACCGTTCTCCGAAACCGCATTATCCCGAAATGAAGCGTGTGTATCAGTGGATCAGTGTGGAAGCCGTGGATTTGGCCAAAGGCTCCGTGAAGATTCACAACAAATACGCGTTCATTTCGCTGGATGGTTTCAAAGCGGGCTGGACGTTGTCGGAGGATGGCACGGTAATTGACAAGGGAACACTGAAGTCCTTGAAATTGGCTGCGGGTCAGGAAGCGGTTGTGACTGTGCCGTTCAAGCAATTCAAACCCAAGGCCGGGGCTGAATACGATTTGCGCGTATTCTTCACATTGAAGGACGATCAACTATGGGCCAAGTCAGGCTATGAAGTGGCTGCCGCGCAGTTCAAATTACCCGTTCATAACCCAGCAGTATCCCCCGATCTTACAGGAATAAAAGCTGTTAAATTTGAATCAACTCCCAAACAAATTGTGGTGAAAGGGGAGAACTTTGATGTGACCTTTGATCGAAAGGAAGGGTTCATTTCAAAGATCGAATACGGAGACAAAAACATTCTCGTGACCAATGGCGGACCTCGACTCCATCTGTGGCGCGCACCGCACCGCAATGACGATATGTGGGCTTATGGAGACTGGCAGAACGCTGGCTTGGACGACCTGAAGTATTCAATGGTGAGTCTTCGTGCAACCATGGCGGAGCGTGGCGCTGTGAGAGTTGAGGCCGTGGTCAAGGCCGAGGGGAAAAATCGTTTTGCCCTGACTCATTACGCTGCCTACACCATTTATGGAGATGGAACGATCGCAGTGGATAACTCTGTGATGCCGCAGGGACGGCGCATTCCTCTGGCTCGGCTCGGTGTCCGGATGCTTTTGGACAAGGGATTGGATCAATTTGCCTATTTTGGACGTGGCCCCATGGAAAACTATGCGGATCGCAAGCGCGGTTTCGATATGGGACTCTACTCCAGCAGTGTGGCCAAGCAAATGACTCCCTACGCCAAGCCGATGGAATGTGGTAACCACGAGGACGTTCATTGGGCTGCTCTCACTGGCAATGGACTTCCAACATTGATGGCTCAACCAGATGGTTGCGTGCTCCAGGTTTCTGCGTTGCCATACACAGACGAAGTCATGACCCCGATTGAATACACAATCGATCTTCCAGCCAGCTCAAACACGGTTTTGGTTTTGGCGACTCGCACATTGGGAGTTGGTTCTGCGGGGTGCGGTCCACGTCCCTTGGATAACTATATTGTCTGGTCCGAACCAACCACGTTCTCTTATGTCCTGAGGATTTTACCTCCAGGACAAAAGAACCTTCCGGCGATTGGTCGCATGGCTGCTCCACAGGACAGGGTTAAGCCTGTTCTGGGAATTCGTAACGGGAATGGCAAGGTGGAGTTGAAGACCGAAACCGTGGGCGCGCGCATCGAATATTCCATCGATAACGGCAATAAGTGGATTCCCTATTCGGCACCGTTTGATGCTGCCGAAGGTGAAATTCTCACCAAGGCATCGAGTCCTGGGCTGATCCCATGTCAGGGGAGTTTTATGCTCAATAATTTCGTTTCACACGGGGAATGGAAAATCATTGGGTGCAGCGATTTTGAGGATGGTGAAGGCAATCCCCAACACGCGGTGGATGGGGATCCTTCGACATTCTGGCACAGTCATTACAGCGGTGGTCCAGTCAAACCACCTCATTTCATTTCTGTCGATTTTGGAAAGGAACTGAACATATCCGCAGTGGTTTACACTGCCCGTACAGGCAATCGAAATGGCAATGTCAAAGATTACGAGATTTATTTCAGTAACAAGGTGGATGATTGGGGGGCTCCATTGGTCAAGGGACGTTTTCAAAAGCGTCAGGACGAGGAAACTGTCCGGCTTTCCAAGCCAGTCAAGGCTCGTTACATGAAGTTTGTTGCCATCAGTGAACAACAGAACCAACCCTTTGCCTCAGTGGCGGAGCTTGATGTGGTTCTCGTAAAGGAAAAATAATTCCAACCTTTTTCTTTTTGCCGTCTCCGGTCATTGAGAGACTTGGAGACGGTAAAAAAACGGCCCCGGCCCAGAAGGCGAATCTGAAAAAGTATTTGATGGTGGTGTGGCTGGGGTGTTTGTAATAAGGGTCGTGAAGCTTGCAGTGTCAGTGAGATTTGTGCTGCGCTGCAAGGTGTAAAGACGGTTGGTCGTGCTGGGCCAAGTTAGCGAGATGATGTTGTTTTCGGCCTTCCCTGCATTAAATTTGAAACAAGAAGACGGTCTTGTTGGATGAGTTCCTGCGATGAGTTCATCTCCATCGCATTGGCCGTCTCCATCCCGATCCGTGCTGAATAGCGCCGCTCCCAAGGCATAAAATCCTGCAGCAACAAGCTTTTCGCCTGTTGAATTCAAGTGTCCCCCGTCCGAGGAATAACCGCTGTGCATGTATTGACAGACTCGACCATTATTTGTGTAAAGGCAGAGAGAGCCAGTGGGGGTGTGAGCTTCAATATCCGCAACATCGAACAAGACAAGATTGTTGGTGCGAGTCCAATTTCGCAAGCCATCATTAAAGACATTCCGTTTATAATTATCCGAATCAGTGGATGTCGTCAGTGGTATTGTCATATAAACAAAGATCGTTTCTGGAAAGGCCGTTTCCAGGTTTGTCATGGTGCGAATGCACTCGCTCAGACTTGCATCCTGATCGATGTAACAGAGTTTGTTCAGAGACAAATGCACCTTTGGAAAGCGCCAGCCGTTGGTGACATACCCGGCAAAATTATTAAATTTGTCAGAAGCCGATGGATTTCCCCGGTTGTATTCGTAAATGAACCCGTTTCGAGTGGAGGAGGGGGGCGTGCCATCTTCTGATGTTGTCTGAATGAGATAAAAAGAGCTTTTACTGCTATGCAGCGTGTTGACGCCGTCAACCATGTTGCCACCAACCGAAGCATGCGCAAAAAACCATCGCAGTTGAGTGATTCGGTTCATGAGGGGCTGCGAATAAGAGGCAACCTGAAGACAGTTTGAATAGCCGATTTGTATTGGCTGGGCAGAAACCGCAAAAGCAAATGTGAATGAAGAAAACAAAATCAGGTTTTGAATCGTAGTTTTCATATTAATCCTGTCGATTGCGATTAAGGGAACATCCCTCTTTAAATGGCGCCATTCAGAACGGAGATTCTGAAAAAATGGATACTCGGTTAATTAGTCTACTATTAACAAATGGAGACAGGAAAAGTCAATGGCTTTAACAAGAAGGGCAGTCGGATCGTGACTTTTGCCGCAATTAGTCTGGAGCCAAATTTTTTGATGAAAAATGAACCTGCAAAACCTTATTGATGATTTAGCTGTAAACTGGGATTATGAAGCCGTTGCCAAGCACGGTTGATGCGCGGCAATTGATGTTGTTTTGACATTTTAAGAATTACTATGCCTACGCCCGCTTTTAAGTATCAAGAACCCTTCCCAATGGGAAAGGATGAAACCGAATATTATTTGCTTACCAAAGATTACGTCTCCACCGCCAATTTTGACGGCAAAGAAGTTCTCAAAGTGGAGGCCGAAGGTCTGACCAAGCTGGCCCGTGCTGCAATGCGCGATGTTTCCTTCATGCTTCGTCCAGCTCATCATGCACAGGTTGCCTCGATCTTGAAAGACCCCCAAGCCAGCGAGAACGATCGTTACGTGGCGTTGACGATGCTGCGCAATGCAGAGATTGCCGCTCGTGGTGTTTTGCCCTTCTGCCAGGACACTGGCACGGCGATTGTTGTCGGCAAGAAGGGGCAGCAGGTTTGGACTGGTGGTGGTGATGAAGAAGCGCTTTCAAAAGGCGTTTACGAAACCTATACACAGGAGAATCTCCGCTATTCCCAAACGATTCCTCTGAGCATGTATGAGGAGAAAAACTCCGGGTGTAATCTCCCCGCCCAGATTGATCTCTATGCCATCAACGGCGAGGAATACAAATTCCTTTTCATTGCCAAGGGCGGTGGTTCGGCCAACAAGACTTATCTTTTCCAAGAGACGAAGGCATTGCTTAATCCCAAGACTTTGGAGACATTCCTAGTCGAGAAGATGAAGACTCTGGGCACGGCAGCCTGCCCGCCTTACCACATTGCATTTGTCATTGGCGGCACCTCGGCTGAAACAAATCTGAAGACTGTTAAATTGGCCAGTGCCAAGTACTACGATAATTTGCCAACCAAGGGAAATGATGGTGGCCAGGCATTTCGCGACATTGAACTGGAAAAGAAGATTCTCAAGGCGGCTCAGGATTCGGGTATTGGTGCCCAGTTTGGTGGCAAGTATTTTGCCCATGACATTCGCATTGTTCGTCTGCCTCGGCATGGGGCCTCCTGCCCAGTCGGCATGGGAGTTTCCTGTTCCGCAGATCGCAATATCAAAGCCAAGATCAACAAGAACGGAATTTGGATTGAGAAGCTTGAAGATAATCCAGGACGATTTATCCCGGAGGAATTCCGTCAACAGGGCGAAGGCAATGCGGTTAAGATCAATCTCAACCGTCCTATTAAGGAAGTGTTGGCTGAATTGACCAAATATCCCGTTTCCACACGGCTTTCTTTGTCAGGCACTATTGTGGTTGGCCGCGACATTGCACATGCCAAGCTCAATGAACGCTTGAACAAGGGCGAAGGGCTTCCTCAATATCTCAAGGATCACCCCATCTATTACGCCGGTCCTGCCAAGACACCGAAGGGGGCTCCATCAGGCTCGTTTGGACCTACAACGGCAGGACGCATGGATTCCTATGTCGACCGTTTCCAGGAGAATGGCGGCAGCATGATTATGATTGCAAAGGGCAATCGCAGTCAGGCGGTGACCGACGCATGTAAAAAACATGGTGGTTTTTACCTTGGCAGTATTGGCGGCCCTGCTGCAATCCTTGCCCAGAACAACATCAAAAAAGTCGAATTGCTCGAATACCCTGAATTGGGGATGGAAGCCATTTGGAAGATTGAAGTTGTTGATTTTCCAGCGTTTATCCTTGTTGATGACAAGGGAAATGACTTCTTTAAGCAGATCAAGCCCCGTTGTGGTGCCTGTTAATTGATTTGGTTTGAAGATTTGTTTTACGTTAAGGGGGCGGTGAATTGTTTCACCGCTTCCTTATTTTTAACATTGGCGATTTCTTCTGTTGCCAATTGGAATCAGGGCGATTTTTCTGTGTCATACAAGGTATTGTCTTTTAAAGGATTGAAAAACATTTGCTTCACTGAAGCATTAGAGGTTTATTAGAGACTTGAGGTGTTTTCTCGCTCCGTTGCGGGCAAAGAAAAAAGAATCGGTTTGCACCTTGAGACAAAAGAGATAAAAATAACGGCGATGATTCAGAAAACGGAGAGCCGGGAAAAAACCGGCACCCTATCTCCTCTTCGAGAACAGTGCGTGAGCGCGTTTCGCTACATGGTTCAATCACGTGTGCTCGATGAAAAGATGGCGAGCCTCTACCGGGGCGGCAAAATTCATGGCGGTGTGTTTCTTGGCAAAGGCCAGGAGGCTCTTAGCGCCTCGATAGGTGTGTCACTACGAAAAGGTGACATTTTTGCTCCGGTGATCCGCGATGGCGCAGGACGTTTGGCTTTTGGCGAACCGCTGTCGGATAGCATCCGCACTTACATGGGATCGGTGCTAGGTCCAATGCGCGGTCGGGATGGTAATGTCCACCACGGGCACCCAAGAGAAGGCCTGCTGGCGATGATCAGTCACTTGGGGGCGATGATCTCCGTTGTCAACGGCATGTTGATGGCTCGTCGTTTTAAAAAGATTTCCAATGTTGTCGGCGCAGTGAGCGTGGGAGATGGAGCCACTTCTACTGGTGCGTTTCACGAAGCAGTGAATCAGGCGGCGGTTGAAAAGCTGCCTTTAGTCATCGTTGTCGCCAATAATCAATTCGCCTATTCCACTCCCAACAACCGTCAATTTGCCTGTAAGAACTTGGTGGATAAAGCCCCAGGATACGGGATCACCGGTCATACAGTGGATGGAACGGATTTGGTCGAGTGTATGCAGGTGGTTTCAAAAGCCGTCAGTCTGGCTCGTCAAGGGCATGGTCCGCAAATGGTTGTGGCAAGCCTTCTGCGTCTTTGCGGTCATGGTGAGCACGATGATTTCAGTTACATTGACGCCAAGATGAAGAATTCTCCATTAGGCCGGGATTGTATGCAAGTCGCTGAAAGCGAATTGATTAGTCTGGGATGGATGGATTTGAGTGCGATTAAGGAATTGCAAAAGGAGACTGTGCGCAAGGTGGAAGAAGCCGTGGCGGTCATACAACACGAGCCAACTCCTGACCCTTACAAGGAAGATTGGTGTGCATTGTCTTCCAGGCACTTGGTTGACGTTTTTCAAACTCCATAACTTCCAAGTTGCCCCATCATGAGTATTACCTATCTTGAAGCCATACACGATGCCCAAGCCAAGGCGTTAAGGGAAGATCCACGCGTATTCATTTACGGTCAGGATATTGGTGCGTTTGGTGGCGCCTTTAAGGCCACCAAGAATCTGGCAAAGGAATTTCCCGGGCGCGTCATTGATGCTCCGATTAGTGAAGATGCCATCATCGGAGCTGCGATTGGCAGTGCCATTGAAGGCATGAGACCCATTGTTGAAATTCAATTTGCTGATTTCTCGACAATTGGTTTCAACCAGATCGTGAACAATGCGGCAACGCTCTATTGGCGGACGCGTGTTCCTTGTCCTATTACAATCCGCCTTCCATCGGGTGGAACTTCGGGAAGCGGACCATTTCACAGTCAGAGCATGGAGGCCATTTACGCTCATTATCCGGGCTTGATCATCATGACTCCTGCAACGGTGGAGGATGCTTACAGCATGTTGTTGGAAGCCGTTGCCATTGATGATCCAGTCCTCTTTTGCGAGCACAAATACCTTTACTATCATTTGAAAGCGGAGCGGCTTCCGACAGAGGCCATGCCTATTGGTAAGGCGCGCATAGCGCGTGCCGGGCGTGACATGACGATCGTGGCTTACAGTGCCATGGTTCACGAAGCCTTGGCAGTGGCTGAGGAATTGGCCGGAGACGGTATTGAAATCGAAGTTGTTGACTTGCGATCCATCAAACCGCTCGATACGGATACGGTTATGGCTTCTGTTGCCCGCACGGGGCGTCTCCTATGCGTTGGAGAAGCCTGGCCTTGGGGCGGAGTGACAGCCGAAGTGGTTGCCCGTGTTGCAACGGAAGGTTTTGCATTGCTGGATGCACCGCCGCAGCGGCTCAATGCCAAAGACACTCCCATTCCCTATCATCCGAACCTCTGGTCGATGCACCGTCCCACCGCTCGCAGCATTGCTGTGGCAGCACGTAACCTTTTGCAGTTGTAATATTTGCAATATGACGCAAGTCCCCATTATCATGCCGCAGCTTGGCGAATCAATCGCCGAGGCCAAGATTGTCAATTTTCTCATCAAGGCCGGTGACGAGGTCACAATCGACCAGGACATCATCGAAGTGGAAACGAATAAAGCCACGATGAATGTCTCTTCTCCCTGTTCTGGCCGGGTAAAAAATATTACAGCCAAGCTTCAGGAGAATTATCCTGTGGGATGTATTCTTGGATACCTTGAAGTTAGCAAGGAAGATGCAGCACAGGCGGGGTTGGATGAAGGCAGCATCGAAGATGAACCGGTTGAGAATGTTGTCCCGGATAAAATTAGCAAATTTTCCGGGCCAGGGCCGCGTCGCGATGTGGAGCCCACAGTGCGTGGACTTCCGGTGCCTGCCTATGCAGCGGGAGCGAGTTATATGTCTCCGCGTCTGAAGGCGCGCATGGCGGAATTGGGGTTGCACGCGGCGGACCTTGCTGGCGTTGCGGGAAGCGGTGCTGCGGGACGTGTTACCATCCAAGATTTCGAAAAGTTCATAGCTCACCTTGAGACGAACGATCTGGCTCAGGCAACCACCATGCGTGTGGCTGTGGCTGATGCCATGAGACGCAGTTGGACGCGTCCACTGGCAACGGTGGGACGTCCCGTGACCGTGGATGCGATGTTTGCGCACCGCAAGACAAGTCGTCCCAAGGCGGGACCTTCGCTTTACGTTCTTCGGGCTCTAGCCATCGCACTGTCTGAGAATAGCGCCGTCGCTGGGCGCCTCGTGGGAAACAAGATTGTGTTGCCACCGGCCATTGATGTTGGCTTCGCGGTGGAAGCGTCCTCGGAAGGAGTGCTGGTGCCTGTGCTTCGCAACGTGGACAAGCGTCCCCTGAGTGATTTGGTTGCTCCCTATGACGAATTAATTTCGTTGGCTCGCGAGCGTCGGCTGCCACCAGAGGCAACCGGTGGTTCCATAGCGACAGTAAGTTACTTTGGAAATTTCAATCTGACTTGGGCGACGCCCATTCCTTTGCCGGAACAATCCCTGGTGGTTGGAATGGGAGCCAGTCGTAGAACGCCTCGCTGGAGTGTGGAAAAGGATCAGTTTGTGCCTGTGATGGAAGCCACGTTGACGTGCAGTTTTGACCATCGTGTCATGGATGGTGGCAGTGCAGGACGACTCCTTTCCCGCATGGCAACGTTGTTGCAGACTCCGGAGAAGCTCTAAGCCGCATTGATTAAATAAGGGAAACGTGAGTGTCGAAGACGCAAAATAGGCGTCTTTTAGGATACCTGATTACTACCTTTTCGACGAATCGCACTGTAATTCCTTTTTCATCACCAGCGCGATGAGAGAGGGACGTTTGTTTTGCTCGCATGTTCTCGTGTCAGTAATGGAGCTCAATTCAGATTGAATTTTTCGTTGTCTCCCATAAGATTGCTGGCATGAGTTTCTCATCTGTATGTCGAGGAGCATTGTGTTATGCGTCTGGATTTCTTCTGTTTGTAGCAGGGCCTATTACTGCGAGCGGAGAGGATGCCAAAACAAATTCAGCAAATGCGCCAACAAATGCTCTCACGAGTACCGTTGTAAAGAGTAATTCCCCAGAGAATTCCGTGGTCAAAATTTTTGCGACCATGCGTTATCCGGATTTTTATCGTCCATGGACAAAAGAAGCCCCGCGTGAAGTCAGCGGCAGTGGGGTGGTGATTGGAGGCAAACGCATCCTCTCCAATGCGCATCTTGCGCTCTATGCCAGTCAGGTCCAAGTACAGGCCAATCAGGCGGGGGACAAGCTCTCTGCAACCGTGGAATATGTGGCTCCGGGGATGGATTTGGCCGTGTTAAAACTGGAGGATGAATCGTTCTTTGATACGCATCCACCGATTGAGCGCGCCAGTGTTTTGCCTGAAATCAAGGATGCAGTCATGGCTTACGGATTTCCGAAAGGCGGGTCCAGTCTATCGATCACAAAAGGCATCGTTTCGCGAATTGAATTCACCTCTTACAATTTTCGTGTGATGGGGTTGAGAATTCAGATTGATGCAGCGATCAATCCTGGGAACAGTGGAGGACCTGTCATTGCAGGAGACAAGATGATCGGGCTGGCATTCAGTCGGCTTGGGGAGGCGGAGAACATTGGCTATATTATTCCCAATGAGGAGATTGAACTTTTTCTAAAGGACATTGCCGATGGGCATTATGATGGGAAACCCACGTTGTTCGATTCGTATCAGACTTTGGAAAACCCCGCATTGAAGTCATTCCTCAAGCTCGACAAATCCGTGGAAGGAATTGTGATTCATGATCCAGCCAACTGCGTGGCGGATTATCCATTAAAAGAATGGGATGTGGTTAGCAAGATTGGGGATGTGCCAATCGATAACCAGGGGATGATTCGCATTGGGTCGAACCTGCGAGTGCGCTTTCTATACATGGTTCAGAAAATAGCCAAAGACGGCAAGGTCCCATTGACCATTGTGCGGGATGGAAAGGAGATGCAGGTTCAAGTGCCGGTGCCTCCTAATTTTCCGCTTGTCATAAATAACATCTCGGGAGCATATCCCTCCTACTTTATTTTTGGGCCGCTCGTGTTTTCGACCGTATCCTCAGAGATGGTGGAGAACCTCTGCCGAAGTGATAGTGATGGCTGGGCAAGTGCGTTGATTTATAGGGGAAGCCCTATGGTAAAACGGGTCTTGGATAAACCGTCTTTCCCTGGTGAAGAAATGGTGTTTATCTCCTCGCCATTTTTCCCTCATAAACTTTCCAAGGGATATTCGAATCCAGCTTTAAGTGTTGTGAAGACGATCAATAAGCAGCCTGTCAAGAATTTGAAGCATCTTGTGGAAATGCTGCGCGACTCGAAGGATGAATTCATTGTGGTGGAATACGGCGGGTATTTCAGTGAAACAATGGTTTTTCCAAGAGCCCAGATGGTGGCGGCGACGGAGGAGATTTTAACGGATAATGGCGTCCGCAGTCAGGGAACCGCGGACACCATGAATGTTTGGAATGCCAAGGCCGGCAAATAACCGGCTGTTGGCAATGAATTATTTACAACTGTCTTAGCTGCCAAATACGGTCTTAAACTTGGCTTCGACGTTGCGGAGATGGAAATCCAATGAACACAGGTTTTCCAGTTCTCCAGGCGCAAAATACTTCTTTACCTCTGGATCAGAAAGCAATTGAGCCTTGAAATCGGCGTCCGTTTTGCCAGCGTTTTTTGCCTGCCATGTCAGCATGGCGTTGCGTTGGCAAAGCTCGTATGCGGCTTCGCGAGTCAATCCCTTGCGAATCAGTGCCAGAAGAACGGTTTGAGAATTCCACATTCCCAGGGAGATTCCCAGATTGCGTTTCATATTTTCGGGATAAACGATCAAGCCATCGGTCAGTTTGGCAAGAAGGGTGAGCATGTAATCCAGCAGAGTGCAGGAGTCGGGGAAGATGATGCGCTCGACGGAGCTGTGGCTGATGTCGCGTTCATGCCAGAGGGCGACGTCTTCCATGGCAGCGATGGAATTGCAACGGAGCACGCGGGACAAGCCGGTGAGGCGTTCGCCCGTGATGGGATTGCGCTTGTGCGGCATGGCGCTGGAACCCTTTTGACCCTTGGCAAAATATTCCTCAGCTTCCAGCACTTCTGTGCGTTGGAGATGGCGGAATTCTGTAGCCCAACGTTCGATGCTGGTGCCAACGAGGGCAATCATTGAAATGAATTCTGCATGAATGTCGCGTTGAACTACTTGAGTGGCGATTGGAGCAGGGCGCAGACCGAGCTTTTCACAGACAAACGCTTCGACTCTTGTGGGAAGATGCGCACTTGTGCCGACCGCTCCAGAGAGCTTGCCAACGGCAGCCGTTTTACGGGCAATCTTCAATCGTTCCAGAGCGCGGCCAAATTCGTCATACATCAGCGCCATCTTCAGACCAAATGTGGTCGGTTCGGCATGAATGCCGTGGCTGCGACCAATCATCGGAGTGAACTCGTATTGGCGGGCTTTCTTCTCAATGACTTTTCGAAGCGCCTCGACATCTGCAATGAGGATGTCGGCAGATTGTACCATTTGAACCGCAAACGCAGTGTCAATGATGTCACTGCTGGTCAGACCAAAATGCAACCAGCGGCTGGCCGGGGCGCCAATGTTTTCAGACACGTTGGTCGTGAAGGCAATGACGTCGTGGTTCAGAGTTTTCTCCAGCTCATGGCAGCGGTCAACGGTGAACGCCGCCTTGGCTTTCATTTGTTCAAAGTCTTTTTGGGGCACAATCCCCTCGGCAACAAGGGCTTCGCTGGCAAGTAATTCGATTTGCAGCCAGATTTCCAGCTTACGCTGTTCAGTCCAGATGTTCCGCATTTCAGATCGCGAATAGCGTTGAATCATGCCACAAACCTAACCAACCTTGTCGGGAGTCACAAGGGAAAAGGCGATGGGCGAATTGGGAACTCTCAAAGGCAACATGGAATCGCCAAATCAATCCAATGCTGAAAATGGAAGGGGAACAACTACGAAAAAGCTCGTTGTATTTGGATGCCAGCGGTATTCGTGGAATACAAACCAAAGAAAAATACCAAAGAACCTTTTGTTAAGGCTCTTTGGTATTGTAATGATATCTTTACTTGGAATTGATTAATTCAAGGCAGGGATGTGCTTCTAATTCTTGCGTAATTTATTGCGCAATAAATTGATGCCAAATGGAGCAAGTAGAGCCAATCCAGCAACATAAGTGGCCGGTTCTGGAACAGCGCTGATTTTTACTTCATATGATCCGATATTGTTCTTCCATCCGAAACCGTCCATGACTCCCATGTAGAATCCCGTGGCATCGGTGGGAATGGTGATGGTTCCGCTGGAGCCCATTACGAAGACCGTTGCCGTCGACCCTTCGGTGAAGACACCAATCAATGCATTAATGGGAATCGAAGTCGTGAAATCGGGAATTCCATTTTGTGCTCCCCATTGACGCGTAACCAAGTATCCACTATTTCCATCAGGACCCGATGCATCTCCCGGGTGTCCAACCTGTCCCGTTGCTGTCCAAGTGATTGTGGTGCCTGCGGCAAAGTCCGAAACCTTAACAGGGGCCTGGCCGGGCGTTGTGTCATTTGGCTCGCCCCCATAGGATGATCCACTTGAAGGATCGGAGGTTCCTGCTGCCAGCCATGGATCGGAGTTGCCGCTGACAGTATATGTAAAAATCAAACCAGCTTGGCTTGCAACTGCCGAAGCTGCCAATACTAACGCAATTAACAGGTTTTTTTTCATGAGGCCAATTCTGTGGTAATGTCATCCCATTGCAGAATATTCTGTAATCGATTGCAGTTTTTTTATGCGACGGTTGACATAGTGTTTGTCGAATGAATACACAGTAACATGGAAATTATGATGGCATCTATCGCCTTTCGGACATGCTGGGCTAGTTTTCAGTCTCTCGAGAAGTGGGTGTAAAGACTATGTGTGCTGTTCGTTTTTTTACCCATGATTCTTGCAGTAGAAAGAGTTGTGGAGAATATTCCCGTTCAGATTAAAAAGTTACTGCGTTGAACGTGGGTGTAATAAAGGGAAAACCACTTGGAACCTATCAGGGGAAAGTAAAATGCCTCTGAGAAAATATCGGACAAGATACTCAGACGCTGGATTACCTTTTAACCATCCGGGAGCGAGCGTCTTCGAGAATTTGTTTTTCCTCTTGGGTCAGGCTTTGGATGCCTTGAGCCGAGATTTTTTCGAGAATGGGATCGACCTCGCGGCTCATGAATTCCGAGGAAGTGACTTCGGTATAGTGCTGTTTTGAAGAATTCTTCCATGCACTGCGAGGTGGAGTAATGATGACACGAGGACGTGGCGTATGGCGAAAAATCTTTGGAAGGCTGAATGAATGGGCAAGGCAATAGATGTATCCAATGCCAGTGAGCATTCCACCTAAGTGTGCTCCATGCGCTATGTAACTGTTTTTATCCAGGAGCCCAGCAATGGCCAGAATGCCTTCAAAGAGAAGGATTAACTTGGCTGGGAACGTTACTGGAAGAACAAAGAAAACCAGAAGAGTGATTGGCTGATTCGGACGGCTGACGGCAAAAGCCGCAATTAACCCGAAAACCCCAGCCGAGGCTCCAACCACACCTCCTGAAAAACGTTCAAAGAGGAATCCGAGGGCGACTTGGAGCAACCCACCAAGGGTGCCGCTGAGGAGATACAGTTTTAACAATCCTTTGCCGCCCAGCATTTCCTCCATCGCGCGACCAAAGAAAAAGAGTCCGAAAAGGTTTCCAAACAAGTGCCAGAATCCATCGTGCATGAATTGAAAAGTGATCAATTCATAGATGCGTCCATGCCGCAGCCCCTCGGAACTCAAGGCCAGGTAGTTGTCGACGGTGTCTTTGCCAATCTGTGATTCCAGTATGGATTGCAGTATGAAGCAGACAACGCACGCAATCAAGAGGGCCCAAGTCACGGACCAATGGTAACGACCATTCCATTGGAATTGAATTCCGTCGGAGCGGTAGTCGTTGCGCATGTAGGGCCGGTCGTCCAGCATTTGTTATTACTTTAATCGCTACGAGAGCGATTCGCAATTGTCGTTTTTGTAACAAAACTGCCGCTTTTTCCCAGATGAAAAAGCGGCAGTATGAAAAGGGGCTCAGTGGTTATTTGGCCACAGGCTTGAGCACAATGTTACGGTATTTGATTCCGGTGTGATCCCCCTGCAAGTAGAGTGGACCAGGACGAAACTGATCGGACCACAAGGCACCGCCTGTGCATCCCAGAACAGGTTGGTTATCAATGATTTTCTTTCCGTTCAGGATGACCGTCACGTGACGATCCACGAGAGTGATGTCAAAGGATTGCCATTCGCCAGCGGGTTTTTCAGCAGCTTCGCTGGGGGTGATACGACTATAGAGAGCCCCCATGTTGTGGGAATCGAGCGGATGACCGTAGGTATCGGCCACCTGGATCTCATCAATGCCGCGCAGGTAAATGCCGCTATTCCCGTCTTTGGCAAGGTTTGCTTCCAAGGTCAGGTTGAAGTCTTCAAATTCCTGTTCTGTGCGGAGGTTGCCGTAATTTTCATGTTTGCCGGGTTCCTGTTTGGGATCATTCACCAAGAGACCGTCTTGGACAAACCAACCGTTTTTGGCATTGGGATCAGTGAGTTTCCAACCGGTCAGGTCTTTACCGTTGAAGAGCGTGATGGAATCGCCAAATTTGACCTTGTTCAGATCGGGAGCTGGTGGAACATCTGGAATGCGTTTCCCAGTGAATTCATCGTGGTTCATGCCTTCCCCGTTCTCATGTGGATTGATTTCCACAAGCTTCATGTTGTCACCGTCAACTTTGGCTGTAATGACTTCGGCGACTTGATGGATTCGGATGACTTTTCCATTGGCATCCTTGCGTTTGACTTCACGAACGCGCGTGACATACAGGGTGTTGTTTTCGAAGCAAACACTTGCAACAGGCACAACGCTGCCACCGCCCCAGAGCAGACTGGCGTCATAGTAGCCATTTTCTTTGGTGACGCCGAGCCAGCCAGCACCGCCGCCGGGGATGGTGAGTGCCCAGCGTCCGAGGAATTGATCGGCGTCTCCCGCCAGAGTTGTTGAAGCGGCAAGTCCGGCCAATGCCAGTGCCAGCAGTGAAGGGCGAAATAGTTTAGTCATAGGGTTGTGTTTTGTGCTTATACCGCATCCATGGTCAAATGCCAGTTGAATGCCTGTCTTTATTATACGGACTGGTGGGGTGGGTTATTCAAAACAAAAATTTGGATGTCACATGAGGTTTTGGTCACTTTCTGGACAGAAAAGGGGACATGTTTAGGGCTCGATGATTACGGGCATTCCCACCCAGGATAGTTGCATCAGGTAACTGGCATTCCAATTGGCCAGGCGGAAGCATCCGTGGGATTCTGTTCGCCCAACCTGCTCAGGACCGGGGGTTCCATGGATGCCATAGCCGGGGCGGTTGAGCCCAATCCAGACAACGCCCACTGGACTGTTGGGCCCTGGAGGCAGAACCAGTTTTTTACCGATGCTGCGAGCCTCTTCTGATTCGGGAAATACTTCGGGGTTAAAAGTATAGTTGGGGTTTGGAATGATGACTTCGATTTGCAGTGTTCCAACGGGGCGTTTTTCCGCAATTTTGCCAATGCTGCATGGAAAATGAGCCAGAAGATTCGTATCGGAGTCGAAAGCTTCGAGTTCTCTTTTTTGAAGGGATATTCGAATAAAGGAAGCGGTGTATTCCGGGTCCGGGTAGGACACGGACGGAATCGTAACCAGCGTGTCTGGTGTGACATGGTTCCAGTTTACTTTGGGATTTAGCTCGCGAATGAGTTTGGGATTCGAAAATGATTTTTCTCCCAAAAGCTCCAAGATGTTCTCGTAGTCCATGCTCTTGAGTTCGCTTTTGCCGAGCCAAGTGGAGGGAATGGTTGTCAAACGTTGGAGGTCATTGCTGGTGATCGTTTCCTGTATGAAAACGGGTTCAGTGATTAAAAGTTGGGACTTTGTTGTTGTGTCGAGATTTCCGGTGGGGGGTAAGTGACGGATTTTTTGGAAGGTAGCGATTGCGGAGCGGGTTTGGGATCCCAAGGCCCCGTCGATTGAGCCAGAGGAAATTCCCATTCGAGCTAATGCAATTTGGACCTCCAGAGTGTTGTTTACAGGACGCCCTGCAACTCGGACGGGAGCTTTGGCTTGGGGTTCAATGGGCGCCGGAGAATTTGACGGACCTGTGGCAGACTTGTTGGTTTCAACAGCAAGATGGTTGGTTTTGCTGACCGGCCTGTTGGTAATTACAATCAGCTTATTGGTGGCCGGTTGCTGTATGGAGGAGGGGGGATTTGTCGGGAGCGTGATTAACGGTTCGAACTTTGGTATGGGGGGAAGGGGAATGGTGGATGCGTTCGTTGGACGTGGAATGTCGACTTGCTCATGAACTTTAGGTTCATGAGTGGGGGGAAGCTGGGCTTGTGGAACTACCGGTTGCTTGACCGGTAGTTTTTCTTCACTGGAACTCCAAAAAAGCCAAGTGAGAAAACCGATGATGGCCAGACAGAGCAGCGCATATCCCCATGCCGATCCACCTGATGAACTGTTTTGACCCGTCCGGCCTTTTTTCACTGGTTAGTATCTCACTTGATCCGTTTTTTATCGCCAACTGACGACGTTATCCTTGTTGGCTCCGAGATATGGGTCAGTGCCGCCAAATTGTCCGTCTGGCCCGAACGACCAAACCATCACACTAGTGGAGTTTGTGACATGGCACTTGGAGTAGTAGGAATCCACACACTTCTCATCGTAATTCATGTCGAGCGTAATGATGTAGGGATTGCCCCAGGGATCATAAAAGGTGTCATTAGGGCCAATACCAGAAGTATTGGTTGTTTGAGTTGCTTTTGCGGTGAATAGACTGAGCTTTCTGGGATTGCACGCATGGTTCTGGTTTGGATAAAGATCTTTATCCATCAAGATGCGCATGATTTCTGCGTTACAATTCTGATAGGTGCAGTAACTTCCCGAGGACAAGGTGCTCTTCAGGCTTGGAGTGGTAAGGTATTTACCAACACTCTTACCATCGATATCGAAGGTTCCAAAAGTGAAATCTGCATTGGGATCGACTCGCAATGCGTCGATCAATTTCTGAGATCCGGGAAGCCGGCTGTATTCCGTCTGATATTGCTGAATGGCAGCGACAAGACTGTTGATTTCAGTTTTTGCCTGAGTTATCTGGGCCTTTTTCTTTGCTGCAGCCAAAGCAGGCAAAATCATGGACGCGAGGATACCGATGATGCTGATCACCACCAGAAGTTCGATTAATGTAAACGCGCTCCTCTCACGTTTGCAGACACTGGTATTATTCATGTTTGATGATGTACACCGCTACCATACTAGTTTCAGGCGGTTCTGTAAAATCAAAACTTTCGAAAACTTACTATTACAAATTCCTACGGAATTTTGCCTGATGTTTTTCAGAAGCGAGGGGGCTTTGGCACGCGCTCCAAATGGTAGATCATGAACCCCTGTAGAAAATGGCTGATTTCCACCTTTTGGGCTTCGCTCAGCGTGATTCGGAAAATGGAGGACCAATCAAGGGTGATGAATTTTTCCAGAAGTAACCGACTCCCAGGGCTTAAAGAGGTTTCCGCAAGATTTGGAGTAAGCCCGAGGGTTTCCAGAAGTTTCATTTGAAATCCCATTACCCCCTGTGGGAGCGCTGGGTGTTTGGGAAGCTCATCAAGAAGAGTTGAAAGTGCCTGATAAACGTCCGGGATGGGGGTCTCCCGTTCGGTGGTTTGCTCAATGAGTTTGGCACAGTAGGCAGCTTGTTCGAGATGATCGAGGTTTTGCCGGATCAAGGCATGGGGATTAAGAAGTCTTGCTTCACGTAAAGTGTGAAGTTCAGATCGATTGCTGCGAACAAAACTAAACTCAGCTTGGTAAAACAAATCAATCTGACCGCGAAAGGCTGATTTGGGACGTCGCGCCCCTTTTGCGACAGCCGAGAGTCGCCCAAGGTCGGGCGTCAGCCATTCCACGATGAGGCTTGTTTCCGTCAATGGGCGGGTGCGCAGGACAATTCCAGTTGCGCGTTCAAGCGTCATTTGGGGGGAAGTGCTGTGGGGGAGGCTGTTTGTTGGGTAAGGACGTCCGGTGCTATGGCTCCCAGGCTGATGATGAATTTGATTCCTTCAGCCACTGACATGTCGAGTTTCACAACATCGCGCTCTGGCAGCAGAATCATGAATCCAGAAGTGGGATTGGGCGTTGTGGGAATGAAAACACTGACCAGAACTTCCCCGTCCGAACTGAACGCCTTGTGCTCGCCCGTGACAAAACCAATGGATTTGGCACCAGGATGAGGGAAGGAAACCATGACGACTTGTTTGAATGACGATTTATTGCTGGAAAAGGCGTCGTTGACTTGTTTGACAGTGCTGTAGATTTTATTAAGCAACGGGATTTGCATCAGCCCATGATCGGCCCAGCGCAGGATTTGGCGGCCAAAATAATACCGGCCCAATTGCCCGATAAGCGCAATGAGAATGATTGTGACAATGAGGGATGCCAGACTCCAATACCACCACATGGGCCCCTGGCCGGGGCCGTCTGCGTTAGCTTGGTGTGTCCATTCGCGCGGCAGGAAAAAGAGGAGGGTATCGGTGACTTTTGCCACAGTGTCGTAGCCCCAGTAGAGTAAAAGAACCGAGACAACGGCTGGCAACACGATGGCTAATCCCGTAAAAAAATTTCCCTGAAAATGTCTGAAGAAACTCTCTTTTTTCATGGTGATTTCCTGGTGGAACGCGTCGTTTTTTCTAGCTGTCCGAGAGAAAATTCCCGAGTCATCATTTCGACCAGACGGTTTTCTTCTCGCTTCATGATGCGGAGCGGTTTGGGAGACAAATCATCGTAGCCGAGTAGATGTAGTAACCCGTGCGCCGTGTAACGAGCCAGTTCGGATTGCCACGTGGTGTGAAATTCTTTGGCCTGAGAAATTGCGTCCTGAATGGAGATGAACAATTCACCACAGAGCACTTCCTTTTCTCCGGGATTGGAATTGTCAAAGGTAATGATGTCGGTTGAGCCCTTGTGACCAAGAAAATCATGGTTCATCCGCGTCATTTCATCCGGTGCAATCAGGTGAATGGCCAGTTCGTGTTTTTTGATTTGGGGCCACTCGGCAAGAAGCCGATGTGTGATTTGCCTCAGAAGTGGCACGTTGACCGACCGGATTTTTTGACGGTTGAAAATGGCGATTTGTATCATTTGCCGCGGCGGTGTTCTTCGTAAGCGGCGATGATGCGCTGAACCAGCGGGTGCCGGACAACATCGCTGCGTGAGAATTCATTGATGGCGATGCCTTCAACGGTGCGGAGAGCGTGGACGGCCTCCACCAGCCCGGAGCGTTTGTTGGTTGGAAGATCGATCTGGGTTATGTCCCCTGTGATGACCGCCTTTGAATTGATGCCAAGACGTGTCAAGAACATGAACATCTGCTCGGTGGTCGAGTTTTGGGCTTCGTCGAGAATGATGAACGCATTGTTGAGCGTCCGACCACGCATGTAGGCCAGTGGGGCGATTTCTATCACATTGCGCTCCATGTTTTTCTGGATTTCCTCTGCTGGCATCATGTCGTGCAAGGCATCGTGGAGTGGACGTAAATAGGGATTGATTTTTTCGTAAAGGTCACCTGGCAAAAAGCCCAATGCTTCACCGGCTTCAACGGCGGGGCGGGTGAGAATGATGCGGGAAATCTTCTCTTCCTTCAGTGCGGCAACGGCCATCGCCATGGCAAGATAGGTTTTACCGGTTCCGGCGGGACCCACTCCAAACGTGATGTCGTGGGCGCGGATGGCATCGACGTATTTTTTCTGACCGACGGTCTTGGGAACCACCGGGGCTTTGCGCGGGGAGGTAAGAATGCGGTCTGAGATGATTTTTTGAAGTGTTGTGGCTCCCTCGTTTTTCACCACATTCAGTGCATGGGCAAACTCCCGATTTTTTACGGGCGACCCGCCTTTGAGCGAGGTTTCCAAGAGCTGGAACAACTGTCTGACGCGTTCAATGGCCTCGGGGGTACCTTCGAGTTTTATCCAATTGTCGCGTGAGACGGCCTTGACGGACAACTCCTTTTCAAGAGCCTGAAGGTTGCGAGGTTCGTTGTTGAAGAGTTGTTGGGCTAGTCGTGCGTTTTCGAAATGGAGTGTTTCAGTGGGCATGGGAAGAGAGAGCAGTGCGAAGCCGGGCAGCCACTTCGGAAAGAGCTTCTGGCACTACAGTTGTATTACCCAGAACGGGCATGAAATTTGTGTCACCGTTCCAACGTGGAACGATATGGAAATGGAGGTGATCCACAATCCCGGCTCCAGCCACTCTGCCAAGGTTCAAACCAATGTTGAAGCCGTCCGGTTTCATGGTTTCAATCAACGCGTTCTGACAGCGGCGAACCAGCTTCATCAGGTCTGTCAGCTCCTCCTCAGTCAAATCATTCAAATTGGCTGTCTGTTTGTAGGGTACCACCAGCACATGACCTCCGGCGTATGGGTAACGATTTAGCACCGCGTAACAGTTGCGTTCTCGTGCCACCACGTAGTTCCCCTCGTCATCGTTGGACTGGGCAATCTGCGTGAACAGAGAAGCATCTGCCGGCGCTGGTTTCGGTCCCAAAATATATTTGATTCGCCAAGGCGCGTGTAACGGTTCCATACCGCAACGCTAGTGTCTTGAAATCCAAATGTCAAAGCGCGGTTGCGTGAAAAATTAGCTTCAAAATGGCGGACGGACAGGGCATCTTATCCGAAAAGAGCAATCCAATTCCCAAAAACACACCTATGGACGCCATTTCAATCGGTAAAAGTACACTAAAAACCAGTCGCCTTGCATTTGGATGCTGGCGCATAGCTGGATGGGATGGAAATCCCGGCCCGGATCAGGAGAAAGCAGGCGTCGCTGCTGTGGCTGCCGCTTACGATGCGGGATATACGCTCTTTGATAACGCGGATATTTATGGAGGAGGACATGCAGAACGGCTTTTCGGCAAGGCGTTGCATGAAATCTCCGGGATGCGGGACAAGGTGGTTATTGCATCCAAATGCGGCATTCGTGTTAAAGGAAATCCTCCGGGTGAAAACACGGTTCGATGGGATTTTTCCGCTGACTATATTGTTTCTGCGGCTGAGCAGTCGCTGAAGCGGATTGGAATCGAAACGCTTGATCTTCTCATGTTGCACCGGCCTGATTTTCTGGCAGACCCGCAGGAGATAGCATCCGCTTTTTCGAAGCTTCAAAGCGCGGGGAAAGTTCGGTTCTTTGGTGTCAGCAATTTCCGTCCCTCCCTTTTTACTGCGGTCCAGGCAGCGTGTTCAATGCCTCTGGTGGTCCATCAAGTGGAAATCAGTCTGGCTCATTTAAATGCTCTGAACGACGGCACATTGGACCAATGTCTTGAGTTCAAGATGACCCCGATGGCGTGGAGTCCCTTGGGGGCTGGACTTTTGGGGGATGGCGCAAAACGTCTATTGACCTCTCAGAAAAAATACCAAGTTGGCCCTATTGTTACCGAACTCCAACAGATTGCTGACGAATTGAATGTCTCAAAGACAGCGGTGGCTCTGGCCTGGCTTTTGAAACACCCCGCAGGGATTCAACCCATTGTGGGGTCCACTACGCCGGAACGCATTCGTGATGCGGTGAATGCAACGAAAATTGAATTATCCCGCAGCCAATGGTATCGATTGCTGGTTGCCGCCCAGGGCGAACCATTGCCATAGGAAGATGATATTTGACTGAGAGTTGGAAAATGTATCTTAGTGAGGGAAGGTGGTTTCTTTATCTTGAACCGCCTCTTTGATGAGACGGGCCGCTTGATTGCTTCGAGTGTTTGGATTTCCGGGATTTGCATCCTGATCTTCCACGCGCGTGTCGTTCCAACACACAACTAGGTCTAGGCTTGGTATAATCAACAACATCCGGATTCCACCGTGGCCGCTTGCCACAAAAGTATCGGCAGGAGCATTGGCAAAAAGCCTTCTGCCCAGCTTGTCAGTGTGATTCATCCACCAATTGAATGAATAGTAGCCCGGCCCGATTGGGGTGATATTGCGGGTACCGCCGATGCTGCGCTGTCTGGGGAGCATGTCCACTTCTTTGCCGGAAGTCAGCGGTGTTTGCGGGGGAATCGCGCTGGTCAATGCCATCTGACATAGATTGGATTGGATGATTTGATTGGTGTTCCAACGCCCCTTATGAAGCCAGAGTAAACCGAACCGGGCAAAATCGCGCATGGAGACGGCTAATCGTCCGGGACGATCCTGCGGACCAAACGCTTCGAACGTAAAGGAGTCTTCAAAGCCCAACGGCACTGCCAAATGAGATTTGAGAACATCTGTGCCCGGCTGTTGATACACTTTGAGCATCAGCGTGTCATAGTAAAGCGCGAGCGCAAAATCGTTATAGGAATAGGCTGTGCCCGGAGTTTCTGCCAGACCATAACCGGATGTTTGCGACGCAAATTGGCGCCAGGTGATTTTTGCATCCTTGCCGTTGTTTATTTTCTCAAGTCCCGGTTCAAATTGACAGACGTTCTCGTCAACACTTGGGATTTTTTTCTCTTGAATCGCCATGAGTAGAAGTGAACTGATCACAGGCTTCATTGCTGAGGCGACGTCCTCACTCTTCGTGATGTTTCCCCAAGAGTACGCGAGTTGTCCATGTCGAACAACGCATCCGCATCCCCCTACAAAATCCCGCAAGGCATCCAGTTTTGCTTTGGAGAGCCCGACAGTCTCCGGTTTGCATTCTGACCAATGTTTTCCGGGGAAGACAGTCTCGGTTGCGTGGCATTGGAGGCAAAACAAGGTCGAGAAGATAATTCCTGTCAGAATGGATTTACATATCCAGATTTTATTCATGGCGAGACGAAATGATGACAAAAGATTGGCGACTGCATTTGCTCATTATCCATCCTGAAAAATATGAGAATCAAGTCTTATGTCCATGAGTTTATCGCGACAGACATTATTTTACTCAAGGACTGACCCATTTAAATTTCGAGCAGGCGCAGAAGGCTGGCGTGGACTCAAGTTGACGGCTTCAAGACTATCTTGCTCGAACTGTGTGGTGAACACCTCAAAAAGCGCTTGTGACAACGTTCATCTGAACGCTGGTTCACGCTGATTTTGTGGACAACAGATGTAAATAGAGCACAGACGAATTACACCTATCAGGTTGGCATCATTGATGGAATGGCCTTGACCAATCAGATGACCGTGTATTACAGTCAAACCAATTCCCAGTATTCTGTTGATATTCGTTGAACAACGCTAAGGCAAAGGCATTTCAATCGTATACGAATGCCTTGGCAAAATGCAATAACGGGTAGTATCCCGAGAAGGTGACGTTGCAATGTTTGAGACACTTGCAAAAAATTTCGGCGGTGGCCGGTTGATCAGGTTGTGTGCGGTTTGCACCGCAAGTTTGGCAATTTTGTTGGGGGCTGAGACCCGCGGTCAAGAACCCAGCGATGTTCCGAACTTACACAAACGAAAGCTGGAACCCAAACCACCAATTCCCATCCATCTGAGCAAGCCAATCTCAAATATGGCAACTGTTCGTTTGAATTTGCCGCCAACGAACAGCGTGCGGGACACAAATCTGTTTATTCGATATTCGAGCAATGCGATAGAATCCGGCTTAATTGCAAGATATAAGCATTGGGAAAGTTTGGCCTCTGACACAAATATCGATTCGCAACTTCGGAAGTCATATTTGGAGTTTTCCATTCATGCATGGGGGGTACTGACAAACTATCAAACAAATTCTCAGTTGTGGGAGGCTTGTTCGCTCGCAAGATTATCTCGGGACCCAGCCAAAATATCGCGTGCCGAACGAAATCTTGCTGTATATCTTGCGGAAAAACTGACACTCATCAAAGGAAAAAATTTTTCTACCAATATGAGTCTCACCGAGATATTGACCGAGTACAGAAATGAAGAACCTTCCATGCCTCAGAAGTTTGATTGAAGTCCAGTAATTCGGGTGGGATTCGTCTTCGTTCTCTTAGCTCCGCTTTTATACCTTGGAACTTATAAAGTATGGCGGCTCCTGCGTAACAAAAGCTAGTGTTTATGACTGGGCTGTGATGAACCTGCAAAACGATCAGTTGTTTGAGTCAGCGTTGGAATTGCTGCGATTGGGGGCGCATGCCTCTTTCTGTGGCTCCATGACATTTTAGGTGAGAGGGAAGCACTAATTAGCACTCTAGTAATTGCCTTTGGCTCGCTGGCATTTCCATATGGAACAATGCTTCTTTCTCATTCAGCAGTCATAGGACTGCTTTCTATCGCGTTATGGTCGCTAAGAGTCTGCCATCAAATCCGCGACCGAGATGGCGTATGGGGCCTCTGTAGCGCACGTTATATTTTTGCGGGATTTGCGTGCAGTATGGCGATCGCTTCTGAATACGATTCTGCTTTTGTTGCCGGAGGGATGCTTTGGCTAACTTGGATTAGAGGCAGCAAACCCTGTTGGCAGTTTCTTTTGGGCTGCTCAAGGTTTGTCCAACCTTCAGATTACCCAACGGCTGGATACCAAACCTGCCCGCATTTGCAAGTGGCGCACGCGCTTTTGATCAGGATTAGGGGCCACGAACGAAGAAAACAATCTAAATTCGTTCACCCCAGCGTTGTAAAACGCCAGGGTGAACAAAAATGGTTAACCTCACGCTACGTTAAGGTTTATACAAGCGATAGAACGCTTTTCCCGAGGTGGATGATGGGAAGACCAGAAAATAGCCCGTTGTATCCACAAACGGTGTGTTGGTGACGTTCGCCCAATTCTTGGTATCACCCAAGTCGGTGCTGGTTTGGAGTGTGTAGCCAGCAGGGCTGGTTGGCCAGCTCACCCGGACCGTGTTTTCGATTGTCAGAGTTGGCGATCCCGGTTGGACGCCAGGAATGGGCCACCAATCCAATTGATCCGCAGTCAGTGTGCCTTTGCTGAATTTGAAACGATCGATCAAACCAACATATTGATTATAGGTTACTTCGATTGCAAACTGGAAGTAGTTATCGGTGCGGGTGAAAATCACTCCGCTGGTGTATGCGATTGTGTCACTCAGAACGCCATCCACGTAGAACCGCATTTCCTTTCCGAATTCATGCACTACGGCAACGTGATGCCAGCCGCCATCGTTGGGCACTGTGGCCACTGATTCGATATCGGCAAGGCCCAGCGTGGTGATCATCAAGTGGCGGGCATAGGTCATGGCAAAGGAAATCGCACCGCCAGGGCCATTATTGTAGAAAATGACCGACTTGCTATTCCCAAGAGGTTGGGTGCCGGGTTTGATCCAAGCCTGAATTGTAAACGAGGGGTTATCCTGATCCAACGCAAAAACCGTGTTTGGATCCTGAACTGTGAGCAGATTACCCGAGATAAAACTTAGCGCATAATCGCCCGATTTGCCTGAGGGCGTATTGGTAGTGAAGACCGGCGTTAAGGGCGCAATAATGTAGGGATTGGAAGGTTTAGCGGAACGGGCCACTGTACCCGAGCTGGCGAAGGGTGCGGCGGATTCGCTAAAGTTAAACGCCACCAATGTGCTGCTTAGCAAGCCTTTGGGGGTGTCTGCCACGCTGTCCAACTGGTCGGAGGTCAGCGCTGCTTTGTGGATGCGGAAGCGGTCAATGGTGCCTTCGATCGCGTTGCCATTGGCTACCCCTTCTGATCCAATGGTCAGGTAATTATTCTGAAAGGCCCTCATTGAGCCGGTTTCGGAGATGAACGTATCGTTGCTGCCATCCAAGAAGAAGGTGGCACCCACGCCTGGCTGCCAAGCGACTGCCACGTGGTGCCAAGTATCATCGGCGGGGAAAAAGAGGCCGCTATTGATATCCACAACGCCAAAGAGAGTGAATTGAATCTGTCCCGAGTTGAGGCCTAGCTTGTAGGAATTGCCGTAAGCGCCGATGCCTTGGATTTGGCGACTGCCGCTCGAATCCAATTTTAACCAGGCTTCGATGGTGAATTCATTGGTGGCCAAGGCTAAAATGGGGTTGTCGCTGTCTTCCACCACCAGAAATCCGGTGCTGGTGGAATTGCCGACATTGAGGCTGACGGCCTTGTCGCTTGTGGCTCCGGAGGGACTATCGGCTACCACCACTGGGTCGTTGGCGGGATCGGCGTAAATGCCAAGCTGGCCCGAAAGCTTGCTGACGGAATCTGTTACATTGGTGCCGCTGCCTTCATTGAAACTGAAGTCAAGCAGAGGTGTGGCTGCTGACGCAGTGTTGGCAGCCAGAAAGAGGCCTGACGCAATCAGGCCAGTGTACGCTGCAATGTGTCTGAGTTGAGTTGGTTTCATTTGATGTTTTTTTTTAAGTAGACAGAGAGTGAGCTCGAACGAGTTCTAATACGCTCTCTGCTCTATCTGTAAACTACAAGTCATGCAAGCAAAACTTTGCAACAAAGTTAATAAAAACTCATGGTTTGGCACAAAAACAGGATGTAACTGGTGCGAGAATAAGTGAAATCTGGTCTGTTTCGGAAAAGTAGAAGGGGTTTTGAAAAGGATCGTGGTCCAATGTTGACTGAATTTTTAGAAAAGTCCTATGTCATTGTGTTTGTGAATTTTATAAGAATTTAATTTCCTTGTGAGACGGGGGGGCACTGATTATTTTTGACTTCCATGTTGGCGAAAAAGACGTCTTGTCTTTCAAAGACAGCGTGTTTGGAATGTCCAACAACGGTATGGAATTGAGTCCCAGCAAGACAGTCCGGAGGCATGAGGTGAGGGGGGAAAAGGAGAATCAGAACCTGTAGTTTTGGGCTCCGTGTAAAACAACGTATATGTATCCTCACTGCAAAATTCCGCAAGACATCCAGTTTTTCCTTCGAGAGCCCGACAATCTCCAGTTTGCATTCTGCCCAATTTTTTCCGGGGAAGGACAGTTATGGTTGCATGGCAATGGATGCAAAGAAAGATCGAGAAGACAATTCCAGCCAAATTGGAGAAGGATTTCAACTATTTGAAACAACTGCGAATAAATGGCGACTGACATTCGATGATTATTCCCTCTGAAAAATACAAGAATCAGGTCTTATGCTCATAGGTTTGCCTCTACAAACATCACTTTACTGTTGCCACAAAGCGAGTTGTTGCCCAAGGTTTCATTATGCAAGTCATTACGAAAGTGGCGGCAATGCAACAGTTGGCCCTCGACTGGAGAGCTTCTAACAAATCAATCGGTTTTGTCCCAACAATGGGTTACCTCCATGCGGGACACATTAGCCTGGTAAAAAAAGCCCGTGAACGGGTTGGTTCCGCGGGAATTGTCGGGGCGAGCATTTTTGTAAACCCCACCCAATTTTCCCCGTCGGAAGATCTGGCAAAATATCCACGCGACTTGGAACACGACAAGGCGCTGTGTACCGAGGCGGGAGTTGATTTCATTTTTGCACCATCTGATACCGAAATGTATCCGTCTGATTATAGCACTTATGTGGCGGAGGAACGCCTTTCGCGTAAGATGGAAGGGGTAACCCGTCCGCACCACTTTCGTGGCGTGACGACCGTTGTTTCCAAGCTCTTTAATATAGTGCTTCCCAACGTCGCCGTTTTTGGAGCCAAGGACTTTCAACAGGCGGCCATTATCAAACAAATGGTGCGGGACTTGAATTTTCCCATTGAAATTATTGTGTCGCCAATCATCCGTGAAGAAAGCGGGTTGGCCATGAGTTCGCGCAATAAATATCTGTCACCAGAACAGCGTGAACAAGCGGTGATCCTGAGCCGTTCCATCCAATTTGCGAAGGATGCTGTAGCCAAAAAGGCAGTTCCTGCAACACGGCTCAAAGAGGATGTTGCCAGGTTTATTGGCAAAGCCGCAAGTGCCCAAGTGGACTATGTGGAGTTCTTTGATCCCACGACATTGGAGCCGGCTGACACCGTGCGTCCGGGAGTTCACATGGCGCTGGCCGTGTATTTTAAACCGACTCGGCTGATTGACAATGGGAGGTTATAAGAGCTATGGAAACAATTCGTTTTGATTACCTTGTTTTGGGCAGTGGAGTTGCGGGCCTTTCATTTGCATTAAAAATGTCTGCGTTTGGTAAAGTGGCCATTGTCACCAAAAAGACCAGCGCAGAGTCGAACACAAACTATGCTCAGGGAGGGATTGCTTCCGTTACAAGCAAGGAAGACTCCTTCGAAATGCACGTGAAGGACACCTTGACTGCCGGAGCCGGACTTTGTCACGAAGATGCCGTACGTACTATAGTCGAAGAAGGGCCTGCCCGGATTGCGGAATTGATCAAGCTGGGCATGGAATTCACGGAACGCGAATCCAGAGACGGAAAGGAACTGGATTTGGGACGCGAAGGTGGGCATTCCAAACGACGTATTCTGCATGCAAAGGATGTTACGGGAAGAGAAGTCGAACGAGCTTTACTGGCGGCTGTGGCAAAGGACCCCAACATCAGCATCTTTGAAAACCACTTTGCAATCGACCTTATTACCACGGTAAAACTCAAGATGAGCGGTCCCAACCGTTGCTGTGGAGCCTACGTGCTCAATCGAGCAACAGGGCAGGTCCAAACCTTTGTTTCCACCATGGTCCTCCTGGCCACCGGAGGTTGTGGAAAGGTGTATCTATATACAACCAACCCCGATATTGCCACGGGCGACGGGGTTGCCATGGCCTATAGGGCAGGGGCCTCCATTGCCAATATGGAGTTTATTCAATTCCATCCCACATGCCTTTATCATCCCAAGGCAAAGTCCTTCCTCATCAGTGAGGCTGTTCGTGGAGAAGGTGCCGTGCTTAAGAATTTAGACGGGGTAGAATTCATGGACAAGTATCACCCGTTAAAATCACTGGCACCTCGCGACATTGTGGCTCGTGCCATTGACAATGAGATGAAAAAAAGCGGTGCTGACCATGTGGATCTGGATATTACCCACAAGCCCGCCAAATTCATTATCGATCGCTTCCCCAACATCTACCAGACCTGTCTCAAATACGGAATTGATATTACCCGGGAACCCATTCCTGTTGTTCCAGCAGCCCACTACCAATGCGGGGGTGTGAGGACCAATGTAAATGGTCAAACAGACATTGAAGGCTTGTTTGCGGTGGGGGAGGTGTCCTGCACCGGTTTGCATGGAGCCAACCGTTTGGCGAGCAACTCGCTCTTGGAAGCCCTTGTTTGTGCCGATCGTGCTGCCAGGATTGTTCAGAAGAATCCATATCCAAAAGTGGAAGTATCGATTCCCGCATGGCAATCAGGGAAGGCACAAAATCCTGATGAACTTGTTGTGATTACTCATAATTGGGATGAAATTCGTCGTCTCATGTGGGATTATGTTGGTATTGTTCGTACAAATAAACGTTTGCAGAGAGCTCGCACCCGCATTGCAAATTTGCAGGAAGAAATTCAACAGTACTACTGGGATTTTATTGTCAGCAGCGACCTCTTGGAGCTGCGCAATATTGCGATTGTTGCCGATTTGATTATCACATCAGCGCTTCAACGTCCGGAAAGTCGGGGTTTGCATTACAATCTGGACTACGGAAAGTCGGATCCATCTTGGGCTCAACGAGATACAGTGTTACATAAAATTTGATTTTTTGAAATCATAATTTCATAAAAGGCTTGCCACGGTTTCCGATTTGGTGTTAAAAATCCTATTAACACTACAGATTTCCCCACGGTGGGAGGGCATTTTTTCGATGCCAAACCTGCCGTTATCTGTGGCCCTATGCAGTGACAAGCAAATAATAAAAAACAAAGGCAAACCTCAAATAAAAAGCAGACTATGATACAAATAAACGCAGTAAAAAGAGCACAAAGGGCATGGCGTACCACAGCGTCGTGTCTGGTGGCGGCAGGGCTGTGCCTGTCAGCCGCATCTACGCAAGCAGGACACGCCCTGTTTACGTTTAATGATGATCCGAGTGGTTATCTCGACGTTTACGGAAATGCAACCTGGATGTCCGATGGCGGTAATCCGGGAGGTTTCCTGGATTTGTTCGAGGCCGTTGGAAGTCAGAGTAGCACCATCATTTTTGATGACTTTGACAATGGAACCATTGTTCAAGGATTTACGTTCACCTGCGATCTGAAGGTGGGTGATGGAACTGACAGTCCAGCCGATGGTTTCAGTGTCAACTATGCCCACGGCGATGATCCGGTGATCACAGCCGCAGCGGCTCTGACGGATAAAACCCAAAACCCCAGCGGATTTGCTTCAAGCCCCGGAGCGGAAGCAAACCTTCCTGAGGAAGGCACAAAAACAGGGTTGGGTATCGGTTTCGATTCATGGGACAGCGGCAGTGGTGACATTATTGGCATCAGTGTGCGCGTTGAAAACGTGTTGAAAACACAGATTTCTCTAACCACCAAGAATGGTTCTCTCACCGACTGGACCTCTCTGCAAACTGGGCCAAAGACTTCTGGTAACGACGGTAGTCTCCTCGGATGGGCTCCTTTGAAGGTTCAATTGCTGACTGGTGGTGCTTTGAACATTTGGTGGAAAAACCATCAAGTGGTGACGAACTATGCCACTGGGTATCAACCCGGAACCGGTCGCTTGATCTTTGCAGGGCGCACGGGTGGTTCTTATCAACGTTGCTACATTGACAACATTGAAATCACGACTATTCCTGCAAGCGGCCCTGCCGTTTTGTCTGCGGCTGCCGCTCCTCAGGGCGTTGTTGTAACAATGCCAGATGTCGGTGCTATCACCCTTCAGAACAGCTCGGTTGCTGTCTTTGTGGATGGTGTTCCTGCAACTGTTGGCATTCAAAAAGTTGGAACTACAAGTTATATCACTGGAAAGACGGCTAGTCCCTTGCTCTTTGGTTCCTCTCATACTGTAATTACCAGTTGGGTTGACAGCAATAACAACAGTGGAAGTTCAACCAACTCTGTGACTGTGTCCGGCTATCCATTCTATGGCTTCCTGGATCACAATTCCTCTGCCAACTTCTTCGTTGAAGCGGAAGACTTCAACTTTGGCGGTGGTAAATTCATTGATAATCCTGTTCACGACGGAACGATCGGTGACAACAGCTATGTCAATCAAATCGGTGTTTCGAACATCGACGAATACAACCCCACAGAAGGCAGTGCTGGTCATGCCTATCGTGCTTGGGATTCAGGCACTGGCATTGGTGAAACCGTTGGCACAGAAGCCTGCGGTGATTCCCCTGTTCGCGATGCCTATACTGGCGCAACCACCACCAACTACGATGTGGGTTGGACCGATACCGGTGAATGGGAAAACTACACCCGCACGTTCCCTGCTGGAAAGTATCGCGTGTATGCTCATCTCGCCACTGGCAACAGCGGCCCCTTCACTGAGAAGTTGGAAATGGTGCTTGGCGATACGACAACCACCAGCCAAACCACGGCCAACTTCGGTACACTGCCATTTGATTCTACAGGTGGCTGGCAGAAGTATAAATCCTATCCTCTGACCGACGGTTTGGGGAACGAAGTGATTCTGCCAATCAGTGGCAAGACAACCTTCCGTTTCACCCAGGTGACCGGTGGTGCAAACCTCGACTTCTTCATGTTTGTTCCTGTTGAAAATGTGGGAACATTGACGCCATTTGTGGCCACTCTGTATCCTGCTCCTCAGGCAACGGGTGTGAATCGTGGTGTGGTTATCAAAGCGACAATTGCCAACCGTGAGACAACGCTGAATGCCAGCTCAATCAAACTGTTGGTCAATGGTACGGATGTCACCAGCGCGGCGACAATCGCCACGAATGCCGTGGGTGCGAGCATCGACTATCGCGCAACCAGTGTTCTCCCGAAGGGGGCAACCAACGTTGGCAACATCATCTACAAGGACAGTGCTGGCACCTCCATTACCAATACATGGCAATTTGTCACAGAAGACGTGGATTATCCTGTTCTCTCTGCATCATCTGCCGTTTCAGCCGGTCAGATTACAAAGTCTGCCACTGGTTTTAGCTGCTACATCAACCAGCTGGAAGTAACCCGCCCTGGATCTGATGCGAACGTTCTGCCTGCCCCTCTGAATGAACTCTATAGCCTGTTCATTCAGCCTGAGACTGGCGTACCATACATGAACCAAGCTAGTATAACTGATGGTCTCTTCACCGAGAGTGGTGTGATCAATTATAACATTGTTTCAACCGTGGATAATCCCACAGCTGGAACAGCTGGACCGTTCTCTCCGAATGCTCCATTCCCTGGTATTCCAGGAATGACAGACAGCAAGTTGAACTTCGTTCTCGAAGCGACCACCTATCTGTATCTGACTGCAGGACCTCACACTCTGGCAGTCTCCAGCGATGATGGTTTCATGGTGACAACGGGTCCTGATTCACGCGATGCTCTGCTCGTTCCAGTTGGCATTGCCAATCTTGGCCGTGGAAACGTGGAATCTGCGTTCTCCTTTGTTGCTCCTGCGGATGGATATTATCCGTTCCGCTTGGTTTACTGGCAGGGCACTGGCGATGGTATCGTTCAATTCTACTCAATCGAAGGTAATGAACGTTATCTCGTTAACGACCTGAAGCAAACACGGTCCATCAAAGCCTACCGCACCTTTACGGGCACCGCTCGTCCTTGGGTGCTCTTTGGTTCGATGCAGCCGAACTTCGATCAAGGCGGTTCTTCGACGACAGGTGTCGATCCCAGAACTGTCATCAACGCCGGATTCACAAATCTTGGCAACAACTCGGTTGACCTCTATGTCAATGGCACAAAAGTGACCACGACAAAGACGGTTACCAACAATGTGACAGTGGTCAGCTATCAACCTGAGACCTTCTTCCCTGCCGGAAGCACAAACACGGTTGCTTGGGTGTATGCTGGCATTACAAACAGCTATCAGTTTACAGTCACTGATTTCATTATACTGTCTGCGGATAAAGCTGCTGTTGGCACTGTGGATACCACAACTTCGGGCTTCAAAGCTCGTTTTGTGAAGTCTGACATTGCCGGACTGGAAAACACAGTCGCTCGCATGGAAGCGGAACTGGCCGGTACTTATACTGTTAATGGTACGCTTGTTAAGAATCTGGCTCCGGATGGTCCTCTGACGGGCGGTTATTATGCTGTGAGCAACATTAACTACAACATCATGAGCGAGTCTGGAATGACCGAACAGGGTAACTTCACCACCACAACGGGCTATCCCGATGTGGATTGGCCGGCTATTCCTGGCAATCTTGACCCGACTGTGACAGCCAACTACGAGGACTTCGCAGTTGAATTCCTCTCCTACGTCTATCTGCCTGCTGGTTGGACGAAACTTGGCGTAAACAGCGATGACGGATTCTGCTGCTACTACGGACAAACCTATGACACCAATTCAGTGTTGGGTGTCTATGATGGTGGCCGTGGCGCTTCGGATACCCTGTTCCTGCTGTATGTTGAGAAGGCCGGTTACTATCCTATCCGCCTTGCCTATGAACAAGGCACGGGTGGTGGTAACTGCGAATTCTTCTCCGTTGACGACAGTGGAACAAAGACTCTGATCAATGATCTTACGAGCACTGCCGCCATCAAGGCCTTCTATGGATTCAATTCCACGGCCTTCACTGGCAAGTTCACCAAGATCGTCAAGTCTGGCTCCAACATCGTCATTACCTACACATCCGGCACCCTTCAATCGGCGCCTGCTGTGACTGGCCCATGGACCGATGTGTCTGGAGCTTCTTCTCCTTACACGACTCCAAACACTGGAACGAAATTCTTCCGCCTGCATCAATAAGCGGTTGAAGTAAGAAGTCGAACTGATTCAAGAAGGACCGGGCCAAAAGCCCGGTCCTTTCTTTTGTATGCAAAAACTCATCCAATAAAAGAGCCGATTGCGTTTTTTGATTGTGGTTCTATTTTGAATTCATGCCACTTCGCATTTTAATTGTTCCAGACAAATTCAAGGGGACGCTTTCTGCCAGACAGGCGGCTTTAGCCATGGCGATGGGATGGCGGCAGGCGCGTCCTCAGGACGAAGTGGATTTGCTTCCCATGAGTGATGGGGGAGATGGTTTTGGAGAAGTTCTCAGTGGTTTGTTGGATGCTCAACCGCACGTGGTAGAAACTGTGGATGCAGCACATCGGCCCATCAATGCTCAATGGACTCTAAATTTGACAAAGCATCTGGCAATTGTGGAATCGGCGCGAGTTGTCGGCCTGGCCATGTTGCCAAAGGGAAAATTTCATCCTTTTCAACTGGATACATTTGGTCTTGGAAAAATTCTACGTGCAGCGGGGCGTCGTGGCGTGGAAAAGTGCATTATTGGGATTGGCGGCAGTGCAACCAATGATGGTGGTTTTGGGTTGGCTCGCGCCTTGGATTGGAAATTCTATTCTCAAGGAGGAGCTGAAATACGGGAATGGTGGCAATTACATAAACTGGCGGTTATTACACGACCTCAAGAGCGATTGAACATGAAGGTTGTGGTGGCCGTGGATGTCAACAATCCGTTACTGGGGAAAAGGGGATGTTCACAAGTTTATGGGCCGCAAAAAGGGTTGCGTCCTGAGGATTTGCCTTTGGCGGAGAAGTGTTTAAAACGCCTTAGCGAAGTGGCAAAAGAAAGTCTGGGAGTGAATCTGGCCAAGGTCTCTGGTGCGGGAGCAGCGGGAGGACTTGGCTTTGGTTTGATGGCGTTTACGGATGCCCAATGTGAATCGGGTTTTGAACTGTTTTCTGTAAACTCACAACTTGAAAAACGGATTCGGGAATCTGACATGGTAATCACTGGAGAGGGCGCAATTGATGACCAGACGTTTATGGGAAAGGGAGTTGGCCGTATTGTTGAGCTCTGCAAAAAACACAAAGTGCCTTGCTTGGGATTGGCTGGAAGAATTCGGAATCCCTCCAAGGCCAAGAAGTTCTTTTTTGGTATGGATGCCTTGGTTGAGGATTAGAGTGACGGCCAAAGAAAATTTCCGAATGGTAGAAACCGGGAAGATTGAATGTGAGACAGTGGCGTAGTGCTTATCAAATGGATTTGGACAAGCCCGACAATAAGGTTTCAAAGCGAGCCAGCCTCGGGCGCTGCCACCTCTTCGGGAAATGTTCCATGGCAGTCATTCAAAAAAAATCTTCCGCCGCTTTTGGCAACGGAAGATTTTGAAGTTTTAAAAGTAACTGATCTGTAAATCAGTGTTTTGTGGCGACTTTTGCACCCTTTGTCTGGCCAATTTCATTGAGCATCTTTTCAAACCAAGGAAAGTCGATGTTAAAGGGTTTTCCACCTTTGATGCGTGGAAATTCAATGGCACGGAGCACTCCGCCTTTGTCTTCATCGTGGCCGATAACGCCAGCTTCACCGCGCAAAGCGCAGTCCACTGCCATATCTGCGCAGGACTTGATCAAGCGCACATCCTCAGCGTTTGAGGCGGCTGCACGAGAGAAGTAACCGCTCTTTTGAACGAGGGTTTTTTCTGCACCAATCATCTTGCCAAATTGATCGCCAAACCATTTGCCTGGGTTGATGGCGTCGAGTTTGATGTGACCAAAGGCATCACGGGGAACCTCCTGGCCTTTGGCTTGGAGTTGTTCGACGATAGCGTGGACACCGGCACCTTCAGAAATGAAGATGTTAACGGCATCGGTTTTATCCATGACCTTGCGCAGGCGTTCAGCTTCCGCGTTAAGGTTGATTTCCATTTCAGGAATAAAAACGCCGTGGACTTCGAAGCAATCTCGGTTCAAACCGATTTCCGGAAGCCACTCTTTTTGGCCGAGCAATTTGCGATAGGCGTGGGCTGTGGCGGCGGTCAACCATCCACAGTTGCGGCCCATCACTTCATGAACGATGAGCATGCGGGGGTTGGCATTGTTTTCGGCCACAACGTTCCAGAAGAACTTCGCGCCTTGTTCAGCAGCAGTCCATGCGCCGAGGGATTGGCGAATGGGATACACGTCGTTATCGATTGTCTTTGGCAGGCCAATGACTGTCAGATTGTAATTATTGGTCGACAAAAATTTTGCCAGATCAGCAGCAGCGGTGTTTGTGTCGTCTCCACCAACAGTGTGGAGAACGTCGACTTTATCTTTGACCAATTGATCGGCTGCAATCTTTTGAGGATCTTGGCCTTCTTTGACGAGGCCGCGTTTAACGCAGTCCTTGATGTTGGTCAGCTTCACGCGGCTGTTGCCGATGGGGGAGCCTCCGAACAAGTGAAGGAGCCCGGCTTTTTCACGGATTTTAGGGGTGACTTTGATGCTGTCTCCCAAGAGCAGACCTTTGTAACCGCCCTTGTAGCAAATGATCTCGATGCTGGGATCGATTTCAGAATAGCGTTCAATAAGGCTTCCAATGGCTGAACTAAGGCAAGGGGCAAGGCCACCTGCCGTGAGAATTGCAACTTTTTTCGGTTTCTTCATTGTAAATCAATTGGGGTTCCGTGCCGCTCAACGGTTGGCGGCTCCGGCTCACGCTATCCTAAGGCTCGCAGAAGTCTCGTCAAGCGGTCAATTGCTTCAAAATAACCGTGTTTGGCATGGTTTTTACCCTGAAGAAAAGAAAGGGGGCATTTCGCCAAAACAGTTTGGACACAAAGGTGCGGGGGAAAAATTTTATTTTCCGGTTTGAAGTGTTTCTGGAGAAATCAACGGTGTCGGTGAAAAATCAAAGATATCATTTCTATGCAGGCCAGGGGGGTGATGAAGAGGAAATTCTTCGTGCTTCAGTATTTTTGTGGCTTTGATAGGTTCTGGAGATGAACAAGAAACGAGTCATTGTGGCTGGCGGTGGCGCGGCGGGCTTTTTTGCAGCCATTTCGTGTGCTGAAGCCAATCGGGACGCAGAGGTGTTTATTGCGGAGAAGGGGCCGGAGTTTCTTTCAAAGGTGCGCATTTCTGGTGGTGGCCGGTGCAATGTCACAAACGCTTGTTTCGATGTCTCGCGCCTGTGCGAGAGCTACCCTCGCGGCGGGCGTGCTTTGGCTGGGGCCTTTCAGGTGTTTCAGCCACGAAATACGATCGAATGGTTTGAATCTCGTGGGGTTCATCTGAGAACGGAGGAGGATGGACGTGTGTTTCCTGCTACCAACTCCTCGCAGACCATTGTGAATTGCTTTTTGAGGGAAGCGGAGGCGTTGGGAATAAAGTCGGCACTAAATTGTGCCGTGGAGAAGGTTGAACGTCGATCGGAAGGCGGTTTCAACGTGGCTTTCAACAACGGCGAATGGGCGGAATGCGATTGCCTTTTACTGGCGACGGGTGGATGTCGCACGGTGTCTGGGGGAAGCCTGCCTGTGATTTTGGGGCACACCTTGGAAACGCCCGTTCCATCGCTTTTCACATTCAACGTGGATGCTCCGTGGTTGCGCGCATTGTCAGGAGTCGCCGTGGATAATGTGGAGGTATCCGTGCCATCAATGAAATTGCGTGAGGCGGGAGCTGTATTATTGACACACTGGGGAGTCAGTGGGCCCGCCATCTTGCGACTTTCTGCATGGGGTGCCAGGGTTCTAAATGCTGCCGGATATCAATTTGTGTTGAGGGTGGATTGGCTTCCTGGGCTCCAAGGTCATGAGGTGGAAAATGAACTTGCCGAGAGGCGTCAATCGCAGCCTTCGCGTTTTGTCTCAAATACACCCATCTCGCCACTTTCCAATCGGTTGTGGGAGGCATTGGTTGCAGCGTCTGGAATTGAGCCGGGGACACGTTGGGCAGCCTTGTCCGCAGCAGACCGCCATCGTCTGGGATTGCAGCTCAGCCGCACAGAACTGCCTGTAACCGGGAAGAGCACCAACAAGGACGAGTTTGTGACATGCGGGGGGGTGACTCTAAAGGAGATCAATTTCAAGACAATGGAAAGCCGGGTTTGCCCGGGATTGTTTTTTTCAGGGGAATTAATGGATATAGATGGAATAACTGGCGGATTCAATTTTCAGGCGGCGTGGACGACGGGCCGGATTGCCGGCAGATCCATTGCGGAACGTTTGGCTCTCAAGTAAAAAGCCCCGCCGGAGCGGGGCTTTTGTCAATAACTAGAAAAAAGGTTCTTATTTCAAATTCTCAGGATTAAGCCCCTGCAATTCTTTGATGACGAAGAGGCCGTCTTTGCGGATCAAAACGTCGTCGAACCAGATTTCACCGCCACCCCATTCCGGACGTTGAATGAGGACCATATCCCAGTGAATGGCCGAGCGATTACCGTTGTCGGCGTCCTTGTAGGACTGGCCAGGAGTGAAGTGGATGGAACCGGCGATCTTCTCGTCGAAGAGAATATCGCACATTGGATTTAGAATGTAAGGATTGCAACCGAGGGAGAATTCCCCAATGTAGCGGGCTCCGGAGTCCGTGTCCAAAATCTCATTCAGGCGCTTCGTGTTGTTGGATTCGGCCTTGATGATTTTACCATCCTTGAATTCCAGACGGACGTTTTCAAACTTGGTTCCCGCATAGATGGTGGGGGTGTTGTATTGGAGAACCCCTTGTACGGAATTCTTGATCGGGCATGAAAAGACTTCGCCGTCAGGAATGTTGCGTTTGCCTTCGCAAGGAATGGCTCCAATGCCTTTGATGCTGAAACGCAAGTCAGTGCCGGGGCCTTTGAGATGAACCTTGTCAGTCTTTCCCATGAGTTTCTTCAATGGGAGCATTGCTTTGGCCATCTTGGGATAATCCAGGGTGCAGACGTCAAAGTAGAATTGCTCGAATGCTTCCGTGCTCATTCCTGCGGCCTGGGCCATGCTGGGAGAGGGCCAGCGAAGAACACACCAGCGAGTTTTATCAACGCGGTAGTTCAAGACAGGCCGATTGATTTTTGAGAAGAGGGCATTGAGCTCTGAGGGAACATCAGACGATTCGTTGATGTTGTTGCTTCCGCGAATGGCAATGTAAGCCTGCATTTTTTTCATGCGGAACAACTCCATGTCGCGAACGAGAGTGGCATGATCCTCGTTGGTTCCGCGGGCGATTTCGCGGATGATGCGAGAGTGACGGACTTCGACCAGAGGCACCGCGCCAGCCTTGCGAACGGTGCGCATCAGTTCAACGGTGAATTCATCGGGAGTGTCGATCATATCCAGAAGGATGCGTTCGCCCTTTTTGAGTCCGATGGAGTAGTTGATCAGCAAATCCGCCAATTTAGTGTAACGAAGATCGTTCATGTTGTTTATAACTAAGCAAAAATAAGCCCTTGCCGCAAGTCCGGGATCACACAGGGTTCACGTGTTCTTGGCCAATGCGCGGCCTGTGTGACTTTGAGAACATGCGATGACTTGCTCCGGGGTGCCTGCTATGACGAGTTGACCTCCGTCTTCACCCCCTTCGGGGCCGAGATCCATAATCCAATCCGCTGAGCGAATCACATCCAGATTATGTTCGATCACAAGCACGGAGTGCCCTGCGTTTACCAGACGTTGAAATACTTTTAAGAGCACTCGCACGTCGTCGAAATGCAGGCCGGTGGTCGGTTCGTCAAAGAGAAAGAGAATGGGTTTTGAGGGGGCAACTTCTTTGGAATCAGCGTTGATGTGGCGAATCTCAGCCAAATGGCTGACGAGTTTTAAACGCTGGCTTTCGCCTCCTGACAAGGTATTGATCGGCTGGCCGAGACGCAGGTATCCGAGCCCGACTTCCTGAAGCAGGGCAAGACTTTCCCCGGCTTTTTGTGCAGGACGGGACTTTTCAAAGAATAGAAGGAATTGAATGACTTCATCCACCGTGGCGTTTAGGAGGTCAGCAATGTTCCATGACTTTCCGGAACCATCGCCAAGAGTGATTTCGAGAATGTGTGAACGATAGCGTTTCCCCTGGCAGTCGGGACACTGGATGAAGACATCGCTCAGAAACTGCATTTCAATTTTTTCGAATCCGGCGCCGCGGCAGCGTTCGCATTGCCCCTGAGTTGAATTGAAACTAAATGCACTGGAATTAAGTCCGCGCTGGCGGGCGGTTTCGCTTTGGGCGAAGAGATCGCGGATGGCATCAAAGGCTCCGATGTAAACGGCAGGATTGGAGCGAGGGGTTTTTCCAAGTGGTGATTGATCGACCAGAACGACACGGCTGATGTGTTCCCAGCCTTCGAGCTCTGGTGAGTTTCCAACCGGAGATTCACTTCCGTTTTCGTTGTCTTGATCGTCCTCTTCTTCGGTATCTCGGTTTTGCCGTGTTTGATGTTCCTGGTGAAGAAGACTTTCGAGTTTGGGTAAAAGAGCTTCGCGAATGAGCGTTGTTTTTCCTGAGCCGCTGACGCCGGTGATGCAGACAAAATGCCCCAGTGGAATCGTTATTGACAGATCCTTGAGATTATTTTCTGTGGCATGTCTTAGAATCAACGACGGCGTGTTTGTTTTGACTGGGCGGCGTGGGGGCGGTTCCATGTGTTTGCGTCCGCTGAGATACTGGCCAGTTAAGGAGTCAGAACGAAGAATCTCATCGTAAGTCCCTTGGAAAACGATCCTGCCACCACTTTCTCCGTGCCCAGGCCCCAAGTCAATGATCTGATCTGCAGCGCGCATCACGCTGGCTTCATGTTCGACAACAACAACGGTGTTTCCAGCATTACGGAGTCTCTCAAGAATCTTGACCAGACGTTCAGTGTCGCGTGCATGCAGTCCCACGCTGGGTTCATCCAGAACAAACAAGGTGTTTACAAGCCGGGATCCCAGACAGCCGGTGAGGTTGACGCGTTCGGTCTCCCCACCAGAAAGAGAACGTGTGGGGCGATCCAGGCTCAGGTAGCCAAGACCAGCTTCAACAAGGTATCCCAGACGGGAGCGGGTTTCGTTGAGAGCCAGTGTGACGGGATCAGAGGGGGGGCCATTTTTGCGCGGAGAGAGAAGGCCATCGACAAATTCCAATGCGCGCGAAATGGGGAGACGATAAAAGTCAGCCACTGTGAGCCCCGGTGTGGAATGGGTTTTCCCAATTCGATAAAGCAAACTCTCGGGTTGAAAACGTGTTCCGTGACATTTTGGGCAGGTTTTATAGGTGCGGTAACGGGACAACAAAACGCGGACGTGCATCTTGTAGGCTTTGGACTCAAGCCATTTGAAAAAGCCTTTCACGCCATACCAAGCCTTGGGCCATTGATGCTCTTTGTCGGTGCCGTAGCCAGGATCGCCTTCGATGACCCAATCCTGCCATTTCTGGGGAAGCTCATTGAAGGGGACGTTCATGGGGACACCCCGTTTCTTTGCAAAATCAACAAGGTCTTCCTGACATTCCGCACTGACGCCACTTTGCCATGGTCTGATTGCACCTCCCGCCAGGGTTTTTGAACGGTCTGGAATGGCCAGATCGTAGTCAATGTTAATGATGCGGCCAAAACCGCGGCAATCCGGGCACGCTCCCAAGGGATGGTTAAAACTGAAAAGTGCGGAAGACGGTTCCTGATACTCTATATCACAGGTGGCACATTGGAGGCGGTTTAGAAAACGACGTGTTTGGCGGATGGAATTATTTGTGGAATCGGAGAGTTGATGGATCGAGAGGGCTCCTTGTCCAAAATGAAATGCTTGTTCACAGGCTTCGACGAATCGGGCCCGATTTGATGTTGAAAGGGTGAAACGATCTTGGATGACCGTGAGTTTGATCGCTTGTTTCAGGCGTTCAGCGCTTTCCTCGACCCGAATCATTTCGCCACCGATCAACAAGCGTTGATAACCCTGTTTTGCAATGAGGTTGAGGGAATCTTTGATGGAGAATTTTTTGCTAACGGGCAAATCGAACGTCACCAAGACCTGGGTTTCGGGCCAATCTTTGCTCAAAAGGCTCCAAATAGTGCCAGGATTGTGCTTGAAAACTTCCTGACCGCATTGGCTGCAATAAAGGTGGGCCAAATGCGGCCAGAAGAGTTTGGTAAAGTCGCAAATCTCGGTCATGGTTCCTACAGTGGAACGGGTTGTTTTGACCGTATTGCGTTGTTCGATGGCAATTGCAGGAGGAATGCCTTCGATGCTGTCCACATGTGGCTTGTCCATCCTGTCAAGAAACTGTCGAGCGTAGGGGGAAAAGGTTTCGATGTAACGCCGTTGACCTTCAGCAAAAAGGGTTTCGAAAGCAAGGGAGCTTTTTCCGGAACCGCTTAGACCGGTTATAACGACCAAATTGCGCAGTGGCAGATCGAGATCAAACCCCTTAAGGTTGTTTTGACGTATGCCACGTAATTTTATTTGATCAACTGTGAAAAAACTGCGCATGTCGAAAAACTAATTTTTACTTACCTATTGTCAAACAAGGATTTGTAAAAACCGAAAATCTTAAAATTTCTATTGATCGATTTTGCTATCAGGTGCATATTACGCACAATCAATTTAAACGCGAACCGGCACATATGCTTCAGTTCCTCGACAACCGGGATCATGGAAGTGAGAAACCCCGAGGTTTTACCTTGGTGGAGTTGCTGGTTGTTATAGCGATTGCCTCCATATTGTCAGCGCTTTTGCTTCCGGCCCTTTCTTCGGCAAAGGAAAAGTCACGTCGTGCCGTCTGCAAGAATAATCTTCGTCAGTTCTCCATTGTTTGCAACTTGTATGCCACGGACAATGAAGAATATCTCCCCAGTGGCACCGATGATCACGGTCACCCACAAACGATTATTTTGTCTCGCAGCACCTATAATAGTGTTTCCAACTATGCCGGAAGTCCCCGAACTTTTACGTGTCCGAACATTGTATTTGGTAACCAGACTAACTTTGTTGATAAGAAAGGTTATATTATCGGATATAACTATGCTGGCGGCACTGATATTTCACGAGAAGTTGGTTACAAAGGGTCTGATTTCTGGTTGCCTGCCAAAAAGTTGAGTGATTCTCCAACCAACGTTCTGTTGGCGGATGCCAATTACTGGGCTCCGAGTGGTACGACCTTAAAGATAGCCCCTCATGGTAAGAATGGTTCCATTTTGCAGAATAACTCCTCATTTACACGTGGCCTTCCTGGAACTCAAAGTGCAGATATCGGCGCAGTCGGTGGCAATGTAGCTCTTCTTGATTCAAGAGTCATTTGGAAATCAATTACCAAAATGGGCACCTACGAAGCTGCCAATGATGATGATGGGCAGTTCTATGCCACTTGGTAGTCAGGTAATTTCCTCTTGCAGCGTTAATCTTCTTGATAAAATTGGCCAAATGCTTCTGGCCGGATTTCGTGGTTTCCAAATAAGTGATGCCGATGTCATTTCTTCCGACCTGAATAAACGCAACCTGGGTGGCGTTATCCTCTTCGATCAAGAAATGGCAGACACTACGTTGTGCGGGCGTAATATACGATCTCCAGAGCAATTGAGTTCGCTGGTGCAGTCTTTGCGGGATCATGCGAAAACACCGCTTTGGGTTGCCATTGACCAGGAAGGGGGGCGAGTGAATCGGCTAAAACCGACCTATGGTTTTCCTGAAACGCTGTCTCATGAAGAACTTGGGCGGATCAACGATCCGACGAAGACTTATGAACACGCGCGAATGATAGCCGGAACGCTCAAGAATCTGGGGATCAACGTTAATTTGGCGCCGGTTGTGGACTTGGACGCCAACCCCAATAATCCGATCATCAAAGGGAAAAGACGTAGTTTTTCGTCTGACCCAGAGGTTGTAGCTCAACATGCGATGGCTTTTGCCAAAGCTCATCTGGAGGTTGGCGTTCTGCCTTGCGCAAAACATTTTCCGGGCCATGGGAGTGCTCAGGGGGATACCCACCGTGGGCTTGTGGATGTCACGGAACATTGGTCTGAACGGGAATTGATCCCCTTCCAAAAGTTGATTCAATCTGGCTGCTGTCCTTTGGTCATGAGTGCTCATGTGTTCAATCGGAATCTGGATGAAGAACGCCCGGCCACGCTTTCAAGCAACGTGTTGACAGGGATCTTAAGAAAGCGCCTGGGCTTTGATGGGGTTATTCTGACCGATGATATGGAGATGAAGGCCATTACAAGCCAGTTCGGATTGGAGAAAGCCGTTCAATATGCCATTGAAGCCGGGGCTGATGTGCTCTGTTTTGGCAATAATCTGAGTTTCGATGCTCACATTGTCGAGAAGGCAATCGGCATCATCTCTCACCTGATCGATTCTGGCGTTCTACCCGAAAGTCGGATTGAAGAGTCGTTCCAACGAATTCGAAAGCTCAAGGGATTATGAGTGGGTCAGACACTGGACCCGCAAGGGCTAAAGACAAGAATTGCCGTAATCCCTGGTTTTGGGTGCCGAGTCTCTACTTCGCTCAAGGCATTCCATATGTCGTGGTGATGACCTTGTCGGTCGTCATGTATAAGCGTCTGGGAATCTCAAACACCGACATCGCGTTTTACACGAGTCTCCTCTATCTGCCTTGGGTGCTGAAGCCATTGTGGAGCCCAGCAGTTGACCTGATCCGAACAAAACGCCAGTGGATATTGGTGATGCAACTTGCTGTGGCTTTGGGAATGGCATTGGCGGGAATTGTTTTGCAGTCAACGCTGTTTTTCACCCTTTCGCTTGTTTGCTTTTGGGCGATGGCGTTGATGTCTTCCACGCACGATATTGCGGCGGATGGTTTTTACATGTTGGGACTTTCGCAACACGATCAGACTTGGTTTGTTGGGGTTCGAAGCACGTTTTACAGGCTGGCAATGATTGTGGGGAGCGGTTTACTTGTGATGTTGGCCGGTTATTTGGAGGGAAAGAACGGTCTTGATCCTGTGGAATTCCACGTGAAGGTCGAACCGGGAGCTAAAGCGGTTCCGATTGCCGATCTGGAGAAAGCCCGTCGCAGTGTCGATGGGGAGCCGGTGCAAATTATCGTGATGCCTTCAAACATTGGGGTAGGCTCGACGAATGCGTCCGAGCTGACGTCTCAAGCCATCGAATGGAATAAAAAGCACGGTTTCTATGGTGGCGAATCCCCATCCGTTCCCAAAACCGGGGAACCTTCGTTTTGGAATCGCCATTTCGGTAAACCTATTTCCAAAGCGTGGCACGACTCGGTTGCCGAACCGCTAAAAGCATTTCTGACCGATCATTTTCCCATTAAGCCTTCCTCCAGAAATGCGGTGAAAAACAGCGGCTATACTGGGATTGTTTATTTGAGCCTGTCGAAGCCGCCTGAGCGACCAGTGGTTGTGAACTGTGGTCCAAAACCTCGTGGGTTGGCGCGGTTGGGGCTCGGCTCAGCCGACAACGGCTTCAAGATTGCCACTGGTGAACGGATTGTGTTTACACAGGAAAATTGGAATCAGCCGTGCATGGTGGCGATTCAATCGGATTCCAAGCCGGGGATGGAAGGGGCTTTTGTGACTCGGGCAGGCAATATTCCGATGGCTTGGTCGATAACGTTGCTGACACTTGCGGTTATTTTCTTTGTGTTTTGCATTTGGCATGCCTGGGTGTTGCCGCGTCCAGTTGCGGATGGTCCCGTTTCTTCTGGAGGTCATTTTGGTGCGGAATTTGTTTCAACCCTGAGTTCCTTCTTTAAAAAGCCCGGAATCCTGCCAGCGCTAGCGTTCATTTTGCTTTATCGATTTGCCGAGGCTCAATCGGTAAAACTGTTGACTCCATTCATGCTGGATGATCGCGAAAAAGGGGGGCTGGGCTTGAGCACCGGACAGGTCGGATTTGCCTATGGAACAGTGGGGGTGATGATGCTGACGCTGGGAGGATTATTGGGAGGTTTCATTGCTGCACGATATGGTTTGAAAAAGGTAATGCCGTGGATGGTTTGTGCAATTCACATGCCGAACATCGCGTTGGTGTATCTGGCCTTCATGCAGCCTGAGAATTATTTGACGGTGAATGCATGTGTTGGAATTGAACAGTTTGGATACGGTTTTGGTTTTACAGCCTACATGCTCTACCTGTTGCATTTCGCGGACGGTGAGCATAAGACAGCTCATTATGCAATATGCACCGGATTCATGGCTCTGGGAATGATGTTGCCCGGCTTTTTTGCGGGATGGTTGCAGGAGGTTTTGGGATACCGGCAATTTTTTGTCTGGGTGATGCTGGCAACGATCCCTGGGTTCCTGGTCGCCTTTCTGGTGAAGGTCGACCCCCTGTTTGGACGAAAAGCCACGTCTTGATTCTATCAAGCGGTCATATTGGGGCGTGGCGAGAGTTTGACTCGTTGATATCCTTCGCGACGTTTTCCCTTTTTGGTCTGAGCAGACACAGTTTCCTGAGCGGCATGAATGAATTCGCTCTGACTGCGATGGGCGGCGTCTTCTGAAGCCAGTTTGGGACGCGTATAGGAGCCATCCGCCTGCAAGAAACGGGCTTTGACATTATCCTGAAGCGTGGGCAGCAAAAGTTCGCTGTGGATGTATTCAGCAAGATTGCCATCCTCAATTGGAAACACGATTTCAATCCGGTGGAAGAGATTTCGCGGCATCCAATCCGCGCTGCCAAGATAGACTTCCGGCTGGCAGCCGTTTTCAAAATAGAAAATACGGCTATGTTCAAGAAAACGATCCACAATGCTCCGAACCGAGATATTCTCACTGATGCCTTTGATCTTGGGGCGTAAGCAGCAGATTCCCCGGACGATGAGATCAATTTTGACTCCCGCTTGAGAAGCTCGATAAAGGGCTTCAATGATCTTGGGCTCCACCAAGGCGTTCATTTTGGCGATGATCCGCGCGGGAAGCCCCTGTCTGGCATTCTGCGTTTCGCGTTCGATGAGCGCGAGAATCCGGGTGTGAAGCTCAAACGGAGCGACAAGAAATTTGCGAGTCCCTTGAAATTGGCAGATTCCAGTCAGAAGATTAAACAGGTTCGTGGCGTCTTCACCAAAATCAGGTCGGGCAGTCAATAATCCCAGGTCCGTGTAGAGTTTGGCGGTTTTCGGATTGTAATTGCCAGTGCTCAAATGGAGATAACGGCGAATGCCATCATCATCTCGGCGCACCACCAGACACATTTTTGCGTGGATTTTGTAGCCGACAAGTCCGTAAACCACATGAACGCCGGCTTCTTCCAAACGTTGCGCCCACAGAATATTGTTGGCTTCATCGAAGCGTGCCTTGAGTTCCACAACGGCTGTGACTTGCTTTCCGTTGCGGACCGCATCCATGAGAGCTCCAACGATTTGAAGGTCCCCCCCCGTGCGATAAAGGGTTTGTTTGATGGCCAGAACGTTTGGATCTGTCGCTGCTTTTTTTAGAAAATCAACAACGGTGCTGAAATTCTGGTATGGGTGATGAAGCAGAATATCGTGCTGGCGGATGGCACTGAAAATATCGGGCGTGTCTTTTAGAACCTCTGTGACGGGTGCGACAAACGGCGGATCGTGAAGTTCTGGCGTATGATTGTCCTCATAGATTGTCATGAGGCGCGTTGGATTCACTGGTCCATTGATTTCGTAAAGATCATCCGGTCCAAGATGCAGGTTTTGCAAAAGCTGGCTGCTGATTTCCTTTGGACAACCATATTCAATTTCCAGTCGCACTGCTTCACCTCGACGCCTGTTGTGAAGCTCGTTTTCCACCGCCTTGAGCAGGTTGGCCACTTCCTCTTCATCAATGTAAAGTTCGCTGTTGCGCGTGACGCGGAAGTGCCAGTATCCGAGGATTTTTGCCCCCAGAAATAAATCGGCCAGATAATGCCCAATCAGGTATCCGAGGGAAACATAATGCTGGACGGTGGGATGGGGCCGTGGCAGCCGTACCAGACGTGGCAGAACGCGAGGCACCTGCACGACAGCCAGACGTTTGCGAATCTGGCCTTCCTGATGGATTTCCAACTGCACTATGATGTTCAGGGACTTGTTGAGCAGTTGGGGAAATGGATGAGCGGGATCAAGCCCGAGCGGTGTGAGCACCGGACGAACTTCAGCTCGATAGAAATTTTCCACCCACACGAGATCGTCCGGGGAAAGCTCATCAACATTGAGTATTTGAATATTATTGGCTGAAAGGGCGGGAACGAGCTGTCTGCGCCAGCACTTATTCTGCTTGTCCACCATTTCCCGCACGCGCAGGTTGACGGCGTGCAGGGTTTCGGCTGCGGTCATGCCGTCAAGGCTTCGCTCCACCACATCACTTTCCATCTGCTGTTTGAGTCCTGCCACGCGGACTTCAAAAAACTCGTCCAGATTCGAGCTGACGATGCAGAAGAATTTGAGGCGCTCCAGCAGGGGCGTCGTTGGGTCCAGTGCCTCATCAAGCACACGCTGGTTGAAATCCAGCCAGCTGAGTTCGCGGTTGATGAAATGCGCGGGACCGAATGTGGTGATTATTTTCTTGGAAGCCATGACGCGTGTTTTTTAACCGTGTTCTACGCGGCAGGTTTCCGGTAGATGGGTTTTGAAACGACTTCGGCTGGGAAGCGTTTCCCCCGGATCTCAATTTCAATGGCAGTGCCAGGTTTTGAAAATTCCGTTGGAACGTAGCCGAGTCCGATTCCAATGCCGAGGGAAGGACTTTGCGTGCCGCTGGTTGTGTCACCAATCTTTTTTGCGTTGGCACCAGTGCTCCAGATTGCGTAATGGGGGCGAGGGGGAGCGCTCTTGCCAGTGGCTTTGTAGGCAATCAGCTTTTTGGTCACACCTTTTGCCTTTTGCTCTGCGAGAACGGAACGCCCAGTGAAGTCGCCTTTATCCAGTGAAACGACCCAGCCCAATCCGGCATCCAACGGCGTGATTTCTTCGGTCAATTCATGGCCATAAAGAGGATAACAAACTTCGGTGCGCAGCGTATCGCGAGCCCCAAGACCGGCAGGTTTCAAGCCAAAGGGAGCACCGACTTCAAGAACCTTGTTCCACAACGCTTCGGTTACAGCGGCTGGAACGACAATTTCAAATCCATCTTCACCCGTGTAACCAGTGCGGGAGACAAACGCAGGTTGACCGGCAAAAACATAGCGACCGATCTCGTTTTTCTTTAAATGACTGGCGGGCGCGGTTCCTGAGGAAGCCGGAATGACCTTATCGATGAATTCCACAACCTTGGGCCCTTGGACCGCAATGGCTCCCATGACATCGGACTTGTTTTCCAATCGGACATTGGCGTGTTTGGGGAAAGCTTTCAGGCTTTTTTCCAACCAGGGAACATCGTTGTCAATGCGTGATGCGTTGATGACGAGCAGGTATTCATTTTCACCGATGCAATAAGCATAAAGATCATCGATGGCGGTTCCACGCTCGTTGCAGAGGATGGTGTATTGCCCAAGACCGGGACGGAGTTTGCGAATATCGTTGGTCAAAGTGTGGTTCAGAAATTCTCCGGCGGCGGTGCCTTGAATGAAAACCTCACCCATGTGAGAAATATCAAATACGCCAGCGGCATTACGGACGGCGAGGTGCTCTTCCAATATCCCAGTGTATTGGACAGGCATATCCCAACCGCCAAATTCAATAAGTCGCGCTCCAAGCTTCTGGTGCGCCGAGTGAAGTGGTGTACACTTTAACATGCGGGAAGTGTGAAATCGACAAGGGGCTCCAAGCAAGCAAAAACCCAGTGAAAACGGTTGTTGGAAAAGTTACGTTTTTGTGGCGTGGCAAGTGATTAATTTTGAGAACAATGGCCAATGAGGATCTCTTCCCATGAGAAAACAAAGAAACAATCCTAATTGGAAAAGAGCAGTGTTTATGTAATATCAGACCATGCATCCAATAAAGAAAACAATACTGTTTTCCATTTTGTACATTCTATTGGCTGGAAGCGGGCAGGCAGCCCTGAAAATAGGTGATGTACCTCCTTCTCTGTCAATTTCTTCGGTGGTGCAAGGCCCAACAAATGCCATTTTCGGATGGAAGGATTTTAAAGGAAAGGTGGTGGTGCTGGAGTTTTGGGGGACTCGTTGTTCTCCATGTGTCGAAGCGATTCCACACTTCAATGCGTTGGCCGATCAATTTCAGAACAAGCCAGTGGTATTTCTCTGCGTGTCCGATGACAATAAGGGAGCCATCCAGGATTTTCTCAAAAAAACGCCCATCCATGGCTGGGTGGCAGTGGATGGACCGCTATCGGCCACTGCAAGTGCTTTTGATATAACCGCGATACCTCGAACGTTCATTCTTGATGCTTCTGGAAAGATCGCAGCTTCCACTCATCCGATGAAGCTCGAAGCATCACATTTGGAGGAGATCCTGGCCGGAAAGCCCTGTTCATTGCCGTTTCCCAAAGACAATTCAAAAAGCGAAGCTGTCGAAGATAAAGAAGTGATTCCCAAGTCGCTATTGGCTGAAGTTTCGATACACGGCCCTTTCCCGAAGCCGACAGCAAATGGTGGAGCCTACAACATGCACGGCTGGTCGTCTGAATCCTGTTTTCAGGGGAAGAGAGCCTATTTAAAATCTGTGCTTGAAAGTGTCTTTTTCGTTGATTCGAGAATGATCTTTGAGGAAACCAACCTGCCGGAGGGATTATATGACATCACACTTGTCGCGCCACCGGGAAAGACAAACGAGTTACGGGAGCAGTTTTTGTCGATGTTGAAAACCACTTTTTCCATTTCAGTCGAGGTTACAATTCGGGATGTCGAAATCTATGACATGACTGTTTGCTCAACCAATTCTTCCGGGCGGAAGTTGACAGATGAAAAGGGGGGCGGTGGACAAAAGCCTGGTGGTTTTTCTTTTAAAAGCTGCTGGATGAGAACCATAGCTGATTATCTCAGTGACGCCGTCAATAAACCGGTGATTGATGAAACAGGGGATATGAATCGGTATCAAGTGGATATCAAATGGGAAATGGGGGAAGCTGAACGACTGCAATTCCAGATCGACAAGCGGGTGGCCAGAATTGTCGACACAAACACGGAGATGATCCTCTCCGGGAAATTGCCTAAGGAACTTCGGGATACCATGACGGATCGGCAATATGAACTGCTAAGACAAGAGGTGGCAAAGCCTGACGACCGGCGGTTCCAACCGGACCCCGCGTTGGTAATCAAGGCGGCCCGCGAACAGTTGGGGCTTGATCTGGTCTTGAAGCATCGAATGTTGCCAGTGATTGTCGTTCGAAAGGCAGATTCATCTGTTCTTCCTGTTATTAAAATAGATGAGGCGTCGAAAAAATGAATGGTGCATTCTATTTTTGGAGGCTGGGCCGTCATTTCCGAAGCCTTGATTGGGCTGGAAAAACGGACTTCCTTAGTGTTTGCTTTGGCAGCTTTTTCGAGGTAATATTGTCGTGATGAGGGTAAGTAACCGTTTTTTAATGGGAGCGTTTTGCGGGTTCTGTTTGATGGCGGCCATTGAAACTTCAATGGCGGCGGATTCCCTTATTTGGCGCGCAAAGGAAAATCGCGTGGATGTTGAAGTGACGGATTGGACCCTCAATCGCTTGCTTACACAAATTTCCAAAGCTTCTGGCTGGAAGGTTTTCATTGAGCCGGGAACAACAAACACCATCTCTGCAAAATTCAAAAATGCCACAACGGATGATGCGCTACGGCGGTTGTTGGGAAGAATTGATTTTGCCCTGGAGAGTTCCAATGGAGTCACCTGCCTTTATATTTACCGAACGACATCGAGTGCTGCGACGCGTCTGATTGATTCTGGAAAGAAGAAGGAGCCCAAAGACTACCGAATTGCCAACGAACTGGTCGTTCGCCTGAAAAAAGGATCGAAAGTCTCAATCGATGAATTGGCAAAACAAGTGGGGGCAAAAGTTGTGGGACGAGACGATGCCTTGGGGATCTACCGGCTGCAATTTACGGATGAGGATGCCGCCAAGAACGGACGTTCAATTCTTGAAAAAAACGAGAATGTGGCTTGGGTTGATTCCAATTATACCGTGGATCAACCCTCTCCTGTGAACTCCATCCTTTCATCAAGTGGCAACGGTTTGAATATTCAGAACAAGGATGTCAATCCATGCAGCCCTATAGTGGGATTGATTGATACCGCGGTTCAGCCTCAATTGGAATATACAAATTATCTTTTGAATCAAATCAGCGTTGTCGGGGATGTGTCGATACCTACAAATACGTTGACTCATGGAACCGGAATGCTTGAGACGATGCTCAACGCCATGTCCAATTCCCCTTCGAAAATCCTTCCGGTTGTGGTTTACCAAAATGGGGAAAGCACGACCACGTATGAAGTGGCGCGAGGTATTGTGCAGGCCGTTAATGCCGGGGCAAACCCCATCAATCTGAGTCTTGGTGGCACTGGAGATAGTGCCTATCTGAAACAACTGATTTCGGATGCCCACGATCAGGGGGTCGTGTTTGTTGCTGCTGCGGGCAATGATGGTGGCACTTCTCCCACGTATCCGGCGGCCTGGCCTGGTGTTGTGGCAGTGACGGCGTCGGATTCTTCCGGGCATGTTGCGTCATACGCGAACTCGGGGAGTTTTGTGGAAGCGATGGTTTCTGGTTCTTCACTTGTGGATTTGAACGGCCAGCTTTGGCAAATGGAAGGGACTTCGGTCTCAACGGCAAAGGTTACTGGTATGATTGCTTCCCAAGCGGCCAGTGGTTGCGTTTCTTCTGGTTCTGTTGTTGATCAGGTTGTCTCTTCGCTTCCTGTAAAATAGACTGTTGGTTCTCAAAAAGGTGGCAAACAGTGGGCATTTCTATAACATGCCCGAATGAATCAATTCTCCCTGAAAACGAATTTTGCTGTCGGGCAGTTGTTGTATGAAACCGTCTTGTTGAGCGGCTTTTGTCTTTTTATTTCACAGTCAACTTTTGCTGCGGCAGACAATGTGTCCGTTTTGGATTTTGGGGCAAAGGGCGATGGAAAAACCGACGATACAGCAGCATTCCAAAAAGCGCTGGATACGGTTGGAAAAGCGGGCGGTGGCGTAGTCTATGCACCGCGTGGTAACTATTTTTTTGCCGGCCACCTAACTGTGCCAGGAGCCGTGACGCTCAAGGGAATGTGGGAGTCGGTCCCAGCCCATGTGGGAGTGCGCGACGCTGGATTCTCAAAACCAACGGATGATGGTACGACATTTTTAGTGACTGAGAATCGAGGCAAGGAGGATGGGGCCGCGTTTATTACGCTTAATAACAACAGCACTCTTAAAGGCGTTGTAATTTATTATCCAGAGCAGAATCCGGCACAAGAACCGGCGCCATATCCCTGGGCAATCGCAATGCGTGGAAAGAACCCCGCTGTGCTGGCCGTTGAGTTGCTCAATCCGTATAATGGAATTGATGCGAGTGCGAATGAGCGGCATTTAATCCGGGATGTTCAGGGACAGCCGTTGCGGCGTGGTGTCTGGGTGGATTCCATTTACGATATTGGACGCATCGAGAATGTGCATTTCAATCCGTGGTGGAGTTTGAAGCCGGAGGTGTTTGCCTGGCAGCAGAAAAATGGCGAGGCATTCATTTTTGGACGCACCGACTGGCAATATGTCTACAACACCTTCTGCTTTGGCTATAAAGTCGGATACAAGTTTGTTAAGACCAAACACGGCGTGTGCAATGGTAATTTTCTTGGGATTGGAGCCGACGATTGTTTTACAGCCGTCGTTGTTGAAGATTCCGCTCCAATGGGACTTCTGATTTCCAACGGCGAATTTGTTTCATTTCATGGGCCTGATCCAACGATGGTTCGCGTGGAAACTTCAAATTCTGGTGTTGTTCGTTTTGTAAACTGCGCGTTCTGGGGGCCGTGCGCTCAAATTGCAAAAATTGCAGGGAAGGGGACTGTTGGTTTTGGTGATTCAACGTTTGTGCAATGGGATTCAAAGAAAGAGGGCAAGCACGCAATTCAGGCGGAGAGTGGAATTGTGCTTGTGCGTGGATGTGAATTTTTGGAAGACAAACCGCAGATTGAATTGGGGGAGAATGTTCGTCGTGCTGTGATTTCGGATAATGTAATGAAGGGCAAAACAATCATAGCCAATCATAGCAAGGTCAAATTATCCGGAAGTAACGCTGCAGAAGAATAGAAATTGGTGTTTTACTCGAATCTTACAATCAGCCCTCTGCGTTCGGATGGCTGAGTCTCGATAAAAAAACGAGCCACAATTTCTTGTGGCTCGTTTTGCAATTAAATGAACTTGTCTTAGGCTTTCTTGGCCATCTCGCGGTCGCGTTCTTCCATGGCAGCTTTACGAGAAAGGCGGACACGGCCTTTTTCGTCAATGCCAAGGCACTTGACCCAGATTTCATCGCCCAGTTTGACAATGTCTTCTGTTTGTTTCACGCGGAAATTAGCGAGCTCACTGATGTGAACCAAGCCGTCTTTGCCTGGGAGAAACTCAACGAACGCGCCGAATTCCTTGATGGTGACAACTTTGCCGCGATAGATTTTTCCAACCTCGGCTTCGGCTGTCATGCCTTCAATGGCATTGCGAGCGATCTTCATGCCTTCTTCAGACACGGAGTAAACGTTCACTGTGCCATCATCATCAATATTAATTTCGCAGCCGGATTCCTCAACAATGCGCTTGATGTTCTTACCGCCAGGACCGATCAAAGCACCGATCTTCTCGGGGTTGATCTTCAATTGAACGATACGAGGAGCGTATTTGCTCAATTCCTTGCGAGGAGCAGGGAGAGTCTTGGCCATTTCTCCAAGAATGAAGAGGCGTGCGATGCGGGCTTTTTCGAGAGCTTCAGCAATCAGGTCGATTGGCAATCCACGAAGTTTGAGATCGAGTTGGAAGCCAGTGATGCCCTTTTCAGTGCCGGCGATTTTGCAATCCATGTCACCAAAACCATCTTCCCAACCGATGATGTCGGTGAGGAGCTTGTATTGGCTGATTTTGTCCAAGTCATCATGCACAGTGCAAAGACCGATGCTGATGCCTGCCACAGGACGGACAAGAGGGACACCTGCATCCATTAGTGCCAAGGTGCCAGCACAAACGGTTGCCATCGAGCTGGAACCGTTGGATTCCATGATCTCGCTGGTTACGCGGACGGCATAGGGATAAGTGGCCAATGGCAAGACGGGTTCGATTGAGCGTTCAGCCAAAGCACCGTGGCCGATTTCACGGCGTCCGGGACCGCTGATGCGTCCAGTTTCACCAACCGAGAAATTGGGGAAGTTATAGTGAAGAATGAATTTCTTCTGTGTTTCACCACCGGTGTAGGAGTCGAATTCCTGTGCGTCTTCAGTCGTACCAAGGGTAACGAGGGAAACGGCCTGGGTTTCACCACGGCTGAAGATGGAGGAACCGTGGGCGCGGGGAAGCATTCCCACTTCCGCCGTGATGGGACGAATCTCATCAAAACCCCGTCCATCAAGGCGCTTGCTTTCGTTCATCATCAGACCGCGAACGGATTCCTTCTGGATGTAGTAGAAGGCTTCCTTGAGAACTTGATCGGTAACTTTTTCAGCACCAAATTTTTCGACCAGCTTGGCAGCCACTTCGTCGGTGACGGCTTTGACAGCCGCTTCGCGCTTGAGTTTTTCGTGGGTCAAGAGCGCCGGGATGAGTTTTTCACCGGCCAACGCCTTGGCTTCTTTCAAGATATCTTCAGGAACAACGCTGACGGTAATTTCGCGTTTTTTCTTACCGATGCGGGCAGCGAGATCCTTTTGAGCGGCGATCAGTGGCTGGCAGCATTCCTGGCCGAACTTCATGGCAGCCACGAAATCAGCCTCAGGAATTTCCTTGGAGGAACCTTCGAACATCACGACGTCTTTGGTGTTACCGACGTAGATGATGTCCATATCGCTCTCATTCATTTGAGAGTGAGTTGGGTTGGCAATGAACTGGCCATTGATACGGCCAATGCGCAAGGCGCCGAGGGGACCATCCCAGGGAATATCGCTGACGGAAAGGGCGGCTGAAGCACCAATGATGCTCAAAACATCGGAGTCATTTTCACCGTCCGCACTAAGCAGGACGCTTTGAACCTGAACTTCGTTAAACCAGCCTCTTGGGAAGAGGGGACGAATGGGACGATCAGTCAAGCGGCTGGTCAGAATTTCCTTTTCTGTAGGACGACCTTCCCGTTTGAAATAACCACCCGGAAACTTACCTGCGGCTGCGGCTTTTTCCCGGTAATCAACTGTTAATGGGAAGAAGTCCTGGCCAGGTTTGGCGGTGCTTGCTGCTACGGCGGCAACCAAAACAATGGTTTCGCCAAATTGAACGGTTACTGCGCCATCGGCTTGTTTGGCGAGTTTGCCAGTTTCAATAAAAATCTGATTGGCCCCCAGTGGAGCCGACACTTTTTCTGACATAGTAATTCCTTTAAACCCCACTGACTTAGAGGAACTTCAATCAACATCCACGAAAGGATGCTGATTGAAATTACCCAAGTCAGCAGGAGTTTTATTGCGCGAGTTGCTTAAAAGTACAATCAGCCCGTCGCGTTGCCGGGCTGATAAACACGTTTAGGATCATGGTATATGACCCTTTTATTTCCATTATCCCCAATTGAAGGACCTGATTAACGGCGAAGTTTCAACTTCTTGGTGATCAGATGGTATCTTTCAAGGTTGGTTATGTGGAGATAATCCAAGAGACGACGGCGTTGACCCACCATTTTCAACAATCCACGGCGAGAGCTGTGGTCTTTGGCATTGGCTTGCAAATGCTCGGTCAGATGATTAATGCGTTCTGTCAAAAGGGCGACCTGCACGTCGGCAGACCCGGTGTCTTTCTCGTGCAAACGAAACCCTTCAATCATTTTTCCTTTGTCCATAGTTTAATTTAAAACACTATTTAAAGTAAGAAAGGACAATAATTTTTATCCAGACCACTGTAAAGCCCTTTCGGCAAAATTTTGAATTCTCCGAGGACTATTCATGGTGTTTTGGAAGGAAGATGTTGGGGTTTGATGTCTGATGGAAAGTTCTTTTGGATCGTTTTTTCGGTTTATCGGCTTGCAGTGAAGGGCTTTTTATGTTCGTTTTGGCGGGAGTTTATGGTAATGCACCTGAGTCTTTCGAATTTGGCAATCGTTATGGGAGCCATCATGGCGGCGATCAATTTTTTAGGATTGGTCAATCCGAGCGCCTTTACAACGATGGCCCGCAAATTGCCACGCTCCACGTTTTGGGGCGGGCTTTTGGTGTTACTTTCTACGGCTTGGTTTATTCAAAACCTCAAGCAGGAAAGCATTGCTGAATTTGAATCGCTCAAGCCGGCTTTATACACACTTTTTGTCGCGGTGGGGGTAGGGACTTGTATTTTTGTGAGAGATCTTCTGGGGGCGCGGGGTGTTGGGGTGTTTCTGCTTCTTCTTGGAAAACTGATGGTGGATACCGCGCGTTGGGTGGATACCCCATGGCGCTTGGTCATTGTGTGTTGGGCCTACGTTTTTGTAATCGCGGGCATGTGGTTTACCATTTATCCCTGGCATTTTAGGGATCTGATTTATTTTGGCACAGCCTCTCCAAAACGGACTCGTTTCTTGGGAGGCTTGAAAACCGCGTTTGGAATATTTGTCATCATTCTGGGGGTAATGGTTTATTAGTGATTAGTGATCCGTTTTTTTAGTGCTGGGAAAAGTGCACGAGGCTTGCTTGCATTATGAAATTGGCCTCATATTTTAATAGCCGTCCACATTGGTTTTGGGGAGTGGGTGGCGGCATCGCAACGATTCTGGTTGGATTTTTGGATTTCCTCACGGGGCCGCGTCTCATGCTGCTGGTTTTTTACCTGGCACCGGTGTGTTTTAGCGCATGGTATGCTGGGTGGCGATGGGGAGTGGGAGTGGCATGTGTGGGGGCATTTGCATGGGGTGGGGCTCAACTGATCGATCCTAACTCCGATGCCCACGGATTAGTTCTTCTTTGGAATAGCTTCATTGGCTTCGGGCTTTTTGCTGTGGCGGCGATTTTGACGGGTAAAATGGCAGAGAAAAAGAGGGTTGAAACCGCATTGCTAACCGAGCAAAGGGGATTGGAGGCACAAATCCGGGCGCGTGTGGCCGAGCTGGCTCGAGCCAACGAAATCCTTAAAGCAGAGGTGGCTGAGAAAACTCTGGCTCAGACCAATCTCAAAATTTTGAATGAAACACTGGAACAGCGTGTTGCGGAGCGGAGTGCTGCGGTGGAAGCCCGCGCACACGATCTGGCTGTTTCCGAATCGGCATTGCGGCGTCAGACCGGCATTCTCCAATCCATCCTCAATAGCATGGGGGATGGCGTGATCGTGGCGGACGCCGAAGTCAAGGATGTGCTGACCAATCCGGCGGCAGAACGACTTCTCAAAGATATTGTTGGTGCCCAGTGGACAGGCTGGCATAACCAGCAAGGGCAGGGGTGGCCAAAAAATTTAACGCCTTATCCTCACATGGAATATCCCTTGTTGCGAGCGATTCGGGGTGAGTCATTTGACAATGTTGAAGTGCTTTTGCGTCATACCCAAACTGGCGAGAAATGTGGCTGGGTGAGCTATTCAGGGCGGCCTTTGCTCGACGAGAACGGAAAACTTCAGGGCGGGGTTGTGGTGTTGAGGGACATCTCTTCGAGTAAACTGATGGAAAAACAAATCGCCGAGGTGAGTGACCGCGAGCAATGCCGTCTTGGGCAGGATTTACACGACGGTCTTTGTCAGCACCTGGTGAGCATAGGTTTTGCAACGGAATTGTTGCGTGAGAGTCTGGAACAGAAAAGTCCAGCAGATGTCAAACAGGCAGAGACTATTGCTGAGATGATCAATCAAGGAATCACTCAGGCGCGTCAATTGGCACGAGGACTTTATCCCGTCCGGCTGGAAGCCGATGGCTTGGCATCGGCCCTTGAGGAATTGGCCGAAAGTACAAAAACTCTTTCTGGAATTGAGTGCGAGTTTTTCAATAGTGGTGAGGAATCAATAGCGGATCGCGTTGCAGGAGCAAACCTTTTTCGGATCGCTCAGGAAGCCGTTGTCAATGCCATCAAACATGGGCGGTGCAAGCATGTCCGGATTGGTCTTGATTCCGTGGAAGAAGAGATCACCCTCTCGGTTAAAGACGATGGCGTGGGGATGCCGGACAACGCGCAATCCGATGGTGGCATGGGATTGCACATCATGCGGTATCGGGCGCAGATGATTGGTGCAACCATTCAATGGCGGCATGTCAAGAATGGCACACTGGTGGTTTGCACGTATCCCTATCCCAAAAAAATTTAAGTTTTATGGATACTCAGGCAGGCGTTGCAAATCCAGCACTGAAGAAGACCGTTTTTCTGGTGGACGATCACCCTTTGGTGCGCGAATGGCTTTCTCATTTGATTGAGCACGAACCGGATTTGGCAGTTTGTGGCGAAGCCGAGGATGCCCCACAAGCGCTTGAGAGAATTCTAAAGACAAGACCCAGCATTGTTATTGCGGATATCACGTTAAAGTCCTCACACGGAATCTCACTGGTCAAAGACCTCAAGGCGCAATGTCCCAGTATGCCGGTACTGGTTCTCTCCATGCATGACGAGTCACTCTATGCTGAGCGAGTGCTTAGGGCCGGTGCGATGGGATACATTACCAAACAGGAGGCAACACGAAAAATCATGCTCGCAATTCGAAAAGTGTTGTCTGGACAGATTTACCTCAGTGAAGCCATGTCGGCTCGAATGGTTCACAAGCTGGTTGCGGGTGGGAACAAGGAACAGGGACAATCGCCAATCGAACTTTTAACGGATCGTGAATTGCAGGTATTTCAATTGATAGGGCAGGGAACCAGTACGCGACGCATTGCGGAAGAGTTGCATTTGGGGATCAAAACAGTCGAATCTTACCGTGCTCGCATCAAGGAAAAAATGGGAATTCAGGATGCCACACAACTCCTTCAGCAAGCCATTCAGTGGGTTCACAGCATCGCTGAAAACTAATACTGCAGGCGATAGAATTTGGGTTGTGAAATGGTCTCGATGGAATAGGGAGAAAAGACGTTTGTATTGGGAAGCCATGGACCGGTGACTGCATTGGTGCTCTCCAGTAAAGTGCTGACACTCCAATGCAATGTGACCTTTATCTTATCTTTCATTCCCCCTTGCGAAAGGAGAAGTTACTTGTGTCGCTTTGAATATTGGAAATTCTAATTACATGCGGTCTTCTCCACAATATCATGGGAGTGGTTGACCGCCATTGGCCACGTTGTCCTTCTCAAAGAGGCGCGAGCCGAGGGTGATTTCTTTGGCAACGGTTTCGCCTTTGAGAATCTTCAAGGCGGTGTCGATGGCTTCCGTGCCTCCAGTGGGGTATTGGAAGGAGGCGTTGAGAATGCCCTGGCTGACGTAGGAAACGCCTTCTTGCGGAAGGGCGTCAATACCGACAAAGAGCATTTCTTTTTCACGTCCGGCGGCTTTTGCGGCCAGATAGGCTCCGTGGGCTCCGGGATCGTTGTGGGCGTAAACGAGGTCGATCTTGTTGAATCGCGAGAGCGCGGATTCCATTTCTTTACGGGCGTCGGGTTCGAGCCATTTCATGTCGGCTTCAAAGATGATTTCGACTTGTGAGCCTGCCAAGCCTTCACGGAATCCGCTGTCCCGGTCCTGCCCCGGAGTGGAGGTCATGAGGCCTTTGAGTTCGACAATCTTGCCTTTACCTCCCAGTTTTTTGACGATCCATTGTCCGGCGGCCTTGCCGATCTTTTTATTATCTGCGCCGATGAAGCAGGTGAATTTGTCTCCCAATAGACGGCGATCCAGAACGATCACGGGGATTCCCGCTTCCATTGCCTTGGCCACGGGCTCCGTGAGGGGCTGGGCTTCTTTGGGGCTGATGATGATCAGGTCAACTCCGGCACTGACGAATTCTTCCACGTGGGAACGTTGGCGGAGCGTATCGTTTTGAGCGTCTTTGAAGATGACTTTGAGGTTGGGTTGTTTTGCAGCGGCGTTTTTGACGTCCTCATTCATTTGAACGCGCCAGGGTTCTCCCAGGTTGCACTGGCTCATGCCAATTGTGTAGGTGGATTTGGCGGTTTTGAGTGTTCCAGGAGTTGTGGGGGGATTTGGTTGGGGGGCGTCGGATTTTCCGCATCCGGTGACGAGGATTAGCAGGCTTGAAAAGGCGGCGGTGATCAGAAAGTGAAGGATGTTTTTCATAGGTTGAAAAATCATGATTTACGACGGCGTTGAGTGAGAACCGCAGCGATGATGATGACACCCGTCAACATCAGGCGGCTGGCTTCTGGAACGGCATTGATACTGAGAATTTTGTCGAGATAACCAATTGTTAATGTACCCAAAAGGGTTAAGCCAATGCCACCGCGTCCCCCGGCCAGACTGGTGCCGCCAATGACGACAATGGCGATTGCGGTGAGCTCGTATCCACCACCGGCTTCGGGATCGCCCTGTTGCTCCTGAGCTGCCTGACAAAGTCCTGCCACGGCGGAGAGAAGTCCACACGCGGCATAGGCCATGGTTTTCGAGAGAACGACTGGAATGCCGGAAAGCCGGGCGGCTTCCTCATTGCCTCCGATGGCGTAGAGCTGTCTTCCCCATCGATGACGTGAAAGAATGATCCAGGTGAGAATGGCGCAAATGATGAAGATTACGGTGACCATGGATAGGTTTCCACCCAACACGCGCCCGTCAATGAATCGGAAAATGCCGGGGACATCGACATTGTGGTAGGTGCCGTCGGGGTTCTTGACGGCAGTGGAGACTTTCATTCCTCCAGAAATTGTTTTTGCCAGCCCTCGCGCAAAAACCATCATGGCGAGAGTTGCGATGAATGGCTGAATTCGAAAACAGGAGGCGATGCCACCCGAAACGCCGCCGCAGACTGTCCCTATCAGGAGGCACAGCGGAATGGCCACCGCTGCAGACCATCCCCAGTGGATGCTCATGAGCGCGAAACTTACGGAAACCAAGGCCAGAATGCTGCCTACGGACAAATCAATTCCGCCAGTGATAATCACCAGTGTCATTCCGCAGGCCATGATTCCAAAAACGGACGCTTGCCGGAGAGCGTCACGATGGGTGCCAAGCTTGTAGAAGGCACCGTCAGCATTGAAAATGCACCCCAGAGCCACCACCAGAAATAGAGCCAACAGAGCACGACTGGCAGGATTGCTCCAAATCCGTACAATGGTTGAAGGGCGGGCGGACTGGGTGTTCATTTTCGACATATTCTTAAACAAGACAGGGCTCTTGCCAATTCAAAAATGCAAACGTTTACATTTCATTGTACACGTTGTTCGCCCGAGCAAAAACGAGGTCGTTTCTTTGACTGGGAGTGGAAGTGGCTGCGGGTGGGAAAATGGAGAAGAGATAGGGGCAAAAAAAAGACCCGCGCAATGGCGGGTCTTTGAAAATGAATCCAAGAGAAGGATCAGGCGCGTTCCATGTATTTTCCGGTGCGTGTATCCACCTTGATTTTCTCGCCGGTCTTGATGAAGAGAGGGGCTTGAACGGTGATGCCAGTTTCCAGAGTAATGGGCTTCTGGGTGTTATTGGCAGAATCACCACGAATACCTTCTGGAGCGTTGGCAACAGTCAGAATGACGCTGGAGGGAAGCTCAATTTCAACTGGCTTTTCGCCGACCATTGTCACGGTCACTTGAGCGTTTTCAACGAGGTAATTCTTGGCATCGCCAACGATGTCAGGAGTCAGCGTGATGGTCTCGTAGGTCTGGGGATCGGAGAAAACGAAATCTTCGCCATCTTTGTAGCTGAAATCCATCTTGGAGGTCGTCAGCGGGACAATATCGATCTTTTCAGTGGAGCTGAAGCGCACATCAGCGGCTTTGCCTGTGCGAATACTGCGAAGGGTAGCTTGGACAAAAGCCCGAAGGTTCCCAGGTGTACGATGCTGGGTTTCAAGGACAATAACAATGTCGCCATTATAATTAATGGCCATACCTTTACGAAGATCATTAGCTGATGCCATAAAAATCTATTTTTTCTTTTGCCGTCCTGCTTTTGAACAGCGGAAGGTGAAAGTTAGCCAACAAATCCCCAATTGCAAGCTAGAATTACTGTTTTTTCGGGAATATGACGATCTATTTAACCTAAAACACACTCGAAACCTGTTGATTTCAAACGATAAGAGAAGGGAACAACGCTGGCTGATTTGCTTTTTTAGTTGCGAGGCTCTTTCGCTGAACTGTTAGCAAAAGAGTGGAATGAATTTCGCCATGTATAGGAGGTCGATTGTGAGTGAAACTTGATTCTTTGAGAAGGTTGGGACTCTGTTTTTGACAATAGCCACAACAACGGTGAAAGTGACTTCCAAACCTGGGGGACCTTTGAATAGGGAAGACGATTGTCAGAGAAATAGTTACATTAAGAACATTGAAATCATTGGATGGAGGTCTTGTGCCTGAAAAATTCTTTCAAGAAATGTAAAACTGGCCTTGCATTTTTAATGAAATTCAGCTTGGGTATGTAAGTCTCCACTGAAAAATCGAATTTAGCCATCGTGTACATACTACACCCGTAAGATTATGCCAGAATTCAAGTTTTCATGTCCTGATTGTGACCAGCATTTTAAAGGCACGGAGGATTATTGCGGGCAGAAAATCACGTGTCCAAACTGCAATAAAGAATTCAAGGTTCCCATCTTGCCGGGGCATTCTGCCTCGTCCTCACCGCCACCGGCTGCGGTGAAACCGGTTGTTCGTGCTGCTCCAGCGAGCCCATCTGGACCGCCTCCTCCTCCGGCTCCTCCCCCCTCCGGCACAGCCACCGTTCGCATGGCAACTGGAAAACATCCAGTCGCTGCTCCTCCACCTCCACCTCTTCCCCCAATTTCCGATCCGGCCTCAAAACAGGTTCAGGTTGGTTCTCCGACAGCCCGCAAAACATTCGTCACGATGGCTTTGGTTATTTTGATCCTGGCGATTGGTGGGGGCGGTTACATGTTCTACGCAAATCGAACAGGAACTCCTGCTGAAAAACCAAAGACTGAAGCAAAAGCGCCTGAGCCTGTTCCCGAGACAAACGCGCCTCCACCGGAACTGACTGTGGACGAGATTAACTCGAAAATGGATGGCGTGTTTGAGTCTCTTTCCACGTTTTCGGCAGATGTGAAGTGTGTTTCAATGCTGGATGTTTCAGCCTTGAATCCGCTGATGCCGGGACTTCAGACGAATGAGACGGATATTTCCATAAAGCTTGGCAAAACCAATTTGTATCGGGTGGATTGGAAACGGATCATTGGTAAGACCAATGTGGTGGGCGGAATCTGGAATTGCGGGGAAGGGGACTACCTTTTGATGCCCGACAGAAAATATTCAAAAGTTCAAAATCGACAGCAGGGGACGATGATGTTGAGCGCCATGCTGATGGGGTCAACAGTGGGCAATATTATTGAGTCCTTCTTTGTGCACACGAATTCCCAGGAAAAATTGACCAAGGATAAGGATGAATCTTTGGAGGGGGAGGAGTGTTACGTTTTGTCCTACAATCAGAACGGTATAAAGGCAAGGGTTTGGGTGTCCAAGGCGTCCTTCCTGATTCAGCAAACACAGGTTCTTTTTGGAGAACAGGGGGGAGAAGCTGTACCGGAAGAAAATGCCGCGCCGGCTCAATCTTCTCGCAGAAATAAGCGTCGAGGTGCTGGTCGCCAGGAGCAGCAAGTCAATACATCGGATCCTGCGGCGGTCATTTCAAAGATCAAGGGGTCCATTCTTGAGACATGGAAAAACATTCAGACCAATCAGCCCATCTCGACAGCCAGCTATAAGTGCGAGTTGCCCAAAGGCGCCAAACCGGGGCCAAAATTGTTTTAGGGTCACTGCCATACGAAATTTGGGAGATGGTTGGAGTGGAGAAGGCGTGAGGTGAGTGAGGTAGAGTGGGCAAGCCCATATCCAGTGGATCTGGGCTTGCCCGAAAACAACGTCTCAAAGTGTTCCAATTCGGAGTCCTCCTGGCATCTTTATGGCACTGTAAAACAACCGCCATTTCGGGAAAACATCCATCCTGTCGCTTAAATCCAATAGATACTGTATTAGTGGGTAATTGGGAAACGTGGAAACAACGAATGTGTTGTTTTTGCAGTGATCTTTTGTGGGGATTTACATACATCAAAATAATAATCTCTACAAAACACTTGCAATATCTACAGTTGTAAAGTATGGTCTACATAATTAAATCATATGAGCAAACGTTCTATTGAATTAACTGAGGCTGAATGGACCATCATCAAGGCGGTCTGGAATGGAGAACCTTGTGCGGCTCCCGATATTCAGGAAAGACTTGAGGCTTCCACTCATTGGACTTACAGCACGGTCCGCACCTTAATGGATCGCATGGTTTCCAAGGGGTTTCTCAAGGCCGAAAAAATTCGTAATCTGACCCTGTTTCATTCAGCCATCACAAGGGAACAGGCCCAGCAAGGGGAATTGCTTCACACGCTCAAAAACGCATTCAATGGGGCCATGACTCCGATGCTTCAATGCATGATCAACTCGGATGCCATCAGCGAAAAGGAGCTTGCGGAATTGGAGGCCCTCATCAAGGCCAAGCGCACCAAAAAATAACGAAAAACTATGAATGCCATCATTGATTTTCTAAATCTTGGCGGTGCGAAGGCGTGGAGCTTTTGTGGAAACATGATTCTTCAGTCCAGCATTTTGATTTTGGTTCTGTTACTGGTGGACCGAATCATTCGGGCACGGGCACGGGCTTCATTCCGTTACGTATTGGCCTGTCTGGTGTTGGTCAAACTCGTTTTACCGCCAAGTCTGACCTGTCCCATTAGCGTTGTTTCCTGGTGGCCATCCGCGCAAGTGACAAAGCAAGTGACAGTAGTTTCTCCAGTCAGGGAGAGTTTGAAAATTTCTGACACGGTTGCTGCAAATAGTGTAACCTCCTCAAGTCAGGTTCAGAGAGAGCAGTCTCGCTCAGAATTGACTTTTAAAGGAGCCGTATTGTTTACATGGGGAGTGGGAATTTTTGGGCTGTTTTTCTGGGTGTCGTATCGGACACGATTTGTCTCTGAAATGGTAAGGAACGCTAGAATGGCTCCTGATTCGTTGCAAAATTTTGTGAACGATTGCCAGAAGCAATTGGAGGTGCGTAAAAATGTCGAAATCAGAATTACGGCTTCCCAAACAAGTCCAGCAGTGTGCGGGGTGTTGAGCCCTATAATTTTGATTCCAGAGTTGCTGGTAAATAAGATTTCCCCAGAGCAGTTGCGCGCGGTTCTCCTTCATGAAATGGCGCATGTCAAACGCGCGGACTCGTGGATTAATAGCATTCAGACCCTGTTGCAGATTGCCTATTGGTGGCATCCGCTTCTCTGGTTGGCCAACGCGCATATTCGACGTCTCCGCGAAGAGGCGGCGGATGAGTGCGTGATGGTTGCGTTGAAATCCGAGTCGGACATTTATCCGTTGACGTTGCTTGAAGTGGCAAAGGCGACGCTGGTTCGTCCATTTCTGGCGTTGGGGTTGATTGGCATTTTGGAATCGCCAAGTGCCTTGAAGGAAAGAATTCAGAAACTGATCAATTGTCCGGTGCCCGCAAGCGCTCGCGTGGGATGGCGTGGTGCATTGGCGATTTTTATGTTGGGCTGGTTGTTGTTGCCAATGGCGCGGGCCGAGAAGCCGGCATCACTAAAGGAGAGCAATACCAACAGACAAGTGAGTTTTGAAATTGAATTGATTCAACTACCGCCATCTGAAATTTCAAAATTGGCTTTGAACAAACCTGCAAAGAATGCCAAAGGCACTAACTGGATTTTATCTCCGAACGAAGTAGTGGAATTTCAAAAAAGTGTCGATGCTCTGGCTACTGTCAATAAGAACGTTAAATCCGTGAGGATGAACAAAATGACCTCATTGATTGGACGAAGATGTCGCGTGAGTCGTAGTGATACGGTATCAGTTGTGACGGGAGTTGAAGTTCGGACGAATGAGCATGATATCAATTATATAACAGAAATAATTCCATTTGGCCCGTCTGTTGAATTTCAAACAGCGTTAGCTGGTAATGGTGAAGTGTTTCATATTGAGGCAAAGGCTGAATTATCTACCTTTTTTGGATATGACAAAACGAACGAGACACAAAAAGTAAAATGGCCTGGAAAGGAGTATGAAAAAGCGGAACCAATTAGCTATGCGACTCCAATCCCATTAATCAAGAAGTTTGAGCTTGAGTCCGCTCTGGATGTTACGAATGGGGCCATGATGGTTTTTAGTGGGCTGACCGATGCAAGCGTGATTGGTAATGTGTCAACAAACAAAAATGTGCTGGCAGAAACGAAATCGAAGCAATTATTGGTTTTGTTGACACCGACCTTGATTGATGAATCAGGCTTGCCTTTCCAAAAGAGTCAAGCCAGAGCAGAAACAGTCTATTGGTGTGGCACCAATCTGAACCCGAAGACATTTCCAGTGATCACACGTGAGATAACGGAAAAAGCCATTGTAAATAACAAGTTCACGATCGCCACAGCGCTTCAGATTTTAAAGAGCACTCCCACAAATGCCGAGATGGCTGTCGGATTTGATAAAACCTTCATTGATGCGTATGGAATCAAAGGAATCACCCTCTTTAGGGCCGCGAGTATGACACTGGAAGGCCGCGAGGACTGTGTGCGAGGTGTTGTTGAGGAGCCATTGATTGTTGGAAAAACAATGAAGGCCGGGAAACGGGTCTTTAAGGTTAATTCGACGTGGTTTGAGAAAAGCATTGGCGTCTATTCTAAATCAAACTTGCGATTGCCAGCATCTTCAATCATGGAAAATATTAAGATGCAATTTAAGTGTAGTGGGATTGATGCGGACAAGGTTGAGTATTCGCATGAGACTGGAAAGCTCATGATTAAGGCGTCAGCGGAAGGACTGGATCGCGCGGAATCGCTGGTGCTGGATTGCAACCAGCCTAATGACGATCGTAGTCTTTGGGTTCCGCCTGTTCGGCTGCCAGTTTTCTTGTTTGAATTTCACGTTTGCAGAATGACCAGTGACGCGTTTGATAAACTTCAACTTGGAAGGTCTGAAAAGCTGATGGTTGGAGAGCGTTGGCAATTGGCCCCGGCTCTTTACAAACATACACTTGATTTGGTTAAGGACGGGGATGGCGTGGAGGTTTTGGGGCGTTCGAGGTTGCAGACTTGCATTGGATGTGAAGGATCCATGGGTATTGGCAATGAGGAGGGAAACATTTTCTTGGATTCACTTTCGTTGATGAAAAAGAAGGATCTCAGTATGCTTTTGCGCCTACAGACTGTGGGGGCCTACGGTTCAAAGGGGCAGGCGGATTGGCCGGACGCGTTGGGTGCGACGAACGTGGCCCTCTGGGGCGAAGTCCATTTGCCTGATGGGGGTGGAGCCGTATTGAGAGTGAAAAGGCAGGGGGCAAATCCGACCAATCAATTTGTGGTTCTGGTGTCCGGCGAACCGGTTGCCAGATAGTTGGGTGGGGGAGTGAGGTTTGTCACTGGTAAAACGCAATGAAACACGCGTCTGCAAGAAAATTGCAGGCGCGTTTTTTCTGCTCTCGCTAACAGAAATTATTTTGTCCAGGTGATGGTTTGCCAAAGGTCTTTGAGCGGCTCCAAATCGCACTGTTCTGGCAGCGCGTGTCCATAGGCCACATGAGCATGGAGAAAGGCGAGTTGGCGGAGTGCCTCAACCTGATCGGGAAGTTGCGCCATGATGCTGTTGCAAAATTCGCGTGGCGTCTGTTCTGGATGTTCTTCAATCCCATTTTCTCTGGCCCATGCGTGAAGGGCTTCAAACGTATAGAGAATGATTTCATCTGGAGGGCGTGAATGTTTTGCATCAGCAAAAAATGGATTTTTAAAATCCGCCAGAGAACGCCGACGTTGATCTTCATAGGACGGGCCAGCGGGGCGGACGGGTTTTGGCATGGAGTAGAGCAGAGAACGTTTGATGGCTTCTATCAAGGACCGAATCAATTCCATCAAAATGTGGCGCAGACGGATTAGTTGCCACAAAAGGAAGAGTGCAAAGGCAATTAAAACACCTCGACGCAAGTGGGTGTATGTTTTTGCTGTTGCCAGACTGTTGGAATTTGGAGAAGCGGACGCATTGGCCTGTTGCGAAATCTTATCAGCAGATTGACTGTTGACAGCCTGATTTTCCGTCCCGGAATTATTGACTTCTGCCGCGGAAGAAGAGGTTGGACTGTCATCGGTTTGAGGGGGGAGGAGTTCATCGCGTCTGTCAGGCGGGGTGGCCATTTCGCTGATTTGGTGTATCCGATGATCGAATTGATGTCGGAGTGTTATCCATGCTTCCCCGGCACCAGGCCGAGGAATGAACATTGCTGCGATGATGATGAACAGAGTCAGAAAGCCGCCAAACTTAACCCACGCAAAGGCAATGGACGGCGGCATCACAAGGCTGCGCTGGCGCAGGTAGCGGCGCAATCCAAGGAAGCTGGTTGTTACAAAAAGTCCCAACGCTGCTGTCATATAGATGGCCATCAGGACAAATCCAATCTTCCGCCCGTCTCCGGTTGAAGGTATGATAAGCTGGCCAATACCAAATATGGGAAGAGCGGCGAGAGAAAAGTAAATTACGGAGCGCCCCGGATTTGTCGATGGTTTTCGCTTTGGTTTTATGGAGAACTGGGCTTTTTTCTGTTTTGCAATGTCTGTCTGCGGTGGATTGGCTTGGGCCTTTTGTGGTTTCAATGGTGCTTGAAGAAGTCCTTGCCCGGAGGCATCCAGATCATCGTCAACAAGGGTGCAATCCCATACCAGCACGCTTGCACAATACCATACCAGGGCCATCAGAATAAGGGAGAGCAGATAGGCTGGGCTGTTTTGAAGCGTGTAAAGCCAAAGTGCGGCCCCCAACCCTAATCCAAACACAATGGCACGTTCCGGTCCGTGTTCGATGGAGATGCGTGAAATGAGAACGATGCCAAGAATGAACCAGAACATCACCCAGCAAAGCGGGCCATCCATTTCACCACGGTAGCGAACATCAATCAGAAAATAACAAAGACTCCCAACCAGAGCCATGATCAATGCAGGGCTCAGTGCCGCAACCATGTAATCCAATGGAGTTGGTTTGGGGCGAATCAACATTGAATAAACCTTAATGTCTCTGCCAAATTATTGGTTGTTAAAAACGATCTCATGTCCTCATCTGATCAAGGATTCAGCGCATAGGTTCTGAATGGATTCCTCGCTATTAACGATTCGAAAATCGATGTTTTCAGAAAGGAGCATTTCGGCCCATTCCGGTGGTCTGGCCCAGTCGGGCAAGGCTTCCATCGCTTGCGAAACGAACACGACAGTGACCGGCTGGCCAAGATTTCTCAATACGCCCAAGGCAGCGGCGGTCTCTGCGGACACGCTTCCCAAAATGGCAACCGCCGTTGTGTCACGACGGATCAACGGTGCGGTTTCGCGCAGCATCGCCGCAAAATCCAGTCCATCCGTAAATTCCAGGCGCGCCAGTGTGGATAGAATACTATTGAATTGGCCTTCGCCCTTGGCTGTCTGGACAACAACGGGGCGGAGACGTGTGTTTTCCGTCTCGCTGGAGGCTCGGTGATAGGCTTCCTTGCGTGTCAGAAATTCTGCGCTCCAACCTTCCTCCCGGATGCGGTCGGCAGCGTCGCGTCCATTTGTAATGAAGCCAATTTGCTGTCCTGTCAGGAAAACAGCGTTGGCTAACGAGGCAACCGCGGTGATGGCTAGTTCAGAGGAGTTTTTGCCATTGGGCCCCGAATAACTCAATGAGTGAAAATCGAGCAGCAACGTGGCTCCGGCAACACAGGAACTTTCATACGAGCGGCTTTGTAAATCTCCTGTCCGGGCTGTGGCCCGCCAGTGAATGCGGTTGAGCGGATCTCCGTTTTGATAGGGACGCACGCCGGCCAAACGAGTTGGATCTTCAAAAAGCCGGTGCATGATTTTGATTTCACCGATGGGGCGTCGTGACGACAAACTATAGCCTTCAAGCGCAAGCACGCGTGGCAGTACCATTGCAAAATGCGGCTCAGTAAGAACGCGAAAATGGCGATGCAAACCAAACATGTCTCCGGTCTCCGCGAGCAGGGGACCGAGCTGGTAATAGCCGCGCTGGATGAATTGAACTTCGTAGCTCAGAATTTCCATTTCTCCAGGTGGTAGATGAGTCAGAGTCAGCCGGACCCCCTGTGCTTTGATGCGGGCGGGCATCTGAGTGAGCGCAGCGTTGGGCAATGAATCGTCCAGCAGAAGCCAGGGAATGGACCATCGGCTGGTGTTTTGAACGGCAACCTTGATTTCCGCTTTACCACCGATTTCCAGCACCTCTTCGCTGCTGAATCGCCTCGCTTCGATTCCCATGGTCCAAATTTTTGTGAAAAACCAACTGGCAAACAGGACGCCTAAAAGGACGTACATGGAGTAAACGAGAAGGGTGAGGTGGAAGAACACCCCCAACACGAGTAGAAGAATCGTGCCGAAAAACCATTTCATCGCGCGGATGCGGTTACAGTTGGAACGGTGACGCTGTGGAGGATTTCACTCAGGATTTTTTGAACGGTGCGTTTGCGAAGTCGGCTTTCTGGACGCATGATAAGCCGGTGCCCCAGAACATGTGGAGCCATTTGTTTGACATCGTCTGGCATGACGAAATCAAAACTGTTGATGGCGGCCAGTGCCTGGGCACTGCGCAGGAGCGCCATGGAGGCGCGGGGACTTCCTCCCAGCGAAAGATCGGGGTGTTCCCGTGTGGCTTCCATGAGATCCACAACGTAACGCGCCACCTTTTCATCGACATACACAGCCCGAACGGCCCGCTGGCATTCCACCACTTCCTCAGCAGTGGCGACACTTTCAAGTGTATCGATTGGATGCTGTTGCTGGAGTTGGCGCAACATGACAATTTCATCCTCTTTTTCTGGATAGCCGAGACTAAGCCGTACCAGAAAACGGTCCAGTTGCGCCTCGGGAAGCGGGAACGTGCCTTCATGGTCCACGGGGTTTTGTGTGGCAATGAGGAAGAACGGCGGTTCGAGATCGTAATTTGTGCCGTCGGCTGTGATTTTGCGTTCCGCCATGGCTTCCAGTAGGGCCGATTGAGAACGCGGTGTCGCACGGTTGATTTCATCCGCCAGGACGATCTGGGCAAACAGAGGACCGGGACGAAATTCGAAATTGGTGGTTTTTGGATTGAAGATGGAACTTCCTGTAATATCTCCTGGTAATAGATCTGGTGTGCATTGAATGCGTTTGAAACGGCATCCAAGACTGCGTGCAAGAGATCGTGCAAGCATTGTTTTGGCAACTCCCGGAACGTCTTCCAATAGAACATGGCCTTCACTAAAAAAAGCAGTCAAAGTCAGTTCAATGGCATCGTGTTTCCCAACGATCACCTTTTCGATGTTCTCAATGATCCGCCTGGCAACAGAGGCAACGGGTGTTTCAACAGGCTGGCGTGTTGCCACCTCTCTCTGCTTGGGAATACGGATTGCGGAAGACGACGATTCTGGCTCCAGGTGGATTGTCGCGTTACAATTTGGACAACTGACCTCCTTATCTGTCCATTGTTCCGAAAACTCCACATGTTGCCCACAAGAGGGACAAGTGTATTTCATCATGGATTCGTGAGTGGCTTTTATAGGTAGAATTGGTAAAAACTCAAGCTGAAATAGTCGGAAGAGAGGGGAAAACACGTATGGAGATGCCATCAATTCTTTTCAATCATCCGCTTGCACTCTGCTCTCGGGAGGATGTTTAATGGTCGTATTATGACTTCTGCAATCATTGTGGCAGCAGGCAAAGGAACCCGAATGGGCCCCAACATGGATAAACTCTTCATGCCTGTGGCTGGACGACCTGTCATCGCTCATACATGGGGACGTTTTGATCATGCCGACTGCATTGATGAAATCATTTTAGTCGTGCGCGATGGAATGCAAAAAGCGTTTACCGATCTGGCAGAGCAATACGGATTCAAGAAGAAGTTCAAGCTGACCGTTGGAGGCAAGGAACGGCAGGATTCGGTTTGGAACGGCCTGCAAAATCTCTCACCTGAGGCAGATATCGTGGCCATTCAGGATGGAGCCCGGCCCTGCACTTCTGTCACGCTGATAGCGGAGACGGTTGAGGCTGCACGGCAGACGGGGGCCGCTGTTGCGGCGCATCCAGTGGCCGACACAATTAAGGCTTCGGACGACGGTCAGGTGATCACGCGTCATTTGGAACGATCTCGACTTTGGGCTGTGCAGACACCGCAAACCTTTCGTGTGGATGTGATTAAGAAGGCGCTTTCTCTGGTTCGTGCAAGGGGAATCCAAGTGACCGATGACACGGCGGCTTGCGAGGTGATTGGCCAGCCAGTGAAACTGGTTTTGAGCAAAACTCCCAACCCCAAAGTAACGGTTCAGGAGGATCTGCCTTGTGTTGAAGTGCTTCTCAAAACGTTGCAGGGGGCCCTTGCTTAAAAGACGGTTGGGCCTTATCCTCAATTTTGCTATATGAATCGACGTATCGTTTACGGTGTGTTGCTTGCGCTGCTTGGGGTGAATCTATTTTTTGGTGCGCAGATCTATGTTTACTCTGCTTCAGCGTCGCCAAAGGAGAATATGTACGGGCAGTACAAACTTCTGGCCGAAGTGTTGGAAAAAGTACGCCAGGAATATGTGGATGGCGATAAATTGACTTCGGAAGAGCTGATTCACGGAGCATTGAAAGGGATGCTCAACACACTTGATCCGCACAGTGAATTCATGGATGCGGCGAAGTTTGACGAGTTGAAAAAAGACACGCAAGGTGAGTTTGGCGGCGTGGGAATCGTCGTTCAAATGAGCAAGGACAAGTATTTGACCGTGGTTTCTCCCATGGAAGACACCCCCGGGTTCAACGCGGGCATTCTTCCCTTGGACCGGATCATCAAAATCGAGGGGAAGAGCACTGATAAACTGACGATTGAAGACGCGGTGAAACACCTGCGCGGCGATCCGGGAACGGATGTGACCCTCACGATTTATCGCCCGTCCACAGGCGTGACAAAAGATTACAAACTCACTCGTGCCAGCATCAAGGTTAATACAGTCAAAGACATTAATGGCAAAGGCGAATTTCCCATCGGAGAAAACAAGATTGGTTATGTCCGCCTGACCCAGTTTGGTGAAAAGACATCCAGCGAATTGGAAACGGCTTTGAAAAAGTTGAAGGATCAGGATATGAAGGCGTTGATCATGGATTTGCGCGGCAACCCCGGTGGCTTGCTGGAACAAGCGGGTGAAGTTTGCGAAAAGTTTGTTGACCGCGGACAGTTGATTGTTTCCACGGAAGGCCGCAATGCGAATCAACGCACCGAATATCGGGCCAAAGGAACGGGAAAACCACTTGGTTTGCCGATGGTGGTTCTGGTGAATGTGGGCAGTGCCAGTGCAGCGGAGATTGTCGCTGGCTGCATGCAGGATTTGCAGGCAAAGACACATGCCATCATTATTGGAGAGCAGACCTTTGGCAAAGGCTCGGTTCAAAGCATTCTCCCATTACCGGATGGCTGTGCATTGCGTTTGACCACGGCCAAGTATTATACCCCGAGTCATAAGGTCATTCACGAGCACGGCATTACTCCCGACATCGTTGTTTCCATGAGCGATGCTGATGAGTATGATCTTTATCGGAAACGGACACCAGGCGTGCTGGCCACTCTTGATCCCAAGGAACGTGAGCGCATTGAAAATATCCATGACGTTCAACTTGAACGCGCCATGGATGTCCTGAAGGGCGTGCTCCTTTATTCGCAACGTAATCCGACAAAAGTCGCGGCAAAGTAAGGCGCATGTATCTCTTGGCTTTGGAAAGTTCGTGCGATGAAACGAGCGCCGCTGTCATTCATGACTCTCGGGTCCTCGCAAATAGTGTTTCATCCCAAATCGCTTTGCATGCCGAATATGGGGGGGTGGTTCCTGAATTGGCAACACGCGAGCATTTGCGTAACCTAATCCCTGTCACGCGCTCTGCCTTGCAAAAGGCAGGCATCACGATGGGGCAGGTGGATGTGGTTGCTGCCACCCGAGGCCCGGGATTGCCTAGTGCGTTGTTGGTCGGATTGAAAGCAGGTGAGGCGCTGGCTTACAGCATTCGCAAACCATTTCTGGGCATCAACCATCATGAAGCCCATCTCTATTCCCCCTGGATTTCAGGCGATCCTCCAGTGGGAGATTTTTCCCAATTTCAGCCATCCGTCTCGCTGATTGTCAGCGGTGGGCATACGTTACTGATTCATGTGAAGGATCAGTTGCGCCATGAGGTCATGGGATCGACTGTGGACGATGCTGCTGGCGAGTGTTTTGATAAAGTCGGAAAACTCATTGGACTTGCATACCCGGCTGGACCGGAGATTGACCGCTTGGCAGCTCGTGGAAACGCCAAAGCTTATGCTTTCCCACGCCCCATGCTAAATGAGCCGAATGATGATTTTAGTTTTGCGGGGCTCAAGACGTCCGTGCGCTATTTTTTACAAAAGAACCCTGCGTTATTCGAGAGTGAACAATCGCTTCGTGATGTTTGTGCCAGTGTTCAGGCGGCAATAATTGAAGTCTTGGTCAAAAAGACAATGCGTGCGGCAAAGCGTCTGGGGGTTCGCTGTGTCACTTGCTCGGGCGGCGTTGTTTGTAACAGTGCACTACGCAAGGAGCTTGCTGTCGCTTGTCAACGGGATGGAATAAGATTGCAACTGGCAGACCGGAAATTTTCGACGGATAATGCAGCGATGATTGGAATTGTGGCCGAGCGGAAATTCCTAGCAGGCGCCTCCCCAACTCCCTTAGATGCGGATATTCGTCCCACATGGCCGCTTGGACAGTCCGAGAACGATTGAGTAACTTACAGTTTTTGGACAATTGGTGAAAAGTCCCATTAATGTAAGCCACACCAATAAATAAGATGGATTTGGGACATTTCTTGAAAGTAATGGGACATGGGAAACTCTCTAATCTTTTGAAAAATAACGATTTATAAGAGTGTGATTGCCATTTCTGAATTCCATGTTGGGAGTCACTCCGTTTTATGGAAAAGCCCCGAAAAGATTCTTTTTCGGGGCTTAGTCAAAAAAACTGTTTGAACGGAATTATATTCGCTTTTTTAGGAGTAGAAAGAACATTCCCACCAACCCAAGTGCGGAGAGATAGGTGTCAGGTTCAGGAACAGCAGCAAAGGTCCAGACTTTTAGATTGTCTATCGCAACACCTTGTACGTCACCCGTGTGAAAGACAACGTCATTGATTTCATTTGTGTTGTTAAAATAAACAAACGTAGGGGTGAGATGATTGATTTCAACAGTCTGTTGCCAAACTTGTTTTCCATCTAACAAACCATAGATGGTGATGGATCCGTCTGTGGTGAGTGGTGCAGTCAAATAAGCAGAAACCAAATTGAATGTGCCACTGCTCGTTATTTCCGGGTTTCCACCAAAAGAGGAATAATTGTAAATGAAATTATTAGGGGACACCCTTGCCGGATAAGATGTGGCATCATCTGCTCCATTGGAGAGATAAAAATTTTTCCATGTAAAACCATCGTAAGTTGAAAGCGCAGTGCCATCAGGATCATTCAGATCATCAAAGTTGATGAGGCTCGCGTTTGTTGAAAACACGACTGAAAACCCCAACGTTACCAAAAAAAGCACTTTATTCATGGCTTGTCAGCTAAAGGTTAATCTCTGTAATGGAACACTCGGAACTTTCACTATCTGAAAGTTACTTTCTTTCCACTACATGCTCATATTAAAGCCTATAACTGTCAGAAAAACTATATGCATTTGGGACATCTATAGGGATAAAATGGGACATATGAGATAAATTAATTAAAAATATAAGTGACAATCAAGTCCCGCGGTAAAGTGGGCTTTTTCTAATATAATGTGGCTGCCATAAGAAATTTTCGAATTAGCAGGGGAGGAATAGCTTGAGACGAGGCCATGGTGTTGGCAAAGAGGATATGTTCGTTGTTCTTTCTTATCTCAGCCTGCCTTGAATCTGGGGATGATCCATCTCAGTTACTCTGGGACTTTGCTGTGAATCAAATAATTTCCCCTTTTGTTTTACTCGACGAACTCAAGGATGCCAAAACGCTTTGGCACATGGAAACTCCCCTGTAAAACGGGCCGCCATGCTAGAAAAGTGTTGTTTGCATAATCACACCGGTAGAGGTTCATTCGCCAACGGGCGCCTTTCTCTGGTTTTTTATTGCTCAAGGCGGAAAATGGGATGCGAATCTCACACGTCCAAATCTGTTTCTTTGTGTCAACTTTAACCGCTGATTCAAACTGGCTGTTCCAGTTGAAGTCTTTCTGGGGAAGATCCACCTTTACATCAAGTCGTTCATTGGTGGGCGCAACTTCAAATTCAGCATATTGATTCAAATTGTTGGTGTTGCTTCCGATAAACGCCTCGATGACGTCCCGATCCCAGAGGCTCTTTCCCACCTCAGTGAGGTGGATTCGTTTCCCAGATGCTGGCTCGAATGTGGTCAACTTGGTGAATGGACACTCGTAGGCGATGTAGAGATATTGGTCCGACCAGAGGCAACGGACTGTGGTTGAGAAATTCGGGTGAGCAACGGAATCAATGCTTCCCAAATCCATGAATTGAGGTTCGGCTGTTTGCCAGATCGTTTTACTGATATCGCCGTCCGGTGTAAAATCAACGGTGGTGTGGCGAGCCTTGGCAACGGGAAAGGGGAGTGCAGGCGCCAGAAGACGGCGTGCATTGTCAAAGTAGATTTTTCGCAGAACAGGAGCGGGTAGTCCAATCGAGTTGATGGTCCAATCTCCCTGAATGGGAGTCATGTGGAGCCAGTTTTTGTCCCATGTTTCCAGCCAACGGTATTCCTTTAAAAAGAATACGATGGCATCGGCCTCGGTGGGAGGCGGCTCGTTGCCACTGGAGCCGAGAATCATTTTGTTTTCCAACGATTGAAAGTCTGTTCCAAAAATGATGCGGTCTTGATATTTGACAAAGAGATCGTGGACCTTTTGGGGATCGTGACGACCGAGTTCTGGAATGCGCGCAGCTAGGTCAACATACATGTTGGGATACTTGTCCAGCGAGCGCGCCACCCAATCAATATCCTCGGCGTTGTTCCCAAAATGCACACTGACAAAAGTGGTGTGTGGATGCCGGGCAATCACGCGATTGAGCGCTTCGTGCAGCTCATTAAATGAAGGGAATTTGTTTGTGTCCCCAAACCACCATTTTGGATGGTCTTTCAATTCCTTCCAACGTTCATTGCGCTCATTGTAAGGCTCAAAAAAGGCCTTTGGATCACCGACGTGGATGGAGACAGGCATGTTGAGTTCCCCAAGCCGTTCCCACATGGGGTCAAGTTTGGGATCGTCAATTTTGATGAGATTCCCATTCTTGTCATGGAGTCCAAGCCCGAAGCGTTTCCATTCCTTGTAACCCGCGGCGCCAAGGCGATGGCCTTCTTCCACTTGTTTGACGGCTTGTTGAGGAAAATCCGGTTGATCCCAGTTTTCAAAATCCAGATTCATGTATTGGACAAAACGGCCGGGAAAGAGGGTGTCCTCAAGCTTCTTATGAGTTTCAAATTCGCTGGGGGCACCATTCGGACCGCGAGTGACTGTTCCGGGCGTGAGATCAATTTCCAGACCGATTCCCGAGGCGTTCATCACACGGACAGCGCGTGCAAGTAGTTCGGGGGTGTAATCCATGTGTTGATGGAGGTCGATGATTTGGTGTGAGTCACGCCATTCTTGCATTGGATGTTGTGATGAAATGGGGTTTTCCATGGCGTCGATGGCACACTGGGTGACCATGAAAAGTCCCAAGGCCCCGGTGGTCAATTTTATTGAAGAGATCATGGTTTGTTTAGGATTCTCTGATATTCCCCAGCCTCGATCATACGGCCCAAATCTGGAAGTGAGTATGAGACAAAATGGGTTGTTTCATCAAAGCCGAGGTTCTTGAACACTCCGATTTTTGCTTCATCCAATCCCCGGAAGAACAGCGTTATCGACCTATGTTTGGGCATGGCTTGTGAGATGCGGGTGATGACGGCTTCAACCAGTTTTTTAACATGATTGTGGTTGTGCTCAAGAAAGACGGGAAGACAGTAGAAATCGATTTGGAATGTCTGACGTGTGGATGGCATGACCTGACGGGCTGCACAAACAGCCAGCAACCGGCCCAACTCATCTCGTAGAACCATGGAGGCATCTTCCAGTTGGTCCTGATTTGCGAGTGCCGGGCGGATGGAAACAATAAATTGACGTTCAAACTCCAGTCCGTTTTGGATGTCCCAAGAGGTGAGTTTGAATTGGAAATCCCGTTGCGGACACGCGTTGAGCAGTAGAAACAGCGCAGAGAGATCTCCCGCCTGCACGGATTCCATCTTCATGGCGGATGGAACTGTGCCAATCAGACTTCTTGTCAGTGAAATCCGAAGCGCATTCTGAAGCCGGAGAATTTCATCGGAGCTTCTATCATTCTCTACTGCTTGAAAGACTTCGGAATCCAAGGCCATCAGACGGTGGACCGTGTCGCTTAATTTCTGCTCCGCAACAATGGTGAACCCGATCTGTTCATAAAAACTCTTCATTTCCTTCTCCCCTTGTTCTGTTGACAAAAGTTTGTCATCCGTTCGAAGAACCAAATATTTGATCCCTCTGTCAAATGCCTGATGTAAGAGGTGTTTGACAATCAGACTGCCGCCCCCCAGGTTTTTGACTTCATTTTTCGTTCGAACGTGAGCAATGAAACCTGCATGGGAATAGCGGGCCGAATGGAACATGGCTCCATGGCCAACAAGTTGATGAGAACATCGATCCCACGCTAACGCAAACAGACAGGCGGAATCAGGCTGGAGTTGGAGATATTCACCGAGGATTGGAACGGTCCAATCTGCTCCTTTACTTACCAGAAGGCTTCGTGAGATTTCACTCAAAACCGAAGCCCCGTCTTTTTCAGCCAGACCGGCTATTTCCGCAATGATGGCAGGCCCTGTATTGACGCGTAGATCGAGATCAACGACAGATTCAGTTTTTCCTGACTCTTTTTCCTTTTTCACGGCAGAAGAGCAAACTGTCTGCGAAGTGGCAAATTATTTGCCAGACGCCCATTTGACGCCGCGAACGATCAATTGAGAGACTTGCGGAGTCTTAAGCGCCTTGCCATCATGGCCAAAGGCAGAGTGAAACACCCGCCCTGAACCATAGTTGAGCGTGAATGCGAGCGGTTCGGTTTTTTTGCTGAAATCGGAATCTCCCGTCACAAGAACGTGGATGGGAACATCTCCTTGCAGTTTGGCGTAAAGTTCATCGTCCACTTCAAAATCAGTTAATCCTTTTGTGATTTCGCTCTTTTTGTCTGCAATGACAACTTTGAAAGGCTTGCGCGGATTGTGGCCGGATGTCCCCATCACCCAATAGCGTCCAACCATTGTGCGGAATTCCGGCCAATCTGGAAATGATGCGCTGGCCAGATGGGCTATGGCGAAACCTTTTCCAGATTTTACAAAAGAGAGAAGATTACTCTTGGCTTTATCAGAGATAGCCGCCTTGGTGTTGTAACGAGTCATGAAAATGACATCGTAATCTTTTGCCAGCGTGTCAGATTCAAGAGCATTAAGTTCTTCTGATACAGTCACTTCAAATTCTCCAGAGTTGACCAGAAGTTGACGGGTTGACTCTGCCATCTCCTTCCAATTGTGAGCGGAAACATCATCGCCACTGATCAAGAGGACCTTGATTCGAGGGGAGGTTTGAGCTTGCAACGTTAACGTTGTGAGGAGCGTAATGAGAAGGATCGTCAGTTTTTTGAGCATAGGCTTGAACTGGTTTGATTTGGTTCACTCTAGGCGGCTCCCCCGTCGTGTCAAGATAGAAGGGAAAAGACGCGTTTTTTTCTCTATTTGACGAAAAAGACCCTTTCCCCTCAGTATGGTGGGGTATTGATGATCTTCATTTTATCTAATACAGGATTCAGCGGTTCGAAATTGATTTATGGATAGTGGCAGTTCACATCGACCGCGTAATTTGGATTGGAAGAGAGCGGCAGGCCTGCTTTACGGAGACTGGGGCACAAGCAAGGCCTATGTCATAGGCATGGCGTTTGTAGCCGCGCAATTCTCTTCTTTCCCAATCATTCTGGCTGTCTGCGCGTTGACGGGCATCGTGGGGTTTAACTACATCATCATCTGCAAGCACTTTCCAGACGGGGGTGGGGTGTATTCATCGGCGCGGGAGCAAAGTCGGGTGCTTGCAGTGTTGGGGGCGTTGTTGCTATTGGCGGACTTCATTGTTACGGCGTCATTAAGCTGTTGGGATGCAATGAGTTACTTTGGGGTTCCAAAGGAACACATCAAGGCGGCAACCATCGGGTTCATTCTGCTTGTCGGGTTTGTAAACTACTTTGGTCCAAAGCACAGCGGTAGTTTTGCCATTACCCTGGCGTTGCCGATGGTGGCCATGGTTGTGATCATTATCGGACTGAGCATTCCCCACCTGACGTTTTCACACTTGGAACCGCCACATGCCACGTTTTCGAAGAATTGGGTAAGTTTTGTCAGTGTCATTCTGGCATTGAGTGGTGTGGAAGCCATTGCCAATCTGACTGGTGTCATGAAATCCGACGAGGGATCGGCGCCGGAACGTCCTTTGGTGGCGAAGACGGCTCGAAAGGCGATTCTTCCGGTGGCGATCGAAGTTGTATTTGGCACGATTCTTCTGGGATGGGCCATGCTCTCAGTGGACCCGAGTATGACTTCCACCATGACGAATCGGCACGAGGATATGATGCGGTTCCTGGGCGAGCACTATGGAACACTCGATTTTGGTCCGGATTTTGGAAAGTTCCTGGGAATGATCATTGGCATTGTTGTTGGATTACTGTTGCTGAGCGCAGTGAACACGGCAATTGCCGCCATGGTTGGACTGATTTACATGCTGGCACAGGATCGTGAAATGCCAGCGGGCTTTACCAAACTCAATGCCCATGGTGTGCCTTGGCTCCCTCTGGCGGGAGCCATCTTCATGCCTTTTGTCCTGGCTCTGGTTTCAGATGACCTGGATTCCATGACAGACAAGTATGCCATTGGGGTGGTGGGAGCCATCACCGTCAATTTAGGGTCCTGCGCCTTTAATAAAAAGCTCAAGCTCTCTGCGTGGGAACGGTTGATCATGTCCACGACGTTCCTGGTTCTCTTTTTAATCGAAGTGACGATTGCCAAGACAAAAGCTTCGGCGCTCTTCTTTGCGGTGTGTGTTGTTGGTGTGGGATTCTGCCTGCGATGGTGGGAGATGAGGCGCACGGGGATGGAGACTGTCATGATGAAAAAGGAAGTCGCGGCTGCGATGTCTCCAGAGAAAATGGCTGAAATGAAGATTGAATTGAGCCAGGGCCAATCCATTCTCGTGGCTGCCCGTGGCTTAACACCCGTATTACGGTTTGCGTTGGAAGAAGCGCGCCTGCGCAAGGGGAATCTCTATGTGCTTTACGTCAGGGAAATCGTTGTGCCCATGGCTGGTGTGACGATGAGCGCCCGACATACGCGATGGCAGGACGATCCGAGAGCGGCCCAGATCATGTGGCCAATTTTGGAACAGGCACGTGAAGTGTCTGTTCCGGTGGTGCCGCTTTTTGTCGAGAGCGACAACACAGCGACAACAATCCTGGATCTTTCCGCCACGCTTGGAGTTGACATTCTGGTGCTGGGGCTCACACACCGAAGTGCGGTGGTGCATTTGATGAAGGGGGATGTCGTTCGCGAGGTGGCCCGCAATTTGCCTGAGAATATCCAGTTGGTCATTCACGGATAACGATTTTTGCTCCGGTCCTTTCCTTGTGCTTTGAATAATGGCATGTAAACTAACCTAAACGTATGTTTCCCACACAAAACGGGTCATTCCGATTATTTCGATTTGCAGGAATCACGGTTTTTCTGCACTGGTCGTGGTTTGTGATTGCCGCCATTGAAGTTGCCTCACGCTCCAGCAATTACACTTCATTCAAATGGAACGTGGCGGAATACCTTGCGCTATTTTGCATCGTGCTGATGCATGAATTTGGACATTCATTGGCGTGCAGGCAGGTGGGGGGGCGTGCGGATCAGATCATTCTCTGGCCGTTTGGCGGCGTGGCATATGTTGATCCACCACAACGACCGGGGGCAACCCTTTGGAGCATTGCCGCGGGGCCGTTGGTGAATGTGATTCTATTTCCCATCCTGGCATTTCTCTACTATGTGAGTTTGAGTCACAATTGGACTTCCACAATGCCTGATGTCGCAATGTTTGTTCAAGCAATTGCGTTTATCAACACGATGCTTTTATTCTTCAATCTGCTGCCGGTCTTTCCGCTGGATGGGGGCCAAATCCTCCGGTCATTGCTCTGGTTTTTTATGGGGCGCTCAAAGAGTTTGAAAGTGACAACCATTGTCGGTTTTGTGGGGGTGGCTGGACTGATTGCCTTTGCAGTGCTTTCTCATTCCGTTTGGATGTTTCTCATTTCCGCCTTTGTGCTGATGAACTGTTGGAGCGGGTTTCAAACAGCCCGGGTTCTGGCCCGTTTGGAACAGCTTCCCCGGCATGATGGATTCACTTGTCCTTCGTGTCATGCTGCACCGCCCGTGGGGGAACTTTGGAGATGCGGCAATTGTCAGACTGCGTTTGATCCGTTTGTTACCGGGGGGCAATGTCCCAAGTGTTTTACACGTTATGAAACTGCACGGTGTTTTGATTGTGGAACGTCCAGTCCCATTGCTGCGTGGGTTCGTCAGGAACCGCCGCCAATCATCATTGAGACAAAGTAGAAAAGAGCTTTTTCTGGATGAATGCCTGTGACAGACTATGGAGTGAGAACTAAGCTTTTTTGCCTTCGTCGTTTCTGACGGCGATGTAATTTGTCACCCCGCGGAAATACTCCATATCCTCATAGTAAGAGACTACAGGGACCAATTTGCCGCCAGGGATGATTCTGAATAGGGAGTAGTGCTTCCCTGTCAATAAATCCCAGATGTCCCTGAAGTAGGTTCGTGAATTGACATTGCCGGTGCCGAATTCAAAAGAAAGTGCCCTGATGACACCATCGGTTAGCGCGTGTGAAGCCCCACGCAATGCAAACAATTCATGGCCTTCTATGTCCATCTTCATGAAGGCGACCTTCTTGATCTTGTTCTGTGCGATGATGTCGTCGATTGTCACAATTTGAATCTCAGTGGGAACGAATTTCTCGTCAGCGAAACAGGTGTCTTTCCTAAAATGAATCGATGCATTCCCTGCGGCGGTCCCCGGAGTGTAGAAAACCGAAGTTCCCGGCTTTTCTCCTGCGGCACACTTTATGAGATGAGCCCCTTTGTCGACCATTGGCTGGAGATAGGTGTAACACGTGCTTTGAGGCTCGAACATGTAGATTTCCACCTTGCCATCTTTGGCCTTGTAAACCTCTTGAGACCATTCCCCTCGATTGGCTCCGACGTCCAGGACGACTTCTCCCGGATTGATGAACTGAGCGGCAATTTGTGTTTCAGATTTGATATCCCAGCCTGTGCCGGCGCCCTTCCCCTGAAGCAGGGCAAAAAAAGTTTCGGAGAGTGAGAGAGCGTTTTGCAGACACTGAGGTCGAAACATTGGCGCAACAAGAGGGATGACTCCCTTTGCCACTCTCGAAAGTTTTCGATATTTGGAAATCTGGACCATTTAAATTTCTCCGAAAGCCAATACTTAAGTCGTAAAACAAAAGCGAACTAAGAGAATTAGTTTTCGCATCTTACGTTGTTTTTGAGGGTAACACTGGACGAAGCCAAGTCAACTGGCAAATTCCCCCGGTATTATTGACTCGCGAGTCGTTTTCTCACCAGATGAAATTTTGAATTCGTGTTTAAAAACAACTGTCAATCTGACTTCGAGTGTTTTAGTTTTTGCACATGCCATTGATTGTTGTCGCCATTGGAATTGGTGTGCTCTTGCTGCTTGTGGGGCGCTTCAAGTTGAACGCCTTTTTTGCGCTTCTTTTGACATCATTTGTGGTTGGGCTTCTCAACGGCATGAATCTGCTGGAGATTCTGGATTCCGTTCTCAAGGGAATTGGCGATACGATGGGGAAGATCATTTTAATTCTGGCGTTTGGGGCCATGCTTGGAAAACTTGTTGAGGAGAGTGGCGCGGCACATACGATCACCTATCGTTTGACGGAAATGATGGGGCCAAAACATATCCAATACGCACTATTGGTCACTGGTTTTCTTGTCGGCCTGCCCATGTTGTATAACGCGAGTTTCCTGATGATGATCCCTCTCGTCTACACGTTTGCTGCGACGACGCGTCTGCCGTTGCTTTATCTTGGTCTGCCCTTATGCGCGACGCTATCCGTGGCGCATGGATACCTCCCGCCACATCCAGCCCCAACCTATGTCTCGTTCATTTATGAGGCGAACGTGAACAAGGTGTTGCTCTACGGATTGGTGCCTGTGATCCCCGCCTGTTTCTTCGGTGGGATCTTACTGTCAAAGTTCTTTCGTCACCTTGATGTCAAGCCGCCTGCCGGATTGTTTCAGGAACGGCATTTTGAGAAGAGCCAATTGCCTGGACTGGGGATCAGTATTTTTACGGCGAGCATTCCCGTCTTGCTGATGCTGATGGGGGCGGTTGTGGATTTGGCCTTTGGACCGCCACCGGCAAAGGCGGAACTTGTCAAGCAGGGCTTCGACGGGCTGGGGGCATATTACCAGGCTTTTTTTGCGGCAAAAGGCATTCAATCGGCCAGTCTGATCGCGCATGTGTTGACGGTGGTGAAGTTTTTGAGCGATGCGAATGTCGCTCTTTTCATGGCAGTTGCGGTGGGCGTTTACACACTCGGGTTGAGACGTGGAAAAAACATGGATGAACTGATGAAAACGCTGGGGCAATCGGCTGGAGCAATTTCGATGATCATCCTGATTATTGCCGGGGGTGGGGCGTTTTCACAGGTGTTGAAGGACAGTCACGTCAATGAATACATTCGTCTTCAAGCGACCGGTCTGCACTTCAATCCATTGCTATTGGCATTCATGGTGGCGGCTCTGTTCAGACTCGCAGTCGGTTCCGCAACGGTGGCAACGATGACGACGGCTCCGATCATGCTGCCCATTGCCCAGCAGACGGGAACGTCCCCAGAATTGATGGTAATCGCGACTGGAGCAGGGAGCATCATGTGGTCTCACTTTAATGATATTGGATTTTGGATGTTCAAGGAATACTTCAATCTGAGCATCAAGCAGACATTTTTATCCTGGACCGTAATGGAATGCACCGTCGGAATCGTGGGGATCGTGACCGTGTTAATCATGAACTGCTTTATGTGATGGTAACAACTCCTATGGCTGTGTATATAGCCTCGAAACAGTGTTTAATCTACGGAACACTAGCTGGAAAAATTGCCAGATGGAAAAATGGAAATGTTTAAACTCTTAAGGAGGACCTTATCATCCTCTATGGCTTTGTTAAAATTACAGAACTGTTACTATTTTCGGTTAAGATAGTTGAGCATACATTTGTTGGTGCTAAAAGAGTTGCCAGATTTGTAATAACGATGGGTGGACGATTTATAAATTGTGACTTTTTTACACTAAGTTGGAGGAGTGTTTTGGTTGGAAGAAACAGCTCTACAAACGTAACACCTTCGCCTTGCTTTGGTATCCAAGATACCAAATAAGCCGGAAAAAATGATTTGCTATTGTTATTATTGAAATCAGGAGAAATCTCAACTTTAAGATTACTGTCACGATCAAGAGCGGCAACATCCACCTTCATTGCTGTTAGAAATTTCTTAGAAACCCTCAAAGCTTTATTGGTATCAACTTTTGAAATTGGTAACATAAAATATGGTCTTTTCCTCTGACAGAATCCCTCGTAGTTTACCATGATAACTTCACTTAATTTGTAATCACAAAGAGCATTATAAAACCAGTTTTTGGTCTCAACATTTCCTAAACAATGATGGAGATAGGAAAAACCGAATGGGGAAACAAATATCTTTGGGGAGTCTTCCTTATTAATAGGTAGATGTTCCTTCAGTTTTAAGTCACAGGCTACTCGATTTGCTTCTGCCAAAAGTAATTCTGCAACCGTATCCGAATAGGCCTTCGTTGTATAAAAAATACCTTCCGTATACATTCCATCAGAATTAGTGGGGCTTGGCACCCCGGGGGGGAGGCCATCAGCAAGGGAACTGAAACAGAAAAAAGACAATAAAAATTTTAACAAATGCATAAGTAAGTTTAATTCTTTATAAGCTTGATAGGCTGAAACACTGGAAATGGTTCAGTGGAATTGATGCACGAAACCATTTTATTGTGTGCAGAAAGTGTAGATCCACTCGGCTGAGTAATAAAGAGGGTTCCATGAGGTTGGGAAAAAATATTTTTATGAATAGAGGCGAATAGTTCATTCCTAACAAGCCTCACTGCTTGACGGTGGAAAATCGGGCTTTATGATGCCTCTATAAGTCCAGACTATGAAATTTCACCGTTTTGTTTCCAGTTTTGTTGGCGTGCTTGCCATGGCAATTGCCGGAACCGTTCAGGCTCAGGGCGATGCTTTTGAAGCGCGTATTTTTACCAATTCATCGGGCGCGACCTTGCCTTACCGGTTGCACAAGCCGGTGAATTATGATTCAAGCAAACATTATCCCGTCGTTCTGTTCCTCCACGGGGCAGGGGAACGCGGTAATGATAACAAAGCTCAGCTCACTCACGGAGCTCCCACGTTTGCCGCTGCCGATGTGTCTGGAAAATTCTCCTGTTTCGTCATCGCTCCTCAATGCCCGGCCAATCAGCAATGGGTAAACATGAACTGGGGATCTGAATCTGGGACACGTGGTGAAATCAGCGCTCCCATGAGCTTGGCTTTGGGGGTGTTGGACGGGGTTATCGGCGAGTTTTCGGTGGACACAAACCGTCTTTATGTGACTGGCCTTTCGATGGGGGGATATGGGACATGGGACTGTGTTACACGGTTTCCAAATCGTTTTGCGGCTGGCGTTCCAATCTGCGGTGGCGGGGATGAAAAAACTGTGACTGCTGAAGCTGCCAAAGTTCCTGTCTGGGCGTTTCATTCTTCTGATGATCCTGTTGTCAAAGTTATTCGGACGCGTCATATGGTTAAAGCGATGCGCAAGCAGGGGGGACACCCTCACTACTTTGAATATTTTGGACTGGGACACGGTTCTTGGGGAAAGGCTTATTCCGAACCGGAATTGCTCCCATGGCTTTTCTCACAGCGTTTGGGACAACCTGATGCGTTTGATTTAAAAACACCGGAACCGAAGGTTGTTTCTGCAACGGTGTTTCCTGAGAAATCCGCGTTTCCAGCAAAAGGTCCTGTTCGAACATCCGAATGGTTTCGCAACGTCTGGCTTCAACGTCGCATTGAGTGGTATAAAGACCATGTGAATGACAAGAATGCGGTCGTTTTTCTTGGGGATTCCATCACGCATGGATGGGGTAGCCTGAAACAGGATTTCCCTGGTTACAAAGTGGCCAATCGCGGCATTAGCGGAGACTTTACGCGAGGCGTGCTTTATCGGCTGAAAGAAGACGTGCTGGATCTGGATCCGAAAGCCATCGTGCTATTGATCGGAACCAATGATCTCGAAGAAAACGCTGCTCCAGAGCAGATTGCCGAGAACGTTGGTTTGATTCTCTCTGAGATCAAGGCCAGCAATCCGAAAACCCCTGTGATTGTTTGCAAATTAACTCCAAGCGATGCCAGCAAGAAACGTCCGGCTGATAAGATTCAAAAAATCAATGCCTTGGTGGATGACATTGTGAAGAAGGATCCGCAGTTCATCCGTTGCGATACCTATTCGATCTTTGCGAATGCGGAAGGGAATGCCAAGCTGGAGGAGTTTCCCGACCTGCTCCATCCCAATGCTGCCGGATACAAAAAATTTGCCGGAGCCCTGCTTCCAATTTTTGAGAAGCTGAATCTGGCTGAAAAATAGGGCTGTCTTGAAATTGTTGGCTTTGATTGTGTGAAGTTTTTCTCCCCTCAGGATTTCAATCTTGGGGGGAGAACTGTTCATGGTTCTGCCAGTTCTGGCACAAAAAAACCGGGACTTGAATCCCGGTTGGAAAATCACTTGTTAGCGATCATTTTCCAAAGCGTTTTGTAAGTTTGCTTGTGCTTTAGAAAACCGGCGTAGTGCATGACGCTGTTGACAGGATGGGTTTTGATTTCGAGGAACAGAGCCCGGCGTGCATAGGCGTTTAATTTTTCCGGGTCCAGTGTTTCGAGATCGAACTTCTTCTTGAGCCAGGCCAGGTATTCGCGCCAGCTCTTTTCCAGATTGGCAGGCCAGACGCCGTCAATGGGATCAACGCTTGAATTGCGGATTTTCAGGCTGGGCCATTCCGGCACGTACACGCCGCCCGCCTTTTCGTCCATCTTGTCGATCATTCCATACATGTGGCCGTAGAAGGTGTTGACTAGGTCAATGGCCAGCTTGTGATCAAAAAGTTCCGTGCGGAAAATATTTGAGCTGACGAGGCTGTGCGAGAGAAGAAACTGAGGATTGTTCTTTTCGCATTTTTGGGCGAATTCACGAAAGTTGGCAAACTTTCCCGGGAGCTTGAATCCGGTGGCAAATTGGGCTCCGTAGTTGATGAAGAGGGCTAGACGATTATTGCGCAGAATGTCGAGAATCTGGGGCAGGCGTCCAGGCAGAATGGAATCATCATCGCCCATGACCCAGACGTAGGTTCCGTGGGACAGTTCTGGACAATGAATGGCGTTGCGATCCGCGCCGATGTTGGTGGCGTTCCGCGTGTAGATCAGGCCGGAATACTTCGTCTGAAATTGGCGAATCAACTCCGGGGTGTTGTCTGTGGCACAATTGTCAGAGATGTAAATCTTCAGAACTTCAGGCGTGATCCCATACTTGTGTATGTCATTGATCAGGGCGTTGAGGGAGATATCAAGCCAGTAGCTGCGATTACGCGTGGGAATACAGATGGATAGCAATTCAGAATCCATATTATTTTGCTTCCAAGACACTTTTAATTGGCCACTTTGTTATCAACATAAAGCGAATCAAATCTAATGTTTTAACGTTAGAGAGTGAGCCAACCGTGTTCAAGCGCTTTCTTTGCAAGGGGAAGCAGCCAAAGCACGTTTCTTTTGTTCTGTGGCGTGGGGCTGTTCAGCACAATGACGGATGAGACGCAGACATTATAAAGTGCAACGTCAGTTCTTGATTTTGACCCAACGCAGGTTCTTAAAAGTGTATTTTACGGAATCATTTTTTGGATTGCATCCAATTTTCAGACTCTTGATTTTATCGGCATCCAACTTTCCGTTGTCATCGGGTTTTGACCAGCCTTGTCCGTGAACACCAGACGAAAGTACCGCCACGGCTTCAACCGTTTCACCCGGTTTGGGCGCGGGAAGAATATCGATGGAGTAGCTGCTGCCGTTTTCTTCATCCATGATGACGCGGTAATTGGCTTCGCCTTCCACAGCCGTGAGTGTGAATACAAAGGCGTCGTAATCCGAAGTCGGCCTCTCGCTTTTTTCGAGATTTAAAATGGGATACACCCAGCGATCCCCCGCATTCAATGTGGCTTTGATGAGGACACCGCCATCGGTATTGGTCACGAGGTTTTCAGTGCCGGGCGAAGTGTTGCGCTGCCAGCGGTTTGAGTCGTTTGCTGCGGGAATGGAAAAGGCTGATCCATCGCGCAATTTAAAGGGCGTTGGCGAGACGCGGATTGAAAGCACCGGGTGGCCAGCTCCCTGGAAATTACCATGAATCTCGATTGTTTCCACTGGAGAGGATGAGCCGGAGTGACAATCAATTGTTAGAGCCAGCTCTTTTCTTTCGCCTGGGGCAATCTCGAGTTCTTTTGGAAACTGCACAGACCAGCCTTTGGGAAAAGTTGTTGTGAGATGTCCTTTAAAGGTGCGTTTGCCAAAGTTATAGGCAAACACGTTCAATGTTTCGGGCTTGTTGGCGGAAATCTGAATTGAAGATAACGGGAGGGACGTTTTTCCTTCAGCGGCGAGCACTTGGAAAACGATGGGGGAAGGTTCGTCCTTCTTGAGGGAAGGTGTGTTGGTCGCAGCAGGAATGAGATTTGACGGAACGTCTTTCTTTTCAAAAACATAAAAAGCCGGGCTTTTTGATATTTTGACTGAGCGCAATGTTGGAGCCGTGATGGCGCGGCCCAAAAGGTCGTAAGAAGCAATGGGGGCGGCTGGAAATTCCAGTGTGGATTCTCCTTCGGTTGTCCATGCCACGATGACATTACGATTTTTGCCGTCCGGACGCGCAGCAAACACAAAAGCTCTGACATTGGCGGCGGCCTGCATCCTGCCAAGGGACCGTGCATCTGCGAGAAGTCGCCCCACAGCAGCCATGGCTACATAAGCGGGGCGGGGAGTCAGATCCTTGTGCAGGATGCCAAATTGGATGTCTCCTTCGCAATAATGTGGGAGCATGAAATAGAACGCAGCTTGAGGACCTTGGTTAAGAGAGGAGGCAATGACTTGAGCAAGACGTTCTGTCTGGACTCTCAAATCTTCCTCGCTGGGCTCCTGGTCAGGATTTTTTCCAAAGTGGACGGGATAGTTGAATTCCGTGACCCACATGGGTTTTCCCGCTGTGAAAGGCCGGAAGGCGGCATACACATTAGTGTAGTTATCCGGTTCGCAATAGTGATGAAAATTGAATGTGTCAAAATACGGCCATGTTTCGTTGGCTTCCAAGTCTTTCAACATGTTGGGTTGAACGAGTGCAAAGACGTTCAAACAACCAATGACTTTGGGATTGCCCGCCTTTAGTCCGAGATAGGACGCCTTTTGCAAGGAGGCCATTTCGACGCCAATGTGTCCGCCAAAGGAATCCACATCGGCTTCGTTCCACGGTTCGAACGCGAGAACCTGACCATTCCATCGATGAGCCATTTCGCGCATGAAATGATACGCGTCGCGCAGATCGGGCGGCTGACGCTTTGGGGTTTTTGTGGCCCAAGGAGGCGTGTTGTGATGAACCTGGAGAACGCGCAGTCCGGCACTGGATTGAACACGTGCCGTGTCATCGTATCGCGTTTCTGCGGGGAATTCGCCTTTTGAAGGCTCCATTTCGTCCCAACGAAGACGGTCACGAACCCAATTGACACCTGCCAGTGTGCAAAGATTTGCAGCCTGGGCTTGTTGGGCTCCCGTGTAGAACCACGCCATTGCCACATCGATTCCGATGGGCGAGTTTTCCGGCGTTGGAGCACGGAGTGGCTCGATCACTCCCACTGTGGTGATTCTCTCCTGAGTATTGCCGTTGACCACGCGATGCAACTCATAGTATCCGGTGGGCAGTTTCCCAAGGCTGGCCTGATTTCCTGAGCCCTCTGTAATTGTCTTGTTGGAATAATCTATTAGACGCCAGGGAGCCGAATTGGAAAGAGAAATGACGACTGTTTCACCAGCAGTGAAGACATTGCCCGGATGGTTTTGTAATGGGGTGGGAATTGACCGGGCGTGGGCGATGGTCGCGAAGGTCAGGAGAATTCCGCAGCAGAGCAAAATGGGCGTTTTCATTGGTTGATAGCTGGTTGTTGAGTCCGAGAATAATGGGACGAGGAATGGGCTTTGCCAATTCAATTATCGTGTGATTGAAGGGCTTGCCGCCTGGTCAATATTTGAAATCCACTTGTTTTTATCGCCTTGCAGGCTAATCTTCGGACGTATTTTGAAATAACGATATTATAACGAAATGAGTAAAATCACCCCGCGACAATCCGACTTTCCAAAGTGGTATCTTGATGTAATTCGTGAATGCGATCTGGCCGAGTTGTCTGATGTTCCCGGGTGCATGGTTGTCAAACCCCGTGGCTATGCCATTTGGGAGACAATGCAACGGGTTCTTGATGGCATGTTCAAAGAGACCGGTCACAAAAACGCTTATTTTCCGCTCTTCATTCCCAAGTCCTATCTGGCAAAAGAGGCTGAAACCATTGAAGGTTTTGCAAAGGAATGCGCGGTGGTTACTCACCATCGGCTCAAGCTCGACAATGAAGGAAAACTGATCGTTGATCCCGAGGCCAAGCTGCCCGAGGAATTAATTGTCCGCCCCACTTCTGAGACGATCATTTGGCGCACCTATAAAAACTGGGTTCAATCCTATCGCGACCTCCCAATTCTGATCAATCAATGGGCCAACGTCGTCCGCTGGGAAATGCGCACACGCATGTTTTTGCGCACGGCGGAATTCCTCTGGCAGGAAGGTCACACTGCCCATCGCACCACTGAGGAGGCCGAGGAAGAGGCAGTGAAGATGATTAATGTCTACAAGAAATTTGCCGAGGAATGGCTGGCTATGCCTGTGATCGTCGGTCGCAAGACCAAGGGAGAAAAATTCCCGGGCGCCCTTCACACCTATACGATTGAGGCGATGTTGCAGGACAAAAAGGCGTTGCAGGCAGGCACATCACACCATTTGGGGACAACCTTTGCCAAGGCATTCGATGTGTTTTTCCTGGACAGCGATGGCCAGCGCAAGCCGGTTTGGGCAACAAGCTGGGGCGTGAGCACGCGCTTGATCGGGGCCTTGATCATGAGCCACAGCGATGACAAGGGGCTCGTTTTGCCTCCGAAGCTGGCTTCCACCCACGTCAAAATCATTCCAATTTGGAAGACGCCAGAAGAGCGAACCAAGCTTAACGAAGTGGCCAATCAGGTTTCTGCCGGGATCAATGCCAAGGGACTCCGTTCCGAGATTGACGATCGTGACGATCGTAATCCGGGGTGGAAATTCACCGACGCAGAACGCGCTGGCATTCCCATCCGCATTGAAATCGGACCGCGTGATCTTGCGGCGGGCGTTGTGGTGCTCGTGCGCCGGGATACATCGGCCAAGAAGCAGGTCAAGATCGCTGAAGCAGCGGATGCCGTGGCAGCAGAACTGACGGCCATGCAATCCGAAATGCTTGAGCGCGGTCGTGCCCTGCGTGCGGCAAACACCAAGGAAATTGGTTCGCTGCCAGAGCTTATTTCGTTCTTGGATAATGATGGTGGTTTTGCAGAGGTGTATTTGGATACGACAACCGACACGGATGCACGCATTCGTGAATTGAAATCGGGCAAAGGCAGGGACAAGCCGTTGGGAGCCACCGTTCGTTGCATTCTTCCTTCCAATGAAACCGAAGGCAAATGCATCGTTACAGGTAAACCGACGCGTGATCGCGTGATCGTTGCCAAAGCGTATTAGTTCTTTTGTTTGGTTTCACCAGCGTGAATCGGAATGTCCGGTTCACGCTTTTTTGTGGTCATTTTTGGCTGCCACTCTTGAAAACTTGGATCAATGCTGAAGTGTTGGAACAAAGTTCGAATGGGACTTCAAAAATTCGCGTATGGCTGCTCCTCGTGATGGGACCTTTAGCTTGGCCAGAATGTGTTCGAGGTGTTTTTCAATCGTTCTTGAGCTTAATCCAAGAAATAGGCCAATTTCAGCATTCGTTTTTCCATCGACAACCCATTGCATGATTTCAGACTCGCGCGGCGTGAGGGGGTGTTCGGTTCGGAAGGGGGATTCTTTCCCGCAATTCACTTCATGCAAAACAATCCGGCACACATTCTCCTTTGCCGGATAAAAGTTTGCAACCAGTTGCGTTCTTGAAATCTGTTGTGCAAAGGTGGGCAGAGGTTGATCTGAAATGTTGCTGGCCTTGAGACGGTTTTGGCAGTCGTGCATCCAAAGATAGAGGGGGGCTGGAAGTCGTCTTGACAGCAAGGTAAAACTGGGAAAGTAACGATTTAGCATCAGACTGGAGCGGTTGGATCCCAGAAGTATCTTCCCATCCTGATCGGTAGAAATTAATGCCGTGTTGATTTGTTCCGAAGCCTCGTTGCCGCTCTTTTTGTGCGATATTAAGTTTGCAAAAGCCAGGGCGTTCTGCCGCGCTTGAACCAGATGAGGTCTGAGCAACTCGGCAATGGTTCGGTCACGCTCCGTAAAATCAGAGTTTTTGCGGTTTACAGCCACTCCAATTGCCACTCTTGAATAATCAGCAGTGAGAAAAATGGCCAACTGATATTCAGTATCAATGCCATGATAAAAGTCCTGATAAATGCCTAATGTTCGGAATTGGCATTGTGAAAGGAAATCCGTGATTTTTCGAGTATGCAAATCCCTGCATTTTCTATGATGTTCCAGAACGGGATGCTCTGCAAAATGTTGTTTCAGAGATGGAATGTTGATGATGGCTTCTGGAACGAACGGATGCATGATGCAATACGTGTCGTTGGTCTTGTTGTTGATCTCATTATAAGCGAGATGCTCGCTGGGGATGAGCTGGTGGACACCTTTTAAAATGACTGCCGGAAGCTGGTTGGGATCGGTTGTGGAATAGACGTCTTTTAGGAAGAGGGACAATGTCTGAAAATCGTCGATACGCAGCTCCTGCCTATTCAAGCCACAGTTCATTTTTTTACATACTTGCAAAAGAGCGGTTGATTGAAAAGCAAAAATCGCGGAGATGATTTCATGCCGATGTTTTAAAACATGCTCGTGTTGAATTACTTAAAGTATGCTTTGTTTTGGTGCAAACATGCGGGGCTTTCTTGTCTTTTGTTATTGATAACAAAAGATTTGGTTTAAAATTAGAAATATTAATATACGTAATTCTACGTACAGACAAAGAAAAATAAGTGAGCTATAAATGGAAAAAATCTTATAGAGCTGACGAAATTTGAAGGGAGAAGAGTGTGCCGTTTTTATGCGGCCAGTCTTGTTCCCATAAAAATGATGAATCAATTTCTGACGTCCTTTCAGTTTTGAGAAAAGACGTAAAACTGTCGCCCGGAAGGGGGGCGCGGGGCAGCGGTTCGGAACAAAAGTCGCACGCAGATCAAGCCAACTGTGTTAAACGAGCCGCTGCCCAAGGGGATGGCCTTCCCTGAACGAAGAAGGGCAAAACGCATTTTTAGGGCTTAATACATGGGGAAATTTGAAAAGCAGATATCATTTCTGTTCTCTCCAAGCCGTTGATTCTGAAGGAAATTTACCTCATTGGGACTTCGAAATTGCATCTTAATGTTTGCATTCAGGCAAAATCGTTCATATTTAAATGCCTGAATTTATGGCCGATACGACCAAGCATAATTACGACGAAAGCAAGATTAAGACCCTCTCCTCGCTGGAGCACATCCGCATGCGCACTGGGATGTACATCGGGCGTGTTGGAGATGGTTCCCACTACGACGATGGATGTTATATTCTCCTGAAGGAAGTCATCGACAACGCCATTGATGAATTCATCATGGGGCATGGAAAGGAAATCCATGTCAAAATCGATGGCAAGCGGGTGTCTGTGCGGGATTTTGGACGTGGCATTCCTTTGGGTAAAGTGGTGGACTGCGTTTCAAAGATCAACACCGGGGCAAAATACAACGACGATGTCTTTCAATTCAGCGTCGGGCTTAACGGCGTCGGAACGAAGGCGGTAAATGCCTTGTCCAAAGAGTTTCTGGTGCGCAGTTTTCGCAATGGTGAATTTGTCGAGGCCTTTTTCAAACAGGGAAAATTAAAGGGCCAGAACGAGGGCAAGAAATCCGATGAACCGGATGGAACCTACATCGAATTTCTGCCGGACCCGGAGATTTTTAAGAATTTCGAATTTCATCTGGACCATGTTGAACATCGGCTGCGGCACTACAGCTATCTTAATGCCGGGCTGAAGCTCATGTTCAATGACAAGGTTTTCCAGTCTAGGAACGGCCTTTTGGATCTGGTCATTGAAGATTTGGACACGGATCACAGCGAGCCAATTTACACGCCGTTGCATTTTGCAGACAAGACGCTGGAGTTTTGTTTCACCCACACGAACAGCCGGTATGGCGAGACGTTTTATTCCTTTGTCAACGGCCAGTACACCAGTGATGGTGGAACCCATTTGAGCGCATTTCGTGAAGGTTTGCTCAAGGCCATCAATGAATACACCAAGGGCAAATTCGAGGGGGATGACGTGCGTGAATGTATGGTGGGGGCGGTTGCCATCCGATTGAAGGAGCCGGTGTTCGAATCCCAGACGAAAAACAAACTGGGGAACACTGAAATCCGCTCTGATCTCGTCAATAAGGTCCGTGAGGAACTGCTGCATTTTCTCAATCGCAATCGTGAAATTGCGGAAAAGATCATTGCAAAAATTCAAGACACGGAACAATTACGCAAGGAGTTGCTGGACGTCAAAAAATTGTCGCGTGAACGCTCAAAAGCCATCACTCTGCGCATTCCGCAGCTCAAGGATTGCAAAACCCATTACGACATCAAGCGTGGCAAGGGCAAGGGCTCGATGGTATTCATCACAGAGGGACAATCAGCGGCGGGGTCCATTGTGTCATGCCGCGATGTGAATACCCAGGCCATTTTTGTGTTGCGCGGCAAGCCGCTCAACGTTTGGGATTTGAAACGCGATGTGGTCTATAAAAACGATGAGTTGTACAACCTGATGCGGGCGTTGGACATTGAGGATAATTTTGAAGGGCTTCGTTATGACAAGGTGATCATGGCGACTGATGCTGATGTCGATGGCCTGCACATTCGCAATTTGCTGATTACCTACTTTTTCCGGTTTTTCGATCAGCTCATTCATGATGGACATCTCTACGTTTTGGAAACACCGCTCTTCCGTGTTCGCAACAAGGAGAAGACGATTTATTGTTACTCTGAAGCAGAGCGCGATGCCGCTGCAAAGACGCTTGGAAAATCCTGTGAGATCACACGGTTCAAAGGGTTGGGGGAAATCTCGCCTTCAGAATTCAAGCAGTTCATTGGATCGCAAATGCGTTTGAGCCAGGTGGAATATGCGCCGAAGAACGATGCCTCGCATATACTGGATTTTTACATGGGTAAGAATACACCGGAACGCAAGGACTTTATCATGGATCACCTCGTGGTTTCCGTGGAGGAGTGATGGGGACTGTTGTCGGCATCAAGTCCGTTGCGGATTATGATCCGGCCCGGGTGCTTGATGCCATGCGGGCATGTCTCGAACCGCTTGGCGGAATGCGGGCTTTTGTAAAGCCTGGTCAGCGGGTGCTTTTAAAGCCCAATCTTCTCAGTGGCTTTGATCCAGATCGGGCCGTGACGACGCATCCCGCGGTCGTCCGGGCTGCAATTCTTCTGGTTCAAGAAGCGGGTGGACGCGTCAAGGTGGGGGATAGCCCCGGCATGGGAGCCTTGCAACGCGTAGCACATGCAGCGGGCCTGACTCCTGTGATTGAAGAGACGGGCGCAGAATTGGTGGATTTGGGGAAACCTCAGGAATTTGAAAACCCGCAGAACATTGTTTCGCGCAAGCTGATCCTCACAAACGAGCTGGCGGATGCGGATGTGGTGATCACGCTGCCGAAGCTTAAGACCCACTGTCAGATGATTTTGACTGCCGCGTTGAAAAATCAATACGGCATGATTCCGGGGGCGTTGAAAAGCCAGTGGCATTTCCGGCTTCAGCAGTCGGAATGGCTTGCGGCGCTGATTTTGGATGTCAACCGCACGGCGCATGTTTCGCTCGCCATTCTTGACGCCATTACGGCGATGGAGGGGCCGGGCCCGTCAAGCGGCACACCGCGCCATGTCGGGGCGTTGATTGCGGGCGCGGATCTTGCCGCCGTGGACACAGTTGCCTGTCAAATCATCGGATTGAATCCAATGCGCGTCCCCTTGCTCGTTGCGGCCAAGAAATACAATTTTGGGCAGACCGACATTGATCAAATCAAGGTAGTCGGTGAGGATTGGCACTCCCTGCGGATTTTGGATTTCAAAAATGTTGAACAGCCGATGGATCTCCTGCGATTGCTTCCACTGCCGGGAGCACTTCTGCACTGGCTGCGACGACAATGGATTGCGCGGCCCAGAATTCATGAGGAATTGTGCACGCATTGCCGGGCTTGTGAAAAGGGCTGTCCTGTTTCTCCCGCCGCCATCCATCCCAATGAACCAGCCAATTGTCAAGTGAACGACAAAAGCTGCATCCGCTGTTATTGCTGCCACGAATTTTGTCCGAACAAGGCCATTTATCTGGCCGAGCCGTGGCTGGCCCGCATGCTGCCTTTGACCGCCATTGCCAACGGATGTTCCCGTCTCGTTGGCCTTTTTCTCAAGAAACGTTGAGCCACTCGTTATTTCTGCGCTTCACTCGATCTCAGAGAATGAGCATGGCATCCCCGTAGCTGAAGAAACGGTATTTTTGCGCAATGGCTTCCTTGTAGGCGTTTAAAATCATCTCCCGTCCACGTGCCTCACCGGGGGCGGCAAAGGCACTCACCAGCATGACCAGCGTGGAACAGGGAAGATGAAAATTGGTAATCATCGAGTCTATAATATGAAATTGACTCGGCGGATAGATGAAAATGTCAGTTTTCCCGGGACCGGGGACTAAGCGTCCGTTGTTGGCTCGAGCCACGCTTTCCAAAACACGCATGGTGGTGGTGCCGACTCCCACAACCTTTCGTCCGGAATTTTTATCGGACTTGATTTGATTGACTGCATCCGCCGTTTCTGCGCTGAGGATGAAACGTTCCTCGTGCATGTGATGTTCCGCAACGTTGTCGACCTTTACGGGGGTGAATGTGCCGATCCCCACATGCAATGTGACGAAGTGGATGTCAACCCCCTTGGCACGAATTTTCTCAAGAAGCCCCGGTGTAAAGTGCAACCCCGCCGTGGGAGCGGCCACGCTTCCGGCTTCGCGCGCGTAAACGGTTTGATATCGTTCGCGATCTTCAGTGCGGGTGACTGGCCTGTCAATGTAAGGCGGCAGTGGTATTTCACCAAGTTCGTCTAAATGATTGACAAGGTTGGACGTGCCTTCGAAATGCAGGTGCCGATGTCCCTCCACATTGATCCCTTCCACGATGGCCGTAATGCCGGATGGTTTTTTTTCTGGCGTCAAAATCTCGAGGGCGGTTCCGACATGGGCGCGTTTTCCTGGCCGCATCAAGGCCCACCATTGATTGGTGTTGGTTTCGGACACCAGCATGACTTCGAAATGCCCGCCCGTTTGGGTGTTTCGGGCGCGAAGGCGGGCTGGAATGACTTTTGAATCGTTGAGAACAAGAAGGTCACCGGGATTTAGAAACTCATACAAATCAGTGAAATGTCGATGCGCCAGCGAGCCTGTGGCACGATCAAGCACCAACAAACGTGATTGGTCACGAGTCGGTGTTGGAGTCTGTGCAATCAGCTCCGGTGGCAACACATAATCGAAATCTGCAGTCCGCATACAACGAAAATCGAAATTTCGCCCTCAAAATGCCAGTGAAATATGAAAAAAACATGAACCGAGGGGGAAAATGGGAGGATTTGGGGCTCAAAAAGTGTTTTTGACGGAGCCTGAAAACAAAAACACACTTTTTTTTTAGATCTCGAAAAGAGGCTTTTGAAGGGGAGGAAATGGGAAACGTTCAGAACGTGAGAGATGGGAGAGAAAAATGGGAGATTGTAACTGGCTCTGATTGTGGATTTTCTGATCGTCCCAGAGGAAAAAGAATTTTATGGTGAGAAAAAAGGAGGCAGATACTCACAAAAGGGGGGACAAATTGTGAATAACTTTTTAATAACTCTGACACTGAAAACCGTTGACTGTCGGTGGCGCATAGTGTTTAAAAGTGTAACGCAGTGGGACGATATGGGGCAAAGGGTGTGTGAATAACTATTAAAATGTCAGAGAACATTGCCAGCACGACTTACAATTCGATCTACACACATGGTGTGGACGAGAAGCGGCGTGTTCAAATTCCTTCCAAGTGGCGGCCCAGTGAAGAGGGTGTGGAATTTACTTTGATACTCTGGCCCAAGCACAAGGAAGGGGCCTGCTTGAGGGTGTTGCCTCCGGATCAGATGGCCAAATTACGCAAGGATATTGATGTGTTGCCAAATTCTGATCCGAGCAAGGTGGTTTTAAAACGGTTTATTGGCAGTTCATCCGTTCAGGTGTCATTGGATAAGGCGGGGCGAATTTGCATTCCTGAGGGAATGGCTGCCGAAGCGGGAATTGAAAGTGATGCGGTCTTGGTCGGTCTCCTGGATCGCTTTGAGATTTGGAGCCCCAAACGATATCCGGCTGTGAAGGCGTCCGACGCGGTTATCGCGCAACGAGCATTCGACATGATGGAGTAATTTATGAGCTTGCTACAATTGCTTTCCGTTAGTCATTCGTTCAAAGAGACGACAGATCGTCCAGGAACCTATCGTTTGGGAACCCGTCACATGCTGCCTCCGTTTGAAGGAATGCGTAACACGGTTTCACACCGTGAACCGGCACGAACGGTTCACACGGCGGCTGAAAGTGAACCTTCGCCCTTTTCCGAATTGGTGGCTGCCCCCGAACAAAGGAGACGTTTGGCGGCGCGTCACGACATGATGAATTCTGATACCGCCAAGCCGTTATCTCCCTGGCTGACGAGGCGAAGCAATCTTTTGGCGAATGAGGAATCTGTGAGTGAAGTGAGGACTCCGGCAGTGAATGCCAGAATTTCGGCCAAGCCGAGAATGGAGACTTCAGCGGCACCAGCCCTAGTGCCACCTGTTGCAAAGGCGAAAGTCGAAAGAGCTCCAGATTTAAAAAAATCAGAATTGAAGTCTCCGATGCGGGAGGCTCCACACGAAGCTCGTCCCCAGACAAAACAATTTTCAGCACATGCCGCCGGTCTGCCATTGCCGATCACCCCAATGCATCGTCCCAAGACTTCGTGGTTTGGCAAGTTGATGGATTACTTCAGTGGAGGGCGGAATAAGAAAGTGACTTCCTACCAATATCAGGGGGGGCTGTCACTTGAGAGCGTGCGCGTGGTGCGTAATGACTTGAGCGATTCTGATGTGGATATTGTTTCCAAGAAAAACAAGGAAGCAGGATCAACTTCGCACTCTGGCACTGAGGGCAGTCAGAAGAAGGGGTGGAAGGGACTGTCTGCGCGGGTGTTTCAAAGGAACAAGAATGTTTTCGAAGGCAAGGCTCCACGCGAGGAGCAGGGCGAACTGATTTCAAAACCTTGAACAAAGTCAATGGAACGTGCCTGCATTTATCCACAAATCCGTGTTGTTGACCGAAGTGTTGGAGGCGTTGACTCCCAAGCCAAACGGTCTCTACGTCGATGGAACGGTGGGTGGAGCTGGGCACGCAGCAGCCATTCTGAAGGCGAGTTCGCCGACGGGACGGTTGTTGGGCTTCGATCGCGATGGAGAGGCGTTGGAAGCCGCGAAGGCGCGTTTGGGGGAATTTGTCGGGCGGTTTGAGTTGCGACATGCAAATTTTGCAGAGATGGGACAGTGGGTTGAGAAGGAAAGTTGCGATGGGGTGCTGCTGGATTTGGGAGTGAGTTCCCCGCAACTGGACTGGTCTGAGAGAGGGTTTAGTTTTCAGCAGGATGGGCCGTTGGACATGCGAATGGACCAGGAGCAGGGGGTGACGGCGGCGGCGGTGCTCAACCAATCGAGTGTGGAAGAGCTGGCCCGGATTTTTTGGGAATATGGCGGTGAAACTCATTCGCGCCGGGTGGCCCGGGTGATTGAGCAGGAACGACAGCAACATCCGTTCGAGAGAACGGCTCAACTGGCGGGACTGATCGAGCGAATTTCGCCGCGAGCCGGACGGAAGACGCATCCGGCAACGAAGGTGTTTCAGGCGTTGCGCATTGCAGTGAACGATGAGATTGGCTCTTTGAAGCGCGGATTGGAAAGTGCGTTGGATGTTTTGAGACCTGGCGGTCGTTTGGCCATCATCACATTCCACTCGCTGGAAGATCGGGTGGTGAAAGAATTCGGAAGGCATTGGTCGCGCGATTATGAATTTACCGGTGAGGTGGATGTGCCTGAATTGAGGCAGCCCCGCCCGGCGCGGTTAAAGAAGATCAGCGGCAAGGCGATTTTGCCTGGGGCCGATGAGCTGCGGGAAAATCCGCGGAGCAGAAGTGCTCAGCTCAGAGTTTTTGAAAAATGTTAGTTGGAATGAAATAAACCGGTTCGATTGCTGAAATCGTCGGACGATTTGGCATTCGGATGGTGATTTGATCTCATGGCACGAAACAGAAGAAACAGTGATTCGGATGCGGCCCGGCTGACCCCGGCGTTGCTGGCGTTGCTGATCTGTGCCTGTTTTGTGTCGGCGGGCGTTGGTTACGTCTGGTACAAGAATCAAACGGCCCTGCTTAGTCGCGAGATTACAAAACTTGAAGATCAGTTGAAGAACTTGCAGACGGAAAACAAGCTGCGTCGCGACAGTCTGGCGGAAAAGAGTCTTCCTGTGAATTTGATCAAACTGGTCGAAGAAAAGAATCTTGGGTTGGGGCCTCCGGCTCTATCCCAGATCGTTCGAATAAATGAAGCTCCTGTGACGCATTCATCGGTGTCCAACAGAGAGCATTCCAACGCGGTCCCACGCCTTCGAAAGGCGAATGATCGATGATTTTTGCCGCCGCTTGCGTTCGTTCGGAGGAGGAACCGAACGGCGCGAGCGGTTGGCAGATTCCATTTTAACGTTGTGAATATCCAGCATAAAAAACTACTTGTTTTAGCCTTTCTCCTGGTCACGGGATTGGGCGGGCTGGGATTTCGTTTGTATGATTTGCAGATTCTTCGGCACGAGGAATTTCGTGCTTCCGCAGAAAACAACACCCAGCGTGTGATTGTTCGGGAACCTTTACGCGGACAGATTCTGGATGTTCGTGGTAATCCTCTGGCAACGAGCATCCCGGTGAAAGTGGTTTGCGCCGATCCGACGCTCATTGGAGACAAACAGCCCATCGTTGCTCATGCTCTGGCTCCCATTTTGGAGATGAACGAGCGTAACCTTGTGGAGCGTCTGACACCGCGGATTCGTGCCGATGGCAGGACCAATCGTTACGTTGTTCTCAAGCGCAAGGTGTCACTTGATGATTGGGCCGCCGTTCGTGGCGTGATGACGAATCTGACATTCGGGGTGGATGAGTCCAAGCTGAAGAAGAAGGACGCCAATTTTTATAAATATCTTCGTCGCTCCGCCGTTTTTTCAGAAGAAGACCAGCTCCGGGTCTATTATAACAAGAATCTGGCCAGCCACGTGATTGGTTACGTGGGATTCATGTCGAAGACCAACGCCACAAAAGTAGCCAGTTTTGCCATTCCACCAAAGGGGACCAACTTCATTCCTGATGATGCCGTTGTTGGCAAAAATGGGGTCATTTCCAATCAGGTGGAAAAGGTGGAGTTTGAAACGGGACTTAATGGCATTGAATTGATGTTCAATAAGCAATTGACGGGGGCAAAGGGGTGGCGGCGGACGGAGATGGATAGTTCCAGACGCGAGTTGTTTTCCTACCGTGACCAGGATGTTCAGGCTCATAATGGCGCAAATGTGGTGCTGACAATTGATGTGGGGCTTCAGGATATTGTTGAAACAGAACTGGCGGAAGGAATGCGCAAGAACTCCCCATTAAGCATTTCGTGCATGGTGGTCAGACCGAAAACGGGGGAGATTCTTGCGATGGCTTCGCTGCCTAACTTCGATCCAAACTGTCCCGGAAAATCTCCAGTGGAATGTTTAAAAAACCGCATTATCTGTAATATTGCCGAACCAGGTTCCACATTCAAAATTGTTCCAGTTTCGGCAGCCCTCAACGAGCATGTCGTCACATTGAACACCATGTTTGACTGCGAAAATGGTGCTTTCTTCTACAACGGGAAGACGTTGCACGATCATGACCATCACCGGCTGATTTCTGTGCAGGAAATCATCAAACACTCCTCCAACATCGGCGCAGCCAAGGTTGGAATTGCCCTCGGTGCAAACATGCTTTACGAGTATATCCGGAGGTTTGGCTTTGGCAGAAAAACGGGCATTGACCTTCCAGGTGAAGTGAGCGGCATTGTGCATCCAGTGAAAAACTGGTCTGGAGTTTCACTGGCTCAAATCCCCATGGGACAGGGTGTGGCCGCGAGCCCGCTTCAAATCATGATGGCCATGTGCACCATTGCAAACAAGGGGGTTTTGATGCGCCCCATGTTGGTTGACAGACTTGTCGATCAGGATGGCAAAACGGTGTTGGTCAAGTATTCTCCCCAGCCAGTGCGCCGGGTGATCAGTGAGGAAGCTGCCCGTGAAATGGTTCAGGCGCTCAAGACCGTTCCTACAAAGGAAGGCACGGCAGAATCCGCCCACATGGATAATTTCACAGTGGCAGGAAAGACGGGAACAGCTCAGAAAAATGCGAACGGTGTGTATTTGAAAAAATACTTTGCATCGTTCATTGGTTTTCTTCCCGCAGACAACCCGGAGATTTGCATTTCTGTCATGTTGGATGAGCCGAGAACCAACGGCTACTATGGAGGTAAAGTGGCAGGCCCTGTTTTTAAGGCCATTGCCGACCGCGCAGTCAATTATTTAAACCTAAAACCGGATATCCAGCCGGAACTGGAACCCGAATCCACCAATTCAAATTCAACTTTGGCAACTATTCCTGGAATCCCGGTGGCAAGACCGAACAAGAAGGAATGAGACCAGCATAATTGAATGGAACCACGATCACTCCAATATATTTCGGATGCCTGCAAAGGGAGGCTGAGCAATGGCTCTGCCGACAGCCTGGCACGGGGAATTTCCACTGATTCACGAAAGTCAGGTCCCGGAGATGTGTTTTTTGCGATTTCTGGCGAACGTTTTGACGGCCATATTTTTGTGGCAAACGTGGCTCGAAACGGTGCGGCTGCCGTGGTGGTTCAAGCTGGGAAAATTCCTGAGACCTTTAAATCATGCCCTGTCATAGAAGTGGAGGACTCGCCCCGTTTGGCTCTGGGGCGGCTCGCGGCTCGCTATCGAATGGATTTCAAAATTCCAGTGATCGCCGTTTGTGGTTCAAATGGTAAAACAACCACCAAGGAATTGGTGGCATCCGTTTTGCGGCAAGTCGGAAGTACGCTTTGGAATGAGGGCAGTTACAATAATGATGTCGGTGTGCCGCTGACCTTGCTGCGTTTGGAGGGCAAGCACTGGGCCGCAGTGGTGGAGTCCGGGACGAATCATCCCGGGGAATTACAATCCCTGCTTGGTCTTATCAATCCAGGAATGGGACTGATCACCAACATAGGCCGGGAACATCTGGAATACTTCAAGGATTTGGAAGGGGTTGCGCGTGAAGAGGGAGCGATTGCTCAGGCTCTTCCCTCCAACGGTGTTCTTTTTGTCAATGGCGACTGCGCCTTGTCTGAATCCATCGCAAAGCAAGCCCATTGCCGCGTTGTTCGTGTGGGGCTTGGCAAGCAAAACGAGTATCAGGCGGGGCACGTGCGCTTTTTTGAAAAGGGTGTTGAATTTGAAGTGACCTGCCCGAAGACCGGGATGAACGGAACCTATCAAATCAAGCTCTTGGGCCGCCATCAGGCCGTCAACGCTCTTTTTGCCGTGGCCGTGGGAACGGAGTTGGGGTTGAGTCGCGAACAGGTTCAACGAGGGCTGGCTGAATGTGAAGCTCCAAAGATGCGTCTTCAACTGTGGAATGTTAAGGGATTCCAGATCATTGACGATTGTTATAATGCCAACACCGATTCGATGAATGCCTCCCTGGAGACACTGCGTGAGATGCCGTGTCTTGGGCGGCGGGTTGCTGTGTTGGGAGACATGGGCGAACAGGGGGAATGCAGTTTGAAAGCGCATCTGGAAATTGGCCAGCGTGTGGCCAGCGGCGGTGTGGACCAATTATTTGTAATCGGGCATTTGGCGACGCAGATCGCTGCGGCGGCCCGAGAAAAGGGAATGAGCCGTGTATCGGAATTCCCCGATGTGGAACATGCCACCAAAGAGGTGAGCAGTTTTGTCCGTCCGGGCGATCTGGTGTTGATCAAGGCCTCGCGATCCATGCGGTTGGAACGGATCAGCGAATGTTTGAAGAACGGTATGACAACCAGTGGAAAGTAACAGGCCTGTAAGAATGCTTTATTATTTAAGCCATTATCTTTTGAATCTGTCGCAACACACGGCTTATGAGACCGCGCTTTCCCCTTTGCGTATCTTTAAATACATCACATTTCGAAGTGCCGGTGCGGCAGTGACAGCCCTGTTATTAAGTTGGCTTTTGGGGCCGCGTGTCATTCGCTGGCTTAAGGAATTGAAGTTTGGTCAGAACTATGAGGACCGGGCAAATGAGGGGGGAGACTTGAAGGCGCGCATTCTTAGTAAACGGGGAGTCCCAACCATGGGTGGGCTGATGATCGTGCTGGTGCTGGACGTTTCGGCCCTGCTTTGGGCGCAGTGGAACACCTTTATACAACTGGTGCTATTGTCCGTTGTCGTAATGGGTGGCCTGGGGTTCTATGATGATTATGCAAAGATCACCCGGCAAAACAGCGATGGCGTGACATCAAGAGTCAAGCTGGTGGTGCAGGGAATTCTGGCGGTGTTTGTGGCGCTTTATTTGTGGATAATGCCTTCGACATCTCAATTGATCAGCGATGTTCTTGTTCCCTTTTACAAGCATCCCGTGGCTGTGGGAACAACCGGTGCGGTGATTGGTATTGTGTTGACAGTATTAACAATTGTTGGCAGTTCCAACGCGGTGAATTTAACGGATGGTTTGGATGGGCTGGCGATTGGATGCACAACGATCGTCTCCTTTGTGTTTCTTGTTCTGACGTATGTCGCCAGCAATGCCAAGATAGCGTCTTATTTACTCATTCCGCATGTCGATGGAGCTGGTGAACTGACTGTTTTTTGCGCAGCGATGATCGGAGCGGGTCTGGGGTTCCTATGGTTTAATTGTCATCCGGCGCAGGTGTTTATGGGAGATACCGGGTCTCTGGCATTGGGCGGTGTTTTGGGAATCATTGCAGTATTGATTCACCAACCGTTGATTTTGGTGATTGCCGGAGGGGTGTTTGTCATGGAAGCCATGTCCACCATGATCCAGACAATGTGGTTTAAGTGGACCCGATATCGATGTGGTACTGGGCAACGCGTGTTTTTGATGGCGCCGATCCATCACCATTTTGAAAAGAAGGGATGGTATGAATCCCAGGTGGTGATGCGGTTTTACATTCTTTGCATTCTATGTGCCGTGGTGGCACTTATTTGTGCGTTGAAAATCAGGTGATTTAAGAGGATAAAAAGACGTGAAAAACGCTTGTAAAAAAGCTATATTAGTGCGCTGGAACGATTTTGGCAGATCGTTTCCTGCTTGCGCGCGTGGCACTTCGTTGTTACAAGCGAATCACGAAACGGTAATACCAACGTTTCAAAAAGAACAAATTTGTGTCTCGCCAGCCTGTTTGAGAGTTCAGTTCTACTCTGAAAACAGGAATGGCGGGGCTTTCTATTTTTTAATGATGAATTTGCTTCGGGGTTTTTTGAGGGAAAACCCCGGCGCAACAAACAGACAAACAACCTCAAAAGACTAACTGCTCTTGCACGTTTATTAACATGAATACTCCGAGTCCACTTGTTCCCCAGGGAACAATGCCTACAGGTGGCAAATCCACCATTCGCATCGCTGTTTTAACAATTCTTCTGGTCCACGTCGCCCTGATTGGCGGCATGCTGATTCAAGGATGCAGCAAGGATGCATCCAAAAACCCTGCCGAAGAGCAATCCTCCGTTCCTTCCATGGGTGGTTCCAATAGCGAACCTCAGCCAGCGTATCCAGCCGAAACGAATGCTTCTGCTCCGATGGATACCAATGCTTCCAACGCGGCAATTCCGGCACTGACGACCACCTCAAGTGTTCCTCCATTCAATCCAGCCACAGCTTCCAACGCATCGGCGCAGCCTGTGACCGCCCCCTCAATTCCAGCCGCTCCTGCGGAGCCTGCATCTCTCGCTCCATCTGCGACTGGTTCAACAACCGAATACTCCGTGGTTTCTGGTGACAAGCTTTCCAGCATTGCCAAGAAACACGGTGTTTCTCTCAAGGCTCTCGAAGCTGCCAATCCTGGCGTTGATTCAAGAAAATTGAAAGTGGGTCAGAAGCTCCAGATTCCTGCTCCTACAACGGGTGGAGCCTCTACTGAATCTGCTTCTGCTGGGACTGCCAGCTCTGCTATTGCTGAGACAACCACTTATACAGTCAAGCAGGGTGATGTCCTTGCTCGTATTGCCAAGACTCATGGCACAACATCCAAGGCAATCATGGCTTTGAATCACTTGAAGTCTTCCAATATTCGTGTGGGCCAGAAGTTGAAGATGCCAGCTCCAAAGGCGGCTGCTGAAGCCAGTGCTCACGGAACAAACAATTAACCATGGTTTGATTCCTCTTTTACGGGCGCGTCAGGTATTCCCTCCGCCTGACGCGCCTAGTTTCAGCCGTGACAAAACGGCCGTCAACGAGTCCGAGTTAGTGCAGTTTGATTTGTGGGAGGAATTTCTCACTCCTAACAAAAGAGCAATCGGGATCCCCAAATGAAAAAGGTCACCACCACATTTGTTTGCTGCGTTTGTGCGCTGTTGGGGCTGGGAATTGTAATGCTCTACAGTTCCAGCACGACGGAGGTTGGTACCAAATATTTGACTCAGCAGCTTGTTGCCTGTCTCATCGGGCTTGCTCTTTGTGTTGTGATAGCCCTGAACGATTATCGCAATTTAAAAAAATACTCCTTTGGCTTTCTTGTATTCTCCGTTTTTTGTCTGATATTGGTGTTTGTTCCCGGTATCGGAATCCGGGCCGGTGGAGCTCATCGGTGGCTGGGGCATGGCGTCATGCGATTTCAGCCTTCGGAAATTGCAAAATTTGCTCTGATCATTTTTCTGGCTCACTACTGTGAGCACTACCAAAGGCAGATGTCCACATTCCGTCGTGGTCTGGTAATACCAGTGGCAATCATGGCAGTGGTTGTCGGGGGGATATTCGTTGAACCGGACCGCGGTTATGCAATTCTGTTAACGGCTGTGTGCGGATGCATGTTGGTGATTGCTGGTGTGAAATTGTGGTATGTGATTCCTCCCGGTATTTGTGCTGTGGCGCTTTTAGGATATTCGTTGCTTCACGATCCGATGCGTGCCAAGCGCATTTTAGCCTGGCTCCATCCCGAGGAGAATCGTTCTGGCGTTGGCTTCCAGGCGTATCAGGCGATGATTGCTTTGGGCTCAGGTGGATGGACGGGATTGGGGCTTGGAAATGGAAGGCAGAAGCTCGGCTTTGTTCCAGAGCATCACACGGATTTTATTTTTTCAATTATTGGTGAGGAGCTGGGACTTGTGACGACGGTTGCCGTGCTGGTGACCTTCATTATTTTGATTTTGTGTGCTGTGATCATTTCTTGCAGGGCTCGAGATACTTTTGGAATGCTGATCGGGGCTGGAGTCACTTTTCTCATCGGTTTTCAAGCTTTTGTAAACATGGGAGTTGTGACGAGCACATTGCCGAATAAGGGGATGCCTCTGCCATTCATCAGTTATGGGTGTTCAAACCTCATCATGATGTTGGTTGGAGTGGGGTTGCTTTTGAGTATTTCACGTTTTGCGGTTGAACCGAAAACAGTGGAAGGCACGCCTGTTGGCATGGACTCTCCAGAATTGGCCGATGTCTGATTTTTCTTTAAACGTAAATGGGGGTGCCCGACATGTCGCCATCGCTTGCGGTGGCACAGGTGGACACTTGTTTCCCGGAATGGCAGTGGGAGAACAATTACTCCTGCGCGATTGTAATGTAACGCTTTTGATTTCCCCAAAGGAAGTGGATCAACAAGCCGTCAAATCCGCGTCAGGGATGGGGGTGGAAACGCTGCCCGCTGTTGCTTTGACAAAGGGTGGGTATCTCGGATTCTTTGTCGGATTCTGGAAGTCATGGCGTCGCGCCCGCGGGTTGTTCAAAAAGGCAAGGCCGGATGCGGTGCTTGCCATGGGCGGTTTTACAAGTGCTCCGCCAGTCCTGGCTGGTAAAATGATGGGGGCAAAGGTTTTTCTTCACGACTCCAACAGTGTTCCCGGACGCGCGAATCGGTGGCTTGCCCGTTTTGCCGATCAAGCATTCATTTATTTTCCACAAGCAGCCAATCGATGGCATGGATGCAAGGCGGAGGCGATTGGGATGCCTGTGCGCTCCTGTTTTTTGGAACCGGTCGATCCAGAGGCGGCTCGGATGTCCTTGGGCCTTGATCCGAAAATCCCGGTCGTTCTTGTGATGGGAGGAAGCCAGGGAGCAGCGAAGATTAACGAGATGATTATCGCGGCTCTCCCTTTGCTGACAAAGGGAAAATTCCAGATTTTACATTTGACAGGGGCAACGGATTTTGAAAAGACGCGTGCGGCGTATGCGACGTCTCCGGTAAAAGCCGTTGTGAAACCGTTTCTGAGTGAGATGAACTTGGCAATGGGAGCTGCGGATGTGGCGGTGAGCCGTGCCGGGGCGTCTTCCTCTGCGGAGTTGGCCGCAATGCGTTTGCCCTCCATTTTAATCCCCTATCCGGCGGCGGCGGACAATCATCAGTTTGAAAATGCCAAGGCGTTTTTTGAGAGTGGAGCCGCGTGGATGATTGAGCAACGGGAAGCGACGCCGAAGCGTTTGGCGGAAATGATTTTGGATTTGGCACAAAACCAGGAGGCTCGCAGCGCGATGCGTGATTCGCTTGGCAAATGGCATGATCCCAAGGCGGCGGAATTGATAGCGGATCGAATTTGCAAGGCGATGGAAACGGGGGCGTCGCATGTCTGACTTGCCCTTGAAAAAGAGTGAAGTTGCCGCAGAACTTTCTGACCTCCTTTCTGCGGGTTCTACAATTTGTCAAGATGAACCGATGGCACATCGCACGACGTTGCGTGTGGGTGGCCCTGCGGATGTCTTTGTGGAGCCGGCAGACGAAAAGGATTTGGCGGAAACCATTCGCTTTTGTGGCAAGGCAAGGATTCCCCATTTCATTCTGGGGCGTGGTTCAAATCTCCTGGTTCGCGATGGTGGCATTCGTGGCGTGGTCATCTGTCTGGCAAAGGATTTTTTTTCTCGCATTCAAGTGGATGGTGTTAAGATAACCTGCGGAGTCGGAGCCCGCCTGAAAAATGTGGCCAACGAAGCACGTCGGCATGGTGTGGGCGGATTCGAATTTCTTGAGGGAATTCCGGGTGGAGTGGGCGGGGCTCTGCGGATGAATGCGGGCGCCATGGGAGGGGCTGTTTTTGATTTGGTATTGACTGTCCGATTTATGGACGAGACGGGCGCGGTGTTTGAACGTGAGAAGGCGTTTTTAGAGCCGCATTACCGTTCCTGCGATTTTTTAAAGAGCCGCATTGCATTGAGTGCGGTTTTGACGGGCAATGTGGCGCGAACGGACGAGATTGCCGCGCGAATGAAGGAGTTCAGCCTGAAGCGCTGGGAGCATCAACCAAAGGAGCCGAGCGCCGGTTGCACTTTTAAGAATCCTGCCACGTGTCCGGCTGGGAAGCTGATCGACCAACTGGGCATGAAGGGGGCGAGGGTGGGAGGCGCTCTGGTTTCGCCGATTCATGGCAATTTCATTGTCAATGACGGTGGGGCGACAGCACGAGATATTTTGAATTTGATCGAACAAATCCGCCAGCGGGCCAGGACGGAGGCGGATATCCAACTGGAAACAGAAGTGGAGATTGTTGGAGAAGATTAATGAATCATCCATGCCCGTCCCTCCTGGCAGGCGTGGCCAAGTAATTTAAGTGTTGTGAGTGACAAAAAACTGCATGTAGTTGTGATGTTGGGCGGCCCCTCGGCTGAGCGTGAAATATCGTTGCGTTCGGGTGCGGCTGCGGTGAAGGCATTAAAATCATTGGGGCATCAAGTTAGCGAAGTGGATCCTCAAAAGCCGGGTTGGAAGCTGCCCCCCAAGGTGGATGTCGTGTTTTTGGCATTGCACGGGACTTATGGAGAAGACGGCACAGTCCAAAAGGAATTGGAAGCATTGAAGGTTCCCTTCACGGGATGCGATTCTGAAGCAAGCCGGATAGCTTTTGACAAGATTTTGACAAAGGAATGTTGCACAAAAGCCCATGTCCCCAACGCACGGTATCAGGTCATTACATCGCATCTGGCTCATTGGCCGCGCGGATGGAATCCCCCTGTCATTTTAAAGCCTGTGTGTCAGGGCTCAAGTGTCGGACTGCAAATTGTGGAGCGGATTCAGGATTTCAGCTCTTCACTTACAGAGTCATTTCGCTATGACAAGCGCGTGCTGATGGAGGAGAAGATTGAAGGCCGGGAAACAACAGTTGGAATTCTTGGTGACGAGGCCTTGCCTGTGGTGGAAATTCAGGTTAAAAAAGGCATGAACGATTACGGCAACAAATACACGGCGGGAGCCGCTGATCATTTTTGCCCGGCGGACTTTGATGCGGCCACCACAAAACGGATTCAGGATGCGGCGTTGGGTGCGTTTCGTGCGATTGGCGGACGGGACTATGCACGCGTCGATGTGATGGTCAAGGCGAACGGAGATCCCGTGGTCCTTGAAGTCAATACGTTGCCGGGGATGACTGAGTTGAGCCTGTTGCCGATGGCTGCTGCCGCTGCGGGCTTGAATTTTGCCCAGCTCTGCCAGCGCATGGTGGATCTGGCTTTGAAACGTTAATAACGGATGTTTTTCAATTCCAAAAAAAATAAACGCCGGACAATCGAGCATGAAGAATTGCTCGATGTGAAATTGCGTGTCGGCCCGATGCGAGCGGGCCGGCTGCGGATCCTTGGCGCGGGGCTGAGTGTTATCTTGCTGCTAGCTGGGGTGGTGCTGCTCCTCTGGCTTGGCGGTGGTTATTTCATGGATCGTTTTATTTATAAAAACGATGCCTTTGCGATCAGCCAAATTCAGGTTGATACGGACGGAATTATTTCCTCTGATGCCATTTGTGGCTGGTCCGGTGTCAAGGTGGGGAATAACCTGCTTGCGCTGGATCTGATGAAGGTCAAACGGGATTTGGAATCTCAACCCTGCATTCAATTTGTAGCCGTGGAACGGATTTTGCCAAAGACGTTAAAAATCCGTGTGGTGGAACGCGAACCTGTTGCACAGACTGCCGTCATGCAACCCAGCTCGGGCGGTTTTGAGAAGATCGTGTATCTGTTTGATGAAGCGGGCTATACGATGAAACCGCTTGATCCAAGCCTTCTCACACAATCGTCATCCGCTTCATTTACGGATGGACTTCCGATGTTGCTGGGGGTTCAGGCCAGTGAACTCCAACCGGGAGTTCGGGTGGATTCCCCCCAGATTCTTGGCGCCTTGACGCTGCTGGTGGAGTTTGACCGTTCTCTCATGTCTGGGCTGGCGTCAATAGACCGCATAAACGTGAGCTCGCCGGAGATTTTGCAGGTGACAACGAGTCAGGGGGCGGAGATTACTTTTTCACTGGATCATTTTGACGTGCAATTGCGCCGATGGCGGTTAATATACGATCAATACCAAAAATGGGGAAAGGCGATTGCTTTTCTGGACCTTTCAATTTCAAACAATCTTCCATTGCGGTGGGTGGCTGCCAACACAGTTCAGCCCATGCCGCCAAAAGTCAAACCTCCACGCATCAAAAAGAAAAATGTTTGACACATCCAACATCATTGTCGGCCTTGAAATGGGCACCTCAAAGGTTTGCGCCATGGTGGGCGAAGTGAATGCCTCTGGCGTTCTCAACATCATCGGAATCGGTCAGTCCCGTTCCAGCGGCGTGCGCAAAGGCGAAATCGCCGATGCAAACCTCGCGGAGGAGGACGTTCGCCGGGCGATAGCGGAAGCGGAGGAAATGGCCAATGTGGAAATTCGAGGCGTCTTTCTGGGGGTTACAGGAAACCACATTCGCGGGTTCAACAACCACGGGGTTCATCCTGTTGTTTCAGCCGATCGCGAGATCACAGAGGAAGATGTTCAAGATGTGTTGAAAAACGCTAAGGCCATCAATCTGCCGCAGGAGAACAGCGTCATTCACGCCATTCGCCAGCATTTTCAGGTGGACAGCCAGCGGGGAATCATCAATCCCGTGGGAATGTTTGGTGCCCGCATTGAGGTGGATGTGCACGTGGTTCATGGAAACAACAACCGGCTCAAGAGCGCGATTCGCGTGGTTAGAAATCTGCAATTGGAGGTTGAAGAAATTGTATTCAACGGTCTGGCCTCCGCGCTGGCCCTGTTGTCAAACGAGCAGAAGGAGCTGGGGTCTCTCGTGATCGATATTGGGGGTGGCACGACGGAATATTGCGTTTACTCGGAGGGGATCATCAAGCACACCGGTGTTTTGGCGGTGGGGGGCGATCATGTTTCCAACGACCTTGCATTTGGTCTGAAAATTCCTCTGCGCCGCGCAGAAAAGCTCAAGATGGAATATGGCTCTGCCATTGTGGAAGAAGCCTGCCACGGCCAGACAGTCAGCCTGGAGAGTGAAGTCGGGCTGGCTCCAAAGCCAATCAATCTGGAGCATTTGCGACAGATCATGTCAGTTCGAATCCAGGAGATTTTTGAGCTGATCGAAGAAGAGCTTTCACAATTGGGATTGCTGGACAACCTGCGGGCCGGAGTGTTTATCTGTGGTGGCGGCGCCCGCATTCCTCATATTCAAGATCTGGCTCAAAGCGTCTTCCAGTTACCCGCCTTTATTGGACGCACCAATTCCATTAGTGGTCTCAAGGCGGCTCTTGACCAGCCAGAATTTGCAACAAGCATCGGCTTGGTTAAGTTCGGTTCCTTCCAACAGAAACGCAGGGCAAGCGGTGGTTTGACGGACGGTCTTAAAAAAACATTTGCCGGTTTGTTCCGGTCCTAATTTTTCCCCCCTTCACAATGACAACTCCAGATACTCCCAGAGCGGATGCACAGTCCGAGGTGAAGAAAAAAATCAGCATCAAGATTTTTGGTGTCGGTGGTGGTGGTTGCAATGCCGCGAGTTTTGCCGCCCAAAGTGATTTGCGCGATGGACAATTCTGGGGGATTAACACGGATTCACAGGCGCTGGAATTATGCGCTCTGGAAAACAAGGTCATTCTTGGAGCAAAACGCACCCGCGGCTTGGGGTGTGGTGGCGATCCAGAGTTGGGGCGGGCCGTCGCAATTGACGACGAGGAGAAGCTCAGGGGGCTTTGTGGCGGGGCGGATTTGATTGTGATTCTCGCTGGCATGGGAGGGGGGACAGGAACCGGGGCAAGCCCGGTTTTGGCCCGGATCGCAAAGGAAAGCGGGGCTTTGGTCCTATCCATTGTGACACTGCCATTTGAATTTGAAGGTGGACGGCGGCAGCGGCAGGCACAATTGGGGCTTCAACTTTTGAAGTCTGAAGCCGATGCGGTGATTTGCCTTCCTAACGAACGGCTCCAGAAACTCATTGGTGAAAAAACCAGCGTTTTGGACGCATTCAAGACCAGTAACGCTCTTCTAGCCCAGGGCATTCGTGGCATCTGGCGGTTATTGACGTGCGTCGGGCTGATCAATGTTGATTTTGCGGATCTTTGCTCTGTGACTCGTGGCAAGCATGCTGAGAGTGCTTTTGCTTATGCTGAGGCTGCGGGCGAACAGAAGGTGGATCAAGTGTTGGAACACTTGTTCAGCCATCCGCTTTTGGATGGGGGACAGGTTCTCAATGAATCGGGCGCCGTGTTGGTGAGCATTGTCGGAGGTCCTGATTTGACCATGGCCGAGGTCAATCGTTTGATGGCGCAATTAAACCGAAACTGTGAAAATGCCCATCTGATCCTTGGCGCGGGGATTGATCCTGAATACACGGGGCGTCTGTCGGTGACATTGATTGCTTCCAGGCTGGACCATTCCGCCAGACAGGAGCATGAGCCGGTAGTGGCGACTCCTGAGCCCATTGACAAGCCAGCCGAGCCACCTGTGAGTGAAGAGGCTTCCGTTTCATCACAATTTTTGGATACGCAAAGCACTTTGCATCCGCCTTCCCGTTTTGTTCCTCCGCCTCCCACCATCACACCAGAGGAGAAAACTCGGGTGTTGAATCGCGCTCATTCCAGAAAGAAAAACTCTCGTTTTCAGAAGGAACTTCCTCTGGAGGTTGTATCAAAGGGACGTTTTGACAAAAGTGAGCCGACTATTCGAGATGGCGAAGATCTGGATGTTCCCACATACATACGCCTGGGCACAAAGTTGAATTAGTTCGGAGTGACCGCCATAAGAAATAGCTGAAATGGCAGGAGAAGGCATGTGTCGAGGCCGAGCTGTAGTCATCATTTCTGAAAATCATCCATGGCGATCACGCCAGCTAAAGCGTTTGTTATTATTTCCTTGCAGAGTTTTAAGTGACTTCATTTTATCAGGATTTAAAAATAATCGATAATTTGGGCCGGGTAAAAAACGAACAAAATTGTAGTTAAAGTCATTTTTTTTCTGAACTGATTTCAATGTGGGGTGTCTGACTAGTATGCTCAGAAAGAGTGTTTCTCTGGAGAAAGGACGGCGGCGCGGTTTGAAAACTGCTGGGGATTTGTCCTCAAAGCGTCAATCTGTTGCGAGAAATTCGCGTCTTAACTTTTCCACAAGATTGGTTAAAACGAGTTCCCATCGGAAGAGAACCACTGAATTACCTCCTCCCAAGACATTAAAAAATCGGTCTCATGTCATCCTGCCAAAACAGGAGATTCCCATCATATCAGTTCCAGTGCCAGCGGCTCCTGTAGCGCCTTCTGAGGAGACTGTGCTTGCAGAAAAAATCAAGGAACTGGTCACACTGGCTCACGACCAGGGATTTTTGACCTACGACGATGTCAATGAAGCGCTTCCCGACGAAATGGTTACACCGGAAGTGCTGGATCAGGTTTACTGCAAACTTCGGGGCTTTGATATTGAGGTGACTGAGAGTCCTAGTGACGCATCAAAAGAATCGGAAACGGATGCGGAAGAGGAAGAAGTGGATCACCTGAATGTTCTGGATGATCCAGTGCAGATGTATTTGCGCCAGATGGGGAAGGTTCCATTACTGACCCGCGAACAGGAAGTTGCCATCTGCCGAAGAATCGAAGAAAACGAGTCTGCGGCGCGATCGATTCTTTACAGTTTTGGTTTCACGGCCAAGGAACATCTGGCTCTGGCTGAAAAACTTTTGGCTGATCCACCGAGGGAACGTTTTGATCGTGTGGTGGTCGATAACAAGGTGGAAAATCGTGATGCCTATCTGATCGAGCTGCGTCGTTTGGCGCGCCGTGTTGCAAAGCTCGATGCTGAGATCGACGCTCTTTATGCAAAAATGTCATGTTCTTCGAGCAAAACAACGCATGACAAGCTCAAACTCCAGATTCAGAAACTGGAGAAATCCGTTCGAAATCTGTATCCGAAGTTTTGCTACAAGCCAAAGGTGATCGAGGAAATCATCATTGTTGCAGATAATATCCGGGACCGCCTGCGAGCCTCTCTTCACACGTTGGCTGAATTGGAGCAGCGCCCAAAGGGAACGGCTGTGAATGAGGCGGTTGCCATCGAACGCAAGAAGATTTCTGCCCTTGAAACGCTTTTGCGTATGCCATGTGAACCGTTCCTGGCGGCTCATGCGGAATTGAAAAAGGCAGTGACTCGTTCTGATGATGCGAAAAGTGAGATGGCGGCAGCGAATCTGCGTCTGGTCATCTCTGTTGCTAAGAAACACACCAATCGCGGGCTTTCCTTTTTGGATCTCATTCAGGAAGGCAACATGGGGTTGATGAAGGGGGTTGAGAAGTTTGAGTATCGTCGCGGATACAAGTTTTCAACGTATGCCATCTGGTGGATTCGTCAGGCAATCACGCGTGCTGTTGCGGATCAAGCGCGGACGGTTCGTATCCCCGTCCACATGATTGAGATCATCAACAAGATCATGCGTGTTCAGAAGCGTCTCATGCAAGAGTTGGGACGAGAACCTGAACCGGAAGAAATCGCCGATGAGTTGGACATGCCAGTCTCCCGCGTGAGGGCGATTCTTAAGATGGCTCAGCAGTCGATCTCTCTTCAAGCCCCGGTTGGAGATAGCGAAGATGCCAGCGTGGGTGATTTCATTGAGGACAAGCAGGCTGAAAACCCAATGGATGCCACAAGCTTTAGTTTGTTGAAGGAGAGTTTGGGGAGTGTTCTATCAACGTTGACCGAACGGGAGCGCAAGATTGTTGAAATGCGCTTTGGCTTGCTTGATGGATCGGAGCATACCCTTGAAGAAATTGGCCGCCAATATAATGTGACACGCGAACGCATCCGGCAGATTGAGGCCAAAGCGTTGCGAAAGATGCGTCATCCGACGCGGTTGCGTCATTTGAGAGGTTTCCTTGAAGGTGCCATTGGTAATTAGTGTCCTAAAAACCGCATAGAACGCGGCAATGAATTCAACGCGTGAAGACATGGGAATTGCATCTCAGCAATTCCTGGGAGTTGCCCATTAACTGGATGGTAGTAATCAGGCTTGTGTTATGAGTCTGTCGCTGTCCATTTCAAAATTGGAACCATCAATGGCGAGTGGTATTCTGCCTTTACCTCAATTCAAGGCACAGAGCACTGCATCCTCCCTTTCAGCTTCTGGCGTTTCAGTTACGAGTGGATCGGCTGTTGTGGCAACACTTGCGGAAGCAACACCACTGGCGACCGTTGATTCTATGACTGCGTTGATAGGAAATTGGATCACTTTCAAAACGACGGTAGGAACGTCAGCATCAGTGACTGTCATCAAGGGTGGGGAAGAGACACTTGGGGCAGATTCTTCTATCACCACGAGCATGGGACTAAGCGTTAAAGCCTGATGAAATGAATGTCTGGAAAAACTTGGCCGGATTTTCTCTGTTTTTCAGGGGAATTTAGGGCTTCAAAATTGAAAACTTATTCACAACCCCAGAGGGATTCCTGACTAAGACACTAAAGATTGAAAAACAGGGCCTTTTACGCCTCTTTTTTCGTTTGTGACAATTCTATTACTAGGGCATGAGATGTTCTGAACCCCCAGCATATTGTGGTTATGGGAGTAACTTCCCCTTTACAACAATTTCAAAACATTGTCTTCTCTCCGCTGCATGTATTTGAAGAATTTGACGATTCTCGGATTCAAGTCGTTTGCTGACAAAACGACGCTCAATTTCCAGCCCGGTGTCACGGCAATTGTGGGGCCGAACGGGTGTGGAAAGTCCAACGTTTCGGACTCGATTCGTTGGGTGTTGGGCGAACAATCCGCCAAGGCGTTACGCGGTGGCGAAATGTCAGACGTGATTTTTAATGGGGCCGATTCCCGCAAGCCGTTGGGAATGGCCGAAGTGTCGTTGACGATTGGAGGCGTGGATGAGGATCATTTGAAGGCGGCGGGTGTCGAGGTGGCTTATAACGAGGTGACCCTGACCCGGCGTGTATTCCGCGATGGGGGAAGTGAGTATTTCATCAACAAGACTCCATGCCGCTTAAAGGATGTGCAGCAGCTTTTCATGGGGACAGGCGTGGGACGGACCAGTTATAGCATCATGGCCCAGGGAAACATCACCCAGATTCTTTCCAGTCGTCCAGAAGATCGTCGATTGATTTTTGAAGAAGCCGCCGGAATTACGAAGTTCAAGGTTCAAAAGAAAGAGGCGTTGCGGAAGCTCGAATACACGGAGCAAAACCTGTTGCGCGTTGCGGATTTGATTCGGGAAGTCAAACGTCAGATCGGTTCGTTGCAACGTCAGGCCGGAAAGGCGCGTCGCTACAAGCAAATCATGGTTGAGCTGCAGCACTTGGATACCCAATTGGCTCGGCATCAATTCGACGTTTTGCAGGAGGAAATCAAGACCCGACAGACGCAGGCTGAACGGTTGAAGACGGACATGGAAGTGGCTTCCGAAAGCGTTTTGCGTGGTGAAAACGAGATCGGACAATTACGCGAGCGACTGACTGAGCTGGAGCAGAAGATCAGCCTGACCAAACAAAAAAGCCTGGAATTACGAAGTCAGGAAGAGCATCACGACAGCCGTATCCATTTCAATCAGGAGCGTTTGAAAGAGTTGGAAGCTCAAAACGGGCGCGCCACCGCAGAGATCGCCCAAGCCGAAGAACGCAAGATTGCCGCCGAACAGGAATTATCCCAGGTGGTGGACCGGTTGAGCGCTTCAACGACAAAACTCAAGGAGCAGCAACTGGACTTGGAGACGAAGCGGGCGGCTCTGCAAGCGGTGGAAAACGATTTGCGGAACCGCCAGGAAGTTCTGCGTCAGAAGCAGGCGGATGCATTTTCAGCGGCTCAACAATTGAGCCGCGCTCGCAACGAGATCAACGCTTTGGATTTGCAGAAGGAAGGCAACGCGGCGCGGTTGGAGAAGCTTTCCGCTGAGAAAGTTCAGCTTGAGGAAGAGCGCTTGCGCTCAGAACAACGGCTTCAACAGTATCAAACCAGTGTGGCCGCCGAAATCCAGAGTGCCCAGGCGCGTCGTGGAACCGTTGAAGAGCGTCAGGCCCGGCTGAAGGAAATTCAGGTTCAACTGAACTCCACAACACAAGAACTGGATCAATACCTTCGCCAGCAGGCCGAAAAACGTTCCCGTTTAAACGTTCTCGAGCAATTACAGTCCGAGCACGAAGGATTTGATTCCGGTGCGTTGAATGTGTTGAAGACGGCGCAGAATGTTTTGGGGTCATTGTCGGACAAGATCAAGGTGACTGACCAGCATGTTTCTGCGATCGAAACCGCATTGGGCATCAATTTGCAATTGATTCTGACCGAACAACCCGAATCGGCTCAGAAGATTTTGGAAGATTTGCGGAACAACAAGCGGGGGCGTGTCAGCATCGCAGCGTTGAGTTTGTCAAGCATGGCTCAGACACCCAATGATGAACTGAACCGTTATTTGGCTGCTGCGGGGAATGGCGCGGTGGCTGCGATGAGTGTGGTGGAGGCCGAACCGGCTGTGCAACCTCTGTTGCAACAGTTGCTGGGCAGCACCGTGATTATTTCTGATTTGGCGGCTGCCAGTGCCGCATGGAAACAAGCAAATGGAGCGCTGAATTTTGTCACTCCGACTGGTGAATACCTTAGTCGTCACGGCGTGTTCACCGGCGGCGTCAGTGGGAACAACTCAGGCAAATCAACGTCCATTCTTGCCCGGAAAAATCAGATTGCAGAATTGCAAAAGACGGCAGCGGGGCTCCAGGAGCAGATCAATGAATTAAGCCGTCGGAAGGGTGCCCTCCTGAGTGAGCAAACTGAGCTTCAATCCAGTCTCCAGGAAGCTCAAACCCAGTTGCGTTCCCAAGAAGTGGCGATTGCCACGCATCAGGGCGAATTTAACGCACTGCAAAATGCCATGCGTGTTTTGCATCAGAAGATCGAAACCGTTGTTTTTGAGATTTCAAACCTCAGCGCGCAGGAGCAGGAAGGACTGAAGAAACGCGAGGCATTGAGTGCCCGGACAGGCGAGTTTGAAAACCGCGAGCGGGAATTGCAGGCCAGTGTGAGTGAATTGACGGCTTCGCTGGACGGTCTGCGCCAGCAACGCGAAACAGCAAACGCGCAATTGACAGAGACAAAGGTCAGTCTGGCTACGGAGCAGCAACTGCTCGCTTCTCTGCAAAATCAGCAGCGTCCGCTTCAGCAGCGTATTGAAGAGTTGACAAATCTGGCTGCTCAAAAGCGGAACGAGATAGGCTCGTTCATTGGGCGCAAAGGCGAATTGGAATCGGAAATTGCCCAATCCCATCAAAAGATAGAGTCACTTCAACACGAACGCGAGCAGGTCAATGTTCTGGCAACGGAATTGGAATCCCAAAAGAACGTTCAGGCCAAGCAAGTGGCGGATGTTGATGAATCATTGCGGGATACGCGTCAGCGTTTGACATCAAGCCAGCAGCAGCGGGGTACGTTGGAAGTGGAACTGGCTCAGCGCAACATGTCTGTCGATAATTTGCGGACACGGATGCGCGAGAAATACCAGGTGAATCTGGACGATATTCGTAGCGAGTGCATCACCATTACCATTGCAGATGAAGGTCCGGCCAAGGTGCAAACGTTGACCCCGGAAGAGATGGCCGCAGCCGGAGCCGCAACAGATTGGAATGCCATTACGGAACAGGTGACAGCCCTTCAAAAGCGCATTGATGAAATGGGGCCAGTCAACCTCGTGGCCATTGAGGAATACGAGGAGACGGAGCAGCGGCATGATTTTCTTTCAAAACAAAACGACGATCTGGTTCAGGCCAAGGCTCAACTGCTTGAAGTGATCAACCGCATCAATACTCAGACACAGCAGATGTTCACCGAGACCTTTGAAAAGGTAAGGACGAATTTCCGTGAGATGTTTGTGGAAATTTTTGGGGGTGGCAAAGCGGATTTGGTTTTGATGAATGAGGGCGATGTTTTGGAGAGCGGCATCGATATTCTGGCCCGCCCGCCCGGCAAGCAACTGCAGAGCATTTCCCTGATGTCAGGGGGTGAACAGACCATGACGGCTGTTGCGCTTTTGTTCTCGATTTATCAGGTCAAGCCCAGCCCGTTCTGCGTGTTGGACGAGTTGGATGCTCCGTTGGACGAATCGAACATCAACCGTTTTCTGAAAGTGCTCAAGCGCTTCCTCGTGCAATCGCAGTTCATCATGATTACGCACAACAAGAGGACGATTGCCATCGCGGATGTTCTCTACGGTGTGACGATGCAGGAGCACGGAGTGAGTAAAATCGTGGGGGTCAAATTCCACAAGACAGACGCCTCGCAGCAGGACCTCCCGAACATGCACAATCCACAGTTGGGTATTCAGGTCAAGGATGAGGACAATCCCGCCAAACATCCCCAGGAAGCAAACATGGGGATGAACTGACGGTTTATTTGGAGTTCAAACCAAAGGCGTAAAGCCACTCCATTGTTGACACGTAGAGCACCCCATTTGCCGCAACAGGAGTTGCGCTGATGGGGAGGCCAAAGTCGACATTGGCGAGAAGTTTTTTTTCACGACTGGCTTCGAACACCCAAAAGTCACCTCGCCGCGAACCAACGAAGACATGTCCGTCGGCAACGAGCGTGGATCCCCAGAAATCGCCTTTCCCTTCATGCGTCCAGCAGATTTTCCCGTTTGAGGCGTCGATGCAATAAATCTTCCGGCTGCAATCGGCGACAAAGACCAGCCCATTGTAGACAGCAGGCGTGCAAATACAGTGTTGTCCAAGTGGTGTTTTCCAAAGAAGCGCACTGGATGTCACATCACCTTCTCCTTTGACATCAATGCACTGAAGCCAGGATTCATTTTTCCCCCACCATAAGTCACCGCCAACTGTCACGTAGAGTCGGCCTTGATTGAAGACGGGAGTGCTCTTGACGTTACTTGGGCTGATTTTTCGGTTGCTATTAAACTGGTGGACATTTGTTTTGGGGCCCGTGGGGTCGCAGTCGAATTGCCAGACCTTTTTCAACTTGGCCACTTCGCCTGTCGGTGGAGCTGTTTTCAGTGGCTCGAAACCGTAGATGATCCCGTCTCCACCTGCGAAAAAAATCCGAGGTTTCCCATCCACAGGACCAAGCGTTGGGGGAGCCCATGTACAATGGAAAATGCGCGGACCGATGTGTTCGTCATCCTGGGCGAGAAGCCGGCCTGTGGTTTTGTCCAATACAATCAAGCTTGGTGCATTGGGAGCTTCGATCTTCTTGTGGGTGTCGTCCACGCCGTTACATGTGTTGAGGTAGAGAAATGGGCCATCAATGAGAATGGATGCGTAAGCCTGATCGTGCTGACGAACGCCACATTCCTTGATGACGTTAAAAAGCCAGAGGATATCGGCATCGGCTTTACCGGGGGCGATGGCAGGGCTTCCGGCTGGAACGCAGTGGATGGCTTCATTTGTGTAGGGACCTTTGTTCTCGTTTGCCATGCCATTGACATTGAGACATGTGACTTCGCCTCGATTGCTTAACAAGTAAGCGCGGTCTCCCTCAACAGTTGGAGGGGAACAGATTCCTGCTTTTGGCCAATCCCAAAAAATGCTGTTGGTGATTTTGGGTTCCACCAGTTGCCAGAGAAAAGAGCCGTCCTTTTCGTTAAAACAGTAAAGCACGCTTCGGTCTCCGTCGTGGCGGGGATCGCGTCGTTCCTCGTTATTGGTTCCAATGAAGACTTTTCCATCGGCGATGACGGCGGTGGCGTGGCTTTCACTTCCGAGTTTGGCCTTCCACTTGAGATTCACCCCGGTTGTAGGATCGAATTGGACCGGTAGGTTCTTTTCATCTGACACCATGTTGCGTGTATGAAATTGTCCCCACTGCGGCTGATCAGCAGCCAGCAGGGGATCAATTGAGGACAACAGCACAAGAGCAAAAATTACGTGTCTCATTTTGAAAAGCGATTTGCGGTGTTTATAATGCCGTTATTAGGGCACAGACAGACCTTGTTCGCAAGCTGCCATTAAGCTTTTTCTGTCAAAGACTGAACAAAGCGGCTTGCAGAATGATCCAAGGCTTGCTTTCTAAAATTGAGAAGGTGAAGAATAGAATGAAATTTTGGTTTTATGGCATTGATCATGGAAATGCGGGATGAACAAGGGAAGCAGCAGCCTGGACAACAGACGTGTTGCGGGGTGCGGAGTTTTTGGGAGTGGCTTAAGAAGACTGTAGTGGTGACACGGGGAATGCGTCTCTTTTTGAAATGGGCTTCGGTGGTTTATGTGGCCGGATTGGTGCTGCTACTGGCATATTTGGACAGATATGGTGGAAGCGGTTCGATATCAGGCTTTTTTTTATTTATTCCACCATTTGTGTGGTTAGTACCGATGGTCGCTCTTTTGCCATTGTCGGCCTTTTTATATCCAAGGGCGTGCTGGCTGTATGCGGTGGCAATCATGTTGTCACTTGCCTACACTTATAAAAATGCCGGGGGGCACCCCATCGCCGGGCAGGAGGATTTGGTTATATTAAGCAATAATCTTGCCGATAGGACTCTGAACGATTTCTGGAAATTCTTTGATGAACAGAAGCCGGACATTGCAGCCTTGCAGTATGACTATATGCTGAATGGAGTTGGGCGCGTCGGTTTTTACAAAACAAGGGTGTCTGAATTCGGTTTGTTTAGTAAGTATCCAATCATGCAATCAGAGGGAGTGCCAGGCATGGTGGGCGAGAGAGGTTTTATTGCGGCTCGATTTGTGGTGGATTTCAAGGGGCAGCCGATTGCTATCTACAGTGTGCACATGCCGACGCCGCGATGGGTTATTTTGGGGCTATACAGTGATACAAGACCGTTTTCGACTGAGCTGGGCAAGGTGACAGTGACACGGAATGGCGCAGAGAATTACAGTCGGTATTGGGAGAGAAGAAGGGAGTTAAATAAGATTTTGCTGGATGCGCTGGAGATGGAAAAACTGCCATTTATTGTGGTAGGAGATTTTAACATGCCGGATCATGGTGTTTTATACCGTGAGTGGCGTTCTTGTTTTCAGGACGTTTTCACAGAATGCGGAAAGGGGACTGGACTGAGCTTTCCTGGAGGAATGGATCCATTTTTTAAACTCCGAGGTCCATGGTTCCGCATAGATTACCAGTTTTGCGGGAAGGAATGGCTACCCCTTTCCCTGCAAGTTGAGTCATGCAAAACGGCCAAGCATCTTGCCTTGGTTGGACGATATCACTTTGTCAATAAAGCAGAGACTCCGAAATAACGTTTGCTTTGATTTCGCAGTCTGTTTGCCTTCCCCTGTTTTAACTATTCGCCATCAGCTTCAGCTTGAATCAGCCGGTAACGGAGTTTTATTCCACGTGGGTTTTGCGTTGTTTCAGCGAATTGCAGGATGCCACGCAAACCATTTTCCATTATGAAGGAATAAGTGGCTGGAATTGTATTTGGAATGATCGTCGGACTACCGAAGGGAACAGAAACGTTTTCTGGAAGCGGTATGGGGCTGGTCCCTGAATCGAATTGACCATTATCAATCTTGCGTAATGCAGCTTTGCGGAAGAACAAGGCGTTTGTTCCTTTTGCAATGACATCAATGTTAAGTTTTTTCAATTGTTCGTCCTCAGCATTTTCATTTGAAGCAGAAGTATCCGAATCTGAGATTACGTTGGTTGCAGGCAGATCGAGAGTCTGCCCAGTTTTGAGGTTGAGACAGCAATTGTGTGTATTTGTGCTTGCCTCCAATAGGGTGCTTTCAATCGTTGGTCCCAAGGCATATCGATGTTGTATTTCTTTTGAAACAGGTTGTGCTGGCTCGGGCTGCGGTTCGCGATGTGAACCAATGCTGCTGGGATCGAAAACCATTACCCCCAATAGGACAATACCAATTGCAAAAAGAGCTGCCAAACCTGTCACGTGTGAGTGTATTGACTTCAGATTGGCTTGTGAAATGGCTTCGGATGGAGACGTTCGGATTGCACGAAGACTGCAAAGTATTTTTCCAAAGAGATACAGGGTTCCCAAAAAGAAAGCCAGAGCCCAATGATTGGTTGATGCACTGACAATCATGGCAATGGCAACGCCGCCCAAGACCCAATATGTGTCAATATTTAAGAAAAAATCTTCTTTGGGACGATTATTATTTGCAAGAATTATAGACTCCGCAGGATCTTTAAAGACATTGCGAACTTGTGGGGTGGTGAGTATTCCCAAAATCCAAATTGCAACAGCAACTCCAACAAAGCAGAACGGCGTGAAGATGGCCGCTAGAACTGCCCCACAAATCACCAGAGGATAGGCTTGAAGGCTTTTCGCTTTGATGCCTGCAAAGATAGTGATCAGACTGGCGACAATCCCTAGAAAAGAGGTGAAAGCAATGAGCGGAGAGATTTGCCAGAAGAAAGAGATCGGCTCGACCAACTGACTGGAGTATGGCATTTTTCCCCAGAACAGACAGACTATCATTGTTGGTGTGTAAAAGACGAGATTGAGTAGCCCCAACGCCATGAGTGCGAGCGCAGGATTGGCCATTTTCTTTAGTGCAAAGTCATGTTCAACTGAGGCTTGAGTCTCAGAATGTGAGGTGGAGGTTGTTGGACTTTGAGGTATCTGTGATGGAGCTGATTCGGAAGAGGGCGCAGAAGTTGTTTTGTGTTCTGTTTTAGACGGAGCATTTTGGAATGCTTCAGAGGTCTTTGAAGGCTCAGGTGCCTTTGAAATCTGAGTCGGCGGCGTTTCAATAATTGTTTTAACCTGCTGCTCGACTTCACTGACATGTTGGTAACGACGCTCTGGTTCCTTTTCCAAAGTTTTGAGCACGACTTCGTCAAGCCGGACATCCAAAGCGGCTCTTGCCGAAGGTGGGGAGAAACGGCCCAATGGCAATTCGCCGGTGAGCATCTCATAGAAGACGACGCCCAAGGAATAAATGTCTGCGCGGTGGTCCACGGTCAGTGGTTTTTCCACTTGTTCAGGTGCCATGTATTGAGGCGTGCCCATCATGGCACGGGATGCGGTGAGACTGAGACCGGCAATGCGTTCATGTCCCAACAACTTGGCTAATCCGAAATCAGCGATTTTTACACGGCCTTTCGAATCAATGAGAATATTGGCTGGTTTGATGTCGCGGTGGACGAATCCCTCGTCGTGCGCGTATTGCAGTGCTTCACAAATCTTGGGCACAATCGCCAGGGCTTCCTCCGGTTTGAGCCGTTTCTGAGACTGCTCCATTTGCATCAGGTTCAGTCCATCCACGTATTCCATTATGAGGTAATAGAGATTGCCCACCTGACCAAAATCGTAAACAGAAACAATATTGGGATGATTGAGTTTGGCAAGCGTCTTGGCTTCGCGGGAAAAGCGTTCTGCAAATGCAGGGTCACTGCTCAATTCTGGAGCCAGAATTTTGAGCGCGACAAAGCGATCCAACTGTGGCTGGCGCGCTTTATAGACCATGCCCATGCCACCTTGTCCCAATAATTCAATGATCTCGAATTGAGGAAAGAACTTGGCAATCTCCGCGGCTGCTGGAGCGGGAGCGTGAGGTTTAACCGGAGTGCCGGGTTCGGAAATTTGACTGCCAATGCCAACTTTTAGCAAGCACGCGGGGCAGAGCCCTTGCGGTGCGTCGGGAGGAAGCGGAGTGCCACATTGTCGGCAGGCGTGTTTGGGCGCTGATTCGAGAATAGGAGGCGCGGCGTTTTGAGAGGCAACGACCGGGCCTTTTGGTGGCACCGGAGATTCTGGTGGTGTAGGCGGAAAGTTGGGGGTGGGCGAGACTGATGGTGGTGGTGGCGTTGTTTTTTTTCTTTTAATCAGTAGGCGCAATATGGCCCAAATGGTGAAACAGACGATCAGAAACACGAGCAGAAGAGAAAACATGATGACAATCAGTTCTCCTCCACTTAATCCTAATATCGCAAACGATGGGTTAAAGTTCATAAAATTTATCTTTCCACCCGTTACAAAAGAAATTCTGAGCAAAGGTTACAGAGAATTTTTGAGAAATCAAAATGGATCAAAATCGGATATAGGAAACAACGCATGCAAAACTGGATTGGAAAAACTACAAAATAGGAGGAATTGAAGCTTGAATTACTCCCCATTTTGAAACTAAAAAATACCCGGTACCCGGATGTGAAACGTAAAGTAAGGAAGTTAACCAAAATTTTTCCAAAATTTTTATGTAAATTTGTTGACTGTTGGGACGAATGCTGTTTTTGTGTGTAACTGTAATGAACCTTTCGGTGGCAACTAAGTGTTTGTCCCGCCAGCGCCGTTAAAAAAGCACTGGCGCGCTTCTTCTTTTTTTCAGGCGATCCAATTTTTTTTCAACAAAGTGAAGACGTTTTCATTCAAGACCATCCCCGGCTCAATCACCGCTGCCAAAGGCTACGCGGCGAGCGGGGTGTTTTGTGATATTAAAAGACTGGGAACAGGCAAGGGCTCTGACAAGGGATACAAGCGTGATCTGGCTCTGATCGTTTCTAAAGCCGAAGCCACGGTGGTCGGTACGTTCACGACGAATCAGGTCTGCGCCGCTCCCGTCAAACTGTGCGTTCAACGCATGAAATGCGGAAAAGCCCGTGCGATTGTTGCCAACTCTGGCAACGCAAACGCCTGCACTGGCGAACAGGGATTGAAGGACGCGCAAACAATGGCTGAACTGACGGCCAAGGCGTTGAAGATTTCTGCAGACGACGTTTTGGTAGCTTCCACTGGACGCATTGGTGTGACTTTGCCAATGGAAAATGTGGAGAAGGGGATTGAAAAGGCGGCAGGTCTGCTGGTTTCTGATGAAACCGCCACAAGTCTTGTGACGGAATCAATCATGACCAGTGACACCAAGCCAAAGGCCATCGCGGTTGAGTTTCAACTTGGCGGTGTCACTGTGCGGCTTGGCGGTGTTTGCAAAGGCGCGGGAATGATTCAGCCGGGCATGAGTCCCACAGGGGCACGACCGGCATTGATTCCTCTGCACGCAACCATGCTTTGTTTCATTACGACCGATGCCGCAGTGGAGAGCAAAACCCTTCAAAAAGCTCTTAATGAAGCCGTGGCCAATAGCTTCAACCGGATCACGGTTGATGGCGACATGAGCACCAACGACACGGTGCTTGTTCTTGCGAATGGGTTGGCCAAGAACCCGCTTTTGACGGCAGCGAACAAGGAAGATTTCGAGACTTTCCAAGCCGCCTTGAGTCATGTGACTTTGGCGTTGGCCAAGATGATTGTCATGGATGGCGAAGGTGTTTCACGATTTGTCACGGTGCGGGTGAATGGCGCAAAGGATTTCAAGGATGCCGACGCCGCAGCACGGGCTGTTGCCAACAGCGCTCTGGTGAAGACCAGTTGGTGTGGTGGGGATCCCAATTGGGGCCGTATTCTTGATGCCCTGGGGTATTCTGCCGCAACCATTGTGGAGAACAAAGTGGACGTCGGCTACAGCCAGCCTGGCAGCAAAACGGTGGTTTACTCACTCGAAAAAGGGCGCCCCACATCGGTGACATTTGCCGAGCTGTGCAAAATCACCGCTTTGAAGGAATTTGATCTGCATATCAATTTGAACCTTGGTTCGGGGAACGCTCTGATTTACTCAGCAGACCTGACTGAGGCCTATGTCGACTTCAACAAGGGAGATATTTCTGATCCAACATCGCTTGGAGGTTGATAGAGAGACAGGGAGTTTATTTTAGAGAAATGCAAGAACTGGTAACTAAAACGGAAGTACTATTGGAAGCGTTGCCGTATATTCAACGGTTTCGTTCCCAAACATTCACTGTCAAGTATGGTGGCAGCTTCATGGATTCGAAGGATCCCGCAGTGCGCAATGGCGTGGCGCGGGACATCGTTTTTCTGGAAGCCGTGGGGATCAACCCTGTCGTTGTTCATGGCGGCGGCAAAGCCATCACCCGCGCGATGGAAAAAGCGGGATTAAAAGCCAATTTCATCCAAGGCATGCGTGTGACGGACGCTGCGGTCGTGGAAGTGGTGGAACGCGTGCTTTCGCGTGAAATAAATCCTTCCATTGTGGCGGCAATTGAACAATTTGGCGGCAAAGCCAAGGGGTTTTCCGGCACGGAGATTTTTACCTGTCGCAAATTACACATGACCAGTCCAAAAGGAGAGCAGGTTGATGTGGGATTTGTTGGTGAAGTCACCCATGTCAACATTGAGCCATTGCTCAAGTGCATTGATGCGGGAATCACGCCAGTCGTGAGCCCCACGGCCAGGGATGAAGCGGGACACATATATAATTGCAACGCGGACGTTGCTGCGGCCCAAGCTGCCATTGCCCTGAAAGCGCGGCGGCTCGTATTCATGAGTGATGTGCCGGGATTGATGCGCGATCCGAAGAACCCGTCCACGTTGATTTCCCACTTGGAAGTAAAGGAAGTCGACGGTTTGAAAAAGGCCGGAATCATTGACAAGGGGATGATCCCCAAGGTGGACAGCGCTGTTGCGGCGGTGAAGTCCGGCGTCGAAAAGGTTTCCTTTGTCGACGGTCGGGTGCCACATGCCGTCATGCTGGAGATTTTTACTGATGCCGGTGTCGGCACCGAGGTGGCTTTATGAAAGAACAAGAATCCTCTGCTCCCGAGTCTGCGGAGTCGATCAAACAGCTTTTTCAAAAGAATGTCGTGCCCTCCTACGTGCGCTTCGACCTCGTGCTGGTGCGCGGAAAGGGATCCTATGTTTGGGATATCAACGGGAAACGCTATCTCGATATGGGAGGCGGTATTGCAGTCTGCTCCCTTGGACATTCGAGCCCGGACATCACAAAGGCGCTTACTCAGCAATCCAAGACGCTGGTGCACGTCTCCAATATATACTATCATCCCTGGCAGGGGCGGCTGGCGGAACAGTTGTCGGGTCTGATCGGGCCGGGAAAGATGTTCTTCAGCAACAGCGGTGCGGAAGCCAATGAAGGACTGTACAAACTTGCGCGCAAATTCGGTCATGACGAAGGCCGTTTCGAAGTGATAACGGCGTTGAATTCCTTTCACGGAAGAACGCTGGCGGGAATCGCGGCAACGGGACAGGACAAGGTGAAAAAGGGGTTTGAACCCATCATGCCGGGATTCCGCTACATTCCCTACAACGATTTGGAGGCTGCAAAAGCGGCGATTTCCCCAGCAACGGCTGCCATCCTGATTGAGGGGGTGCAAGGGGAGGGTGGGGTGACTCCTGCAACTCCTGAGTATTTACTAGGATTACGGAAGTTGTGTGATGAAAAGCATCTGTTGCTCATGATGGACTCCGTGCAATGCGGCTATTTCCGCACGGGAAAATTCCTGAGTTATCAACGGATTCTGGAAGGCGTTCCCGGTGGGGAATCCTTTACCCCGGATGCGGTTTCCATGGCAAAATCCCTGGCTGGCGGCATTCCAATGGGCGCATTCTGGGTTCGGCAACCGTATGGCGACTTGTTTACCCCGGGAACCCATGCCACCACATTTGGCGGGACGCCTCTGGCTTGTGCCGTGGCGTTAAAGGTGCTTGAGGTGGTGCAACGAGATCATCTTGTCGAAAATGTTCGGGAACAAGGCGCTCATATCAAGAGTGAATTGGAACGCATGTCCAGGAAACACCCCAATGTTATTCGCGCAGTTCGGGGGCTGGGATTCATGATCGGCTTTGAGATAGCCGATGGAATCCAGGCTTTTGAAGGGAAAGCCCCTGGACCTCAGTTTGTCAATCGTATGCATGAAGCGGGACTGTTGGCCATTCCCTCCGGCACGCACGTCGTGAGGCTTCTGCCAGCGTTAAACCTGCGGCCAAGAGAGGCCGCGCAAGGGTTGAAAATAATCGAATCAATCGTATCGGAATTGGCATCATGAAACATCTATTGAGTCTCGAAAAACTACCCGTGACCGACATGGTTCAAATCCTTGAATCGTGCGCTCGAATCAAAAGTCAGCGTGGAAAGCATGAAGTGCAACCCCTGACAGGTCAGGCGTGGGCGCTGTTGTTTTCAAAATCATCCACACGCACCCGGGTATCTTTCGAGGTGGGGATTCGTGAACTGGGCGGGAGAGTGATGTTTTTGAGTTCCTCAGAAATTCAACTCGGACGCGGTGAACCCATCAAGGATACAGCGCGGGTTTTGGGACGCATGGTTCATGGAGCCGTGATTCGGACGTTTGCCCAGAACGACGTTGAGGAATTTGCACAATTCTCGGGCATTCCAACGGTGAACGCGCTGACTGACGATGAACATCCCTGTCAAATATTGACGGATATTTTCACTTATCAGGAAAAACGTGGTTCGATCAAGGGCAAGAAGGTGGCGTTTATTGGTGACGGTGCGTGCAACGTGCCGGCATCCTGGATTTTTGCCGCTGCCAAACTCGGGTTCGAACTGCACATTGGCGCTCCCAAGAAATACCAGCCTTCGGCGGATCTGTTGCGCCGTGCTGGGGGCAAGATTTATTGCACCGAAGACATTCGCGAAGCGGCCAAAGGTGTTGACCTCCTATACACGGATGTCTGGGTTTCCATGGGGAAGGAAGCAGAATCCGCTGAACGCATTCGTGCTCTTCACGGTTACCAGATCAACAAGGCACTTGTCGCTTTGGCGGCAAAGGATGCCCTTGTCATGCACTGCCTGCCCGCTTATCGCGGAAAGGAAATCGACGAAGAGACATTTGAAGCCAATGCGGGCACCATTTTTGACGAGGCGGAAAACCGTCTGCACGTTCAAAAGGCGATTCTGCATTGGATGGTGAAATAAACACCATCCCAGTGTTCAGTTGACAGTCTGATTTGCAAAAAACGGCATGTTTAAAATGACATGCCGTTTTCGTTTTGAATAAGGTGAGAAAGTGACCGCAAATCGCAGAAAATGATCTTTGGAGAGCCAATTTTGGTTTTCAAGCCAACTGCGCAGTGGGTAAATGAAGATTGAAACAGGGTGGAAATGAATGATGTGTGTGGGGTGTCGTTGTTGTGTAAGTTATTGATTGTAAAATAGAAATAGAATAGAAATGTCATGATCGGGGTTGAATGAACAGAGTTGTTTTGATCAGTGTGACCGGTGTCGAATCTTATTGCCAAAATCAAGTTTTTCCATACACTGCATTTTTGTGGTCAGGATTGTGGTGTAACGTGAAAAATATAATGACCATTTTTCATTCCTCCACGTTGCTCCAATAGACACGGTTGCAGTAATGCGCCCGTGATTGAAATTTTTTGATGAATATTCCCGTATTTTTCCTGGCGGAAGGGCCGTCACATATGGCGTATGTGATCAAGATGGCGCGCCCTGAGGCGGTGGCAATCTTGATTTGTCTGTTGTTTTTCTCGGTGTTCGCCTGGGCGACCATCATTCAGAAGGTTCTTCAAATGAACCGGGCTAGAAAACTGGACATGTATTTTGAAAATGAATTTCGGAATCAGCATCACGTCCTTGATATTTATGACCGACAATTACAGGTGGAAGGGTGCCCGATGTTTACAGTGTATCAGTTGGGATGCTCTGAGCTGGATGCGCGGTTGAAGGACGGTGACACGCGCAAGCACCGCATTTCCATGAAGACGATGGAACACATCAAACGAACGTTGGAAGGCGAAGTGGCTCGGCAAAGTCTGAAACTGGAATCTGGCCTGATTTTACTGGCGATAGCCGTCAGCGGTGCGCCGTTCCTCGGCCTGCTCGGTACCGTTTGGGGCGTTATGGATACCTTTGCTTCTGTGGGCATGGCTGGACAAGCGGAATTGGCGACGATGGCTCCCGGTGTGTCTGCGGCATTGGTGACGACTGTGGCAGGATTGTTGGTGGCGATTCCGTCCATGTTTGGGTATAATGGTCTAGTGCATAGTCTGCGGGTGCGGACTGTGGAATTGGACAATTTTGCACAGTTTTTTGTCTCGAAGATTGAAGCGGAATATTTGGAGGAGACATGAGACGTTTTTCTCAACGTAACTCACTGGTGACGTTGAATGAAATCAACGTTACGCCTCTGTTGGATCTGGCGTTTGTGTTGTTGATCATTTTCGTAATCACACGCCCCGCGTTGGAGCAGAGCATGAATCTGGCTCTTCCTCGCGAAGGGAAGATGGCGCCACAGAATGAAAAGATTGAGCCCAAAGACATTCAAACTGTCGAAATTGATGCCCAGGAAAATATACGCTTGCATGGCAGAACGGTTACTTTGAAAAATCTCGAGCCCATGCTGGTTGATTATTATAAAAAGAACCCCAAGTTGATTGTTCATATCCGCGCGGATAAACGGTCTTTTTGGGAAGTCGGAGTGCACGTCATAAATATTTGTTCACGAAACCGCATAAGGGTTTCAGTTCAGACTGCGCCTGAAAAATGATGGATCGCCTACAGAAAAAATGTGTGCTGAGCTCCTTGCTTTTGCATGGATCTTTGTGCCTTATTTTTCTGATCGCGTCGGCATTCACTCGTGAACAACCTCAGCCACAAGTGGTGACTCTGGTGGATTTGAATGGAATTTTGACAGACGGTGCATCCAGCGGAGGTGGCCCCGGACAACCTTCCAACGACAAAAAGCCAGGCCCGGCACAACCGGCTCCAGAGCCCATGTCCCAGCCTGTTCAGCCGACACCCCCACCGGTTCGTGAGGAGCCTGTTCCACCGAAGCCCACTCCCAAGCCAACCATTCAAGAACCGGAGAAAGTGGATAAACCTGAAAAAGACATCCCTGACGAGGGGGATTATGTCGTCAAATCGAAGAAGAAGCCGGTTCGCAAAAAGATGAATTTGGATTTGTCCTCGGCTGTTGATTTGAGCGATGTCAAAAAGGAAAGAGAAGCCGAAGAGCGCAAAAAACAGGAAGCAGAAGAAAAGGCTCAAGAGAGAGCGGCTCAGAAAGCTTACGAGAAACGAAGAGACGCCATCAATGGAGTTAGAAGTGCCATTTCAGGGACAGGAAAAGCACTGTCTTCGACTGTTGGCCGAACTGGCTCAGCCGGGGTCGTTGTTGATCTTGGTGGAACTGGAAATGGAGGAGGTGGTGGCGGAGGTGGCGGTGGCGATGGCCCCGCAATGTCCAATTACCGAGACTACATTTCCACCGTTTATTATGAAGCTTGGCATCCGGAGACGATCACTGGACATCCTGTTACGGTTGTTGAAGTTATCATTTCACGAAATGGAACAATCAAGTCATCTACTATTACGCGGGCCTCTGGCAATAGTGGCATGGATAAATCTGTTCAACGGGCATTGGACCGTGTGAGCAGAAGCGGTGTTAGACCTTTTCCCTCTGAGTCTACGGACTCGCAACGTACCTATAGAATAAAATTTGACCCGGAAACTAAAGAATATTTGTGATGAAAAAACAACTGATTGCAATTTGTATCGGACTGGCGGTTTGTTCCCTGACCACATCGGTGATGGCAGGGAACGCTGGAGAAGACATTCTTGTCCGTAAGCAGGTAAACATGCTGATTCCCGTATCCATTAGTGGATTTAGCGGAGAAGCGGCAGCGGTGATCAAGTTCGACCTTTCGGTGCTGGGAATTGTGGAAGGGAGTCCAGCCCAATACTACATTACTGGCAATAACAATGGCCGGGTGGAAGGACATTTGGCGAATGGTTCTCAACAGAACATGTTTGCCAAGGTTTACCAGGGAAGCAGCATTCGTAAACAAGCGCACGCTTTTGCCGAAGACATTGTGAAGGAGATTCGACAAGGGTTGAAACCAATTTTTAATACACAAATTGCCTTCCGAACTGGAGGACAGAGCATCATGGAAATTGGTGTGTCTGATTTCGATGGATTTAATCCGACCATCCTCACTCACGATAAATCACTGGTGAATGGCCCAACCTGGGTGCCTGGCACCCGGAGCCTGCTCTATGCTTCATGGAAGAGTGGAATACCTCAAATTCTTGAGCATAACCTGCTTACAGGTGACCGTCGGGTGTTTGCAAAATACCCGGGCAACAATTATTCCCCGGCAGTTTCTCCTGATGGACGCCGTGTTGCGATGATCTTGAACATGCACGGTAACCCGGATCTTTACGTGAGCGATATTAACGGAAAGAACCTCAAGCAGTTGACCACCAGCCGTGGCGATGCAAAATCATCTCCTTGCTGGGCGCCTAATAGTCAGGAAATTTGCTATGTCAGCCGTTCTGGTCGTGCCAGCCTCTATAAAATCAGCGTTAATGGTGGTACTCCTCGGAGATTGACCACGGCGACGGCTGGTGGCAATATGACGGAGCCGGATTGGTCTCCGGATGGTAAAAATATTGTTTTTACCTCAATGACAGGTAGCTTTAATATCTATGTGGTTCCAGCTGAAGGCGGAACCGCGAATCTTTTGGTTGGTGGTGAGGATCCGTGCTGGGCGCCTAACTCCAGAACGGTCGTTTTCTCACGCCGAGAAAATAATAAACGAGTTCTGTCTTTGCTTGACGTGCCAACCAAACACGTCAAGGATGTTCTCCAGATTTCGGGAAGCTGTTCGCAGCCTAGTTGGGCGAGGTAAGCGACTGTTTCCAAAACAAAAGATTTACTACAATGAAAAGATCGACACTGTTAATGGTATTCACGATGGCGGCTGCGCTAGTTATTACTGTTGCTGGCTGCAAACACAAACCCGTCAATCCAACGGATATCCCAGGACACACGCGCAAGTCAATTGTTGAAGCACCCGCCAATCCGAACGACGGTGCGGACCGGCTGAAGATTCCTGATGCTGGTGAAGGAATAGCGACTTCCGCGCCGGTGGATATCAAGAATGCCAATGGCACCTATGATCAGCCGAGCGATAATTCTCTCTTTAAGCAGGTGATGGATGGCCCTCATCATGAAGATCGAAACATTTTTGCACAGGACACCATTTATTTCGATACCGACAGTTCTGTGATCAAAGCCAGCGAGCAATCCAAACTGGAGCACGTGGCTTCCTACTTCAAGAGCAACAAGACAGATGCGTTGAAGATTGAAGGATATTGCGATGAACGCGGAACAGAAGGTTACAACCTCGCATTGGGCGACCGCAGAGCGCAGTCCATCCGCGAATATCTGATTGGTTTGGGTGTTGAAGCTGGCCGTGTTGGCACTGTGAGCTTTGGCGAATCCAACCCTGTTGATCTTGGCCACAACGAAGCCGCTTGGCAGAAGAACCGCCGCGGTCTGTCTATTCTCGAAATTCCAGACGCTCCTACGAAGTAAAAATTCGCACAGTGTTTTGAATATTTAGAAAACCAGTGCATCAAAGAATAAGGGTGATTGCACTGGTTTTTTGCAATGGAATTTGGGGCGGCGCCTTGTGCGCCGCCCTGATGGTATCGGGGGGAAACGATCCTTTTTATGAAAAAACAATCTTGGGGCTTTACTAAAGCTTCCGGATGAAGTACGAGTAAGTTAAATACAGTTTTATGAATATCAGCTTAGCAGTTCTTGGTTTAAGCGGGAGCGAATTGGTTCTTGTTTTAGTTGTCATACTTGTGTTGTTTGGCGCCAAGAAAATCCCTGAGTTTGCCAAGGGCTTGGGCAAGGGCATTAATGAATTCAAGAAGGCATCCAACGAGGTGACAAGCGAAATCCAGAATGCGATGGATCGTCCAGCTCAACCTTCCACACCTCCAGCGCCTCAGCAAACACCTGTGACTCCTGCTGCCCCAGTGGCGGCAACAGCGGCTCCAGCTCAGCATGCTGCGAATCAGCCTCCTACGGTCACCAAAGTTTAGTCTTTTGGTGATTTTACCTCATGGCTGACAGCACGGAAGAACTCCCACCTGAAGAGCAGGAAGTTGATGGAGGGGCTGTAAAATCCTTTTTAGAGCACCTGGAAGACCTCCGTTGGATGCTCGTAAAAAGTGGCGCCGCCCTTCTCTTGGGGATGTGTCTTTGCTTGTTTGCCGTCGATGAATTGGTGGCCATCCTCAAATGGCCACTGGACCGGGCAGCTCTCATACACGAGAACACGGAAACCACGCAGTTTTTCCCTGGCACCTTTAAAAATCTTCCTTCAATGATTGCCAGATTGAAGGAGCCTTCCGATCCAGTTTCCTCCTATCTGAAGGAAAGACTTTCCACAAAAACCATTCGGATGCTGGCTGATTATGGCACCGATAAGGTGAAACCGGAGGTGTTTCAAAAGTCGTTGATAAAGGACTTCAACGATATTATTGATGGCGACTCCATTTATACGCCCGAACGTTTTAAGAACGTGGCGTTACGTCCCGAAACGACAAATCAAATGGGCAAGAGCTCGTGGTTTTCAAAACCGGTGCTTCTAAACCGAATGTTGCTGGAGGATGCCTATCCTCAGGAATTTTCAAAAAACCATTTTAATGGCCAGCGTCTGACCATCTTCATGGATAAAATCCGTTTGGGAACGTATGACATGAAGACCAACCGGATTGGCAGCTTTGAACTGGGGACAAATTACGATGTGGACGTGAGGTTGGAACCAGTGGAAAAAGACGGTCAAATGCTTCTTGCCTTGAAACTGCTTCCAGCCTCGGAAGCGCCAATACGGACAGGCCCCAAACTTATTTACATGGACCCAGCAGCGCCATTTATGGCGTCTCTGCACATCGCATTCTTTGGCGGACTGTTTATTTCATGTCCGTTCGTCTTCTATTACATTGGGCAATTTCTGATGCCGGCGCTAAAAATCCGCGAGAAAAAATACTTTTTGCGGGCCTTCTACATCGGCGTTGGACTCTTCATTTTGGGCGTGTGTGTGGCGTATTTTGGCATCATGCCGCGAGCATTGAAAGTGGCAGAGCAATATTCGCACTGGATGGGAATCGAGATGCCCGAATGGAAGGCGGAGGAGTATTTCAGCTTTCTCGTGAAATTCATGCTAGGCATGGGCGCCGGGTTTGAATTGCCGGTTGTCCTGTTGGCTTTGGTCAAAATCGGCATTCTGAATTACGCAAAACTCAAGGCCATGCGGCGCTACATGATCGTGATCAACCTGATAGCAGGTGCGTTGTTGACAACTCCGGAAGTGGTGACACAGGTAGCCATGGGAATCTGTCTCCAAATCCTCTTTGAAATAAGCGTTTGGGTTGCCTGGTATTGGGAGAAAAAAAAGAAGAAGGAAGAACCAGCTGAAGATTAAGGCACATCTTCGGGAAAGTTGATAAAACGGGAAAGTCTAGTTGAAACTAAAAGGTGCTGATATCCAGAAGCAACAGGTATAGAGTATGCAGAGTGAAAGCCATACCTGTTTCGGTGCGTGAGCGGATCATTCACCTTTATAAAAACGCCAAGAGCACAAAGGAGATTGCCTCCAGTCTGGGCTATTGTGTGGCTGCTGTGCGCCGGGTGCGCCAAAACTTCAAGTCTCGGGGAACCCTCCAGCCTCAAACCCATCTGTGTGGACGCAAATCATTGCTGACCGATGCCATCCAAACCCGCCTGCGAGCGTTTCTTGACAAGAAACCTGACGCTACTTTGGCTGAACTCGGAGCCAAATTTAAGCGCCCCCCTTCCACCATCGACCTCTGGCTCAATCGAATGGGATTGAGCAGTAAAAAATGCTACACGCCAGCGAGCAGTCACGGCCCGACGTCGCCGAGCAAAGAGCTGACTGACCAAAAAATGCCCCCAGTGCCGGTGACTTGCTCCTCGAAAAATTGACATGTAAAAAGTAAAGTTCTGAGGGTAAAAGAAAGAGCAGAATGAATAGGGGAAAGCCAATTCAATACCGAAAAAATCATTAACGTGTTACGTGAAGCTCAAGGACAAACACCCATTAAGGACGTTCGCGCGAAGCGTCGGGTAGTGAGTCTGGTCGTCGATGAAGTTTTTGCACGACGAGCAACGCGTGTCTTACCCCTAGGCTCTCTTGGAGTGATCCGTTTTTTGGGAGAAGCCGCTATGATAATACCTACTACCTCATGGTTGAGTGCATTTGTTAATTCAGACCAAAAATGATTTTTATGAGAATAAAAACAATCTCCATAGTCATTTTATTAACGATATCAACATTACATATCGTTTTTGCGAAGATTGATTCCGAATCGAGCGAATGGGAAAACTACTTTACTGGACCCAATACATTTTGGGGTGCGGAGACAAATGGTCTTATAGTTGGACTCTATGTGGAACCTCTTGTCAGCTCAAATAACATGTCTATTTCCTGCACGCCGCTTTTTAAGAGCAACGTAACAAACACCCCATGGATATATATTGCTCCAATTGAAAGTCGTTTTCAGATGTTTTTGTTCAACGACAAAGGAAATCCTGTGGCTAAAACTACAAAAGGAATAAAACTTGGGAGCCCGCTTACCAAACCTGTAAAACTTAAAAATGGGATTAATTTTAAAGCTGGCTTTGTCGGAATTCCACCAATAAGAAAAGACCATACAGAAAAGCTCGACTTTGCTCAGTTTCAATTGCAGGATTTTTTTATAATAACGAATTCAGGAAAATATCGCTTGGAATTTCAGATGAAGGCAATTTGTTTTCCTAGTGGGTGGAGGGGAAATCATATATCTACGAATGTTCCAATTCTGAATTTCCCATCAATTGAAGCTCAAATTGAAATAAAGCTTTAAGATTATTTTATAATACGGTTACATGTGGCTCCGACCGTCCGCCACCCGACCTTTTTTGTGTTCACGCTGGAGTAGGTGTTGCTCTTTACAAGACCTTCCTTTCATCTTCATCCCTTGTTTATCCGTGAGGCAACGAATTGTTTTTATCCCTTTCCCTTTCTCCCTTCGGTGTCACTTATCATGAGTCAACTCGGTCTTAATCCTGAAGGGCGGATTGTGTGTTGTTAACAAGTCAAACTGACCGGTTCTAGAACAAGTGATCTGTCCGCTTAGGTTTTCTTATTTGTGTTTTGGTTTGTTGGTTTTGTTTCCTTATCCCCAATCCATTGTCCCGGGGGGGAGGGGT